>ENA-UOIZ01003250-UOIZ01003250.1-human-gut-metagenome-genome-assembly--contig:-P88-NODE-3250-length-10277-cov-41.517316_pt1 | contig 10277 bp, 10 predicted proteins | sample MGYA00242336_ERZ723883 | MGnify/ENA metagenome assembly ERZ723883 | reverse complement strand
CGCTGTGCAGGTTCTCTTCCGCCTCATCGGTTTGATTGCATTATACACTTTATCTTCGTAAAGTCAAGAGGGATTTTTAAATTTTTATTTTTTGGCCCGGTCAAAGTCATTCTTCTGCCGGGGCACCGGTGCTGCGGCGCTTGCGGCGCACAAAGCAGGCAACGTACACCACCCACACCGGGATGGCCACTGCGGTCACCACCCGGCTGGCAGAAAGCCCGGCGGCCTGATACACAAAGTCGATGCTGCTTGCGCCCGGCTGGCAGAGCACCGCCATCAGCCCCTCGTCCACTTGCAGGATATCGGTCTTTTCGCCGTTGACGTAGGCGGTAAAGCCGTCATCGTAGGGCACAGAGAAAAAGACGAGGTTTTGTTTTTCCAGCGTGATCTCGGCATGGAAGCCTGCATTGTTCATCTGGAACACAGAGCAGCTGTGGGCGCGGCGGTCGGCGCAGTCCTGCGTGTAGCTGTCGTAGTGCAGCTCCTCCAGCATCTCGTCCGGCAGCTCGGTCAGGTACTTGCCATACTGCGCCACATCTTCGTCCGTCAGCACCAGTGCCCGCATCAGCAGGTTGGAGCGCAGGGTCTTGATCGAGGCTTCATAGGTGGCCTCGGTCACATAGTAGTCGTAGGTAAAGCCCATGGGAACGTAGTTATCGTTGTGGTACAGCGTGTAGCCGTCCACATCGGCAAGGTAGGTCCAGCCCGCGTCTGCCTCATCCTCAAAGCTTTCGCGCTTTTCCGGGGTGGTAATGAGATACTCCACGCTCAACAGGCCGCGCAGGGCGTAGTTTGTGATCTCCGGTTCGCTGCGCACGTCCCGCTTGACCCCCAGCCCCGGGTAAAAGCTGAGGATGCTGGGAGCCGCCGTGCTGCCGAAGTATTGCAGGCAGCTCTTATCCAGCCACATCCCGATGTTGTCGTGGATCTTGTAGGTGTCGATGCGATAGTCGCCCTCCGGCAGGTCATTTTTCAGCAGCAGGGCGTTCGTGTCCTGCTCCACAAGGTCGCTGTCGGTGTGCCACTGGCCAAATTTGCCAATGCCGATGTGCACCATGGTGAATGCGCAGGCAAATACCAGCACCGCCGCCGTCATGCGCTGGGCAAAGCGGCTGTCCTGCCGCCACTTGCTGCAAAGAACGCGGTACAGCATAAGCCCCAGCAGACCAAAGCCCAGCACGACAAAGAACTGCCCCGGGTTCTTCAGCACGCCGAAAGACCATGTCTCGGTGGTATCGTCCCGCACGGGCACTACGGCAAAGACCAGCGTAGCCAGCATGATCCAGCCGATGCCCCGGGCAGGTGCGTCCAGATCGATGTCCGGGTCCTCCAATGCGTTCACGGTCATGGCGGCAAGGATGAGGGTGGGCATATAGTACCAGCGGGCGTAGTAGCTGGAATTGAGCGCGTAGAAGGCACTGTTCAGCACCGGCACCAGCGCGCACACGGCGCACACCGCCACGATGCGCTTTTTGCTGTCAGCCTTCCGGCTGCGCCAGTAGGCCATGGCACCGGCCAGACTGCACAGCGGCAGATAGGCGGTCATGCTCGTCCACTTGATGACGCCCTCCGACCAGACCGAGGTGAGGTAGGGGGAGTCCGGCGGCAGGATCCAGCTGAGCAGGATGGCCAGATACTGCTGCACCTTGGCGTAGGTCAGAAAGCCCCAGCCGGAGGAAAGGTCGATGGTGCGCGGGTTCTGCAGCAGGCTGAGCACCGCCGGGAACAGCAGCAGACAGCCCATGGCAACGCCCAGCACGCTCTCCCACAACAGATGCCCGAACTTGCGCGCAGTCAGCCGGAAGTCCTTGGCGGTCAGCTTGCACACAAAGTAGATACACAGGAAAATTACCTGTCCCACAAAGAAGAAATAGTTGTTGAGCAGGTTCACCGCCACCCAGAAGGCGAACAGGCCGTGACGATCCTCATAAATGGCCTCGTCCAGTGCCCAGAGCAGATAGGGGAACAGTGCCACCACATCCACAAAGTGGTTAAAGAACACGTTGTACACTGCAAAGCCGGAAAGCGCGTACAGGCAGGCACCCAGCACCGCGTAATTTGCGTTTTTGACGTAGCGACGCAGATACAGGTACGCGCCACCGCCCGCCACGCCGAACTTGAGCACCAGCAGCGGTACCATCATATAGGGCAGCCAGCTTTGCGGCAGCAGCACCGACAGCCAGAAAAACGGCGAGCCGTACAGGTAGAAGGAGTAGGCGTTCATCACCCCGCTGCCAAGGTCGGTCGCCCACGAAAAGGTATTGCGCGGCGCACCGGCAAAGGCGCTGTCCGGGTAACCTGCGCCTTTGACGAAGCCGTTCATATACCGGTAAAAGGTGATCTGCTGGCTGTTGAAATCGCCAGCATAGTGGAAAAAGCCGCCGTCAAGGATGTAGAACGGCAAAAAGAAGATGGCCGCCGTCAGGGCGCACAGCCCTACCGCCTGCCAGAATTTTTTATGGCTCTGCTCCCTTGGCGTGAGCAGCCGTGGTTTTATAAACTTTTCCATAGCGTTCCTCTTTCTCCGCGCACCGGCGCGGAAGTGAATTTGATAACACCTTGTAGTATTATAGCACGGCGTCGTGCAAGAAAAAAGGGCTTGACAATCCTGCGTCCGGCGGCTATGGTGAAGAAAAGGAGGCGTATTGCCATGCTGTATCCCTTCAGCGCCTTGTTGGCGCGCATGAAGTACATTACCCGGTGGAGCCTGATGCACTCCACCCGGGCGGAATCCCTCAGCGAGCACACCTGCGACACCGCCCTGCTGGCGCACCTGCTGTGCCTCATCGCCAAGCACTACACCGGCACGCCCTGCCGCCCCGAGGTGGTGGCAGTGGCGGCGCTGTACCACGACGCGCCGGAGATCATCACCGGGGATATGCCCACGCCGGTCAAGTACCATTCCCCGGCGCTGCGGGACGCCTACAAGGCGCTGGAGACCGAGAGCGTGCGCTCCATGGCGGCCCTGCTGCCCGCAGAGCTGGCTGCAGAGCTGACCCCCTGCATGGACGGCAGCGTCCTGACGGCAGAGGAGCACCGACTGCTCAAAGCCGCCGACCGGCTGAGCGCCCTCATCAAATGCACCGAGGAGCAGCGCAGCGGCAACCACGAATTTGACGCCGCACTCACGCAGCAGCGCGCCGCGCTGCAAGCCATGCACTGCCCGGAAGCCGACTGGTTTTTGGAGCACTGCCTGCCCTGCTATACTCAGAATCTGGACGAGCTGACGAAGCAGTAACCATACGGCTTGCCGCCGGGCAAAGACGATTGAGAATGGCCTCCGCTTGCGCTCTGGCCATATTCAGCGGAAAGATTATTTTAATTTCGGGGTTCAGGAAAGTCTGCGGACTTTCCTGAACCCCATTTTCACGGGAAGGGGTCGCAGCCGGAAAATGCCGTTTATCTTTACGACCCTCTCCCGTGAAAAAAGTAAATCGGGAAAATCCGCAGATTTTCCCGATTTACAAATCATAGAATGTTTTTCCGCTGATGATGCGCAAAGCGAACGCGGAGCGCATTTTGAATCGTTGTTCAAGCCACGGGCTTACGGAAACGGTACTTCCCGCACATCGTCGGGGTCCAGTCCGGCCTTGCGCTGCTCTTCAAACACGGCAGCGATCAGCTCGTCCAAGTCCTCTAAATGGGTCAGGGTGCAGCAGTAGCGGCGCAGGGCGGCGGCGCCCTTCAGCCCCTTCATGTAGTGCATAGTCTGGGCACGCGCCTGCGGCATGGCCACAAACTCGCCCTTCTGCTCCACCATCTCCTCCACCTGACGGCGCAGCGCGTTCATCCGCGCCTGCAGGTTCGGCTCCTTGGGGGCGGGCAGCCCCTCCAGCGCGGCGTTCACCCGCTCAAACAACCACGGGTCGCCCAGCGCGCCCCGGGCGATCATCACGCCGTCGCAGTGCGTCTGCCGCACCATGCGCAGCGCGTCCTCGGCGCAGTGGATATCGCCGTTGCCCAGCACAGGCACCTTTACTGCATCCTTTACCCGGGCGATGATCTCTGGGTCGATGCCCGGGGTGTACATCTGCTCCCGGGTGCGGGCGTGCACCGCCACCAACGCCGCGCCCGCCTGCTCGCAGGCCTTGGCGCACTCCACGGCGGTGATGTGGTCGGCATCCCAGCCCTTGCGCATTTTTACGGTGACGGGGCGCTTGGTGTGCGCCACCACCTGCTCCACGATGCGCCCGCAGCGGTCGGGGTCCAGCATCAGCTTGCTGCCCGCCCCACCGGAAACGATCTTAGGAGCAGGGCAGCCCATGTTGATGTCCACAAAGTCAAATTCGTACTGCTCAATGGCGGCGGTGGCCTCGCCCATGATCTCCGGCACCTCGCCGAAGATCTGCACCCCGTAGGGTGCGCCGTTAGGCTCTGCCTTCAGCAGGCTGACGGTCTTGTGGTCGCCGTACACCAGCGCCCGGCTGGACACCATCTCGCTGACCGTAAAGCCCGCGCCGTGCTGTGCCATCAAGCGGCGGCAGGGGGCGTCCGTAAAGCCCGCCATCGGGCCGAACACCGCCCGGTGGGGCAGGGTGATATTGCCGATCTTCAAAGGTTCCATGGGTTCTCCTTGTATCTGTTTTATCAAAAAGGGGCTGCTGCACATTGTTTGGTGCAACAGCCCCTGTGGTTTTATGTTACATCTTCTCGGGCACGTTGATCTTGAACATGGTAAGCACGTTGAAGATGACGTTCTTCACGCCGATGCACAGGGCAAGGCGTGCCTGCTGCACGGCGGGGTCTGCGCCCTGAATGCGGCAGTTGCCGTAGAAGCGATGGAAGGCGCTTGCAAGGTCGATGACAAAGCGGTTGATGCGGCTGGGGTCGTACTTTTCAGCAGCCATCACGATCTCCTGCGGGAAGGCTGCCAGCATACGGATCAGATCCATCTCGCTGGGCTCAGTCAGCAGGGTGGCGTCGATGTGCTCTGCACCGGCAAACTGCACACCCTCGCTCTCCATCTTTTTCAGGATGGAGCAGATGCGGGCGTGGGCGTACTGCACATAGTACACGGGGTTGTCGTTGTCGGTCTTGACGGCCTGATCCAGATCGAAATCGATGCCGCTGCCTGCGTCGTGCATATTGAACAGGAAGCGTGCGCTGTCGATGGGCACTTCCTCCAGCAGGTCGGTCAGGGTGATGGCGTTGCCGGTGCGCTTGGACATGCGGACAGGCTGGCCGTCGCGCATCAGGTTGACCATCTGCATCAGCACCACGTCCAGATCTTCGCCGTGCAGGCCGATGGCGTCCATGGCACCCTTCATGCGGGCCACATGGCCGTGATGGTCTGCGCCCCACACGTCGATGGCCTTGGCAAAGCCGCGGGTGGCCAGCTTGTTGTAGTGGTAAGCGATGTCGGCGGCAAAGTAGGTGGGGATGCCGTTGGCGCGCACCAGCACTTCGTCCTTGGCTTCCTCCTCGGTGCCGTCCTCGGTCTTTTTCTTGTTGACGGTGCCGTACTTCGCAGCATACTGGGCACTGCGGTACATGATGGCACCGTCCTCGGCCTTGTAGCAGGCACCCAGTTCCAGCAGCTTGTCCACCACGGCCATCACCGCGCCGGACTCGTGCAGGGTGCTCTCGTGGAACCACACATCGTAGTCGATGCGGTACTTGCCCAGATCGCGCTTGAGGGCGGCAATGTTCTTGGGCAGAGCGTAGGCCACCAGTGCATCCTTGAGGGCTGCAAAGGCTTCGCTCTCGAACAGGGCTTCCTCGCTCAGGCCCTTGCAGGCGGCCACGTACTCGTCGCCGTGGATGTCGGCGAACTCACCGGCCAGTACCTTGATGTCGCCGCCCTGATAGCACTCGGCGGGCAGCGGATAGGCTTCCTCGCCGCAGTACTTCTGCAGGTAGCGCACGGCAAGGCTCTTGCCGAACTTCTGGATCTGGTTGCCGGCGTCGTTGATATAGAACTCGCGGGTCACATCGTAGCCGGACCAGTCCAGCACAGCGGCCAGACAGTCGCCCAGTGCGCCGCCGCGGGCGTTGCCCATGTGCATGGGGCCGGTGGGGTTGGCAGAAACGAACTCCACGTTGTACTTTGCGCCCTTGCCGTGGTTGGTGCGGCCATACTCCTTGTTGGCGCAGGCACCCAGCACCACACCTGCCCAGAAGCTCTGGGCTAGGAACAGGTTGATGAAGCCGGGACCGGCAACCTCCACTTTGGAGAACACACTGTTTTCGATGGAAGGCAGATGTGCCAGCAGGGCGTCTGCGATCATCTTGGGAGCCTTGCGCCAAGTGCGTGCACCGGCCATGGCGAGGTTGGAGGCGATATCGCCGTTCTTCACATCGGCGGGGATCTCCACGATAAAGGCAGGCAGTTCTGCCTCGGGCAGGGTGCCGTCTGCCATAGCAGCCTTGGCGGCTGCGGTCAGCAGAGCGCGTGCCTCGTCCAGTGCAGCCTGCCGGGGGTTGTAGTTCTGGTAGGTCTTTTCAAAATCAGTCATGGGTCGGATTCCTTTCACAGTCTCAGGGAACTTCATCAATTCACATGGGTCACGGTAACTTCCAGCCGGTTGCGGCTCACCAGCTCGGCGCTGTCGGCATCCAGCAGGTAGGCAAACCGGGCGGTGCCGCCCTTTTCGGTCAGTTGACAGTCGATCTCGTCCGCGGTCACGCCCAAGGTCATGGAGCCGAAACCGGTCTCGTAGTGGCACAGGTTGCGGCGGCCTTTTTCGATCAGCAGCTGGGTGCCTGCCCCGCCGCCCTTGCCGAACCGCAGCATCGCCACCCGACTGCCGTCTGCGGCGATCTTCAGGGTGGTGGTGCAGCCCTCGTAGCCGGTGGTCTCGGTCTCGCGGTAGGTCACATAGTAACTGCCGCCCTTCAGCACAAAGCTGCCCCGGGTCATCAGCTCCACAAATTCTTCTTTTTCTTCCTCCGCAGCCGGTTCGTCCAGCCGCTGCTCAATGCGGCTTTTGATGCGGATGATATAGTCTTCCTTCAGTGGCTTGCTCACGTTGTTTTTCCTTATCAATATTTATCAATGGCAATCTGCTCCACCGGGCCGCCTTTGTACTCGCCCAGAAACAGGTCTGCCGTCTGCACAAAGCTGTCCGGCACATCGCTGACGTAAAAGTGCGCCTGCCCGTTCTCGTGGCTGGCGCGCAGTCCGCGCTCGGCAAGCATCCGCTCCAGATGGTGGGCGGCGGTCATGGCGGGGTCCACCAGCGTGACGCCCGGCCCCATAAACTCCCCGATCATGCTTTTCAGCAGTGGGTAGTGGGTGCAGCCCAAAATCAGGGTATCCACCCCGGCCTCGCGCACCTCGGTCAGGTACTGGGCAATGACCAGCTTTGTGATCTGCTGCTTTCCGGCTTCGCTGTGATCCACATACCCGGCCTCCACCAGCGGTACGAACAGCGGGCAGGCCCGGGCGGTGATCTCCACCCCGGGCACCAGCTGCCGCAGCAGCTTTTCGTAGCTGCGGGAGCGGATGGTGGCGGCTGTGCCAATGACGCCGATGCGGCGGTTGCGGGTGACAAAGGCTGCTTCCCGGGCGGCGGCATCCACTACGCCAAGGTAGGGCACCGGCAGCTGCGCTGCTTCCGCAGCCGGGTAGGTGCTGCTCACCGTGCCGCAGGCTGCCATGATGCACTTGACGTTTTTGGAAAGCAGAAAGGCCACGTCCTGCCGGGCGTACTGCAGAATGGTCTCCGGGCTGCGGCTGCCGTAGGGCACCCGGCCGGTATCGCCGAAGTAGATGATATCCTCATGGGGCAGGCGCTTGCGCAGCTCCCGCACGCCGGTCAGACCGCCCAGACCGCTGTCGAACACACCGATGGGGCGGTTATCCATGCTGCTTTTCCTTCCTTTCCAGAGCCAGCTCGATCAGCCGGTCGATCAGAGCGGGCACCGGCAGACCTTCGTGCTCCATCAGTTTGGGGTACATGCTGATGGCGGTAAAACCGGGGAAGGTGTTGATCTCATTGATCAGCACACGGCCGGTGCCCTTTTCCACAAAGAAGTCGCAGCGGGCAAGGCCCTCGCAGTTCAGGGCCGTGTAGGCCATGGCGGCGTAGGTCTTCACCTCGTCCAGCTTTGCTTCCGGCAGGTGGGCCGGGATGACGGTCTGGCTGACGCCGTTCTTGTACTTGTCGTCATAGGTGTAGAACTCAGCACCGGCAAGGATCTCGCCCGGGCGGGTGGCCACGGCGGGGTCAGAGCCGATGACGGCGCACTCCACTTCCTGGCCGTCCACAAAGGCTTCAAACACCACCTTGCGGTCGTTCTCCAGTGCCAGATCGATGGCCTTCTTCAGCTCCTCGCGGCCGTTGACTTTGGAGATGCCCACACTGGAACCGGCGTTGGCGGGTTTGACGAACACAGGCCAGCCCAGCTTCTTCTCCACGCCCTCGCACACGCCTTCGAGATCGGACTCGATCTCCCAGCGGTTGGCTGCCAGCCATTTGGTGTGGGGCACGCCGTTGGCCTCGAACAGGGCGTTGGCCACTGCCTTATCCATGCACACCGCGCTTGCCAGCACGCCGCAGCCCACATAAGGGATGCCGGCCAGCTCCAGCAGGCCCTGCACGGTGCCGTCCTCGCCCCACAGGCCGTGCAGCACCGGGATGACCACATCAATGTGCAGCTTTTCCACATGGCCTTCCGGCGTGAACAGGATCATGCCGTGGTCGGCACGGTCCGGGCTGATGACGCAGGGCATGTTGCCGGCCAGTTCTTCCCAGCTGCCGTCGGCCATCTGGGCTGCGGTGGCCTCGGTGTACAGCCAGCGGCCCTCTTTGGTGATGCCCACAGTGAGCACCTCATATTTTTCACGATCAATGTTGTTGACAAAATTGCCCACCGAAACACGGCTGACTTCGTGCTCACTGGACATACCGCCGAACAGCAGGGCAACGCACATTTTCTCAGACTGCATGATAACTCTCTCCTATTTATAAAGCCCCATGATGCGGGGCGGGTTCAACCGGTAAAAATGCCGTTCTGGCTTATTATACAATATCTATGCGCACGATGCAAGCGCAATGCGCAAAAGCAGCCGCCAGAACAGAAGTGATATTTTTCAAAAAAACTTTCCAAAAAGCGCAAATTTCTGCTTGACGGATGGAAAAGTGCGTGGTACAATGATATCACCTCTTTTGCGGGGTTATTAAGTGCGCCTGTTTTACAGGTACCACCCGCAACCCGAGGGAGGTTCAAAACAACCGTTATAATGGAGGTGTCAACAAATGACCGTTAAAATCACTCTGGCCTGCACCGAGTGCAAGCAGCGCAACTACAACACCACGAAGAACAAGAAGAACAACCCCGATCGTCTCGAGATGAAGAAGTATTGCCGTTTCTGCAAGAAGCACACCGTTCATCGCGAAACCAAGTAAAAGAAAGGCGGAGCATAATGGCAGACAAAACCGAGAAAAAGCCGGGCTTTGTGGCCAAAGCTAAAGCCGCTGTCAAGGGCTTCTGCGCACGGGTCGCAAAGTTCTTCCGCGATACCAAGAGCGAGCTGAAAAAGGTGGTCTGGCCGTCCAAGCAGGACGTCAAGACCAACACCATCGTCGTGCTCGTGACCGTCGCTATTGCAGCGGTTGTGATGATCCTGCTGGATGCCATCTTCGGTGGTATTCTGGGCCTGATCATCGGCGCCTGAGAATCATCTTGAAACGGAGGGTCAACCAAAATGGAAGAATCAACCAAGCTGGTAGATGAGTCCACTGAGGCTCTTTGGTATGTTGTGCATACCTATTCCGGTTACGAGAACAAGGTCGCCAACGACCTGCAGACCATGGTGGAGAACCGTCACCTGCAGGATCTGATCTGCGACATCAAGGTTCCCGTCGAGATGGTTCCTGAGATCGACAAGAACGGCAAGCAGAAGATGGTGGAGCACAAGCTGTTCCCCGGCTACGTTCTGGTCAAAATGGTGATGAACGACGATACCTGGTATGTCGTGCGCAATACGCGCGGCTGCACCGGCTTTGTCGGCCCCGCCTCCAAGCCCGTTCCGCTGACCGCTGAGGAAGTGGAGAAGATGGGTGTGGAGAAGGCTGCACCGCTCAGCGTCGATTTTGCTGTCGGCGATACCGTGCAGATCACCGCCGGTCCTCTGGAAGGCTTTATGGGCCTTGTAGAGGCCATTGATACCGAGAACTTCAAGGTGAAGCTCAAGGTCAATATGTTCGGCCGCGAGACCCCCGCAGAGGTGGAGATCGGTCAGGTCGAGCTGCCGTAACCAACCGGCAAGTTCCGTTTATCAAGGTAAGACCGCAGTGCGGTTCTTATAGAGCGTGTGCAGCGTGCACGCGCTC
>ENA-UOIZ01003248-UOIZ01003248.1-human-gut-metagenome-genome-assembly--contig:-P88-NODE-3248-length-10286-cov-8.829929_pt1 | contig 10286 bp, 9 predicted proteins | sample MGYA00242336_ERZ723883 | MGnify/ENA metagenome assembly ERZ723883 | reverse complement strand
TCATGCCCTCTGCGGCGCCCAAAACCTCACGAAAACCGTCCTCATTCACGGCAATTGCCACCAGAACTGCCACATTTTCGTACTCTCCGCCCCAGTTGCGGCGCAGTCAGATGCCGTCCACGTAGACGTATGGATAGCGCCCGCCCTGCAAATGGCGGTTCCGCCAGTCCTCGATGTGAACGTAGGCTTTCTTGTTCAGTTCGCTGATGGTGGCGGGCGAGACCTTGCTGCCCCACAGTGCCTCCGTGATGTCCTCCACACGGCGCACGGAAACACCCGCCAGGTACATCTCGATGAGGGCTTCCTCCACGCTGCTCTCCCGGCGGCGATACCGCTCGATGATGGCCGTCTTGAAGGATACGCCCTTGAGGCGGGGCATGTGAAGCGTGACGTCGCCGGATGTTGTGGTGAGGTTGCGGTCGTAGTGACCGCTGCGGTAGCCCTGACGAGCCTCGCTGCGCTCGTGGCGGGCGGCCTGCGTCAGAGACTCCGTCTCCCTCTCCAGCAGCTCGTTCAGAGTTTCCTCCACGCTGCCGCGGACCAATTCCTTGATCTGCCCCTTGATAATTTCCTCATTGAATTGTACAATCTTCTCGGACATAGTTTGCTGTCTCCTTTCGAATGTTTGTGTGGTAACTTCATTCTACCAGAGCCTGCAAGCTATGTCTTCTTTTTTTCTCTTCTCAATTTGCGCAGCTTATTATACATTGTCATAGCCTGTTCCTGGGCGATCTCCTGCTGGGTCAGCTTTCGGAAGCTGTCTACACCGGGAATCAGCGAAAGGCTGCGCCCGTTGTCCCAGGTAACCCCGACCTGGCCGGCATCATATCGCACGGTACCACGGGTTCCGAGTTCTACCGGGGAAAACGGATCATTCATCCTGCTTAATACAATTCGCGTGCCGGGTGGACAGCAGCTCCGGGTAAAATCCACCTGACTGCGGCTGGGAAATGGCATATTCATTTGGTGTCCTCCTTCTCAGATAGTTTCATCAGTCGTGTGCGCATACATTCCCCGTCCACGCCCTGACAAAGAAAGCCGTGGCCGGGAAAGGGGCATCCCTCGCACAATGGGAACGCTGTACAGATGGGCTTCTCCGTCTGAGCGGGAGGACCTGTATGGGAACGGTATTCCGGTCTGGTTCGTTTGAGTTTGGAACTTCCATTGTTCGGATTCTTCAATTTTAACCTCCATTTCCTCCAGTGCCCTTTTTGAGGCACAGGATAGTGTTCTAAGAAAACAAAAAAAGCCGTCCTCCCAAAAACAGGAGAACGGCTGGAAAAGGGCGCCGAAAGGTAAGCGCCCTTTTTGAAAATAGAAAAAGCCGGAATTTCTATGGCTGCTACGCCACAAAAATTCCGGCTGATTCACATATGATAATTTTCTGAAAACGCAATAACAAAAGCAGTGCCCTTTTTGAAATTCTGTCCGAAACCAAAAAGGGCGCTGCGAATATCTTCGCCGTATCTGGCTGAGCCTGTTCAAAAAGCGTATCAAAGGGTGTTTGCATCTATGGAATTGCTAAAAATCGTGTTAACATTTTATCCTAGAGAATCAAACAATTATCCAGCAAATTCTCAATGTTTACCTGCAAAAAAGCACTTTAGATGCAGACGTTTCGGGGGTTGGCCCTGTCTACATATCCGTGAAAAGCAAAGCAATTTCCGTTAATAAATTCCGACATGCCTTAGCCTTAACTATCTTCATTCCAACTCCATTCTGACGTAAGCACCACATCAGCCCCCTTCCTGGGAGGCAGATGTGGTGTTTCCCGGGTGCGTTTTGCGGCGCGCCCTTTTTTATTTGCCGGAACAAAAAAGTCGCTGAAATACAAATAAAGTCGCCGGCGCCCATTTACAGAATGCACTGTAAAGATGGATAATAAGCACAGCAAGTTGGTCATATCGACCAACGGCGGAGGCAAAATACAGGGGTTACCGTATTGCAATCCCGCCAAAAAACTGTACAATATGGATAGACGACCGACAGCTCTGATGCAAAGCCCGGATGGCGGAAAAATACCATCGCGCGACGCTGTCCGACCTTCTTCACCGGCGGATATCTGTATGTACGCCGAAACACGTTCAACAAAAGTAAGGAGGATCAACATGAAAAACAAACTTGCAAAACTGCTTGCGCTGCTTCTGGCCGCCGCGCTTCTGACGGCGTGCATGGCCGGCTGCACAGGAAAGACCGAACAGCCCGCAAAAGCGGAGGCAACTGAGAAGGCAGAGCCGGCAAAGGACAGCACCCCGGCGGACGAAGAAATCACTCTGACCTTCTGGCACACCTACGGCGACGCGGAAGAAGCCCAGTTTAAAGACGTGGTTCTGCCGCTGTGGGAGAAGGCTCATCCGAACATCAAGATCGACGCGGTGCGCCAGGACGGCGGTCAGTTCCACGAGATGATCGTCACCTCCTTCGGCACCGGCATGAGCCCCGACGTTGCCCGCGTTGACATTGCCAACATCGCGGCCTATGCCAAGCAGGGCGGTCTGGTTGCCCTGAGCGATTACGCGGACTTCGCGGAGATCTCCGGCGATTATCTGGACGCGCCCCTGTCCACCAATCTTTACCAGGGCAAGTATTACGGTCTGCCGCTGGACACCAACTGCAAGGCTGCAGTCGTCAACAAGAACGTGCTGAAGGAAATTGGTCTGGATGATGTTCCCGAGACGATGGAAGCCTTCATCGAAGCGGCCAAGGATCGCGGCACCTACAGTCTGAACGTTTCCGGCGTGGGCGACTGGGATATGTACCCCTACTTCTGGCTGTTTGGCGGCACGCTGACCGACGACGGCTTTACGAAGGCGACCGGCTATCTGGACAGCGACGCCAGCATCGCCGCCATGAACAAGCTGATCGAGCTGCACAACCAGAAGATCTTCACCATCCGTGATGTGGACGGCTCCGTGGATGCGTGGGACGGCATCAACAGCGAATATGCCATGTTCTTTGAAGGCCCCTGGTACTTCGGCTCCTATGATGACTGCGAAGCAAAGGGCATCGTTGCCGCGACCATTCCCACCTACGAAGGCCGCAGCGCTTCCGTTGTCGGCGGCGAGGACATCGCTGTTTTCTCCACCAGCAAGCAGAAGGATGCCGCCTATGAATTCGCGAAATTCATGACCAGCGAGGAAGTACAGCTTGCCATGCTGGAGGCCGGTCAGCTGCCCATCCTCAAGTCCCTTGTGGAGAACGACGCAGTCAAGAATAACCCGGTGTGGTCGGTTTACATGAAGCAGATGGAATCCGCCAAAGCGAGAATTCCCTCCCCCAACAACGCCGCGATCCAGGAGATCTGGAGTGAAATGGTGACCAGCATCTTCGTAGAGGGCGCTGACGCTGCGCAGGCGATGCACGACGCCGCCGCAAAGATCGACGGGCAGCTTTCCTAAGGGAAACTCTGAATACCAAAATATCAGGAGCGCAGAGCCGGAGGGTTCTGCGCTCCCTTGGAAAAAAGGAGGCAGCGCCAATGAAGCTGCTGCAGCATGAACCATCCCCGGTATGTGGAAAATCATCCGTCAAAAAGGGCCTTCGGGCCTATGCGGCGGCAGCACCCTTCGTCCTTCCCGGCCTGCTGCTGGTGCTGGCGTTCGTCATCTATCCGATGTTTTTTACCATTCGGATCGCGCTGTCTGAGTACAGGATCGTGCAGGGCGAGATCACGTTCATCGGCCTGGAAAACTTCAAGAACGTTCTGTCCGGCGGCTCCCGCTTCTGGTACGCTTACCGGAACAATTTCCTGTACGCGCTGGTGACGGTGCCGTTCATTCTGCTGGGTGGAATGCTGTTTGCCTACCTGATCAACAACCTCAGGCGGGGGCAGACGATCTTCCGCGTCGGCTTTTATCTGCCGGTCATCACCTCGTGGGTCATCGTCAGTCTGGTGTTCCAGTATATGTTCAATAACTCCGACCGCGGCCTGATCAACTACCTGCTGGTGGATGTGCTCCACGTCATGGACGACTATGTGCCGTGGCTGCTGCGGGAATGGTCGGGCAACGCGGCAATCTGGCTGATGGGCATCTGGAAAAACGTGGGCTGGTCGATGCTGGTCTACCTCGCGGCATTGCAGGGAATTCCTAAGGAGCGCTATGAGGCGGCAGAGCTGGACGGTGCGGGTCTGTGGAAAAAATTCTGGCATATCACGATGCCGGGACTTCGCCCCACGACCTTTTATGTGATGGTCAATATGATCATCGGTTCCTTCAACGTCTTCATCCAGGTCATGATGCTGACCGGCGGCGACCCCAATGGGAAGACCTCGGTGCTGCAATACCTGCTGTATGACAGAGCATTCAATCAGTTCGAATTCGGCGAGGCTTCCGCCATCGGCATGATCTCCGCCGTGACGATCGTTGCGCTGACGATCATTCTCAATCGCGTCTTCAAGCTGGACAACGTGGAACAGGAGGGATAGAAATGAAGCTCCGCGGCAAAAAAGCAACGGAGATCCTCGGGCAGACGGTTTTGTGGGTCATTCTGATCGCATCGCTGCTGATTTTCTCCGTTCCGTTCTTCTTTATGATCACGAACTCCTTTGAGGAGTTCAGCTATGTGCTGCCCTATCCGCCGAAGCTCTTCCCCACGCGGCTGGACTTCTCGGCGTACCGGCACATTCTCAGTATGGACATTTTCCCGACGGCACTGGCAAACAGTGTGATCAATACCGTCATTACCGTTGTGATCTCGGTGTTTGTTTCGACGCTCTCCGCCTACGGCTTCGCCTGCATCCGTTTTCCCGGGCGCGACAAGCTGTTTGCGGTTTACCTGTTTACGCTGATGATGCCGGGTTTTTTGAATATCATCCCCCAGTTTCTGGTGCTTAAGCAGCTTACGCTTCCCGGCCTGTCCAACGGCCTGATCGGCACCCGGGCGGGACTGATTCTGATCTACGTTGCGACCAATGTCTGCGGGCACACCTTCTTCCTGCGCAACTTTTTCCGCAGCCTGCCAAGCTCGCTGGCGGAGTCGGTGCTGCTGGACGGCGGCGGTCACAAGGACATTTTCTTCCGGGTAATGCTGCCCCTCTCTGCCCCGGCGGTGGGCACCATGACCATTTTTGCCTTCCAGGGCTTCTGGGAGGAATACTTTACGGCGAAGGTTCTGGTGGGCGCGAATGAGAAAATGATCACCTTCCCGCTGCTGCTCCAGCGGCTGAACGGACAGTATGCGACACGGTGGGAGTGGGTGTTTGCTGCGTCGATCATGGCGTTGATCCCTGTGATCGTTCTGTTTGTGGTTTTCCAGCGGAAAACGGTCGTGGGCGGACTGACTCAGGGAGCAGTGAAAGGATAAGCCAATGCAGAAAATCACCTGCCATTTTGACAAAGCACAATATCTGCCCGGCGAGCCGGTTCGGCTGATCCTGCCGGCGCATTCGGCGCTTCTTTCAGCGACGTTCTTCCGTATGGAGCGCCCGGTCACGCTGCAAGCCGTCCGGGAGGGCGACACACTGGTCTTGACGGATGTGCCGGTGGGCGGCTACGGTGTGCGCATCAGCACAGAAGACGGCGTCTGGGAAGGCGCGTTTGATGTGGTTTCCGACCGCAGAACCGAAATTCGCTACGGCTTCGTGTCGGATTTTTCCTCCGGCGATGGGGACAGGTTGGACGTGGAGTGGATGCGGGATCTGCATCTGAACGCGGTGCAGTTTTACGACTGGATGTACCGGCATGACCGGCTTCTGCCCCCCACCGAGCAATACGACGACCCGATGGGGCGTCAGACGGACTTAAGCGTCATCTCGAAGAAGATCGAACACTGCAAAGCCTGCGGCATCCGCCCGCTGGCCTACGGCGCGGTTTACGCGGCAACAAAGGACACCTTTGCAGCGCACCCAACGTGGGGAATGTACACGATGAACGGTCAGCCGATGACCTTTGCCGGATGGCTGTACTATATGAATGTGGCGTCCTCCTGCGGCTGGGCGAAGCATATTGTGGAGGAATTCCGCAGTGCCGTGCGCTTCGGCTTTTCCGGCATCCACATGGATACCTACGGCTTTCCCAAGCGGGTCTGGGACGCGGAGCACCGCCCCGTGGAGCTGGCGGACGAGTTCCCGCACCTGATCGACGCGGCGGCGCAGGCCGTCCGCGAGGAAGCGGCCGACGGCGGCGTGATCTTCAACGCCGTCAATAACTGGCCAACGGAAACCGTCGCCGCGGCGGCACAGGACGCGGTGTATATCGAAGTCTGGCCGCCCCACGATACCTATTTTGACCTTTACCGCCTGATTCGGGAGGCTCGGCTGCTGTCCCACCGGAACGTCATCCTTGCCGCCTATCTGAAGGCGTTTCAGGGAGAGGATATGGACGCGGCAGAGCGCTCATTCCGTCTTGCGTGGGCGGTGATCTCTGCCTCCGGCGGTACGCAGCTCGTTCTGGGCGAGAACCGCAGCCTGCTGCGGGACAGTTATTATGTCAACTACGCCCACCTGCGGGAAAGCTTTCTTCCAATCGTACAGCGCAATTGCGATTTTCTTGTCAGATACAAGGATTTGTTATATAATGATCCCGGTATGGATATTGGCAAGACGGCCTCTGGCGGCATTAACGAGGATGTCCGTTTCTTCTCCGATGCCTGCACCTTCTCCACGGACGGACAGGCGGACACGGTCTGGACGCTCCTCCGCGAATCCCGTGACCGGCTGACCCTCCACCTGATCAACCTGACCGGCAACAACGCCATGTGGAACGAGGGAAAGCGGGAGCCGGTATTGGCAGCGGGCATCTCGGCGGCCATCCGCCTTGATCGGCCGGTGCGCGGCATCTACTGTGCCTCGCCGGACAGCGAGTGTCTGGCGGCGCAAAAGCTTCCCTACACGGCGGAGCAAACGAAGAACGGCTGCATCTATACCGTAAAGCTGCCCGACGTGCGCTGCTGGACTGCCGTGTGGGTGCAACTGGAGGAATGACGATGCTTCTGTCTTACAATGCAGATCTGCTTCCCCGTGTACGGATGCTGGGGCGGATCAACTACACCGAGCCGTGGATCCACTTTTCCCGGACGATCGACGAGTATGTCCTGTATGTGATCCGTGACGGGAATATGTATCTGCAGGAGGACGGAATTTTCTATCACCTCAAGGCAGGGGACTTCTTCCTGCTTGAGCCGGGGCTGTGCCACGAGGGCTATCAGCGCGCGGCCTGCAATTATTACTATGCCCATTTCACCCACCCTGAAATGGCGCGGATGAAGGATGAGGACGCGGCCATGGCGCTGCTTGCGGAAAAGCGCAGGCTGAGCCTTGTGAGCTACAATCTGGACGAAGCCGACCCCACCGACCCCATCACCTATCTTCCGAAGCAGTTTCACCTGCCGGGCAGTGAATTCAATACGATACTCCGCACCGCGCTGGACTGCTACAATGCCCGGGAGGAGCACTACAAGCGCCGCACCGCCGCGCTGCTGCATTCGTTCTTTCTGGAAGTGGCACATGAGCACCTGCTGGCGCGGGGCGCTGCTCAGGGGAAGAAACTGAAAAAGTCGGAAGTCGTGGCCGAGCGGCTGCTCCATTACCTCAACGAAAATTATACGCGGCCGCTGTCGAGCCAGGAGATCGAAGACGTCTTCGAGATGAATTTCGACTACATGAACCGCGCCTTTTCCAAGCTGACCGACGCGCCGATCTTTACATATCTCAACACGCTGCGCATTTATAACGCCCAGCAGCTGATTGCGACCACGGATCTGCCGTTTCAGGAGATCGCGTACCTGGTGGGGATCGACGACCGGTATTATTTCTCAAAGCTGTTCCGGAAGAAAACGGGCATGAGTCCCTCGGAGTATTACAAGGAAGTGAGGAACCGCGGCGATGCAGAGAGACTATAGAACCGCTGGCTTCGTGCGGCTGTGCTTTGAAAAGCTGCTGCCGCTGATGGTGCTGAATCTGCTTTTTCTGCTGACCTGCCTGCCGGTGCTGACGGCTCCCGCAGGATGGACGGCACTGTGCCGCGCCTGCCAGAGTCTGCTGCTGGAGGAAAATCAGCCGTACCGCCGCTTTCTGAACAGCTTCCGTGCCAATTTTCTCCCGTCGCTTCCTCTCGGGCTGCTCTTTTTCGTCGGTCCGGCGGCAATTCTTTACGGCGGCTGGTTCTATTTCCGGCTTACAGAGGGGGCGGGAGTCGGGGCGGTGCTGGCCTGCTTCTGCCTGATTGGCAGCTATCTGCTGTGGTGCATCGGCGCTCTGGCCTTTCAGATGCAGGCGCGGGTGGAGCTGAAGCTCCCGGCGCTGCTGAAAAACGCGATTTGCCTGACCTTTCGCTGCCCCGCTCTGGTGCTTGGCTGGCTGCTGCTTGCCCTTGCGCTGACGGCGGTAATGGCGCTTCTGCTGCCCTACAGCCTGCCCTGGCTGGCGCTGCTGGGCGGGTCGCTGCCCTGCTTTACGGCGGCGCGGGGCACGCTGCCGGTTATTGACGATCTCATTGTGAAGGAGTGAACGATTCCATGAATAGCCCATGGTGGAAGGAACGTGTGTTCTATCAGATTTATCCCCGCAGCTTTCAGGATTCCAACGGCGACGGCATCGGGGACATCCCCGGTCTGATCTCCCGGCTGGATTACCTGCAATGGCTGGGCATCGGTGCGGTATGGCTCTGCCCGGTCTACGACTCGCCCAACGACGATATGGGCTACGACATCCGCGACTACCGGAAGATCATGTCCGAATTCGGCACGATGGAGGACTTCGACCGACTGCTGGAGGAAATGCACCGGCGGGATATTAAGCTGGTCATGGATCTGGTCGTCAACCATTCCTCGGACGAGAACGCATGGTTTGTCGAATCGAGAAAATCCAAAGACAATCCCTACCGCGACTATTACATCTGGCGCGACGGACGCGGTGGGAAGGAGCCGAACAACTGGTCATCCTTCTTCACGCCGTCGGCATGGAGCTATGATGCGGCGACAGAGCAGTGGTATCTGCATCTTTTCGGGGAGAAGCAGCCTGACCTCAACTGGGAAAATCCGAAGCTTCGGGAAGAAGTCTACGCCATGATCAACTGGTGGTTCGACAAGGGCGTGGACGGATTCCGCATGGATGTGATCAGCCTGATCGCCAAAGCCCCCGGCATGCCCGACGCCAGCGGCTCAGGCTACGCTTTCCCGGGCGAGCATACGGCCTTCCAGCCGGCGCTGCATTCCCATCTGCGCGAGATGCGCAAACGCTGCTTTGACGGCCGGGATTGTATGTGCGTAGGCGAAACGACCTGCGTCACTCTGGATAACGCGAACAGTGTCGTCGGGGACGGAAGAGAACTGGATCTGCTGTTCCAGTTTGACATCATGGACATCGACGGCGAGAACGGGAAGTGGAACGTGATCCCCTTTTCTCTGAAAAAGTTCAAGGCGCTGACCGCCGCGTGGCAAAGCACACTGGACTGGAACACGCTGTTCTGGAGCAACCACGACCAGCCACGCATCGTATCCCGCTGGGGCTGCACCGCGTCGGAGACGCTCCGGCAGCGGAGCGCCAGAATGCTGGCGGTGGCCATGTATTTGCAGCGGGGAACGCCCTTCATTTATCAGGGCGAGGAGATCGGCATGACGAATTATCCCTTTGCCGATGCCTCGCAGCTGCGGGACATTGAAAGCCTGAACCTTCTGAAAGAGGCAAAGACGGATGCGCAAAAGGCGTGGGCGTGGAACGGCATCCGGCACAAGGGGCGCGACAACGCCAGGACGCCGATGCAGTGGGACAGCACAGCGAATGGAGGCTTCACCACAGGAACGCCCTGGATCGCCGTAAATCCCAACGCTGCCGAGATCAATGTACAGCGCGCCCGGGAGGACGAAAACTCCATCCTGCACTTTTACCGTCGCCTGATTGCCCTGCGCAAAGGAAGTGACATCCTCAAATGGGGCAGCTTCCAGCTGCTCGTCCCCGATGACCCGCAGCTTTTTGCCTACCGCAGGAGCCTTGATGGGACAGATATCACCGTCTGGTGCAATTTCAGCCCCGACCTCTGCCAGCTTCCCCAGCCGGTCACCGGAACGCCCCTGCTCTCGGAAGCCCTGACCCACACCACACTTGCCCCCTACGGCTTCGTGGTCATTTCCGGGCAATGACATTCCCGACCTGATAACAGATTTGGGGTGAATTTCTCTGTTATAGGTCAATTCCGGCAGGAATTCGGGTAAAAAGTGAAGCAGATGTTTTTTGAAAAGAAAGAGCCGAAATTTTCTGTAACTTCAGCACAGAAAATCTCGGCTCTTTCTTTTTATACTGAACTCCAATTAGGGTCTATCTGAAAACCGTCAACATGCCCAAACAGCGG
>ENA-UOIZ01003241-UOIZ01003241.1-human-gut-metagenome-genome-assembly--contig:-P88-NODE-3241-length-10308-cov-6.366137_pt1 | contig 10308 bp, 9 predicted proteins | sample MGYA00242336_ERZ723883 | MGnify/ENA metagenome assembly ERZ723883 | reverse complement strand
GAAGAATATCTTCGGTGGCGGAAATACAGAGAATATGCCAGTTGCTGAAATCACAGCAGATATCTTCAATGATGGACAGACAGATCTGATGTCGATTATTGTACAGGCAGGACTTGCAGCATCCAAGAGCGAGGCAAGACGTGCGATGGAGCAGGGCGGTGTCTCTGTCAATGGCGAGAAGATCACAGATGTGAAGAAGATGTTCACACCGGATGATTTCGCAGAGGAGTTCGTATTGAAGAAGGGAAAGAAGAATTTCCGTAAGGTTGTATATAAGGCGTAATGATTCGAAAATGTGTCAATACAATTAAATATGGAACGGCAAAGGCAAGGGCAATCGTGCTCTTGTCATTGCTGTTCGGAATCGGAACTGTCGGTGCGATTGTGTGTGCAATCGTGTTCCGGCAGATTCTGTTTATTTTTGCAGCAGTCGTATGTGTGTTTGTTGTGATTACGCTGGCGCAGACGCTTGTGATTCAGGGTGGTGTTGTGGAAGATGCGAAGAACGCGGAAACGCAGGACACAAAACGTTCCAAACGTACGAAGCCACAGGATGCGGACAAGAAAGTCGATCATATGAAGCCGCCGGTATTTGCGAAGCGAAAGAACGAGAAAGAAGCTTCGAATGTCGAGGAAGAACACAACCGGCACAAGCGGAAGAAACAGCAAAAGAAGGACGCAGATGAGGGCGGACAGGAGTCGCAGGACAGAGAGGAACGGATGGAAGAACAGTCGATTGTTGCTCTTACGCAGGAAACTGTCACAACATACGACCGGAAGAAGGTCAAGAAGACGCTGCATAAGTTCAAGGTGCGGCGGGAGCATCGTATGATCTTCGTAGATCGTTCCGAAAAGCTCAAGGCAAATCAGACACCTGCCTATATCTGGGTAGAGAAAAAGGATTTTCATCTGTTGCTGATTGAACAGGAACCGCGGCACATCACGATTCCACTATATCAGATCAAGAATATTACATATCTGAAGAAGCAGCCGGCAAATGAAGATATTGATTATGCAGCGTATAAGGGCAGCAGTGTGCTTGCGGATATGTTTCGTCCGTATCTGCCGGATTATGCGCACAGTACGGTTGTGGATGATCTGTCTGCCTATAAGAATTTGTATGGAATCGGAAATGATATCTATGTGACAAACCGGTCGGCATCGGCACTGTTTGACCTGTTAGGGGTAGAGTTTCAGGTGGATGACCGGGTAACAATGTCCAACAAGGTGAATATTTATTTTAAAGAAGCATACAAGTCGAATATCTTATTACGGGACAATGTGATTGATGCGAACGGATATGCAGACCGGATCAGCAAGACGCTGGATAATCTGGCGCATTCGACAATCAGCTATGCAGAATTTAAAGATACGCTCAACCTGATGATACGAAACAAATTGATTACACAAGAGTTTGCATCGTATTATATGGGTGTGAGAGATGATTTGACTAGATAAAAACAAGTAGAAACGGACTTTTGATACGGTTTCACAAGTTAAGCGTTGCGAGCGCCTATATTTACTTGCGAAAACGACACAAAAGTCCGTTTTTACATACGATTCACAAGTTAAAACTTAATAATGTATAGTAAAAATTCGATTTGACGTAATTTATGAAAGAAAAAAGACGGTTTTTTCAGTTTGCGTTTTCCTTAGACTTGAGTTATCTTAATTACGAGTTAAAGATAATTAAAAAAATTAAGGAAAAGGAGAATACGAGTATGGAAGTTACAGCAGAAGATTTAGGAAAGCGTTCATTTTGTGAGGCAGTCATGCGTGCAAGATTGCCAAAGGCAGTATTCAAGGAATTAAAGAAGACAATTGATTACGGTGCACCGCTTGACGCAGCGATTGCTGATTCCGTAGCGATTGCCATGCGGGAGTGGGCAAAGGAGCTCGGCGCAACACACTATACACACTGGTTCCATCCACTCACAAACCTGACAGCAGAGAAACATGATTCTTTCATGGATCCGGTTGGTGATGGTACATTCATCACAGAGTTCACTGGCAAGGAATTGATCAAGGCTGAGCCAGATGGTTCTTCCTTCCCTTCCGGAGGAATCCGTGAGACGTGTGCAGCAAGAGGTTATACAGTCTGGGATTGTACATCTCCTGCATTTGTCAAAGAGATTCCGGATGGCTGTAAGGTTCTTTGTATTCCGACTATTTTTATTTCATATACAGGCGAGTCTCTGGATCACAAGACACCACTTCTTCGTTCCATGGATGCCGTTAACAAGCAGGCACTTCGTATCCTGAAGCTGTTTGGTAAGACACCAGCGAAGGTAACTGCTTCCGTTGGACCAGAGCAGGAGTACTTCCTGATTGACAAGGATAAGTTCAATCAGAGACTTGACCTGAAGCTGACTGGACGTACATTGTTTGGCGCACCGGCACCGAAGGGACAGGAGCTTGACGATCAGTACTTCGGCGTGATCAAGGATAAGGTTTCTCATTTCATGAGAGAGCTGAACAAGGATCTGTGGGAGTATGGTATTCCAGCGAAGACACAGCATAACGAGGTTGCTCCTTCTCAGCATGAGATCGCACCAATCTATGGTACAACAAATGTAGCAACGGATCAGAACCAGTTGCTGATGGAGACATTGAAGAAGGTTGCAGAGAGAAATGGATTTGCATGTCTGCTTCATGAGAAGCCATTTGCAGGTGTCAATGGTTCTGGTAAGCATAATAACTGGTCTATCTCAACATCCGATGGCGAGAATTTGATTGATCCAGGCAAGGAGCCAGAGAAGAACCTGCAGTTCCAGGTATTCTTAGCTGCAATTCTGGAGTCTGTTGATAATCATGCTGCATTGCTTCGTCTGTCAGCAAGCTCTGCTGGTAACGATCACAGACTTGGTGCAAATGAGGCACCTCCAGCAATCATTTCTGCTTACCTTGGTGATCAGCTTGCTGATGTTGTTGATCAGATCATTGCAAATGGAGAGGCAACAAGCAGCTTGAAGGGTAAGGTTTACAAGTCAGGATGTTCAGTCATCCCTGAGTTCAAGATGGATGCGACAGACCGTAACCGTACATCACCATTTGCGTTTACCGGTAATAAGTTCGAGTTCCGTATGGTTGGTAGTACACAGTGTATTGCACAGCCAATGATGACTTTAAATACAATCGTTGCTGACACACTTTGCAATTTTGCAGATGTGCTGGAGAAGGCAGATGATTTCGAGGCAGCCGCAAAGAAGCTGGTTGCAGATAAGTTGAGAGAGCATCAGAGAATCATCTTCAACGGAAATGGTTATTCTGAGGAGTGGGTAAAGGAAGCAGAGCGCCGTGGACTCCCAAATATCAAGTGCATGGTTGATGCGGTTGATTACCTCGCAACACCGGAGAATATCGAAATGTTTGAGAAGCATGGTGTAATGTCTAAGCGTGAGCTGGTTGCAAGAGGCGTTGTTATGTATGATAACTACGCAAAGCAGATCAATATCGAGGCTAAGACAATGATCGAGATGTCCACGAAGCAGATTATTCCGGCTGTTATGAAGTATGAGGGTACTCTGGCTGCTTCTGTGAAGGATTTGAAGGAGCTTGGTATCAGCGCAGATACACAGATGGAGATTCTTTCTACCATCGATACAAAGCTTGCGGAACTTAAGAAGGCAACTGCAGAGCTTGAGGATATTGTGGCTAAGGCTGCCGAGAAGGAAGAGGATCCAAAGGCTTGGGCAAAATATTATCACGATGTGGTATTTGCTTTCTTCGATACGGTTCGTAAGCCAGCAGATGAGCTTGAGAAGATTGTGGATGCAAAGGCATGGCCATTCCCTACATACGAAGAGCTGTTGTTTGAACAGTAGAATATGCTATAGACCATTTGGTTTATATATTTTCCCCCAGGGGCTGCTTTGGCAGCCCCTTTTTTGTTATGGCGACGAGAAAATGCACGCATTTATGCGGTGCATTTGACGACCGCTAATCAGAGCAAGATGTGCAGAGTGCATCTAGTCTCTGTGGAGATTTTTACTCGGCGTGATAGCAAATGGGCGTAGAATGGAGTATAATTATGGAAAAACCCACGACGCGGGTGTAGAGTATAAAAAGTAAGCAGAAAAAACCGCGCTGGAAGCTAATCGGTATGTGTATGAGAGAAAACTGGGCGTGGAAGCGAGATGGTGAGCGGGAAAACCCACGACGTGGGCGCAGATACAGAAAAGCAAGCGGAAAAACCCATCCCGGAAATTTTAAGCGAATTTCAGAGTGGATTCTGTATATCCACTCAGATGTACATATATAAAGATAAGAAGAGGATGAGACATGAAAATAAGGAACATTATATTTGATTGTAATGGCACGATGATTTTTGATGGCAAATATCATGATATTGCATGGCGGACATATGTGAGTAAGCTGGCTGGCAGGGAACTTACCAAAGAAGAATTCCAGCATCAGATACTCGGACATACGAACCGGGATATTTTCGAGTGGCTGCTTGGGAAGGGTGCTTTGTCCGAGGAGAAGATCATGCAGTTGACCGAAGAGAAAGAGGTTCTATACAGAAGCATGTATCAGGAAGATCAGGACGCCTGCAGGCTGGTGAAGGGGTTACCAGAATTTCTGGATGAGTTGCAGCGAAGAAATATAAAATGCAATATCGCAACGGCATCTGGTCTATCCAATGTCGACTTTTATTTTGAACGGTTTGCACTTGCAAAATGGTTTGACAAATCAAAGCTTGCCTATGATGATGGAACGATGCGGGCGAAACCAGCACCGGATATGTATATTCGTGCGATGGAGCGCATCGGGGCGGAGCCATCTGAGACGATGGTGATCGAAGACAGCCCATCCGGTGTGAAAGCCGCCGTTGCTGCGAACGCAGCTTGTATTGTAGGAATCTACGGCGATTCCGATAAAAAGCTGCTTCAGAATACAGGAGTGTGCGATTATCTGATTGAGGATTATACACGAAATTATATTGGATATATAGAGCGGAATCTGTTAGAATAGGGTAGCGGATAAAGTTACTGTGTTGTACGAATAAACGCAGGAAAGTAATTGGTATGCTATGGAACGATTAAATATAGGAGAATACAATAATCAGGAGGATAAAAACATGCAGGTAACTATTTCAGATGCAATTCGTTATATTGGAGTGGATGATAAGGATATTGACTTATTTGAGAGTCAGTATGTAGTACCAGAAGGTGTATCGTACAATTCATATGTGATTCTGGATGAGAAGATTGCAGTTATGGATACGGTTGATGCCAGGGGCATGGAAGGCTGGGAGGATAAGCTGCTTCAGACATTGAATGGAAAGAAGCCGGATTATCTGATTATCTCGCATCTCGAGCCTGATCATGCGGGAAGTATCGGAAGAATGGTCGAGCTTTTTCCGGAGGTAAAGCTGGTTGCAAGTGCAAAGGCGATTGCGATGCTGCCACAGTTCTTCGAGGATAGATTGGATGCGCAGGAGAAGATTGCGGTCAAGGAGGGCGAAGAGTTATCGCTTGGAACCCATACATTGGTGTTCTATATGGCACCGATGGTACACTGGCCGGAGGTCATGGTGACCTATGAGAAGAGCGAGAAGGTGCTGTTCTCAGCAGATGGATTTGGTAAGTTCGGCGCGCTTTCCCTCACAGAAAATGAGGACTGGGCATGTGAGGCAAGACGGTATTATTTTAATATCGTCGGTAAATATGGCATGCCGGTGCAGACACTTCTGAAGAAGGCAGCAGGACTTGATATCGAGACAATCTGTCCATTGCACGGTCCGGTATTGAAGGAAAATCTCGGATACTATATTGGACTTTACGATACATGGAGCAAGTATGAGCCGGAGAATAAAGGCGTGCTTGTTGCGTATGCATCGATCCATGGCAATACGGCGAAGGCAGCTAAAAAGCTTGCAGACATGCTTCGCGCAGAGGGCGTAGAGAAGGTCGTTGTCAGTGATCTGGCGAGAGAAGATATGGCTGAGGTAATAGAGGATGCATTCCGCTATGACCGGATGGTGCTCTGTGCCGCAAGCTATGATGGTGGGGTATTTCCATGCATGCAGGATTTCCTGAATCATCTGCAGTCAAAGGCGTACCAGAAGCGTACCGTTGGTATTCTGGAGAATGGCAGCTGGGCACCATGTGCCGCCCGCACGATGAAGACGATTCTTTCTACGATGAAGGATGTCACGATTGTGGAGCCAACCGTTACGATCATGTCTACGATGAAGGAATCTGATTACCCAGCGATGGAAGCCTTAGTGAATGCAATCAAATAAGGAGAGTTTTAAGTGAAGAATTTGTACATAGCAGAGAAACCCAGCGTTGCCCGTGAGTTTGCAAAAGCGCTCGGCATGAAGGGGGCTGCAACTGCCGGTGCAAGGGACGGATACTTAGAGAACGAGGATACGATCGTGACATGGTGTGTCGGACATCTGATCACGATGAGCTATCCGGAGGTCTATGATCCAGCCTTGAAGAAATGGAGCTTTGATACGATTCCATTTATACCGGAGGAATATAAATATGATATTATTGATTCTTCAAGCAAACAGTTTCAGATCGTAAGCAAGCTGCTGAATCGTGAGGATGTTGGACGCATCTATGTCTGCACCGACTCGGGACGAGAAGGAGAATATATCTACCGTCTTGTCGAGCAGATGGCAGGCGTGGACAAAAGTAAAAAAGACCGGCGACGAGTGTGGATTGATTCGCAGACCGAGGAAGAAATCATGCGAGGTATCCGGGAGGCGAAAGAGCTTTCTGCCTATGATAACCTGAGTGATGCGGCATATCTGCGTGCGCAGGAAGATTATCTGATGGGAATCAATTTTTCCCGTGCATTATCGCTGAAATATAGCTACACAGTTCGGAATTATCTTGGCATGGATCGATGCGTGATCGCAGTTGGACGTGTCATGACATGTGTACTTGGCATGATTGTGAAGCGGGAACGGGAGATCCGTCAGTTCGTGCCGACACCATTTTACCGGGTGCTTGCCAGCACAGAAGGATTTGAAGCAGAGTGGAAGACGACGAAGGATTCTGCCTATCTGGATTCTCCTCTTCTGTATAAGGAAAATGGTTTCAAAAAAGAAGAGAGTGCTAAGCAGTTGATTACTGAATTGTCTGCGGATGCACCGATTGAACTGATCGTGCAGAAGGTAGAGAAAAAGACAGAGAAGAAAGCACCACCGATGTTATATAACTTAGCGGAGCTGCAAAATGACTGTTCACGGTTGTTTAAGATTAGTCCGACCGATACGTTGAATACCGTGCAGACACTCTATGAGCGAAAGCTGGTAACATATCCAAGAACGGATGCCCGTGTGCTTTCCACAGCCGTTGCGAAAGAAATCGGGAAAAATATCGGTGGCTTGCAGAAATACGAACCGCTTGCACAGTATGCGCAGTATATTATGCAACAGGGCGGATACAAGGGTGTTGCCAAATCCAAATATGTCAATGATAAACAGATTACCGACCACTATGCGATCATTCCGACCGGACAGGGACTTGGGAATCTGAATGGGTTAAATGATATTCAGCGGAAGGTGTATGACATTATTGCACGGCGGTTTTTGAGCATTTTCTTTCCGGCAGCAGAGTATGAGAAAGTAAGCCTTGTGTTGTCAAGACAGATTCATACGGTGGTTGGCGAAAAAGAAAATGGAACCGAAAGCTTTTTTGCAAATTTCAAACGACTGAAAAATCCAGGGTATCTGACGATAGCAGGACTTTCGTCTGACAAAAAACAGGAAGAACAGAAGCTGACGGATGAGGAGTTGGCGAAGTTTGCATCTTTGAAGAAAGGTGATGCGATTCCAGTACAGACATTCAATATCAAGGAAGGAGAGACATCTCCACCGAAGCGATATTCTTCGGGTACATTGATTCTGGCGATGGAAAATGCCGGACAGCTCATCGAGGATGAAGAGCTTCGAAGTCAGATCAAGGGCAGCGGTATTGGAACGAGTGCGACACGTGACAGTATCATCACGAAGCTTGTGACGAACAAATACATTGCGTTAAATAAGAAAACACAGATCGTGACACCGACGTTTCTTGGAGAGATCATCTACGATGTATGCTTAAATTCCATTCAGAGTTTGCTTTGGGCGGAAATGACGGCATCGTGGGAGAAAGGGCTTTCCGGTGTTGCGGAGGGAACGATTTCGAAGGATGAATATACAGCCAAGATGAATAAATTTGTCTGTGATAACACGAATGCCGTGAAGCAGATACGAAATCAGAATCAGATCACGCGATTGTTTGACCGGACGAAGCCATTTTATGAGAAGGCGGGAGCGAAGAAGGCTGCAAAGAAATCGTAGATATATTGAAAAATGAGCAGAATCAGATGTTTCATATGCATGAAATAAGTTTCATGCGTATGGTTCAATAGATGGATGGAGGATAGAAAATGAAAAGTGTAAATGCAGTAACAATCAAGGAATTATATGATCTTTCCCATACGGAGGCAAAACCTTTGATGGAGCAGTATACCTATCCGTGGGAGGTGCTTCCACATATTGGAGAATTTATCGTTAAGCTTGGGGAGTCTCTTCCGAAGGAAGAGTATACCGAAGTAGCGGAGCATGTCTGGGTGCATAAGACAGCGAAGGTATTTGCATCAGCATATCTGGCAGGACCGGCAATCATCGGCGCCGAGACAGAAGTGCGCCAGTGTGCGTTTGTCCGCGGAAATGCGCTGGTTGGAAAAGGCTGTGTGATCGGTAATTCCACAGAGCTGAAAAACGTGATCATCTTTGATAATGTGCAGGTGCCACATTATAACTATGTTGGCGATTCTATCTTGGGATTTAAGTCGCATATGGGAGCAGGTTCGATCACATCGAATGTAAAGAGTGATAAGACACTTGTCCATGTGAAAGGAATTGATCCAGAGACAAATGAGAAGTTTGATCTGGAAACTGGTTTGAAGAAATTTGGAGCAATGCTTGGAAATCATGTAGAGGTTGGTTGTAATTCTGTATTAAATCCTGGTACAGTTATTGGCTCAAACAGTAATGTCTATCCGCTTTCCCCGGTACGTGGATTTGTACCGGCAGAAAGCATCTATAAGACGGGTGGCGTAATCGTAAAGAAACACGCATAAGTGGTTAGTTTGTATCAATCCGGGCAGATTGTGCTGCCTGGCGGGCGGCTTCCAGTATGAGCAGTGTGGTGTACTGGTTGTCGCTTGCATATGTAACAGAATCCAGATCACCGGTGATCTGTAGCTGCTCATTGATGGCATCCACGGAAGGTGTTAAAAGCGGATACATGGCTGTGACGGTTTCGTTTGTGTTTGATACTTCGATGTGTGTGACTGCATGTTTGTCGATGGTCGTCTGTAATTCCAGTGTGGTGCCACCAAGATTTAACTGCGAGGTATAGACACCTGGCTGGTATGTGGCAAATGTTTCCGTTGAGATGCTTGTATCTGTGGTATCCTTTTCGTCCTCCTTTGGCGAGAACATATACCAGAGCAGCAGGATCAACAGGATGCCGAGGACGATAAATATGCCAGTGTAGATGAGTTCTTTTGATTTTAAGACGATAATTTTCGTTTTGGATGACATAATAAAAAACTCCCTGTTCAGAATTAGTATAATATATTCTGAATAGGGAGTTTTTATTACTTTAGAATTAGGAAAATCAACACTTACAGGGAAGAATATCCGTGGCTGTTGATGATTCCCTTGATTGGTATGCCGGCTTTGCAGAGTGGGCAGTCAGCAGCAGAGTGTGTTTCGTAATTCGGGATATCCTCGGTACGGAAGATGGTGTTGATCTGCTCGTCGTGAATTTCATCGGCTGCGGAGAAAATCGAAGATACACCGACCACTTCACCACCGTAATATTCGATACACTCGAGTGCGGTCTGCAAGGTCTTTCCGGTTGTAGCAGTTGCTAACAATACAAGGACATGCTTGCCTTTGATCATGGAAAGATAATTCTCACGAAATATAAGCTGTCCGCCAGAGTGCTGCTCCGGGGAAATGATGTATGCAGTATTGTGCAGGTTCGCAGATAAGATACCTGTGTTAAGAAGTTCGTCTGCAAGATAAGCACCGATCACATTTGTACCGTCCAGACAGACGATCGTATCAATGATCGTTGTAGCAGCGTAGCGGGTAGCCAGCACTTTGGCAGCGGCATGTGCTTCGCTTCGACGGCTCTTCAGACTTGTCATATCAATATAGTAGTTGATATGAGAAGAAGATGTTGCGTAGTGACCAGGTGTTACATTCAGTGAGATTAAGTTGCTGGATGTAGACTGTACCTTGAATGTATTTGTGTTTTCCATAAATAGTACCCCTCCTGTGCGTTTTAT
>ENA-UOIZ01003237-UOIZ01003237.1-human-gut-metagenome-genome-assembly--contig:-P88-NODE-3237-length-10318-cov-6.947481_pt1 | contig 10318 bp, 10 predicted proteins | sample MGYA00242336_ERZ723883 | MGnify/ENA metagenome assembly ERZ723883 | reverse complement strand
TATGTTCAGAGCGAAATTGGAGATACTTATTCGCAGGCAAAGCGGGATTTGATACAGGGAAAAGTAGTTTTATTCTCTGGAACACCCTGTCAGATTGCTGGGTTAAAAAAATACTTGAAAAAAGAATATAACAACCTGATTACAATAGATATCATTTGTCATGGTGTTCCTAGTAAGAGATTGTTTCAAGATTTTATAGAATTTCATGGAAAAAAACTTGGTGGTAAAATTACTGAGTTCTATTTCAGAGATAAGACCAAAGGACAGGGAATGATTACGCGGAGCGTCTATGTTGGTGAAGGACATGGATTTAAGGAAAAAGTGTTGATGGGCGGATGCACTGCATACTTTCATTTTTTCTTAAAGTCCTATACATATCGGGAGAATTGTTATTCCTGCCCATTTGCATCAGAAGAGCGTGTAGGTGATTTGACTGTCGGCGATTTCTGGGGGTTCCATGAGGAATATCCTTCCTATGATGTGAAGCAGGGACTTTCTAACGGGAAAGGCGTTTCTTGCATTCTAGTCAATACCAATCAAGGACAAGTTGCGTTGAAGCAGTGTGAAGGTCAGTTTGTCCTGATGACCTCAGACTTTGAGAAGGTTGCACGGCATAATGCCCAGCTGAATTCGCCCAGCAAGTACAGCCCGAAACGTGAGCAGATTCTGGAATTGTACCAAAAAGAAGGCTATGAAGCGGTTGACCGCTATTTCCATAAAAACTATAAGAGGGATATCTTGAAATATAAGGTTTCCGGAATCCTTCCAAAAGGGTTGAAAAGAAATATTAAGAAAGTTGTAGGAGGAATAAGGCGATAAAGAAGATAAGAAGAGTGGGGATAGTAGAGTGAAAGTTTCAATTAGACAAACTAATATGATTTTGTTTGCTTTGTATAATATGGTTTATGTATTGTACAGAGTACATATCCTGAATAGAATGATTTATATGGTCACTATGTGCATCTTCTTTCTGTTTGAAGTCTATGTAGTGCTTAGCAACAAAAGGCAAGAAGGAAAAACATTCCTCAAAGAATTTCAGGCAACAATGCTTGTTGCATTTGCATTTCTTACTATCTCGCTTGGAATACAAATAGTCAACGGAAACTTGCAGACATATCTCTATGAAGAATTACTTTATTTTGTGTTGCCTTGCGGGATATGTATGTATAAACTATAGCAAAGAAGAAGACGTCAAGTGCTTTTTCTATATTATCTTGGTCAAACTTGCACTCTATTTTGTGTTGAGATTTTGGGGAACGTTTTCTCTTTCTGCCATTGTGACCATAAATTTCAACGATTCAAATTCCTCTTTGTATGAGATCGTAATCGCACACGATTTTCTCTTCTTAATGGTTGTCTTCATTTGCTTTGATGATTTAAAGGCTGTTTTGATATCGTTTGCGTTATGTGTTTTATCTTTTAAGAGATTGCCATTCATTTTATCGTTTTTTATTTTGGCATTATATCTTTTAGATAAATCTGGAAAGGCGATGCGACTTGGTGCATTGAACAAAAGAGTAGCAAAGTGGCTTCGGTGGTCATTTTCAAAAGGTACACTGCATGCTATATTCGCTGTCATGTTAGCTCTTCCCTTTATTATGCAATGGGTTTATTCTTCCCCTGGTGTCCAATGGTTTGATGCCACATTCGGAATGAATTTGAATAAGGAAACATCCGGACGTGTTAGTATTGTTAATTTAGCTCTAAATAATTTCAAACCAAATGGACTTGGTTCGATAACGCATTTTTACGAAACAAACTCAAATGAGTTGTTCCGGAAAATTGCCAATATGCACTGCGATGTGATTCGACTGGAAAAAGAGGTTACAATTGTTGGATACGCGATCTATGCATATGTGCTTGTTAAGGTGTTCAGTAAATCAAGATTAACAACAATTATGATGTTGTATTTGGTTGCAGAAATGACATTATCACACATGGCAGACCAACTTAATATTTGGATCATTATGTATCTGTTTGCTGCGTATTTAAGCAAGAAAAGAGCAGAGACACAGATGGTAGTATAATAATTAGGAGAGAGTAAATAAAGAGATGGTATTGCTATTTTTATTTGTCGCAATCGCGTTGCTGATTGCGTTAAAAGGAAACAAAAAGTACATCATGTTTTTTATGGCATTCTATCCGATATTACCAGACTATTTTGCGATAGAACTTGGTGGAGGATTGCCATTATTAAAAGTAGGCAGAATATTGCTTCTGATTTTGATGCTTTGCATTGTTCTGAGAAATAAAAAAATCACACTTATGCGAAGATCCTTGAAAACCGTTGGTCTGTATAGGAGCATGATTATTTACTTTGTGGCGAGAATTTTAGCAAATGGTTATTATGCAACGAAGTTGTCAGAGGCAGTCAATACGGAATTTACAATTATTGTTGAACAATTGCTATTGATGGTTTTGATTTATCAGGTTATTTCAACCAAAGATGATGTTTATGCCTGTGTGAAAAACCTGGTGTATGCCAGTGGCATTATTGCACTTATAAGTATTATCAATGTTCTGATTGGTTCGAATCTCTTTTATGAATTGAGTACGATTTCAAGAAATGTTTTGATGACTTCGACAGTGAGAATGGGCATTGTTCGCGCTGAAGCAACATTTGGACATCCAGTATATTATGCAATGTATTGTGCATTGATTGTTCCGTTAGCATTGTACGTTTGGCAAAACGAAAGAAAAAAATTGATTCCGGCGGGAATTTTGGCATTAAATATTATTGCAGCCCTACTCACAGAATCAAGAGGAACGATTGTAGTCCTTCTATCGCTTATTTTGGTGGTTCTTCTTGTCACAGACCGGAAAACCAGAAATAAAATTCTGGGGTGGGGTATAGCGATAGTATTCGGAATGCTGATTTTAAGCATTCTGGCACCTTCAGTTGCAAATCAGTTCTCTAATATTATTAAATCTGTAATGATCGCATTTGGTGATAGTAATGAGGTCATCGAAAATTTTGGTGGTAACTCATCAACCGGACTTGAGTCGAGGTTCATTCAATTGTCCGGTATTGTGTGGATGTTGATGCACAATGCAATATTTGGATTGGGCGCAAGCTGCCATACAAGAGGAATGCTTAGTTATTATAAAAATGGAGGGTGGTTTCCGAGAGATACTATTGATAATGGCTATGTTGCGTATTTCGTTGAGGAGGGCTTATTGGGAGGTTTGGCTTGTTTCAGTCTTTTTTATTCGCTGCTTAAATCATCCTGGAAGAGAACAACATTTAAGAATGCAAAAAATTTGAATAATAGTTTTTTCCTTTGTTTTCTGTCATATGTCGCAGTCATGCTATCAGTTGCAGATGTTTCGCAGCTGTTATGGGTAATTATCGCTTTGTATATTATCTATAATAAAGAATGCAGGGGGATAGCGTAATGGATAAAACGAGTGTGAGGAATAAATATGTATCGATGTTTAGTGTTATTATCAACTTATAATGGAGAAAAATATCTGTCAGAGTTGCTAGACAGTGTAATGGCACAAAAAGATGTGCTTATTGATGTTCTTGCACGCGATGATGGCTCGAAAGATAAAACCGTTGAAATTCTAAAAAAAAACGATCGAGTTCAAGTCTATACAGGCGAGAATTTAAAACCAGCGAAGAGTTTTTTGGATTTGATTCTGAAAGCAGATGCATCTTATGATTACTACGCACTATGCGATCAGGATGATGTTTGGAAGCCGGATAAAGTTATCTCGGCAATAGAGCATATTAAGGATAGCAATAAACCGACTTTATATAGTAGTGCAGTTGAAGTCGTGGATCGGGACTTGAATTTTATTCGTAAATCGTTTACGGATAATTCGTTCAAAGATCCATTGTATGATATTCTGACATATGGAACACCGGGATGCACATTTGTGTTTAATAAGGCATTGATGCAGAAGCTAAAGGAATATAAGCCAACGACGATTAGCATGCACGATAGTTGGATTAGTTTTGTGTGTCTTGCCGTAAATGGATTATTTTATTCGGATCATGAAGCATATATATTGTATCGCCAACATGATGCGAATGTTCTAGGAGCGCAAAGACATTCTTTGAAAGACACGCTTGCAGGGGTTATAAAAAATAAAAATGTTCTGAGAAGCGATATGGCAAAAGAAATCTTAATAGGATATTCTTACGGTATGTCGCCAAAAACAAAAGAAGCATTTTGTGCTTTTGCAGAATACAAGAAAAATTTTCGGTACAAGATGAGAATTTTAAAACTTCCTTATAAGAAAGAAAAAACATCGAAGAGAGCCTTTGAAAAAATTAAACTACGCATTCTGTTTGGCACAGTATAAAAAGATTGGGGTGAGAAAATGAAAATAGGAATTTTTGGAGCTACAGTATACAATCATAATTTAGGATGTCAGGCATTATCATGGTCGTTTTTAACTTTCGTGGAAAATGTGGCAACTCAAATGAATACGACATTTGAATATATTATATTCGACCGTTCCATCAAAGAAGATAGCATCAAAAAAATGTGCGAACTTTGTCGAGTTGATCGCAATAGGATAAAGGTAATATTGGGAAGCACCCCTAAGCTATATAAAATAAGGCAAAATAAGGATTTCATTGATTCTGTAAAAGAATGTGATTGCGTAATCGATATTACACAGGGAGATAGCTTTTCTGATATCTATGGTAAGAAGCGATTCTACACTTGGACTATTGAAAAAAGAATTGTTCAAAAGTTGGGAGTTCCTATTGTACTCGGACCGCAAACCTATGGCCCATTTATAGACGAAAAATGCAAGAAGTTTGCTGCACAAGTAATTGATGCAGCAGCTCAGGTTATTTCAAGGGATGATATTTCAACCGAATATTTAAATAGTATGTCGAGTAAAGAGGTTGTAACAGGAATAGATGTTGCGTTTCTCTTGCCTTATTATAAAGTTGATTCCTTAAAGAATGGAAAGCTGAACATAGGAATCAATCCGTCAGGATTGATTTGGCAAAAGTTCGGAGAAGGAAAAGACAAGGTGGAACTAACTTATCAAGCAGATTACAGGGAATATCTGGAAAAACTTGCGCAATATCTTCTCAAAGAGAAGAAATACAATATTTTTATTATTCCGCATGTAAGCAGTGATGAAGAAGCCGGAAAATGGTTAAAAGAAAAGTTTGATGAGATTCATGTATTTTCGATGTTTGAAAATGCAACGGATGTTAAAAACATAATTGCAAGTATGGATTGTTTTATAGGTACAAGAATGCACGCCACTATTGCAGCGATGTCATCAGGTGTTCCGGTTATTCCTGTTTCATATAGCCGAAAATTTGAAGGGCTGTATTCGACATTGAATTATAAATATTGTATTTCCTTGGAGAGTATGGAAACCGAGGTGTGCTTGAATAAAACCATCGAATATTTAAATGAACTAGATGTGATAAAAAAAGATCAAAAAAAGTCATTGGATATCGCAAACGAGAAATTGAACATTATGCAAAATGCATTGGTGAAATATTTAATAAAGTTGGGGAAATAGTATGAATTTATGGAAATTACTGCTTTATAAGACACCGCCTAAGATTGCGGATAAAGTATTTCATATATTGTCCAGGGGGGAGAAAAGAGAAATTGTTAAAGAATATTTAAAACAAAAAAGAAACATAGAAATTGAAGACTATACTTATGGGGGATATTTGCAAGCTGGTTTTAATATTGGCGGCAAAGTGCATATTGGAAGATATTGCTCTATAGCAAACGATGTACATTATTTTGGAGCAAATCATCCGGTGAATAACGTATCGACATCAGCATATTTTTATAATAAAAAATTCGGCTTAGATGTTACAGATGTCCCAAGAGCGAGTTTAACGATTGAAAATGATGTATGGATTGGATATGGTGTTTTAATTACAAAGGGATGCAAATCGATTGGAAATGGTGCTGTTGTTGGAGCGGGGTCAATTGTAACACACGATGTTCCGCCGTATGCAATTGTTGCAGGTAACCCTGCGCGCATTATTGGATACCGCTTTACGGACGATGAAAGAAACCTATTAGAAGAAATTAAATGGTGGGAATTATCACCAGAGAAAATAATGAAGGGCTATGAATACTTTGAAGATGTTCGAAGCTTTTGCTCGGCAATTAAAAATCTGAAGCATGAATAGATAGGGAATATTGAACGATGCTGGATAATATAAAGAAAAAATGGGATAAAATGTCAGTAGTCAAAAAGGCATCTTTGGCGTTGATTTTTGCAAAGTTCTGTCAAAAGGGAATTTCAATGATCAGCACACCGATTTTTACACGCATTATGGATACTGATCGATTTGGCGCGATAACCAATTTTACATCGTGGCAAAGCATTATTGTGATTATTGCAACATTGAATTTGTCACAAGGTGTGTTCAACAATGGAATGCTGGAATTCAAAAACGATAGAAACAGATTTACATTTTCTGCATTAGCTTTGGCAAATCTGTGTACAATTGTCTTTTTTGGAATTTATATAATTTTTCGCAGAGAGTTATATAAATATATCGGACTTTCAGACCAGCTAATGGTCCTTATGTTTGCATATATGATCTTTTATCCGGCCTTTTCATATTGGTCCTGCAGACAGAGATATGAATATAAATACAAATTGTTAACTATAATCACAATCTTGACAACACTTCTTCAGATGGTGTTGGGTGTAGTAGCTGTGCTTAGTGTTGATACGCAAAGCCAAGCACAGGCAAAATTGTATGCTACAGAAGTGGTGCTTATCGTCACAGGAATCATAATGTATGTCGTTATTGCATTTCGTGCACGATTTCAAATCAAATTTTCTTATGTTAAATACGCATTCCGATTTAATATTTTTTTGGTTCCGCACTTTTTGGCGATGACGGTTTTGGCAAGTGGCGATAAAGTTATGATTGCCTCAATGGTGGGTAACACTGAAACAGCAATATATGGCGTATCTTATACTGCAGCATCCGTTATCAATATCTTCTGGCAAGCAATAGAGGCTTCTTGGACACCGTGGCTTTTTGAACACTTGAGTTCCAACAATCGTGCTCCTATAAAGGATCGAGCCAATCAAATTATTACAATATTTGCATCAATTTCGATTGCTTGTATGCTATTTGCGCCAGAAATTATGAGAATTTTGGCATCTGAATCATACATGGAGGGCATATATATTATTCCTTCTGTAACAGCGGGCGTCTTTTTTACGGCGGTATATGCTCTTTACATGAGACTAGAGTATTATTCAAAAAAAACCAAGGCAACTATGGTTGGATCAGTCGTTGTTGCAGTGGCGAATGTAGTTATGAACTATGTCTTTATTAATTTGTTTGGATATATGGCTGCCGGTTATACAACATTAGTATGCTATATTTTTCTGAGCATATATCATTACTGGTATAGCCGAAAAATTGGAATGAATGATATTTATAACGATAAGTTTATAATTGCTCTTTCTGTTGGTATGATAGTATTTTCAATTGTTGTTACGTTTACCTACTCTTTTTCCTTTTTACGTTATGGATTAATTGGTGTAATCGGAGTGCTTTGTGTCTGGAAGCGTGACTGGCTTATTCCGCAAATAAAGAACATTCTCAAGTAAGGAGATGAAAAACATGGATGATTTAATTAAAGAATACTGTACAGGTTGTGGTTTGTGTAAATCTAGCTGTTCTGTTGAGTTTACAACGGACTCAAAAGGATTTAAAATCCCAAAACTTGAAACAGAGGAGCAAGTCAATTTCTGTAAAAGTGTTTGTATGAGTTTTGGAGAACCAACTAAACATTTTTCAGGGTATGATGTATGGGGCAAATTTGAAAATGTTTTTTTAGGGTGGTCTTGTGATGAGGATGTTAGACAGAAAGCATCGAGCGGTGGAATACTAACATCATTATGTTGCTATCTTTTGGAAGAAAAACTAGTAGATGGCATTATACAAACTATTAAGGATGAGAAAATTCCGTATAATACAAAAAACGTAATAAGCAGAACGCCAGAAGAGGTAAGACTATGTATGGGATCACGTTATTCAGTATCTGCACCACTGAATAATATAATTGATTTTCTGAGTAAAAGCGGCACATATGCATTTGTAGGAAAGCCGTGCGATGTTGCTATCCTTAGAACTTACTTAGAAAATCATTTAGAGTATGCTGGAAAAGTTCGATACTTTTTTTCTTTTTTCTGTGCAGGACAGCCAAGTGAAAATGCTCAGTTAAAGCTTTTGAAACAGCTGGGATGCGAAAAGGCAACAGATTGCAAATCGCTTCAATATAGAGGCGATGGATGGCCAGGATTCGCTACGGCTCTAAAATATGATGGAACTAGTCAAAGAATATCATACAACAATTCATGGGGAAAAATTTTAGGACGCGATGTAAGAAAATGCTGTAGACTTTGCTTGGATGGTATCGGAGAACTTGCAGATATCGCGTGCGGAGACGCATGGTACTTATCAAATGATGGAAAGCCAAATTTTTCAGAAGGAAAAGGTAGAAATGTAATATTTGCCCGAACAAAGGTCGGAGATGCATTGTTGAAAGAAGCAATGAAAAAAAAATATATCGAGCTAACCACATATGATAACTATTCTGATAATCTTAAGCAAATACAAAAGTATCAATACGATAGAAGAGTTACAATGCACTCCATGCTAGCAGCAATGAAGTTGATGGGTAGAACAGTACCAAACTATAATAGAACGGTACTTAAGAAATTGTCGAAAAATGGAACTGTCGAGCAAAAAGCCAAAAGATTCATAGGGACAATTAAAAGAATCAAACAGGGCAAGTTATGATAGTTGAAGTATTGAAGAATGTTCTTCGGAAAGCTAAGGAAAGATGTTGATTTCAGAAATGTTACATTTTTGGTGTTGTACACCTTTATGGTTTTAAGCAGAACAATTTTAGCAAGATCATCCGTTGAAAAATATAATTGGAATATGGACTTTACATATGTCTGGCGGATCATTATACACTGAAAATATGGACAATGCTATTCTTTTTTTTGCCGTTTTCCTTTTTTGCACTTTGTATAAAAGCACATGGAAATCCGACTGACTTTTCGGTTGCTGCACTGTTGAAAAAAGGAACGAAATTAGCTTTTGTATTTTCAATCGGAATAGAGTTTCTACAGCTGTTTTTTAAATTGGGTACTTTTCAATTGTCAGATATTTTTTTAACACACTTGGAGGAATGCTGGGCGGATTGTGTTATGTAGCGGCAAGAAAAGTACACGAAAGGCTGTCAAAATAGGGAATAATATGATATACTGGGGCTAACGAGACTGACTGTGTCCTGATTCTTGGATCACGGGAAACTGTGGCTCTTGCTGCTCTATAACCACACAACTCTACGCGGTGAGCAGTAGGAAACAATCTATGGATTGGCTGAGATGCGAAGAATAGATAGCATGAGGAGGTATGATGGTATGATGTTGATAAGCGATTTTACAGTAATGTGTGATTGTTGCGGGAAGAAATATAGGATACCTTCGAATTCCTTGGGTATAGACTATGCTTGTTCTGAGTGCCCTAATCAATGCAGACGATTACTACGGCAAGGAAGGTTTCAAGGCAGTCCATGATTATCTTGTAAACGGTGGAAAATCTTGTATGGCAGGATTTGTGCTGAAGAACACGCTGTCTGATAACGGTGGCGTAACTCGTGGTATCTGCAAGATGGACGAACAGAACAATCTGACCGAAGTTGTAGAGACTAAGAACATCATAAATACAGCGGATGGGTCAGTAGCAGACGGAAAAGTGATTGATGTTGAATCTCTGGTTTCTATGAATATGTGGGGTCTGACACTGGCATTCTTAGAGGTGTTGGAAGAAGGCTTCAAAGAATTCTTCGAGAAAGAAGTACTGGGTAATCCGCTAAAGGCAGAGTATCTGATTCCTATCTTTATCGGTGGGTTATTGGGACAGGGTAAGATGTCCGTGAAGGCCTCGAGAGTTAACGATACCTGGTATGGCATGACCTACCACGAAGATGTCGCAGCAGTAAGGGACATCTTCAAGAAGATGCTGGAGAATGACGCGTATAAGGCTGACCTGTTCAGTGATTTATAATATCCTGACATTTCCTAATATTTTCTACTTTCCCGTTTTGACTAAAAACAGCTGGATTAAGCATCTTTTAACAAGTAGCTATAAGGAGGACTTCTTTCATGAAAGGTATTATTTTGGCAGGAGGTTCAGGCACACGTCTGTACCCATTAACAAAAGTAACAAGTAAACAGCTTTTGCCAATCTACGACAAACCGATGATTTATTATCCGATGTCGGTGCTTATGAATGCGGGAATCCGTGATATTCTTATCATATCGACTCCGC
>ENA-UOIZ01003213-UOIZ01003213.1-human-gut-metagenome-genome-assembly--contig:-P88-NODE-3213-length-10374-cov-6.995930_pt1 | contig 10374 bp, 5 predicted proteins | sample MGYA00242336_ERZ723883 | MGnify/ENA metagenome assembly ERZ723883 | reverse complement strand
ACGACCTTAAAGACTTTAACGCCCCTGAACAGTCCGAAACTAATAGTTCACCTGACCCACCTGCGCTTCGGTCGTATTGCCAGGGTATACTTTTACAAGCACTACACCGTGGGGAGCGACTTCGGCAGTAAACTTCTTGTCGTGATCGATTACGCCCACATCTTTCTGACGCCACAGGTCGCGCACCTTCTTCTCGCCGTACATGCCGAGCATACGCGAATCGATGCTTATTTTCACCGGCTCTTCGCTGCGGTTGAACATGCCGACAGCCAACGAACCGTCTTCGAGATGCTTTACATAGATAACCTGCTTTTCGCCCTTGCGCCAAACCGGAACGCAATGGCTGCCCAACGGATCCTGATTCACTTCGATGACCTCATCGTTGGTGAGCAGCGACTTGGTGAAGTCGTCCAGACGCGCCATATCGCAGCCGATAAGCAGCGGCGACGAAAGCAGCGCCCACAGACTTATATGGGTATACTGTTCATCGGCGGTGAGTTTGGTATAGTGGAGTTTGGGTCCCCATCCGACCAGACCGACCACGAGCATGTCGGCATCGGGCCAAGCACCCGGGCGGCAGAACGGCGCCCACTTCTCCTGCGAGAAACCGATTTTGGAGATACTCTTCCAGTTGTCGCGGATATCGCCCGTGGTGCGCCAGCAGTCGCTGTACTCCATCCACGTGAAGGCGTCGGCAATAGGAGCGTTGTTGGAGAGACTGAACACGATGTCGCGGTCGAGCGAGCGCAGCGCGTCGTGCATCTCCTTGGTATGATAGATGCTCTGCGGCTTCCAGTCGTATTTGAGGTAGTCTACCTCCCACTCTTCCCACTGTTTAACGTCGTTCTTCACGAACGAATATTTGCCGAGTTGATAAACCTCCTTGCGATATTTCTTATACTCGCCTTCCGACTTGGTGTAGCGGTAGTTCTCGTTTATCAAGCCGTCCTTGATCCACTGGTTCACGCCGTCGGGATTGTCGGAGTAACTGCCGATATGCGCCGCGTAAGTGCCGATCCACGGTGCGGAGTAGATGCCGAGTTTCAGCCCGAGATCGTGTACCTCGCGAGTCAGAGCCTTCATGTCGGGAAACTTGGTATTGGACTGGATGGCATTGTATTTACCGCCTCGGCAACCCTGCCATCCGTCGTCGATATTGATATACGTCCAGCCGTGATCGACCAGCCCCGACTCTACCATGGCACGGGCAGACGACAGAACCTGCTCCTGCGTCACGTCGCGTCCCCAGCAGTTCCACGAGTTCCATCCCATCGGCGGGGTCAGTGCGATACGGTCGCCGACGACGATACGCAGTTCGCGCGAATAACTGCCCTTGGCATTGGTTGCAGTAACCAAGACTTTATATGTACCCTCTTTCTTTACGGAACCGGTGATTCGACCCGTCGCCGGATCGAGTTTCAACCCCTTCGGCAGCCCTTCGGCGGCGAATGTCATCGGACGGTCGCCCGTCGCGGCAACAGTGTACAGGCATTTGGAAGCAGGGCGCAAACCGAACACTTTCGCACCGTTGATGCGCGGAGTCGCAGCGGGTTTCGGAGTCAGAATGTACGCCGAAAGATCGGGAACCCCGACGGCGGACGGTTTGTCGCCGGTCTGCGGGGAGTTTTGCCGGGCGGCGCAAGGCATCGCCCCGACGAAATATGCGCACACGAGCAGTGCGCAGGCTTTACGAACAAAGGATTTTTTCATTTCGTGTTTTAGGTTTTGTTTATAAGTAATTGTCATTCTCTTTTCTCGAAAGTTAGCGAAAATTCGCCGATTTACAAAGTTTTCATGTCGAATTCGCCCCAAACGCCCTTGTAGTTGCGGCGGACGGAGGTTGCGACGTAAGGTCCGCGGCGACCGCTGCGGTCTACCGCACGAACCTCGAACGGTACATCGGGATCGGCGAGAGTGCCTTTCCAGAGGTGGTCGCACCTCCCGTTCAGACCGTCACCGCCATACACCTCGGCGAGCCAGTAGGCGACCCACCAGTCGTACTCCGTGAAGCGAGTCATGTCGCACACCTTAGCACCGTTCTGCCACAGCGATACGTCCCAGCCGTCGGGTTCGATATTCCAGACATTAGCCACGACAGAGCCTTTCAAGCCGTAGTTGTAGGTGTGGAGAGCGGGTTTGGAGGACATGTTCACATTCACGTGCGGGTCGTAGAAGGTATAGTCGCCGTCGTAGACGCGGATCTGCATGTCGGCATCGCAATCGGTTCCCTTGTAACGCCACGTGTCCAGACGGGCGCCGTCGAACTCGTAAACGCCGTAGCCGTTCGGAGTGCCGTCCTTGCAGAACGTCGCGTGCCAAAATGCACCGCAACAGGCTCCGTGGATATGTTCGTAGACACTCTTTCCGTTTACGGAGTGGATATAGTTCTGCGTATAGTGGGTATGCCCGATCATCAGATGCGCTTCGGCGAACTCCGAAAGCAGTTCGAGTGTCTTGGATCGGTAACGCCGGTCCGAATGACTGTAACTTCCGCCACCGCGGAACGGCGCATGGCAGCACAGGACGACCGCTTTGGATTTCGGCACGAACGACAGATCCTCGCGCAGCCACTCGAACTGCCAGTCGTAGAATCCGATGGCGAACTCCATATCCTCGCCGTTGTCGGGCTTCTCGCCGTGGAGGATATTGTCCATGACGACGAAATGCACGTCGCCGCGGTCGAACGAGTAGTTCTGGGGACCGAAATACTTGCGGAAATTCTCGATGCTCTTCCAATAGGTCGTCGCGACATCGCGATTAGTCTCGTTCAGATGATCATGGTTGCCCATGCACTGGAAGAAGACCACCTCGCGATTCGACATGGATGCTTTCATCTTGTTCCAGAGGTCGGTCTTGTTGTTGTCGGTAATGTCTCCGAGCGTCAGCGCATAGACATTGTCGTACATCCGCGCCGTAGCGTCGATGTCGGGGAGCGACTCTTCGCGAAAACGTGCTACGCTGCGATCGTTGCGGCATTGAGGGTCGGCGATGCAGAGGAGAGCGAATCTCTCCTCCTTTCCGCCGGGGAGCGGCGACAGCGTAAAGTCCCTGCGGCAAACCTTTGCCGACATGTCGATTTTCTTGTAGAACGCAGGATGATTATCCGCCGTTACGGGAACAGCATACTCGGCAGGCACGGTAACCGACACGCAATCGGCACGGCTGCTTTCGCGAACGATCTGGTAGACACCATTGGTATCGGTCTGCACGCATGTGAAGCCGTCGCTGACGACGACATTCGGGATACCCATACCCGTCGATGCGTCGGCGACCAGACCGCACAATGTCGTTTCGGGGGCTATCGCGGTTCCGGCGATCTCGGTTGTCGAGCCGTCTGAGGGTTGCGGCGGCTCGGGCTGCGAGGTATTCTCCTTGCTGCATCCCGCTGCCAAAACCAATACGGAGAACGGGAGTAAAAACAGAATTCTTTTCATAGGCTAAAACCTGTTCGGCGGCGGACTTCCGAGTCGCGCACCGCCGAACGGATGATTTATTTTACTTAAAGCGATTACATACAATTTTACACTAACAGTATTCCGAAACCGTACAACCTTTCGGATTCCGACCTAAGTCCCCGCACAGACGTGTATTTAGGGGGGGGTAACATCGGATTTCCCGATACGTTCCATAACTTAATTCGGTGTAAAGTCGTATATAGTTACCTTACTTAATATTCGACTTCATAAGCATAGATCTCGGCTATCGCCGCAGTGTCGCGAGTGGCATTCTTGTTGGACGAATCGGTAATCACGACACGCATGTAGCGAGCCGGCTGCTCCTCGAAATCGTAGCGGAACGGTCCCGCATTCTTGTTATCGTCCGCGAGATCGGCAATATAATCGAACGAAGCGACCTTCACCCAGTTCTCCTTATCCTCCGACACTTCGAAATAACCCGCCATCAGATCGGCATAGTTGTAGCGGCGCATCAGCCCTACTCCTGCGAGCGGATGAACCTTACCGAAATCCCAGACGAATTCGAACGGACAATGGAATGCCGCCTTGTCGCCCAACACCTCGTCGCAGTCGGTCTTCGACGGGTTGTACGCTGCCTCCCAGCGGGTCATGGCATCGCCGTCGAGCATCAGATACAGATTGTCGATCGTGCTGTGCCACGAATTGGCATAATCGAGCGTCCATACCGTGCGGTCGAGAGGACGGCTTCGCAAATCCTGCTTGATATACATGATATACAACCTGTTGTCCTGATTTATCGCATATCCGCACGAATTGTTTTTAAGCAGAACCGGAATGGCGAAATTGCGGTTGTCGGGAATCTTCGCCGGATCTACTTTGAGCGTAACCGAGATTTCGGAAACGCCGGCAGGCAGGCGGAAATCGCCTTCGAGCGAGAATGCTTCGGACGGAGCAATACGGAACTTGGTGCCGTGCGCCGCGTTGTAGTCGTCGAGAACCAACTGTGTCGTATCGAACTCTATATCGCAATCATTCGGATTCTCGAACGGCAGAGATACGGCAAACTCGCGCGTCCAGACTTTGGGCGACTGCTCCTCCAATTTCAACTCCTCGACGTGGTTTTCGCAGAAGAAGATCTCGGACTTGATCATTACGGGGTGAATCAGCACCGACGACTTGCTATCGTTCACGGCAACGCTCGCCGAAAGGCTCAATGCCAGCACATAATCGTGATCGCTGCCAAGCGACATGATCCTGTCGTAATCGAAATAGACGACGACGGTTGCGCAGCGCTCCTTGTCGGTCAGCGAGATCGCGGTACGGTCGAGCGAGTAGCACTCCTCGGGCAACGGCAGACAGGATGTACCGTTGGCGGCGTTGTATTCGTCTATCGCCGATTCGGAAACGGCGACGGACAGATCGACGGCGGTCGCGAAATAACCGCTGCGGTAGATATTCGCACGGAACGACGGTTCGTGATTCAGATCGTAATACCGAGCCTCCTGCAACCCGCTGTTCACGAAATAGGCGTAAGGTTCGGTAAGGTTGTCGTTGCGGTTGTTCTCGCACGCCCAAAGGCAGCAGAGCGACGCGACGTACAACGCAATAAATATCTTTTTCATAAGTTTCGGCATTTTAGGTTTACCACTGATAGTTTTGAGTCAGATTGTTCAGACGGTCCACTTCTGACTGGTGGAACGGGAACAGATAATCGCGTTTGTTGAATACGCGCGCACTCGGCGTATTGCCTCCGTCGTGCATGATGACGGTACGTTTCCAGAAATCGCTGTCCTCGCCATGCGAACGGACAGAGACGTTCATTCCGTAGACGTTGCCCGAATCCTCCTTTTCGGCGATCATCAGCGTGCGCGTATCGAAATAGCGGTGATTCTCGAAATTGAGTTCCACCATTCGTTCGCGGACGATAAGATCGTTCATCATCGCGGCATCGTTCACCGCTTCGGGATATACTTTCTCGATGTCGGGAACACCTGCACGCCTGCGGATGCGGTTGAGTGTTCCGGTAATTTCGCTTTCGACACGGTTTTCGCAATTATTTACGGCCTCGGCATAGTCGAGCAGTATCTCGGCATAGCGGAACAGAGGCCATGTGATGGCAATCCACGTCGGACCGGACGTACCCGCCGACTTGCTGTCGAACGTGATGTCCTGAAACTTGAACGGCAGATAGCCCGTTACGGAATAGTTGGTCTGAGTGCCGTCTATGCCGGGACCCGAGTTGCCTCCCGTATAGAGTTGGATCTCGTCGAGCCGGTTCGTTCCTCCGATCCAGTTAAGACCGCTCCAATATACCGACATGTAGAATCGCGGTTCGCGATTGAGGTACATTTTGAAGGTAGGTTTGGTCTGACCGAGAATCGGGTGAGTAAACTGGGAGAAACCCGACTCCGTATAGCCCGACTCGTCGTCCACGATCGGTTTGCCGTCGGAGAGGTAGCCCGTAATCGGATAGCGGCCGTTGCTCATGGCGAAAGCATCGACGAGTTTCTGAGTTACCGACACGCCGCCGTAGGCACGACCGCCGACGGCACGCGGAATCGTCGCCACACGCAAGTTGTAGGAGTGGCGCTGCATGGCGAATATCAGTTCCTTGTTCCAACGCTCGATGAAAACCTTTCTCCAACTGCCGTAAGGATCGTTGTCGTTCTCGCCGACGATCTCGTACACGCCGAGATCGATTACATCCTTGGCGGCATCGGCTGCGAGTTGCCATTTGGCAGGATCATAAGTCGTCGGGAACAGATTCTTGCCGTAGAAATTCTTGATCGATGCGTACATCGGATTGCCGTTGAACAGCGGGCGGGCTGAATAGAGCAGCAGACGCGCCTTGACTGCGAGAGCCGCGCCCTTGGTCGCACGACCGTACCAGACGGCGGGTTGTTCGAGCGGCAGATCGTAGGCAGCGGCATCGAGTTCGCCGCAAACATAATCTACGCACTCGTCCCACGTATTGCGGTCGAGGTCGCGCAATGCCGAATCGGTGAAATCGGCGGTCGATTCGCCGAGCAGGATGACCGGACCGTACTGGCGCATCAGGCAGAAGTAGTAGTAGGCGCGCAGGAATCGCGCTTCGGCAATCCATTCCGACACCTCGGCGGAAGTGAGTTCGGGACAGCGGCCTACGTTAGCCATGAAGTAGGAGGCTTCGCGAATGCCCTTATAATAGTTATCGTAAGTCTGGGAGGAGTAGACTGCCGACGACACCTGCCACGTGCTGTTGTTCATCAGGCGGAATCCGCGACCGGTAAACGCACAGGCGCACTCGTCGGATGCCGGCTCGAAATAGTTCTGCTGACCGGAGTTGTCGGTTTCGTTGTTGGTCCAACTGTAAACGTTGGCGAGATAGCGGAACGTGGTTTCGCGCTTCTCGAATATATTCTTGGATGTTTTCGGCTCGTCGGGCTGACGGTCGAGATAGGAGTCGCAACCCACCGCGAAGAGCGAAAGCAACAATATTGCATGTATTTTTTTCATGATTGCTGTTATTTACCGTTAGAATACGAGCGTTACGCCCAGATTATACACCCTGTTGTTCGGATAGTTCGCCGCTCCGGTCTGCAAATCGGGGTCCCAGAGTCTGAACCTGCTGAACGTAACCAGATTGACTCCCGACAGATAGATGCGCAACTTGTCGATATGCGCCTTAGACAGAATACGCTTGGGAAGCGTGTAGCCTATCTCGGCATTTTTCAGGCGCAGATAGTTGCCGCTGACCATCCAATATGTGGACAGACGGTTGTTGTTCTCGTTCGCACCGACAGTCAGACGCGGATACTTAGCGTTCGGGTTGTCGGGCGTCCAGTAGTTGCCCCACAGGTCGGAGTATACGTTGGCATTACGCGACTTGCTCGCACTGAAAGGCTGCGTCTGCTCGGTGTTGGTGAAGAAATTGACGTTGCCCACGCCCTGAAAGAACACCGACAGGTCGAAGCCCTTCCAGCGAACCGATGCACCGAAGCCGTAAACGATCTCCGGAACATCCGGATATCCGATCGGTTTGCGGTCGTACTGGTTCACCACGCCGTCGCCGTTGATGTCGAGGTACTTGATGTCGCCCGGTTTGGTTTCGCCGAACTGCTGCTTGGGCCATGCGTCGATCTCCTCCTGCGACTGGAACAGTCCTGCGGCAACCATACCGAATTTCTGCCAGTTGGACTGTCCGATGGTATTCATATAGAGGTATTGCCAATCGGGTTCGTCGTTATCGACGATCGTATTGTGGGCATACGTAAAGTTGCCGCGAGCGGTAATGTCCACCTCGCCTACGCGCTGATGATATTCGAGCGATGCGTCTAAGCCCTCATTGTTCATCTTTCCGATATTGATCCACGGTTTGGTCGCCAGACCCGCGATAGCCGGAATCGACGAGGCTTGGAGAAATATGCCGCTGCGTTTTTCGTTGAAATAATCGACCTGAATCTTCACCTTGCCGAACAGCGACAGGTCGATGCCGGCATTGAGTTTGCGGACGGTTTCCCATCCGACATTGGGGTTAGGCCAGTCGCCCAATATGAGTCCTTTGTAGGAGGTATTCTGCATACCGAAACTGTAAGAACTGCCGTCCTTGATGGTTTCGTTGTAGATGAAACGGCGGTTGCCGCCGATCTGGTCATTGCCGACAAGACCGTAGGAGACCTTGAATTTGAGATGGTCGATGACATCTTTCGCAGGCTCGAAGAATTTCTCCTCCGAGATCGCCCAACCGGCAGCCACGGACGGGAAGAATCCGAACCGTTTCTTGGGCGAGAAATTCTCGGAGCCGTTATATCCGAAGTTCGCCTCGATGAAATAGCGGTTGTCGAAATCGTAGGTTACACGTCCGGCGATACCCTGATTGCGGTAAGGCAGCAGCAGATCGGAATCGGACTCGGTGGTATCGGTGATATTCTTCTGCGAATGCTGGTAGAGAAACAATGCTCCGACGGTATGGCGGCCGAACGTACGCGAATAGTTTATCGACGCTTCGAGATAGACCGTACGGCGGCTGGACGCCGACTGAGTACATGTCAGGCTCTCCTCGCCGACGACGGTTTCATTTTTCAGCAGGTTGCCCTCCTCGTCGCGACCGGTAGCCATGAACTGCTGCGGAGTCTTGATACGCGACAGATTCTGATAGTTCATGGCATCGAACGCGAATTTCAGATTCGCCGTAAGCCCCGGCGTTATCCAACTGCCGAAATCCTGATTGAGATTGATGGTCGATGTGGCCGTATTCCAGAACTTCTCGCGGTAGCCTTTCTGGGTCAGCAGCACGTACGGACTGTAACCGTCGTTATCGGCAGGACCGGCGAGAGTGCCGTCGGAATAACGGAGAGGAAATGCGTTGGGAGCGGTCGTGAGTGCGTAATTCCATATCGAAGACGCACTGCCGCCCGGTTCGTTCTTGCGCTCGAACGAGGTCGCGAGATTTATGTTGAGTTTGGTATGGCGGAACACCTGCACATCGACGTTGGATCGGAAATTATAGCGACGATAGTAGAGCGACGTATCGTAGTTCTTCATATTGTCCACCGCGAACAGACCGTCCTCGTTATAGAATGCGCCGGAGATATAGTACTTGGCGATTTCGCCGCCGCCGCTGATGCTCAGATTGACTTTCTCGTTGTAGGAGTGGCTTTTGTAAAGTTCGTTGAGCCAGTTCACGTTAGGATATAGATCGGGGTCTGCCCTGCTGACGTACTTTTCGATATCGGACACGGAGTACACCTCGCGTCCCGAAGCCTCGTTATACATGGTGGCGAACTGCACGGCATCGAGCATCTCCGGCATACGTGTCGGCGAAAGCAGACCCGCCTCGACGGAGAGCGACACTTTCGGTTTGCCCATCTGACCGTCGCGAGTGGTGATCATCACTACGCCGTTCGCTCCGCGGACACCGTATATTGCGGTAGCCGAAGCATCTTTGAGAATCGACATGGAGGCTATGTCGTCCACATTGACGAGATCCATATCGCGTTCGATGCCGTCCACTAACACGAGCGGGGTTTTGGTCGAACCGAAGGTACTGATGCCTCGGATCCAGAACGTCGAACCCGCCCCCGGTTCACCCGAACGCTGGGTCGAAACGACTCCTGCCAACTGACCGGCGATATTGCCCGAAAGTTTGGCGACCGGCGCACGCAGATCGTCTACGGCGACTGACGAAATAGCACCGACGACGCTCGCCTTCTTCTGGACGCCGTAACCGACGATAACGACATCATCGATGGCGGATGCCGCGGTCTTCAACTCGACGACGAGATTCGTCGCCGACGTGTTGAGCGGAAACACCTGCTCCTCATAGCCGAGGAACGACACGGCGAGAACGGAGTTGGCATCGTCGTATTTCAACGAGAAGTTACCATCGAGATCGGCGGTCGTACCGATGGTCGAATCCTTGACCCACACCGACGCGCCGATGACGGGCTGTCCCGTTTCGGCATCGAGCACCGTACCGTTAATCACTCTGTCGGAGTGTTTTGCGGAGATCGTTCGGGGGTGGATGGGGCGGTTCTCGCGCGGAAGCAGGATGATGTCGTTCTGTTTGATGACATAGGTGATGTCCTTGTCACGCAGAGCCTCTTTAAGCAACTGTTCGACGGTACGTTCGCCGCCGGAGACCGACACGGATATTTCGTCGGGCAGGTTGTCCCGCCACGAAACGCGATAGTCGCTGCCTGCTTCGATCCGCTGAATCAGTTGCTTCAATGTCGTAACTCCCGAGGCATCGATACGCACGTCAGATTTCTGTGCGTATGCTCCGACCGCCGAAACGAACGACATAAGACAGACGACGACGAATCGCCGCAGCCTAAAATCAAGTAGATTTCGTTTCATTTTGATTTAATATAAAGGTTAGTAATGTTGGTTCCTGCATATCTATTGCCGGATAACGATCCGCTCGCAGTCACGATCGAAACGGGTTCCGGTAGTCAGGGTTATGATATCGAGCGTATGT
>ENA-UOIZ01003212-UOIZ01003212.1-human-gut-metagenome-genome-assembly--contig:-P88-NODE-3212-length-10375-cov-6.639147_pt1 | contig 10375 bp, 8 predicted proteins | sample MGYA00242336_ERZ723883 | MGnify/ENA metagenome assembly ERZ723883 | reverse complement strand
AGGAAAATGCAATAGAATTTCCGAGAAATAACATTATAGAGACCTTAAAGTCATTAAGGTCATTAATGTCGTTAGGGATTTAACGGTTTTTCATTATTGTGCGCAGGATGCCGTCGGCATCGTAACCGCACAATGAATAGAGTTGGGCAGGTGTCCCCTGTTCTACGAATTCATCACCAATGCCCAATGCATCAACCCTGACCGAAAATCCGTTGTCGCCGAAATATTTTATCACCGCTTCGCCGACTCCGCCGCGCAGAACTCCGTCCTCGACGGTAATTATCCTTTCGAATTTCGCTCCGACCTCGGCGAGCATTCGTTCGTCGAGCGGTTTGGCATAGCGCATATCGTATACTGCCACGACCACTCCCTCAGCAGCAGCACGTTCGGCGGCTTCGAGAGCGAATTTACAAGTAGAACCTATGGCGAGTATCGCCACATCGCCGCCTTCGCGAAGCAGACGTCCGCGACCTATCGGCAACTGCTCGAACGGTCGGTCGCGCCACTCCGCACCGCGCCCGCAACCGCGCGGGTAACGGATTGCGAACGGCACTTCGCTCTGCAATGCCGTGTACATCATATCGCGCAACTCCCGTTCGTCGGAAGGTGCGGCGACAATCATATTGGGAATACAACTCAAATATGCAAGATCGAACGCTCCGTGGTGAGTCGCACCGTCCTCGCCAACGATTCCCGCACGATCGAGACACATAATCACGGGCAGCCGCTGCAATGCGACATCGTGAATTATGCTGTCGTAGGCACGCTGCATGAACGACGAATATATATTGCAAAACGGCACCTTGCCCGATGCCGCCAGTCCCGCCGAGAATGTTACGGCATGGGCTTCGGCGATACCGACATCGAAACATCGTTCGGGCATCTCAGCCATCATTATATTCATCGAACAGCCGGTAGGCATCGCCGGAGTAATGCCGACCACGCGATCGTCGATGCGGGCAAGATCGAGCAGAGTCTGCCCGAAAACATCTTGATAACGATCGATTCTAACTCCGCCGGACGAAATGCGCTCGCCGGTTTCAGGATTGAATCTGCCCGGAGCATGCCAGACCGTAAGATTCTCTTCCGCAGGGCGATAGCCATGCCCTTTCTGCGTAATTACATGAAGCAGTTTAGGCTCCTTTATATCTTTCAGCGATGTAAGCGTGCGCACCAGCCCCACGACATCGTGTCCGTTAACACGACCGAAATAGCGGAATCCGAAACTCTCGAACAGATTGCTGTTCTGCAACAGTCCGTGTTTCACGGCATTGCCCGCCTTGCGACACATGTTGAGCAGATGCGGAGTCCGCGACAGAGCCGACCACACGCGCTGTTTGAAGCGGTTGTAGCGTTTGGAAGTCGAAAGCCTCAACAGATAGCCATTCAGCGCGCCCGACGACTTGTCGATAGACATATTGTTATCATTCAGAATAACGAGAATATCCGTATTTTTGCCGGCACCGGCATTATTCATTCCTTCGAATGCCAGTCCGCCAGTCATCGAACCGTCGCCGATAACCGCAACAGCCTTGCGATCCTCGCCGTCGAGTACGGCAGCCTTCGCCATACCGAGCGCAGCCGAAATCGACACCGAAGCGTGTCCCGCACCGAAAGCGTCGTATTCGCTCTCAGCCATACGCGGAAAACCGCTGATACCGTCCAGACACCGGTTACGGCAAAAAACATCGCGACGCGAGGTTATGATTTTGTGGGCGTATGCCTGATGACCGACATCCCATACCACCTTATCGTACGGCGTATCGTAGACATAGTGCAGTGCAACGGCGATTTCGACCGCACCGAGACTCGATGCGAGATGCCCCGGATTCTTGGCGCACTGCTCCACGATGTATTGTCGCAATTCATCGCAATAGCGCGGCAACTCCTCGACCTCCAATCGGCGCAGATCGGCGGGAGAATTTATCTCATACAAATATTTATATTCGATATGTGTCATATTGCGTGTTGCAAAGATAGCAACCTTTTCGTTAAGCCGAACGAGTAAAGCGAAATTTATTTCTACTTTGCCGCGGCGAGAAAAGGCGCATAATAATGAACTTTTTCCTTTCGTTGAACAGTTTATCAGAAAGGATAACCGACGCCGAAGTTAAGCGACGTATTGCGCCACTTGAAATCGTGAATCCACCGCTTGCCGGCAGGATTGTTCGGATTATGAAGTTGAATACCCCAGTCCAGACGCAGAATGGCGAATTTGATGTCTATACGAATACCGACACCGGTATTGAAACCCAACTGTTTATAGAAATCGCGGAAATGAAATACAGATTCGGGGCTATACTCTACGTCATTGCGTCCCATGTACCAGATATTGCCCACATCGAAGAATGTCGCTCCATGGAAAATACCCCATATCGGGAAACGGAATTCGAGATTCGCTTCGAGTTTCATGTCGCCCAACTGCGTCGGGTATACCACATTGGTCGGCAGCGGCGACGAACCGGGACCGAGCGTTCGCGGAGCCCATCCGCGCATGCTGTTGCTGCCGCCCGAATAGAACATACGGTCGAACGGCATTGCCTGCGAATTGCCGTAAGCCACGCCTACGCCGGCATAGAGACGACCGGCGACGGCAGTAATTTCGCCGAGCATGATTTTGTGGCTGACACTGAAATCGGCACGGAAATATTGCGAATAACGGATTCCGAGAATCTTGTAATAATCCTCGCCCGCAGCAGGCTTCGAGAATAGATGTTCGAGACCGTCGAGCAGATTGCCAGCCAACTCCCAGTTGAGCCGTACGGTCGTCTGGTTGCGCGTGGTCTGCAAACGCGGATTATTGTAGAGGTACGAACCCGAAATGCCGAAAATCAATTGCGATTCGTAACTGTGTTTCAAATATTCGTTCTGCAACGAGTTGAAGTAATCTTCATTGATATATCCGACGTTCACCCAGTTGATGTTTATCGGTCGGACGACGAATGTAGAGTGATTCATGTTGCGCCACGAGTATGACCAAACGATACTCGACAAATCGCGCCGATAGTAAGGGCGGTTCTGATAGTTGTACGAGATCTCGAATTGGGTGCGTGGAGCGACGATACGACTCAACGGCGACACGGGGAAGATCAGGAATCGCGGGAACGACAAGCCGGCGGACAAGCCGAACTCCATCGCATTTCGACGCGACGACTTGGGAGCCTTCATGTATTCGTAACCGACAGTGCCGACGAGTTCGAGCATCTCCGCACCGCGGAAGACGTTGCGGTTCTGATAGCCCAGCGAAGCCTTTACACCGTAGAAACTCGATGTCGTAGATCCCTCCAACTCGACTTTTATGCTCTGTTTGAGAGCCGGCGTACAGAGGATATTACAATCGACATAACCTTCGCGAGTATAGTTCACGCGCGTGGAATCCGATTTCGACATGTCGCCGCCGACGTACGTCAGGAAACTGCGCGGCGACACCGAATCGGGAAGTTCGTCGAACACGATGCGCGCGCTCTTGAAATAGCCCATCTGCATCAGGTTGGAGTACGCCCGCGAGACTTGCGAATAGTCGTAGATGAAGTTGGGGTACATCGGAATCGCCGGACGCAGCACCCGCGCACGGATATTGGGGCGTTTGCCCTCGTACATGACATTCAAGCCGCGATAGGAAATGGTATCGAAGCGGTCGTAATACGCACCGCCCTGCAATTTCGATTCGGCGGCATTGTAATTCGGCACTATGTTTATATTGCGGAGACGGTAGACGGCATTGTTGTCGTAAATCGCCTCGCCGCGATTATTGTAACCGACGAGATTCTGTTTTACGACGACTTTCACGCCGACCATATTGCTGTTGGTCAGCGTATCGGCGATATACTCTATATTGTTTACCGAGAAACCGTAATAACCACGGTCTTTCAGGAATCCGGCAATGCGTTCACGTTCCCTGTCGAGTATCGATATATCGAATATGTCGCCCACGTGCAACAGCGTATTGACCGTGTCGGGCAACAGAATCGGTTCGAGGAACCGGTCGCGAAATACATATGAGATACGATCGATGCGGTACGCCCGATTCTGTTTCAACGAATATGTAACCTTGGCTCGTTTGCGCCGGTAGGTAGTATCGACATCGTAGGACACCTTCGACGCGAAATATCCGCGCGAATCGAGATAGATTTTCAGATTCTCAGCCGATTTCTCGGTCAGCGACATATCGAGCAGAACCGGCTCCTCGCCTATCTTGCGTTTGAAATTGTTCCACCAGTTATCCTTGTCGGGATTTGCGAGATTGTATACCCAAACATAAAAATTAGTACCGAAAAAGTGTTTGTTAGGACGCTGACGAACATACTTGCGCACCTCCTCGGCATCGATACGCTCCTTGCGCGGCACCGACTTGTCGTCCTCGATCTTCACCTTCTGCAACAGATACGACCCCTGCGGCAAACGTCGCGTAACATTGCACGACGAGCAGACGATGCTCATCGCGACGATCGCTAACACGCACAGGATCTTTCCGTTTTTCGGCATCATATTTCCGTTTTCAGAGCCTTCAAATAGTCATCGTACGCCGCCTTTTCGTCGCAGCACACCTCATCGGTAACGAATCGGAAGTCGTTACCGCAAATTTCAATCCGTCCTTTGCTTTCGTACGTCGCATTTCCGATCAGCGTCGTATTCAGACCTCCGTCCCGAGAGCAGACGCACCGTACGGCACCTCCGCGATTGAGGACATCTATGCTCTCGCCGAAATCGCATCTGTCCGACAAAGCCATCGCCGTTGCGCTCGATGTCATCGCCGTACCGCACGACGGTGTAATGCCGGCACCGCGCTCATATGTAGCGACGAAGATTTTGTTGCGGCTGCGCACCTCGACCAGACTGACATTCACACCGTGCGGGAATATCTGCGGCAATTCCAATACCCGTTCGCCGAGCCGGCGAAGCAGATCGTAATCAATACGCCCGACTTCGGCGACGATATGGGGATTACCGACGTTCACCGCCGTAAACCGCAAATCGGTATCGAGTTCGGGAATCGGCTGCGAAAGGAACTCCTCACCCTCACGGTGCATGGCGAAATCGTCGCTCCACAGCCGCACCGGAATCCTGACTCCGAACGTCGGGATCGAACGCCACATATCCTCGCAACGGGTGATAAGATACTCTCTGCCGCCCGACACAAGGACGAATTCGTCGCTGCCGACATAATCCGCGGCAAGACGGGCGACACAGCGTATTCCGTTGCCGCACATCTCCGCCTCCGAACCGTCGGGATTGAACATTCGCATACCATATACGCCCGCTCCGTTACGCACGAGAACGAGCAGTCCGTCAGCATCTACGCCGGTTTCGCGGTCGCACACGCTCACCGAAAGCGCATCGAGCGCGATACCCGACATGTCGTATGCGACGGAGTCCGTCATCACGAATCCGTTGCCCGAACCGTGGCACTTTATGAAGCCGATTTCCATACCGAAAAGCATATAATCGTTCAAAATTACAAATAATCGGATAATAATCCATAAATTTACACCTCAAAAAGTTCAAAAACGGAAAAATGACTGAAAAATTCATAATGGCGGGTGATACGGCACTGCACGTATGCGACTCGGAGAAAGGAGAACGGACAGTGGTTCTGCTGCACGGTTATCTCGAAAACATGCTCGTTTGGGAGGAGTTCGTGCCGCTGCTCTACAAAAGCGTCCGCGTAGTAACGCTCGACATCCCGGGACACGGGATCTCGGAAATAAAGGGAGACGTACATCCGATGGACTATCTCGCCGACACTCTCGCGGCAGCCCTCGAATCTCTCGGCATCGAACACGCATTCATCGTAGGACACTCGATGGGCGGATACGTCTCTCTCGCATTCTGCGAACGGCATCCGCAGATGACCGACGGCATCATTCTTCTAAGTTCGACTCCGAATGCCGACAGCGACGAAAAGCGCAAAAACCGCGAACGCGAGATTTCGCTCGTACGTTCGGGCAAAAAGGAATTGCTCGCCCGCATCGCTCCGGCAGCAGGATTCGCAGCAGACAACCGCCGCAGAATGCAATCGCACATCGACGACCTCGCCGAGATCGTCCACATGACCGAAGACGGCGGCATAATAGCACTGCTGAACGGCATGATCGGACGAAAAGACCAAAATGCGATGCTGCGCGAATGCGGCAAACCTCAACTATTCATTCTCGGATGCAAGGACGAATACATAACGAACGACATCGCCGAGCGAATGATCACCGAACATCCGCAGGCGGAAATAGTAAGACTTGCCGAATCGGGGCATATGGGATTCATGGAGGAACCGGAAAAGTGTGCCGCCGCAATTCTCGACTTCGTCAGCCTACACTGAAAAACCTCGGGCAGCCAATAATTGGCTGCCCGAGGTTTTCGCTTAAAGTCCTTAGGGTCGTTAAAGACTTTAAGGACTTTTGTCTCTCCGCAATCACTCCTTCGCATAGCACTCGTAACCTGCGCCTGTTACTGCGGCGATTATCTCGTCGCACTCCGCCGCACCCTCGACGCGGACGACACCGTCCGTCAAATCGACTTCGACCCTTTCGACACCCGCAACAGCGGCGATGACACGCTCGACATTAGCCTTGCAATGGTTGCACATCATGCCCTTTATCGCATAAACCCTTTCGTTATTCATACTTTTATCGGTTTTGAAATAATATTTTCTAATGTATGCCGCAACGAGCAGCACTACGAAAAGCACGCTCGACACGGTTTTCCACCACTGCGAACCCGTCGTGCAATGCGAGCAGAACTCGCCGTGCGACACAGCGGAGAACCACTCCGCAGGCAACAGCATATCGACAGCAAGTCCGAACGCAACCGCACCGACGATAATCGACAACAGATATACGATTAGCGTCTTGCGCCCCAAGACCTTGCCTATAACGAGTATAGCCGCCATGTTGGTCGCCGGACCCGCCATAAGCAGTACGAGAGCAGCACCGGGCGACAGACCTTTCAACATCAGTGCGGCTGCGACAGGCACCGACCCTGTCGCGCAAAGATACATCGGTATCGAAAGCAGAAGCACGATCGCCATATTCATCAACGGGTAGTCGCCGAACCGCGCGAAAAAATCGTCCGGCAAAAATATGGTAATCAGTCCCGCGATCAAAAGTCCCAGCACGAGCCAGCGCCCGATATCCTGCATCATATCGACGAATCCGTAGCGCAATGCCGAACGGCATTTTCCTGCGAAACTTTTCGGGCGGTCACTATCGGCGGCAGTATGCACTCCTCCGACCGATTCTTCGCCCGACGATAGCGCGCCTGCCAGCGTCCCGCCGAACAGAGCCGTTACGAATGCCGCCACAGGGCGCAGCACGGCGAACGGCAGCCCCAAAAGCGAAGCCGTGGCGGCGATGGAATCGACGCCTGTCTGCGGAGTGGAAATCAGAAACGACACCGTAGCCGCTTTGGACGCGCCCTCACGACGCATGGACATCGCCGTCGGAATCACCCCGCACGAACACAGCGGCAGCGGCACACCCAACAACGCAGCCGAAGCGGCGGAACGGAAATCGTTACCTGCCAAATATCGCGAATACAACGTACGCGGAACGAACGCGTGCATGATACCAGCAATCAGGAAACCGAGCAGCAGATACGGCGACATTTCGTTCAACAGTCGTACGAACGGAATCAGATACTCTTTCATAACATCTATTTTTATTGTATATCGGTTTGAGGGGTGTTTTTATTGCATTTTAGGATCGTTAAGGTCCTTTAAGTCCTTAGGGACATAAAGTCTTCAAGGGCTTTTTCGGGGAGGGGTGATGTTCTTTTCGGCTCATGCGGCGTCAAATTTAGGTATTTTTACCGATTACAGTCCCGAAAAGAATAGATAATTTTGCACCGTAATACCGCACACGACATGCAACGTATCGACATAGAGGAGATCCTGTACCGCCGCATTGGGCGGCATCTGCCGCGACCGATCGCCGCATCGTTGCGCCGGCTGATTCACGAACGCGAACTCAATGAGATACTCGACAGTGGCGGATCATTGCCACCGAAAGAGTTCATAGACCATGTACTTCGGTACATCGGCATCGAATACTCGGTCGTTCGCACAGCCGAAATTCCAGTCGCCGGCAGATACATTTTCGCCGCCAACCATCCGTTCGGCGGACCCGACGGGATGATTGTCGCCCGCACGCTGTCGGATGAATTCGGCGACATAGGCGTAATAGTGAACGACATGTTGTCCAACATCGAACCGCTGCGCCCGCTTTGGATCCCCGTAAACAAATACGGACGGCAGAATACGGCGACGCAACTCGCCTACGACGAGGCACTCGCATCGCCCGCCAAGCAAATATTCACTTTTCCCGCAGGATTCTGTTCGCGCATAGTCGGCGGCAGGGTAGCCGATACGGAATGGAAAGTACGATTCGTCAGGGATGCCCGCCGATACGACCGCCGCATAGTGCCGGTCTACGTGGACGGACGTCTGTCGAACCATTTCTACGCAATATATCTGCTGCGACGGGCGTTAGGCATAGGCGCGAACATAGAACTCGCGTTGCTCGCCGACGAAATGTTCCGCCAGCGCGGCAAACACATACGCATAATTTTCGGTGCGCCGGTGGACATACGCTCCGACGAACGCTCCGACAGGGAGATCGCCGATGACATACGCGACTCCGTATACTCACTACCGAAACTTTTGAAACGACAAAAATGAAACCTATAATTCCTCCCGTAGATCGGGAACTGTTGCTCGCCGAACTCGCATCGCTCGAAAAGATACGCGACACTCGACGCGGCGGCAACGAAATCTACATATTCGGGGCTGACGAATGTCCCGCACTGATGCGCGAAGTCGGACGACTGCGCGAAGAGGCGTTCCGAGAATCAGGCGGCGGGTCGGGCGAAGAGATCGACATCGACGAAGGCGACACCGCACCTTACGGTTACCGGCAACTCATCGCCTACGACCCTGCGGCACAACAGATCATAGGCGGCTACCGCTTCATAATCTGCACGCGTCCGCACCCGCTCAATCTTTCGACCGAACACTACTTCAAGTTCAGTCCCCGATTCCGCAAACTATTCCTCCCGCGAACAATCGAACTCGGCAGAGCATTCGTTCAGAACGAGTACCGGCATGCCGGCAATCCGAAGAGCATCTTCGCGCTGGACAATCTGTGGGACGGACTTGGTGCCGTCATCGCAATGAATCCGCGGGCGCGTTATCTGCTCGGCAAGGTTACGATGTACACCTCCTACAATGTCGAAGCCCGCAACGCTCTTTTCTACTTCCTGCACAAGTATTTTCCGGACAAGGAACATCTCGTGAAGGGCATAAAACCGTTGAAAATGGCTATCGACGAAGACAAACTCTCGCAGGTATTCGTCGGCGGCAGTTACGACGACGATTACAAAATCCTGATACGGCAAATACGCAATTACAAGGAGGTCATACCGCCGCTTATCAATGCGTACATGAATCTTTCGAGTACAATGCGGGTGTTCGACACGGTATCCAATCCGGATCTGGGCGGCATCGAGGATACCGGCATACTATTGAACATCAAGGATATTTACCCCGAAAAACTCGAACGCTACACCAAGTGGTAATAAGATATTAAAGACTTTAACGACCTTAAAGTCTTTAAGAAGAAATTAGTCGAACCGCTCGCTGTCATCGGCAATTCCTTCGGTGGCAGCGAGTGCAAGTATCCGTTCGCGTTCGGCTTTCGGCGTAACGTTCTTGCGCACGACTAACAGATACGAATGGCGAATTTCACTGCGCAAAAATTCGTCGGACAACCCCGCATTCAACCAGATCGAGTTCCAGTGGCGTTTATCGAAATGCCATGCTCCCGTAATCGCACCGTAATGTTCGCGCAGCGCAGTCGCGCGGTCGGGATCGCATTTGACGACAAAATGCGACGGGTCGTCGATGCCTATGACAGCAAACATACGTCCGCCCACCTTGAATACGATCGTTACATCATCGAAAGGAAGCGTTTCCTCAACTTCGGGCAGCGACATGCAGTAATCGCGAAATTCCACTATATCCATATTGCGCAGACTAATAATACTCTATATCTATCACGATAGTTTCGCCCGATTCGGACGTCGTGGTGGTGCGAAAACTGCGGACATTCATTTTCACATCGCAGTCGTAATCGAGATCTTCGTTTTTGCTGCAACCCGACAAAACAACGGCGAGAATCACGTCGTACGGGAAAACAATCGTTTAGGTTATTTTGGGACAAGATACGAAAAATTTCTTTCTCGCCGGCAAAATCTCAAAGCAAAAAGTTCCATACAGTACAATGCTAAAAAATGTGTTCCTTCCGACAATGTTTTTTCAAATTATTATTTCCTATCCAAATATTTTAATTATATTTGTATTGCTGTAAGCAGTATTTTTATTAAA
>ENA-UOIZ01003206-UOIZ01003206.1-human-gut-metagenome-genome-assembly--contig:-P88-NODE-3206-length-10389-cov-6.956648_pt1 | contig 10389 bp, 7 predicted proteins | sample MGYA00242336_ERZ723883 | MGnify/ENA metagenome assembly ERZ723883 | reverse complement strand
GGACCTGAGCTACTTCAACCAGGCCACCGGCGAAAAGTACGTGCCGTACGTCATCGAACCGGCCGCCGGCCTGACCCGTTCCCTCATGGCCTTCCTTGTTGACGCCTACGACGTTGACGAGGCCCCGAATACCAAGGGCGGCGTCGATAAGCGCACCGTGCTTCGCCTTGATCCGCGCTTGGCTCCGGTCAAGGCCGCTGTACTGCCGTTGAGCAAGAAGCCGGAATTGCAGACCGTGGCACACGATCTGGCCGCCGATTTGCGTCAGCATGACTGGATGATCGACTATGACGAGGCCGGTGCGATCGGTCGTCGCTATCGCCGTGAAGACGAAATCGGCACCCCGCTGTGCATCACCGTCGACTTCGACACGCTTGACGATCAGGCCGTCACCATTCGCGAACGTGATACCATGCAGCAGGAGCGCGTCGCACTCGACAAGGTGGCTGATTATGTGGCCGCACGTATTGGCGAGAAGCATGTACGTTACCCGCAGGTGCCGGTTGAGATGGGCGGCGAGGCTTGGCCTGAGTCCGTCAAGATCGCCGAAGCCGGTGGCTTGTATTAAAGCTGGATACTGGTTACCATAGCGTTCTTATGCCAGATAGCATTGTGACTGCTTACGAGGAATCCGACGTGCTCGACCCGCGTACCGACGCGGTGAGGCCGTCGGTTCCTCCGGTTATGAAGCCTGTTGATTTAGGGCCGGTACACGTTGAAACCCCGGTGGTGCTTTCGCCTATGGCGGGCGTCACCAACTGGCCGTTCCGCGTGATTTGCGAAAGCTACGGACCGGACGGTCTATACGTGGCCGAAATGATCACCGCGCGCGCGTTGGTCGCACGCAATCCCAAAGCGTTGCGGTTGTGCCATTTCGCGCCGAGCGAGAAAATCCGTTCGCTGCAACTGTACGGTGTGAACCCGGCGATCGTGGAACAGGCCGCGAAAATCGTCATCGACGAAAACATGGCCGACCATGTCGATCTGAACTTCGGATGCCCCGTGCCGAAAGTGACCCGACGCGGCGGCGGATCGGCTTTGCCGTGGAAGACGGATCTGTTTCGCGAGATCATCCAGCGTGTGGTCAAGGTCTGCGATGCTGCCAACGTGCCGGTGACGGCTAAAATCCGCGTCGGCATCGACCATGAGCATGAAACGTTCTTGGAAGCGGGCCATATCGCGCAGGAGGAAGGCTGCAAGGCGGTGACCTTGCACGCGCGTACCACCGCCGAATATTACGGCGGGCACTCCGACTGGAGCCGGATTGGCGAGCTGGTCGAAGCGCTTGACATTCCAGTGTTCGGCAACGGCGATATTTGGGGTGCGAACGATGCGCTTGCCATGGTTGCCGAAACCGGTTGCGCCGGCGTTGCGATTGGCCGCGGCTGCCAAGGCAGGCCATGGCTGTTCGCCGATATCAAGAATGCGTTCGCTGGCAGCGACAAGCGTGTTGACCCCACGTTAGGAGATGTGTGCCGTGTGGTTGAACGCCATGCGGAACTGTTGACCGAATTCTATGATGGCGATGAGCAGATGGCCGTGCATGATCTGCGTAAGCATATCGCGTGGTATCTCAAGGGATTCCCCGTTGGAGGCTCCACCCGTCGCGCGTTCATGGAATGTGAAAATCTTGAGGATGTCAGAGCCGAAATAGGCAAGCTGGATCCCAACATCCGTTTTCCCGAGCGAGTGGTCGACAAGCCAAGGGGGCGCGTGCGCTTCGCAAAGAAAGTGCATCTGCCTTACGGATGGTTGGAATCACGGGAAACAACGCATGATGAACGTCAGGCGTTGTTTGGGGATGACCCTATGGACGCCAGCTATTGAATATGACATGCTGATGTGGTTAAATCGTCGTGGGGGCACCGAAAGAGGGTAAATCGCAGGCGAAATGAACACGTTAGCAATAAAAAAGTGAAAAAACGCCGTTACACACGGCGAAAAGTGCGCGTACTGCAGCGTGTCTGCGATAAAGTTGTGCGTAAACGCGAGTGACAGGAGACTATGGTGAGCGAGATTGCCCAGACTGACAATTTCAACGACAAAACGAATATCAAGGTTGTCGGTGTTGGTGGAGCTGGCGGTAATGCCGTCAATCGCATGATTGCCGAGGGTCTTCAAAGTGTTGAATTCATTGCGATCAATACCGACGCGAAGGACCTGATGCGTTCCGACGCCGATGTCAAGATCTCCTTGAACGATGCCACCAGCCGCGGGCTTGGCGCAGGTGCCGACCCGGAGAAGGGTGCCAAGGCCGCTCAGGATCATCAGTCCGATATCGAGGAATCGCTCAAGGGCGCCGATATGGTGTTCGTGACCTGCGGTGAGGGTGGTGGCACCGGTACCGGTGCAAGCCCGATCGTGGCTCGCGCCGCGCATCAGCAGGGTGCCCTGACCATTGCGGTGGTTACCCGCCCGTTCAGCTTTGAAGGTCCCCAGCGTGCGGCTTCCGCAGCACTTGGCATTGAGAATCTGCGCAAGGAAGTCGATGCGCTGATCGTGATTCCGAACGATCGACTGCTTGAGCTTTCCGATCGCACCATCGGCATCGTCGATGCGTTCAAGACCGCCGACACCGCCTTGCTGGCCGGCGTGCAGGGCATCACCGACCTGATTTCTTCGAACTCGTACATTCACGTCGACTTCAACGATGTCAACGCTATTCTGCGTGGCGCGGGCACCGCACTGTTCGGCATCGGTTCCGCACGAGGCGAGGATCGCGCCACCCAGGCAGCTGAAATCGCCATCAGCTCGCCGCTGCTGGAAGAAAGCATCGAGGGTGCCCACGGCGCGCTGATCAATATCGCCGGCCCGTCCGATCTGAAGTTGCAGGAAGCGGCCGCCGCCACCCAGCTGGTGGGCAAGGCCATCCATCCGGAAGCACAGATCATCTGGGGTCTTTCCCTCGACGACGCTTACGGCGACGAAGTGCGTGTCACCGTTATCGCAGCAGGCTTTGATGCCAACTCCAAGAAGGCGGCTCAGGCTGAAGCCCAGAAGCAGGCAGAGCCTGCGGAAAGCACGGTGCCGCTGTCGGCGTTGTCCGCAGCCCCGAGGGCAGCGGCGGTTCCGCAGCAGCCCCAGCCTCAGCTTATTCAGACTCCGGAAGCCCCGAAGGTGCAGCCGCTGTCCACTTATATTCCGTCCACTCCGGAACCCGTCGTTCCGTCATTCGACCAGACCACCGAGCATGAAGTGGTGTCTTCGAACGATGCCGGCGATTTGGATATTCCGGATTTCCTGCGCTAAAAGCAACGCGAAGACGCGAAAGGATCGTTCATGGCAGGTTTTATGAAAAGCGCGATGTCCTATTTGGGCATGACCGACGTTGCCGAAGGTGACGAGGATTTCAACGAAGAGGCTGAGAGCAGCGAAACCTCGTTCGATTCCGACCATTCCGTGACCCCGATGGCTTCGACTCCTGCCGCGACGTCCGCACCGCGCGAGCAGACCAAAGCCAACCCGTTCCAAGGCGGAAGGGTGAGCCGTATCACCACGATTCACCCGAAATCCTATGAGGACGCTCAGCTGGTCGGACGTGCCATTCGCGACGGCGTTCCGGTGGTGCTGAACCTGACCGGTGTGGCCGAGGCCGTGGCGTATCGCATTGTGGACTTTTCCGCGGGTGTGGTTTTTGGCGTGCGTGGCTCCATCGAACGTGTCACTCCGCGCGTGTTCCTGCTGAGCCCAGCTCAGGTGAACATCAAGGTTGAGGAACCGCAGGCGAATAACTCGTCGCACGATTTGTTCGCCGACTGATATAGACGAAAGCCGTTGCGAAAGCAGACTGCATGAAGCCTCCGTCACCCGTGATGGGGGCTTTGTTATGTTCTGTTGCTAAGGTGGTGCCCCATGATTTTGTCTTTGATCGGTAGCATCGTCCACTTTTTGGTGAATGCCTACATTCTGGTGCTGTTCATTCGCATGATTCTCGATTGGGTTGCTGTGTTGGCATCGGCATGGCGTCCACGGGGGTTGGTGTCGTCGTTGATCGACGCGGTTTACCAGTTGACGGAGCCCCCACTGCGCTGGCTACGCCAATATATCCGCCCTATTCCATTGGGTCCCATCTACTTCGATGTGGCATTCATCGTTCTTTATTTCATTCTCATTGCTATTGATTTCCTCATTTAATGTATGTCAAATGCCGATTTTTCGCAAAAAATCGGTGGTCCCGTGCTAGAGTCGAACAATGAAAGCAACAACAGCAAGGCATCAAGCCCAAAGCGAGGTGTAAGATTTATGGCTCTGTTGACGCCGAAAGATATCAGAGAGCATACCTTCCAGACCGTGAGGTTCAAGGAGGGGTATGACGTCGATGAAGTCGACGATTTTCTCGATCAGGTAACCGAGACGGTGGAGGCCCTTGGCAAGCAGGCGGTTGCCAGCGGCCAGGCTACTCAGTCCCTCGGCCCGGATGTTGCGGGGCTCAACTCCAAGATTTCCGAGCTCAGCGCCCAGGTTCAGTCCCTGCAGCAGGAGAACGCGACATTGAAGTCCGCCTCCGAGCAGGCAGCTGGCGCTGGTGATCAGGCAGCTCAGGCCGCACAGGTCGCAGCAGCCAAGCTCACCGAGGCTGAGGAAAGCAACCGTGCTCTGTCGGCTCAGAACGAACAGCTCAAGGGTCAGGTGGATCGCCTGTCCGCACAGGTCGACCAGCTCACCGCACAGGCGGCTGAAGCTGCAGGCCAGGCGGATCTGGGCGAACAGCTGACCTCCATGCAGCATGAGCGCGACGCATTCCGTGCACAGACCGAAGACCTGTCCCGTCAGCTGGCTTCCGCACAGCAGCAGGTTGTGGTGGCCCAGCAGCAGGCGGCTGAGATCCAGCAGCTCAATGCAAGGCTTGAAGAGGCTCAGGAGCAGGTCGCCCAAGCTCAGCAGCTCACGCAGCAGCATGCGGCACAGTCCCAGCAGCAGGATGAGCGTGCCCAGCAGCAGGCCGCGCAGATTCAGCAGCTTGCACAGCAGCTGCAGGAATCGCAGCAGCGTGAAGCCCAGCTGCGCGAGCAGGTCGCCAAGGTCGAACCGAGTACCGAAACCGGAAGCCTGCAGAAGATTGCAGGAGCCGCAGCCAGCGCCAACACGGAGCCGGAGCGTGCCACCGCCATGCTGACCCTGGCTATGCAGCTGCACGACCAGTACGTCGACAAGGGCAAAGCCAAGGCTAAGGAAATCACCGACGAGTCCCAGCGTAGGTACGATGAGCTCATCGGCAATGCCAACGATTACTCCAACCGCACTCGCACCGAAGCCGACAACTACTCCGAAGGCACCCGTTCCGAAGCCGATCAGTATTCGGCTGACACTCGTGCCAAGGCTGATGGCTACTTGAACCAGAAGACTCAGGAAGGCGATGCCTATCTGACCAAGCGTGCTCAGGAAGGCGATGACTATCTGGCGCAGCGCACTCAGGAAGGTAACGCCTATCTTGCTCAGAAGACGCAGGAGGGTGATGCCTACTTGGATCAGAAGACTCAGGAAGGCGACGCCTACCTTGCTCAGAAGACCCAGGATGGTGATACCTACTTCTCCACGAAGCACAACGAAGCCGACGAATACGAGTCCGAAGTGCAGAAGCGCGCCTTCGACTACGATTCGAAGACCCGTACCGCAGCCGACGACTACGCCCAGCAGGTCCGCGACAATCTCGAAGCGCAGACCAAGGTCATCGAAGGCAACATTCAGGGCCTCAAGCAGTTCGAAACCGAATACCGTGCACGTCTTACCGAATTCCTCGGCCAGCTCGTGTCCCAGGTGTCCGACACGAACAACTATGATCAGGACTCCCAGGACGACTGAGATTAGGCTGTGTCTGACATCATGACAAATGATCAAAGACGGCTGCGCACCCGCGTGGCCGTCTTTGCGTGTATCGCCGTTGTGGCACTGGTACTCGACCAGATCAGCAAGGCATGGGCGCAGTCGGCGCTTGCCGACGGGCAGACGGTACGTGTGATTCCGGGCATCCTCTCATTCACGCTGGTGCATAATCCGGGTGCGTCCTTGGGCATGGGATCCAACATGACCTGGTTGATTTCGTTGCTTGCCATCGTGGCGTGCGTGGCGTTGGCCGTACTGGCAATCCGTACCATTTCCATGAAATGGACGGTGGTGTTCGCTCTTGCTTTCGCAGGAGCATTGGGCAATCTCATCGATCGTGTGATGTATGCCGAAGGTTTCCTTAATGGCAAGGTCGTCGATTTCCTCAATTACGGATGGTCGGTCGGCAATGTTGCGGATATTTTCCTGATGGTGGCGGGCGTCGCCGCCGTCGTACTGCTGTTTGTCGGAGAGCCCTTCAGCCAGAAGGATCTTGACGAACAGGCCGCAGAACAGACGAAACAGACGACCGGAGACCAGAACGCATGAGCCGTCTTGTTCCCGCACCCGACGCGCTTGTCGGCAAACGATTCGATGTGGCCGTGGCCAAGATGCTTGGTATCTCCCGAGCCAAGGCCGCGGAACTCATCGAAAGTGGACAGGCGCGCGTGCTTGGTCGTGACATTTCCAAATCATCGACTCTGCAATCAGGCGAAACCGTCGAATTCGATATTGTCGAGGAACGGACCGAGCCTGAACCGATCGCACGAGATATGGCAGTGGTCTACGAAGACGATGACGTCATAGTGGTCGACAAGCCAGTGGGTGTGGCTGCTCACGCTTCCGTCGGTTGGACCGGTCCGACGGTGCTCGGCAGTCTGCTTGACAGGGGAGTGCACATCACCTCTTACGGCGCCGCGGGACGTCAGGGTATCGTATCCCGCCTCGACGTGGGCACATCCGGATTGATGCTCGTGTGCAAATCTGACCTCGCCTACGTGGAAATGCGCAGGCAGTTCGCCGAACATGAAGTCGTCAAAACCTATCATGCGCTCGTGCAAGGCAATCTCAAGGAAAACAAGGCCACGATCGAAGCGCCGATCGGACGTGCCAAAGTCTCCGATTTTCGTTTTTGCGTTACGCCCGCCGGCAAAGAAGCCATCACCCATTGGGATGTGATGGAACGTTTCGGTGAGGCGACGTTGGTTTCCGTGAATCTGGAAACCGGTCGAACCCATCAGATCCGCGTGCATTTCTCGTCCATCGGGCATCCGCTTGCGGGAGACGCCATGTACGGTGCCAATCCGCAGTTGGGTGAGGCATTGGGATTGGAACGGCAGTGGCTGCACGCCAAGCAACTTGAATTCCGCCATCCGCGAACCCATGTGTGGACCACGGTGAAATCGCATTATCCAGCTGATTTGCAGCATGCGCTCGACGTGATGCGTGGCAGGCACGACACACAAGACAAGCCTGAAGTGTGATCGCACGTCACCAATCACCGGTAGATTGGAACGTATGGCTACTTCCGGAAATTTCGTGCAACTGCATAATCACACGCATTATTCACTGCTTGACGGGGCGTCAAAGATTCCGGATCTGGTCAGGCGCGCCAAAGAACTCAACATGCCGGCCGTCGGCATCACCGATCACGGCAACATGCATGGCGCATACGAAATGTGGAGCACTGCGGTCAAGGAAGGCGTCAAACCGATTATCGGCATTGAAGCGTATGTGACGCCGGAAACCGCACGCCAAGATCAAACCCGCGTCAGCTGGGATACCAACTGGAATCCCGATATCGATCCGCAACATCGCAGGCGCAACCCCAACGACGTATCCGGCGGTGGCCTGATCACCCACCTTACGATGTGGGCGGAAACCGATGAGGGCCTTGTCAATCTGATGAAGGCGTCCACTGACGCGAATCTCGAGGGACGTGTCATGCGATACCCCCGAATGGATAAGGAAATCCTTGCCAAATATTCGAAAGGCATTATCGCATCTTCCGGATGCCCGTCGGGCATCATCCAAACGCGACTGCTGCTCGGCCAATTCGACGAGGCATTACGTGCGGCAGGCGAATTGCAGGATATTTTCGGACGTGACAATTTCTATATCGAATTCATGGACCACGGTCTGAAAATCGAAAAACAGGTGACCGACGGTCTGCTGGACATTGCGAAAAAACTGAACGCGCCGCTGCTCGCCACCAACGATTCCCATTACGTGCGCGCCGAAGACGCCGGCTCTCAGGATGCCATGCTGTGCATCAATTCGGGATCCACGCTTGACGAGCCGGGACGATTCAAATTCGACGGCACTGGCTACTATCTGAAATCCGCCGAAGAAATGCGTGAGCTGTTCAAAGACATTCCCGAAGCATGCGACAATACGTTGGAAATCGCCGAACGCTGCAATGTCATGTTCGACGATCATGAAGATGGCGCGTTCATGCCCCAATTCGACTGCCCGGAAGGTTGGGATGAGACGTCGCTGTTCCTGAAAAAAGTCGAGGAAGGCTTGGAACGGCGTTATGACGGGCATCCGCCGATCGAAGTGCTCAAGCAGGCCGATTACGAATGCGGTGTGATCTGTCAGATGCAGTTCTGCGGATACTTCCTTGTGGTGGCCGACTACATCAACTGGGCCAAATCGCATGGTGTGATGGTCGGGCCTGGCCGTGGCTCCGCGGCAGGCGCCATGGTGGCGTATGCCATGGGCATCACCGAACTCGATCCAATCAAGCACGGCTTGATCTTCGAACGATTCCTTAACCCGGAACGTGTGTCGCTGCCTGATATCGACGTCGATTTCGATCCGGACGGCCGCGGTCGCGTGCTTGACTATGTCGGAGACAAGTACGGGCGAGACAAGGTCGCGCAATGCGTGATCTACGGCACCATCAAAACCAAACAGGCGCTGAAGGATTCCGCACGAATCATGGGCTACGAATTCTCCATGGGCGAGCGCATCACCAAGGCGTTGCCGCCGGCGCAGACGGGTGGCAAGGATATTCCGCTGCATGATATTTTCGAGCCGAGTTCGAAGCGTTATGCGGAGGCCCGCGAATTCCGTGAGCTTTATGATTCCGATCCGGATGTGAAGCGCGTCACGGATGAGGCGATGGGTATCGAAGGCTTGATCCGTCAGACCGGTGTGCATGCGTGCGCCACGATCATGGGTAGCGAGCCGATTTCGAATACGTCGCCGCTGCTGGAACGTACCGATGGTACGGTTACGACCACGTTGGAGTATCATACGTGTGAAACGCTTGGTTTAGTCAAGATGGACTTCCTTGGTCTTTCCAACTTGACGGTTATTCGCGATACGTTGAACAATATCGAGGCGAATGGCAAGACGCGTATCGACCATACGAAGATTCCATTGGACGATCGTGCCACGTACGATCTGTTGTCGCGAGGTGACACGCTTGGCGTGTTCCAGTTGGATTCTGATGGTATGCGTTCGTTGCTGAAAACGTTGAAGCCGAACAACTTCAACGATATTTCCGCATTGATCGCGTTGTATCGTCCTGGTCCGATGGATATGGATTCGCATACGAATTATGCGAAGCGTAAGAATGGTTTGCAGAAGATCACGCCGATTCATCCTGAAGTGGCCGAGCCGTTGAAGGAAGTGCTTGACGAAACGTATGGTCTGATCGTGTATCAGGAGCAGGTGCAGTCGGCCGCGCGTATTCTGGCGGGTTATTCGTTGGGCAAAGCAGACGTGTTGCGTCGAGCAATGGGCAAGAAGAAGCCCGAGGTGCTGGCCAAGGAGAAGGTGCCGTTCTTCGCGGGCATGAAGGAGCATGGGTATTCCCAGGAGGCGGCGCAGGCCGTGTGGGATATTCTTGTGCCGTTTTCGGGCTATGCGTTCAACAAGGCGCATTCGGCCGCATACGGTTTGATCTCATATTGGACTGCATATCTGAAAACGCATTATCCGGTGGAATTCATGGCCGCGTTGCTGCAGGGTGCGAGTACGAACAAAGACAAGACCGCGTTGTATTTGGGCGAGGCTCGTCGCATGGGCATCCAGGTGTTGTCTCCTGACGTGAACGAGTCGGTGTACGAGTATTCCGCTGTCGGCGATGTGGTGCGTTTCGGTCTTGGCGCCATTCGTAACGTTGGCAAGGCTGCGGTTGATGCGATTGTCAAGGAACGTGAGAACGATCATGGCAAGTATGTGAATTTCCCTGATTTCATCAGGCGTGTGCCGATGGAGGCGTTGAATCGTCGATTGGTTGAATCGTTGATTAAGGCCGGTGCGTTTGATTCGATCGATCCGAACCGTCGTGCCTTGTTTACGATTCATGAGGCTGCGATTAATTCGGTGGTCGGTTTGAAACGCAAGCAGGCCGAAGGCCAGTTTGATTTGTTCTCCGATTTGGAAGATGCCGGCGAAGACGATGCGGGCATGGGCGATGCCATGGTGAATGTGCCCGATGTGGAGGAGTGGGATAAGAAAACCAAGCTGAATTTCGAACGTGAAATGCTTGGCTTGTATGTGTCCGACCATCCGTTGAGCGGCATGCAGTCGATTCTGGTGTCGTTGCGCGAA
>ENA-UOIZ01003196-UOIZ01003196.1-human-gut-metagenome-genome-assembly--contig:-P88-NODE-3196-length-10416-cov-15.732651_pt1 | contig 10416 bp, 8 predicted proteins | sample MGYA00242336_ERZ723883 | MGnify/ENA metagenome assembly ERZ723883 | reverse complement strand
AAAGGAGAGCATTAAATATGCAACGAAAACAATTAACACTTGTAATAGTAAGCTTGCTTGTAGTAGTACTAAGTGTATCACTAGCTTACTTTACAACACAAATAATAGGAAAGGGAAAAGATGTAAGTGTAACAAGTGCAAACTTACAAATAGTATTTACAGATAGCGATGGTGCTTTAACAGAAACTGATATAGAACCAGGTTGGAGTGCAACTAAAACATTTACTATTAAAAATGATACTAAGACAGAATACAAATATAATATAGTAATAAAAGATTTGTTAAATACTTTTGTAACTAATGGATATTTACAATACAAGATAACTAGTACAAACGATGGATATAATATGACTGAGTTTAAAGATATTCCAAAGTCAAGTGTAGCAACAGATACAATACTAGCTTATAGTGTTAGTATTCCAGTAGGAGTAACACAAAGTTACACAATTGAATTTAAGTATGCAAACGATGAAAGTGTAGACCAAAGTGAAGATATGGGTAAGAAACTAAGTGGAACACTATTTATAACTGAGGGAACAGAACTAACACTTTTAACTCAATTACTTGCAGACAAATCAACAAAGCTAACAAGAACAGACTTTGGTTCAGTATTAACAACAGATAATACAAAAACATTATATACGGGAACAGAGTATGGAACAACAGTATACTATTTTGCAGGAAATGCAACAGATAACTGGGTAAAGTTTGGAAAGAATGCAAGTAATCAAGACTTATACTGGAGAATAATAAGAACAAACTCTGATGGTGGTGTAAGACTACTATACCATGGAACAAGTACTACAGCAACAGACGCATATATAGGAACATCAGCATTTAATACAACATATAATAACCCAATGTATGTAGGATATATGTATGGAACAAGTGGTTCACTAGTAAACAATAGAACAAATGCAAATAATAGTACAATAAAAACAACAATAGACAATTGGTATAAAGATAATTTGAATACAAATTACGGAAAATACATAAGTACAACAGCAGTATACTGTAATGATAGAAGTGTAACAAATGGAACATATAGTACAAGTTCATCATTTGACTATGCAGCATATACAAGACTAGTAGATAATAAAACACCAAGTTATGACTGTTCAGTAACAGAAGACAAATTCACAGTAGACACAAGTACAGGAAATGGGAAACTAACATATCCAATAGCATTAATGACAGCAGATGAAGTAAGTTTTGCAGGTGGACTATGGAATAAAAATGCACCAACATGGTATTATTATAATAGTGCTAAGGGTAGTTCTACAGGCTCAACCTGGTGGTGGCTGTTGTCTCCTAACTTTTGGAGTGGCGGCAACGCTGGCGTGTTCAGCGTGGGCGGTTCGTCCGACCCTGGCTACTTGCGCAACTTCAACGTCAACAGCACTTACGGGGTTCGCCCGTCAGTTTCTCTCAAATCTTGTGTCAAGACAAGTGGTGGAGATGGCTCAGCAAGCACACCATACACAATAGAAGAAAGTACAAGTGGGTGCTAAACTGTAGATCTGAAATACCGTCCGAAAACCCTTTCGGACGGCTCCACCGACGTAAGTTGGTGGTAAGCAAAAAAGTGAATACTGACTAACCTGCGCTAGAAAGACTGATACTTTCTGGCGCGTGAGTGCCAGTAGCTGAAAATTGATTATATAATATTAAAAACAGTGATCCCGTTAACTTAACTGTGTCTAACGATTAATTTACTATATAATTACTATAAAGTAATCTAAGGGTTAATTGATAGTGCATATAATAAGACAAACTAGTAAAATACTTTAGCAAAAACAGACTAAAGTATTTTTTATGGCATACTAAATTAAAACAGTAGAACTAAAACTCTACTGTTTCTACGTTATTTGGTATTTGATTATTTATTTGCTGTACTTGCTGTGTTATTTGTGGAGTGGGTTGTTGTGGTGCTTCTTTTATACTGTGGGCTTTTTGTGCCATTTTTAGGTTTGCAACTAAGTTATCGTCTTTGTAAGCTGTCATATCGTTTTCTAAGTCAACTATCTTTAGTATTTCTTCAAAGGATGTTTCTCCTTCAACAACTTTGTTTAACCCATCCTGTAATAGTGTAACAACTTCTCCTGTATAAACTAAATCTCTTAGAACGTGTTTAGGAGCATTATTAGTAATTGCGTCTTTTATTTTTTCATTCATTATTAGTACTTCTAGTATTGCAAGTCTTCCTCTATAACCATGGTTACATCTAGGACATCCTTCTTTATTTGCAACATACATTTCATTTATATCTTTTCCTATAACTGTTTTAAATACTTGTTTTTCATATTCTGTAGTTTGTCTTTTAATCATACAGTTAGGACATAATTTTCTAGCAAGTCTTTGACTTATTATTCCTTCAAGCGAACTACCAAGTAAGTATCTTTCTACATCCATATCAGTAAGTCTTTCAATAGTATTAAGTGAGTTATTAGTGTGTAGTGTACTAAGAACTAAGTGTCCAGTAATTGAAGCACGTACTGCAATTCTAGCTGTTTCATCATCACGAATTTCTCCGATCATTATTATATTAGGGTCTTGTCTTAAAATGCTTCTTAAAATAGTAGCAAATGTAAGACCAATTTCAGTCTGAGTTTGAACTTGGTTAATACCAGCAATATCCATTTCAACTGGGTCTTCAACTGTTATGATGTTAACTTCTTCAGTATTAAGCTTTTGAAGAATAGAGTATAAAGTAGTACTTTTACCAGTTCCAGTAGCACCAGTAACTAAGATAATTCCATTAGGTATTCTAATTAATTTATTAATCTTTTCCATTGCATCTTTACTAAAACCTAAGTTATCAAGGCCAGCTAAACTCATAGAGTAGTCAAGTATTCTTATAACTATTTTTTCTGCATTATTAGTAGGCAGTGTACTTACACGCAAATCAAGTAGTCTATCTCCAATTTTACTCTTAATCGCACCATCTTGAGGTAGTCTTGTTTCCATTATATTCATACCGGCTATCATTTTGATACGACTTATCATATTTCTTTTATATTTACTAGGGACTATACTGTAATCACTTAAAATACCATCAATTCTAAAACGAATTTTTAAAGCTTCTTTAGATGGGTCAAAGTGAATATCACTCGCACCCTTATTAACTGCGTCTATTATAATTTCATTTGCTATTTCAACAATAGGTAATTTTTCAAAATTAAATTCTTTCATATATAGCCCTCTCTATTCTAATAATTATTATACAATAAAACACTATATAAATACAAGTATTTTTTGAAAATTTTATGTAATACAAAGTAAAATTAATTTAGTAAAGTATCAAACAAAGAATTGACAAACATATATACTTATGTTAAAATTTAGTTGTAGCTAGGAGAAAATAAGTGAGTTTAAGATATTTTGATTGACATCAATTTTCCTCTATAGTAAAATTAAGTATGTAAAGTAGGTGAAAATATGAAAAAGAGTGGTTTTACTTTAGTTGAAGTAATTGCAGTTATTACTTTAATCGCAGCTTTGGTTTTACTAGTAGTGCCAAAACTAGCAGACATGGATACGAAAAGCAAAGAAAAGATGTATAATGCAAAAGTGACGGAAATTTTGGCAGGTGCTTATAAGTATGGAACAGATAATATTGACAACTTAACAAATGAATGCTTAGATGTAACAGTTGGTACTTTACTAAAACTAGGATATGTTAAATCAGACGACGATTCTGGTTTCTATGTAACTAATCCTAAAAATAATGAGTCAATGAATAACTTGATTATATGTGTTAAATATGAAAATGGGAAAGTAGTAACTAATGTTAGTAATTGATAACTTTTTAAGATATTTGAAAGACTATAAAAACTACAGTGATTTAACTATAAAAAGTTACAGCATTGACTTAAGAGAATTTAGTGAGTACATAAAAAAAAATATAACTAGCGTTACTAAAGAAGACATTAAAAAGTATTTGAATTACTTGTTTATAAAAGAAGACAAAAATAAAACTGTAAGTAGAAAAATCAGCACTTTAAAAAGCTTTTACAAATTTTTAAAAGAAAACGATGTTATCACTATAAACCCAGCATCAAATATAAAATATCCTAAAAAAGAAAAGTCTTTACCAAAGTTTATTCCTTATAATGAACTAGAAAGTATGATTAATGTAAGTAAAGAAGGAAAGTTTGGGGTAAGAAATAACCTTATAATTGAACTATTATATGCAACAGGTACTAGAGTTAGTGAACTTGTGAGTATTAAATTAAACGATATTGATTATGATAATAAAAGCATTAGGATATTAGGAAAGGGAAGTTATGAGAGAACTGTTTTTTATGGAGACTATGTAAGCGAATTACTTGATATTTATGTAAATGGCTTAAGAAATGAACTACTAGGTAGTAAACAAAATGTCTACTTGTTACTTAACAAAAATGGTGATAATATAACTACTAGAGGTATAGCAAAGATAATAGATAATATTATAAAAGAAACCTCTATTAAAGTAAAAGTTAGTCCACATACTTTAAGACATACTTTTGCAACACATTTACTTGATAATGGATGTGATTTAAGAAGTGTACAAGAACTTCTTGGGCATAAGAATATCAATACAACAGAAGTGTATACTCATGTTACAAGTGAGAGGTTAAAGGATGTATATTTTAAAAGTCATCCAAGAGGGAGGTTATAATGAGTAAATTGTATTTTAGATATGGTGCGATGAACTGCGGGAAAACAACAAGTTTACTACAAGTTGCACACAATTATGAAGAAAGAGGAATGAAAGTGGTTTTAATTAAACCTAGCATTGATACTAAAGCAAATGATAGCGTATCAAGTAGAATTGGTGTAGAAAGAAAAGTTGATCATTTAGTAAGTCCAGAAGAAAACTTAAAAGGATACTTAAGTTTACTAGTTGGTAACACTAGTTGTGTACTAGTAGACGAAGCACAGTTCTTAAGTGAAAGTCAAGTTGAAGAGTTGTTTGTATTTAGTAAACTTACAAACATACCTGTAATATGTTTTGGCTTAAGGTGTGACTTTAGAACTAATCTATTTCCAGGAAGTAAAAGACTATTTGAACTTGCTGATGAGATAGAAGAGTTGTATACAATATGTAGATGTGGTAGAAAAGCTAGATTTAATGCAAGAATTGTAAACGGAGAGTTTACTTTAGATGGAGATCAAGTTGCAATTGACGGAGACGTAGAATATGAAAGTTTATGTGGCAAATGCTATTTAACTAAAGTTAGAAAAATGAAAGGATGGAATTAACTTATGAAATATGTTTATTTGTTTAGTGAAGGAAATAAAGATATGAAAAATTTACTTGGAGGAAAAGGTGCGAACTTAGCAGAAATGACTAAACTAGGTTTACCTGTTCCACAAGGTTTTACTATAACAACTGAAGCTTGTACAAAATATTATGAAGATGGAGAAGTTATAAGTAAAGAAATAGAAAGTGAAATACTAGAAAACATTAAAAAATTGGAAAGTATTACTGGAAAAAGTTTTGGTAGTACAACAAATCCACTTTTAGTTAGTGTTAGAAGTGGTGCAAGAGCAAGTATGCCTGGTATGATGGACACAATACTAAATTTAGGACTAAATGAAAGCGTTGTAGAAACTCTAGCAGAAAAAAGTGGAAATGCTAGATGGGCATGGGACTCATATAGAAGATTTATTCAAATGTATTCTGATGTTGTAATGGAAGTTGGAAAGAAATACTTTGAAGTATTAATTGATAAAATGAAAGAGAGTAAAGGCGTTAAACTTGATACTGAGTTAACTAGTGAAGATTTAAAAGAACTTGCTAATATGTTTAAAGCTGAATATAAAAGCAAAGTAGGAAGTGATTTCCCAACAGACCCAGTAGAGCAATTAATGGGTGCAGTAAAAGCAGTATTCCGTAGTTGGGATAACCCAAGAGCAAACGTTTATAGAAGAGATAATGATATACCATATTCTTGGGGAACAGCTGTAAATGTTCAAATGATGGCATTTGGTAATATGGGAGAAACTTCTGGTACAGGTGTTGCATTCACAAGAGACCCAGCAACTGGAGAAAAACATTTAATGGGAGAATTCTTAATGAATGCTCAAGGAGAAGACGTAGTAGCAGGAGTTCGTACACCTGAACCTATTAGTCATTTAAAAGATGTGATGCCTGAAGTATACGAAGAGTTTGTTGGTATTTGTGAAAAACTAGAAAACCATTATCATGATATGCAAGATATGGAGTTTACTATAGAAGATAAACATTTATATATGTTACAAACTAGAAATGGTAAAAGAACTGCTAAGGCTGCATTAAAAATTGCGTGTGATTTAGTAGATGAAGGAAAAATTACAGACAAAGAAGCTGTTTTAATGATAGACCCAAGAAACTTAGATACATTACTACATCCAACGTTTGATCCAGCTGAGTTAAAAAATTCTATAGAAATAGGAAAAGGTTTGGCTGCATCTCCAGGGGCCGCTAGTGGAAAAGTAGTATTTACTGCAGGAGACGCTAAAAAAATGCATGAAAGTGGAGAAAAAGTAGTCCTTGTAAGACTAGAAACATCCCCTGAAGATATAGAAGGAATGAAATCAAGTGAAGGAATTTTAACTGTAAGAGGTGGGATGACTTCTCACGCTGCTGTAGTTGCTCGTGGAATGGGCTCATGCTGTGTAAGTGGATGCTCTAGTATTGTGATGGATGAAGAAAATAAAGTATTTACACTAGGTGGGTACACTTTCCATGAAGGAGACGAAATTTCAATAGATGGTTCTACTGGTAAGATTTATAAAGGACTTATTAATAAGGTAGATGCAACTATCACTGGAGAATTCGGCCGTATTATGGCTTGGGCTGATAAATATAGACGTCTTGGAGTAAGAACTAATGCTGATACACCAAAAGATGCATTAAAAGCAAGAGAACTTGGAGCAGAAGGTATAGGACTTTGCCGTACTGAACACATGTTCTTTGAAAAAGATAGAATTGCTGCAATTAGAGAAATGATAGTATCTGATACTGTAGAAGAAAGAAAATCTGCTTTGGCTAAAATTGAACCAATGCAACAAAAAGATTTTGAAGCACTTTATGAAGCGATGGAAGGCTATAGTGTTACAATAAGATATTTAGACCCACCACTACATGAATTTGTGCCTACTACAGAAGAAGACATTAAACTTCTTGCTGATACTCAAGGAAAAAGTGTTGAACAAGTTAAAAATATTATCGCTTCACTTCATGAATTTAACCCAATGATGGGACATCGTGGTTGTCGTCTTGCTGTTACGTTTCCCGAAATAGCAGAAATGCAAACTAAGGCTGTTATAAAAGCTGCAATTGAAGTTAGTAAGAGAACTGGTAAAATGGTAACTCCTGAAATAATGATACCTTTAGTAGGAGAAGTAAAGGAATTAAAATATGTTAAAAATATAGTAACTAAAACAGCAGATGAGATTATTAAGAATGAAACTGTAGATATGACTTATCATGTTGGTACAATGATAGAAATTCCACGTGCTGCTTTAACAGCTGATGAGATAGCAAAAGAAGCTGACTTCTTTAGTTTTGGTACTAATGATTTAACTCAAATGACGTTTGGTTTTTCAAGAGATGACGCAGGTAAATTCTTAACTGACTATTATGATAAAAAAATATATGAGAATGATCCATTTGCTAAACTAGACCAAAAAGGTGTTGGAAAACTTGTTAAAATGGCTAGTACTTTAGGAAGAGAAGCAAATCCAAATATACATTTAGGAATATGTGGAGAACATGGTGGTGATCCAGCAAGCGTAGAATTCTGTCATAGTGTTGGTTTAGATTATGTTTCTTGTAGCCCATACCGTGTTCCAATAGCAAGGCTCGCTGCTGCGCAAGCTGCTTTAAAAAGTGAATAGTTTATAGGCAATTAATTGTAATAAAAACATAATTTTTGAATAAAATATAAGTGTATGCTATTTGACATTTTCTTAAAAATATAGTATACTTATAGTGCACTAAAAAAAGTGTGTAAATGTTTGCCGCTTATGGATGGTGCGGGTTATAAATGAGTCCAATCGCGAAATGTTAGTCGCTTCCGAGTGGTGCGAGTTATAAGTGATCTCGGTTGAAAATGTTTGAAAACTCCTACATTTTGATGGAGTTTTCTTTTTCATTGTGATAAAATACTTTTAGGAGGCGATAATATGAAAGTACAAACCGGCTATATTTACCATATTAAAGACAAGTTTTTTGATGTTGTGAATGATGAAGGATTAATGATAAATCATGAGAATGGTAAAACAAGACCAACATATTTTACTATTCGCGATAATGATATTTTATGGTTTATACCACTAAGTAGCAAAGTACAAAAATATCAGCCCATAATTGATAAAAAAATTAAAAAGTATGGAAGTTGTAAGTCTATATTAATAGGTCAAATTGCAAATAGAAAGTCTGCTATTTTACTACAAAATGCATTTCCAACTTTAGAAAAGTATATAGTTCATGTACATACTATTAATGGTGCTCCCGTTAGAGTAGCAGATAATTTAAAAAATAAAATACTAGAAGATTTTAATTCTATGTTGGCTATGAAAAAAGAAAGCATTAATTTATTTATTGCTGAATAATATACATTAAAACAAAAAAGGCTAAATGAATTAAACGAATAACTAATTTTAAGAGAAAGATTTAAAAATCAATTAAATTTTTCTCTTTTGTATTTATAAAAATACACTTAAAAATAAAGTTAAAAATATTAAAGAATTTCACTTGTAATATTTGTTCATTTAATATAAAATAGATTTATAGGAGGAATAGCTTATGAATAAAGTAACACTTTTACCAGCAGATATATATCAAGTTATAAATAAGAGTTTACTAAGTGAAATGGATAAACTTGTTTTAAATATGCTTTATATGCCTATAATAGGAAATACTAGTGTTACTTTATATAACATTCTATATAATGAATTAAAAGCTAACAATTATATCTCAAGTGAACTTACGCATCACCACTTAATGACTAATTTGGGTGATACTCTAGAAAACATTAAAGAAGCAAGAATAAAACTAGAAGGAGTAGGCTTAATTAAGACTTACGTAAAAGAAGGAAATGTTAATTCATATGTATATGAGTTATATAGTCCTTTATCAGTAAGTGAATTCTTTAATCATCCTATATTTAATATGGTGCTATATAATAATGTAGGAAAAGAAGAGTACCTAAGAATTAAATCTTACTTTAAATTGCCTACTGTAAATTTGAGCAATTATACCGATATCACTAGTGCTTTTGATATGACTTTTAAAAGCAAAAATTACACAAGTTTTGAACTTAACTATGATAAAGAACTTGTCAAAAAAGAAAAAAGACCACTTGAATATGAAATGATGTTTGACTTTGATGCGATGTTAAGTGGAATGCCAAAAAATCTTTTAAATGACAAAGCACTTATGAAAAGTTCTAAAGAACTTATTACGAACTTAGCTTTTCTATATAATTTAGACCCACTTACAATGGGAGACCTTGTTAAAATTAGTCTAAACGAAAAAGGGCTTATTGATAAAGAACTATTAAAAACAAATGTAAGAAAATATTATCAATTTAATAATGATGGAAGGTTACCTAGCTTAATATTCAAAAGTCAACCTGATCATTTGAGAAGCCCAAGTGGGGACAATACTTTAAGAGGAAGAATTATTAAAGTATTTGAAACACTAAAACCTTATGACTTTTTAAAGAGTAAATATAAAGGTGTTAGGCCAACTGAAAGAGATATGAAAATTCTTGAGATGCTTGTAGTTGATTTAAAACTTAACCCGGCAGTGGTAAACGTTTTAATTGATTATGTGTTAAAAACTCAAAATAATCGTCTAGTAAAAGCATACGTTGAAACAATTGCTGGTGAGTGGAAAAGAGCAAATATTGAAACAGCAAAAGAAGCAATGGAATACGCTGAAAAAGCACATAAGAGATTAAAGAAAATTAAAGAAACAAAAACCTCACCTAAAGTGAAAAAAGAAGAAACAACACCTGACTGGTTTAATAAAAATTTACAAAAAGAAGAAGTAAATGATGAAGCAAAAGAAGAAATTGAAAGTTTTTTAAAGGAGTATGTATGAGAAATGTAGAAAATTTAGTTTCAAGTAAAAAAGATTTAGCAGCAATTAATAGAAAAAATTTTAAATTGTCTATGATAGACAATGATTTTGCAAATCTTGCATACAAGTTAGACCTAAGTGAAGACACATTAATGAAGTATACTAGCAAACTAGAGCATACTGTTTGTGAACTTAAAAACTGTAAAAATTGTAAGGGATTGAAGTTTTGCAAAAATGAAGTAAAAGGGTATGTAAACTTTCCTTCAAAAAAAGATGAGGTGCTTATATTTAGTTACACACCAAGTAGGTTTAAAAAAAAATATTATAAATATAAAAGTAAAACAATATTTTATGAA
>ENA-UOIZ01003194-UOIZ01003194.1-human-gut-metagenome-genome-assembly--contig:-P88-NODE-3194-length-10419-cov-6.382864_pt1 | contig 10419 bp, 11 predicted proteins | sample MGYA00242336_ERZ723883 | MGnify/ENA metagenome assembly ERZ723883 | reverse complement strand
GACCTCGTCCTTGTTGAGCTCATTGAGCATCTCGTGGCGGCCGTCCTTATAGAGCTTGAGCTTTACGTCCTTGCAACCGACCTTCAGGAAGCGGTTATAGACCTTCTTGACGCCCTCGCCGTAGTTACCGACCGGGTCGCCGTCGCCGGCCATGAAATAGACCGGTGTGGCCTTGTTCATCTTGTTGAGGTTTTCCGTCTTCCAGATATACTGCAGGCCGCCCATCATATCATGGAACATGCCGGCGGTCGCCATCGCACCGCAGAGCGGGTCGGCAATGTAGGCGTCCACGACCGCCTCATCACGGGTGAGCCAGTCGAGCTTTGTGCGCACGTGGTCATATTTCTTGTTATAGCTGCCGAAGGCAAGCTTGTCGAGCATGGGGCTGTGATACATGGGGCCGTTGTCGATCATCTCGAGCTTTGCCATGAGCTTGCCGGCGGCGACGACGGCGGCCGGGTTCTGGCCGGTGCCGCTGATGATGACGCCCTTGAGCCCCTCCGGATGGTCAATAATATAGGTGCGGGTCAGGAAGCTGCCCATGCTGTGGCCGAACAGGAAGTAGGGGACGTCGGGATACTTGGCGGCGGTCAGCTTATGGAGCTGATCCATGTCGCTCACGACATCGTTCCAGCCGTCCTTTTCCGCGAAGAAGCACAGCTCCTGCTCGTTTTCGGCGGTCTTGCCGTGGCCGAGGTGGTCGTTTGCGACGACGACAAAGCCGTGATTGGCCAGAAACTCCATGAATGGGGCGTAACGATAGATATGCTCGGCGACGCCGTGCGCGATCTGCAAAACGGCGCGGACTTCGCCGTCGGGGGTGCATTCTCTTGCAAATACCTTGTGTTTCCCGTCAGTGGATAAAAACCTGAAATCATGAAAAGATGGCATAGCAATACTCCTCCAGTTGTGATATACTAAATGCTACCTGAATTGTATTCCAATTGACGGATTCCGTCAAGTCTATGGAGGTTAATGTTAATTATGAACGGCTACATCATTGCACTTGACCAGGGTACAACCAGTTCCCGCTCCATTATCTTCGACAGTAAGGGCAACATTGTGTCTCTGGCGCAGTATCCTTTTACGCAGATCTACCCGAAGCCGGGCTGGGTAGAGCATGATCCGATGGTCATCCTTGAGAGCCAGATGCTTGCCATGAGCGAGGCGTTTGAAAAGAGCGGCCTGTCGCCGACGGACATCGCCGGCATCGGCATCACGAACCAGCGCGAGACGACGATCGTCTGGGACAAGAATACGGGCAAGCCCATCTATAACGCGATCGTCTGGCAGTGCCGCCGCACGGCGCCCATCTGCGATCAGCTCACGGCCGACGGTCTTGGCCCGTATGTGAAGGAGAAGACCGGCCTGCTCATCGACGCCTATTTTTCCGGCACGAAGATCAAGTGGATCCTCGATAACGTTCCGGGTGCGCGCGAGCGCGCTGAGCGCGGCGAGCTGCTGTTCGGCAATGTGGACTCGTGGCTCATCTGGAATCTGACCGGCGGCCGCGCCCATGTGTCGGACTATTCCAACTGCTCGCGCACGATGCTGTTTGACATTGACAATCTCTGCTGGGACGAGGAGCTCTGCGCGCGTCTCGGCGTTCCGATGAGCATGCTGCCGACGCCGGTGCCGTCGTCCATGGTGTACGGACAGGTGACGGCAGGTCTGCCGGGACTGGAGACGCTCGAGGGCATTCCGGTCTGCGGCAGCGCCGGCGATCAGGCGGCCGCCCTGCTTGGGCAGGCGTGCATCGTGCCGGGCCAGGCGAAAAATACATACGGCACCGGCTGCTTCACGCTCATGAACACCGGCAGCAAATCCGTGCGCAGCGTCAGCGGTCTGCTCACGAGCGTTGCGTGGTCGGTCAACGGCAAGACGACCTATGCGCTCGAGGGCAGCGTGTTCAATGCCGGCAGCTCCATCCAGTGGCTGCGCGACGAGCTCGGCCTGATCGGCACGGCGCATGAGTGCGATATTCTGGCCGAGAGCGTGCCGGACAACGGCGGCGTGTATCTTGTGTCCGCGTTCACCGGTCTCGGCGCGCCGCGCTGGGATATGTACGCCCGCGGCGCGATCGTCGGCCTCACGCGCGGCAGCAACAAGGCACACATCGCCCGCGCCACGCTTGAGGGCATCGCGTATCAGGTCAAGGACCTGCTCGATGCCATGCAGGTCGATGCCGAGAGCCCGATCTCCGTCCTGCGTGTGGACGGCGGCGCGTCCGTTAGTTCGTTTTTGATGCAGTTTCAGGCGGATATGCTGCGCGTGCCGATCGACCGGCCGAAGCTGGTCGAGACGACGGCGTTCGGCGCGGCGTTCCTCGCCGGTATTGCCAGCGGCGTCTGGGAGAGCGTGGACGATATTGCGCTCCTGCGCCAGTCTGACCGTATTTTCAAGCCCGAAATGGATGCCGAGCAGGCAAAGCAGTATCACGATAACTGGCTGCGCGCCGTCGGCAGAGCAGAAAAGTGGAGTCAGGAATGAACCAGAACCTGTTTTTTACCCCAACGGATATTCTATTGCCGGCGCATGCGGATATGCGGCGCTGGAGCGTCATTGCCTGTGACCAGTTCACGGCGGATGCCGGCTATTGGCAGGCAGTGCAGGACACCGTCGGCGACGCGCCGTCCACGCTGCGGCTGATGCTGCCGGAGTTTTACCTCGGCAAGTGCGATGAGGCTGCGGCGACGCGCGAGATCCAGCAGACCATGCGCCGCTACCTCGATGACGGCGTGTTCCGCACCGTGCCGCACAGCCTTGTGCTCGTGCAGCGCACGCTGCCGGGCGGCGCCGTGCGCTGCGGCGTTGTCGGCGCGCTCGATCTGGAGGCGTATGATTACGCGCCGGACTCCGTCACGCCGATCCGCGCGACGGAGGGCACGGTCGCCTCGCGCCTGCCTGCGCGTGTGCGCATCCGCGCGGCGGCAGCGCTGGAGATACCGCACATAATGGTGTTTTACAGCGATCCGGAGCATACGATCCGCCGGGAAGCGCAGGCGGCGGCCGGCGAAACGCTGTATGATTTTGACCTCATGTCCGGCGGCGGTCACGTTCGCGGCCTGCGCATTGCGGGCGCGAAGGCGGATGCGCTTGCCGCGCGCCTGTGCGCGACCGGCGTCGGCACGGACGGCGCGCACCCCATGCGCTTTGCCATCGCGGACGGCAACCACAGTCTGGCGGCAGCCCGTCTGTGCTGGCTGGAGAAGAAGCAAACGCTCACGCCCGAGCAGGCGGCGGCCGATCCCGCGCGCTACGCGCTCGTTGAGCTTGTGAACCTGCACAGCCCGGCCGTGACGTTTGAACCCATCCACCGCGTGCTCTTCGGTACCGATGCGTCCAAATGGATGCAGGCGGCGGAGACGGCGCTGGCATCCACTGACGGCAGCGGCTATGCGATCTCCCTGATCGCCGGGCGTGCGCGCCGCGACATTCTCGCCAAGGGCGCGTCGCTCGGTGAAGCGATCGCCGCGATGGATGTGTTCTGTACGGCCTATCTCGCGGAAAACGGCGGCTCGGTCGATTATATCCACGGCGACGATGAGGCGATTGCCCTTGCGGCCGGTGATGGCTGCTGCGGTATCCTCATGCCGCGCATGGATAAGGCGGAGCTCTTCACGTCGGTGCTGCGCTCCGGCCCGTTCCCGAAAAAGAGCTTTTCCATCGGCCTCGGCGCGGACAAGCGCTATTACCTCGAGTGCCGCAAACTGTAATTCGTAACTATCTTACCTGAGAGGCAGCCAATCGGCTGTCTCTTTTTTTGTTCTGCCGCGCGCGGCGCGTGCATAGGATGTGGCAGAACAAAAGAGGAGGGACCACCATGATCTTCACAAATCAGGCGCTGGCGCTGTTCCCGCCGGCGCTGGGACAGGCCATTGCGCACACGCAGCGCGACCGGCAGGAACTCGTGGAAGAGATCTGCTGCCGCATCGGCCAGGTGCCCGTGCTGCTGACGCAGGCGCATGTATATCCGGCGGAATGCCGCGCCATTCTGGCGGGTGATCTGGACTATCTGCTCGAGCGCGCGACGGGAGCGTCCGTTTACGCGGCTGGAGAACAGATCCGGCAGGGGTACTTACAGACGGCCGGCGGCTGCCGCGTCGGGCTTTGCGGCTGCGCTTACGGACAGGCTGCTGGGCAGATCGACGGCATCCGGCAGCTGAGCTCCGTGTCTGTGCGCATCCCGCACGCGGTGCCCGGCTGTGCCGATGCGCTTTTGCCGCAGCTGCTCCGCGATGGGTTTTGCAGTACGCTCATCCTCTCGCCGCCCGGCAACGGGAAAACGACGCTGCTGCGCGAGTGTGTGCGCCGCCTGTCCGATATGGGCACGCGCATCTCGCTCATGGACGAGCGCGGCGAGATCGCGGCCGTGCAGAACCGCGCGCCGCAGTTTGACGTCGGGGCAAATACGGACGTGATGACCGGCGGGCAGAAGGCGGCCTGCTGCATGATGCTCCTGCGCGCCATGCGGCCGGATGTGCTGGCGTTTGACGAGATCAGCGCGCCGGAGGACATCGAGGCCATCCGCATCGCCGCCGGCTGCGGCGTCGCACTGCTGGCGACGGCGCACGCGCAGAGCGTTGCGGCGCTGCGGCACAGGGCGCTGTACCGCGCACTGCTGGACGAGCATATTTTCCGCCGCGCCGTGTGCATCACGCGCAGCGACGGCGAGCGCGTCTATACCGTTGAGGATCTGACATGACGCGCCTGCACTGGCTGGGAGCGGCGCTGGTGTTTCTGGGCAGTACGGCCGCCGGATTCGCGCTGCGGCAGGAGCTGCGGCTGCGGCTGCGCCTGCTCACGGCGGTGATCGACAGCCTGAACCTGCTGCGCAGCGATATCGTCGGTCGTCTGCTGCCGCTTCCGGAGGCGCTGCGCCATCTGGCGGCGGGCGCGCCCGAGCCGCTGAGTACGCAATATGCCGCGCTCGCAGACGGTATCACGGACGGCGGCCGGCCGTTTTCCGAGAGCTGGGCGGCCGCGTTTCAGGCGCTGGACATGCTGACGCCCGATGTGCGCGCAGCGCTGCTGACGCTGGGCGAACAGCTTGGCAAGTATGACGCGCAGATCCAGCGCCGCGCACTGGACACCTGCATCGAGACGCTGCAGGCTGCTGCGGCGCAGATGCAGGCGGACACGACACAGCGCGGAAAACTTTTTTGCGGCCTCGGCGCGACGCTTGGTCTACTCGCCGCCGTGGCTCTGTTTTGATTACACAGGAGGCGCTTATGGACGTTGACCTTGTCTTTAAGATCGCGGCGATCGGTATTCTGGTCGCCGTGCTCAATATCCTGCTCTCGCGCGCCGGGCGCGACGAGCAGGCGCTTATGACGACCATTGCCGGTCTGGTCGTGGTGCTGGTGTTGGTGATCCAGAAGATCAGCGAGCTGTTCGATTTAATCAAGAGCCTGTTTTCCCTGTGATGGAGCCGGTCTTTCAGGCGATCATCATCGTGGTCATTGCCGCCGCTGCCGCCGCCACGGTCTACAAGACTGTGCCGGGCATGTCGCTGCTGCTGAGCATGGCGGCGGCACTGCTGGCGCTGTTTTTGTGCATCGGTCTGCTGGAGCCGCTGGCGGCGTTTTTCCGCGATGCGATCGCGGTCAGCAAGCTCTCCGGCGTCTACACCGGGCCGCTGCTCAAGTGCATGACCATCAGCATCCTGACGATGATCGGGGAGAGCCTCTGCAAAGACGCCGGACAGGCTGCCGGCGCCTGCGCGGTGCAGCTTGTCGGCGTGGCGGCCGCGCTCTATGCCGCGCTGCCGCTGATGCGCACGTTTTTGACCATGATCGGAGAATGCTTATGAAAAAGCGGCTGCTTGTGCTTTTGACTGTGCTGCTGGTGCTGGCGGCGTGCACGCCTGGGGCGTTTGCCTACGATGCTGCGGCTGAGCAGGCAGCGGATTTCGGCACGGCGTCGCTGGAATCCGCGCTTCCGGAGCAGGCATATGACGCCTTCGGTGAACTGTCCGTTGCGGATGCCGCGCAGCCGCAGTCCCTGCTCGCAAAGCTCTGGGCCTATGTGCTGCACGAGGGCGGCGGGGCCGTCGCGTCGGCGGCGCGCAATGCGGCGCTGCTGCTGGCGATCGTGTTTCTGTCGGCGCTGTGCGCGTCCCTTTCCGTGAGCGGCGCCTGCGAAAAGGTCACGCAGATGGCCGGCACGGTGGCGGTCGCTGCGCTGAGCGTTACGCACGTGACCTCGTGCATCGCCGCGGGCAGCGAGGCACTTGCAACGCTGCGGGATTTTTCCAAGATCCTGCTGCCGAGCATGTGTGCCGCCGCGGCGGCGAGTGGCGCGGCGACGTCGGCGGCCGCAAAATACGCGGCGACTTCACTGTTTCTGGATGTGCTTCTGTCCGCGGAGACGGCGGTGCTCCTGCCGCTGCTGTATCTGTACGCAGGTACGGTCATCTGCGGCACAACGCTCGAAAACGACGTGCTCGCGTCCCTCAGCGGTCTGCTGCGCAAGGCGTTCCGGCTGCTGCTCATCGGCTTTGCGAGCGTGTTCACGCTCTACCTGTCGCTGACGGGCATCCTCACCGGCTCGGCGGACGCAGCCGCAGCCAAGGCAGTCAAGACGGCCGTCTCCGCCGCGCTTCCGGTTGTCGGCAGCATCGTTGCCGATGCGGCGTCCACGGTCACTTCCAGCGCCGCGATCCTGCGCAGCGGCATTGGCATCGTCGGCGTCGTCAGCGTCGCCGCCATGTGCGTCACGCCGTATTTGCAGTTCGCCGTGCACTATGTCCTGTACAAGCTTGCCGCCGGAATCGCCGAGTCGTTCGCGGACAAGCGTGTCGGGCGGCTGATCGACGGCTTTGCGGACGTGTACGGTTTCCTGCTGGGGATGGTCGGCGTGGCGTCGCTCATTTTGTTCCTCTCGATCGTGTCGAGTATGAAGGCGGTGACGGGATGATGGAATCTCTGCGTGCCTGGCTGCTCAGTCTGGCGGGCGTGGCGCTGCTGACGGCGCTGGCGTCGCTGTTTCCGACGTCGGAGAGCCTGCGGCGCGTCACGAAGCTGGCCGGCGGCGTGGCTCTGACGTGCCTGCTGTTCTCGCCGCTGGTGACGTTCGATTATGACGCTTATGCCGCCGCGCTGCAGGACTATCACGTCTCGGTGTCGACGGACGGCGCGGTGTCCGACAGCAGCGAGCGATTGCAGCGCACGGTCATAGAATCGGAAATGCGCACATATATATTGGACAAAGCCGCGCAGTGCGGCGCTGCGCTCGACGATGCGCAGGTCACGCTGCAGTGGAGCACCGACGGCTACTGGTATCCGCAGTCCGTCCGCCTGGTCACATCCGGGCCGGCAGCAGAAAACAGCCGCCTGGCGCAGATCATCGAGGCCGACCTCGGGGTCCCGCGCATGCGGCAGGAATGGAGCAGTACATCATGAACACACGAAAACTCAGCGCTTTCGCAGCCAAGTATAAATACGTTCTCATCATCCTGCTCGCGGGGCTGATCCTGCTCCTGCTGCCGACCAGCAGCAGGACAAAGGCCAAGACGGCGCAGGCGGCAGCCGTTTCCGAGCAGACACAGCCGCAGACGATCCAGGCCGAGGAGCAGCGCCTGACAACGCTCCTGCAGCAGATCAACGGCGCGGGACAAGTGCAGGTGCTGCTGTCCTACCGCTGCTCGGCCGAGCGGGAGCTGGCGACGGACGATAGCGGTGAGCCGACCATCATCTCCGCCGGCGGCGGGGCACAGGAGGCGGTGGAGCTCAAGACGGTCAGCCCGCAGTATCTCGGCGCAGTCGTCGTCTGTGACGGGGCGGATTCGCCGCAGGTGCAGCTCGCCGTCACGCAGGCAGTGGCACAGTTTACCGGCCTGAGCACGGATCACATCTCCGTGCTCAGAAAGCAGCCGGATCCGCAATCTAAATAACGGGAGGGCGACTATGAAAAAAACCAAACGAAACATTGCGATCATTGTGGTGCTGCTGTTTGTCTGCGCCGCGATCTACTTTAACTGGTCGTACAACACCCAGTGGGGGAAGGCGGACGCCGAAATGGCCGCCGCCGAGGACGCCGCCACGGCGGCGGTCAAGGCGGAGGAGGAAGCGGCCGCAGCGTCGGCGTCGGCATCCGATGATTACTTTGCCAAAGCGCGCCTGACGCGCCAGCAGTCGCGCGACGAGGCGCTGTCGCTGCTCAAATCAGCCTCGACGGCCGAGGGCGCTTCGCAGGCGACGATCGACAGCGCCATAAGCGCCATCTCTGCCATGGCGAGCGACTCCATGACCGAGACGCAGATCGAAAATCTCCTGCTGGCCAAGGATTTTTCCGAGTGTGTGGTCTATATCACGGATGAGGGCATCACGGTCGCCGTGCCCGCGCCGGCCGATGGGCTGAGCACGGCACAGGTCGCAACCATCACGGACACCATCGTCAAAGAAACGGACTATACCGCGCCGCAGATCAAGGTCATTGAGGTCAAGGCCGACGCGCAGGACGCGCAGTGAACCATCCTGTAAAACACATCCCCGCTCCGACCGGAGCGGGGATGCTGCCATTTTAAATGGAGAACTGCCAACGAGCACAAAGAGGCTTGACGGCACCTGTCATGACAGTTATAATCTAAAACAGGAAGCGGAGATAGTTTATGGAATTCAAAGCTTATATCTTCCGGCTCCAATCATGAAATGAGAGGAAATGAGGATGAAAAAACGTATATTCAGTTTTGTGCTCGCGGTCTGATGATCGCGTCGCTCCTGCCGGCCACGGCGCTGGCGGCAGACATCGTGGACAGAGGTACCTGCGGTGCGGAGGGCAACGGCAGCAACCTGACCTGGACGCTGGACAGCGAGGGCGTGCTGACGATCAGCGGCAGCGGTGGTATGCATGGCTATGGTTCTTCTGATGCGCCGTGGTATGGCAGTAGAAGCCGGGTAAAGTCAGCTGTGATTGCAGAAGGCGTGACGAGCATTGGTGAGTCTGCTTTCGAAAACTGCGGATCTCTGACCAGCGTGACGATCCCAAACAGCGTGACGAGCATTGGCCGGTATGCTTTCTATTATTGCACATCTCTGACCAGCGTGACGATCCCGGACAGTGTGACGAGCATTGGCTGGCTTGCTTTCAATGGCTGCACATCTCTGACCAGCGTGACGATCCCGGACGGCGTGACGATCATTAATGATGCTGTCTTCAATGGCTGCACATCTCTGACCAGCGTGACGATCCCGGACAGTGTGACGAGCATTGGCGGTAGTGCTTTCTATAATTGCACATCTCTGACCGATGTGTACTATGCCGGGAGCGAGGCGCAATGGAAAGCGATCTCTATTTCTTCCACTGAAAATGATGACCTTTTGACCGCCAACATCCATTACAATTATGTTTCCCATACCCACAGCTACAAGGATGTTGTCACAGCGCCGACCTGCACCGAAAAGGGCTACACGACCCACACTTGCTCCTGCGGCGACAGCTACGTGGATACCTATACGGATCCTCTGGGTCATGACCTGAAGGACGACGCAGCCGTTGCCGCGACCTGCACCACCGCCGGTACTACCGCCGGTAAGCACTGCACTCGCTGCGACTACAAGGAGGGCATGGAGACGATCGCCGCCCTCGGCCACGCTTGGGATGAGGGTAAGGTGACGAAGGAAGCAACGGAAACGACGCAGGGCAGCATGACCTACACCTGCACGCGCTGCTCGGCCACCAAGCGCGACATTCTGCCTGCAAGCGGCCTTGTTGCCACTGCGGCATACAACGATGTCAAAAATGACACATCGTGGTTCTATCCGGGTGTTCAGTACTGCCTGTCCTACGGCCTCATGTCCGGCATGGGCAACGGCAGCTTTGCTCCCGGCGAATATGCGACGCGCGCGCAGGCCGCACAGATCCTGTATAACCTGCACGGTAATCCGGAAGTGAGCGGCGGCACGCCGTTCACGGATGTGCCGGAGGGCGCATGGTATCAGAAAGCAGTGACCTGGGCACATTCGGTCGGCATTGTCAACGGTGTGACGGCCACGACATTTTCACCGAATGCAAATATTACGCGCCAGGATTTCGTGCTCATGCTCATGCGCTATCTGAATAACGTGCGCATGGTCGATCGGACCTGGACGCCGGATGATCTGAGCCGCTTTGTGGATGCCGGCAGCGTCGGCTCCTGGGCGCTGGACGCGATGAAGGACGCTGTTGCGATCAACGCGATCTCCGGCGTCACGGTCGACGGCCGCCTGTACATCCAGCCGGCCAGAAACGCGACACGCGCGGAGGCTGCAAAGATCCTGATGATGTTCCACGAGACGATGACCAAGTAATTCCAAGTATGCGGATGCACCCTGTGAATCTCACGGGGTGCATCTTTTTGCCGGACGGGCGCAAAAGTCAAGAGTAAAAGCAGAAAAAACTAAAATATTTTTTCAGAAGGCTTCAAGCGGCTTCGGCGAC
>ENA-UOIZ01003187-UOIZ01003187.1-human-gut-metagenome-genome-assembly--contig:-P88-NODE-3187-length-10443-cov-6.288795_pt1 | contig 10443 bp, 8 predicted proteins | sample MGYA00242336_ERZ723883 | MGnify/ENA metagenome assembly ERZ723883 | reverse complement strand
AAAATATAACAATTATTAAATCCCTTGGAATACATGAAATCTCAATTCAAGTTTGATAAGGAGGTTGAGGTTTGGTTATGAATAACAGTTTAGCAGAAGTGCACTTGTTTTGGGCATAGGATTCTTACCTTCTCTTGTAGTGTGCCTGATTTGGATTGTAAATCAGTCTGTATATTGCAAGGAAGCGTTAAAGTATTCAAAGGCAGGAACTAAGATATGATGATATTAAGCAGGATATGCTTAATATTGTTTTGATTGGATTGGCAAAGAAGTTACCTCGTCAGGATGAAAAGCATGAATTACATCGTCTGTTGAGGGCATTGCTTTCAAAGAGTCTTACACAAAGCGGGAAGCTAAATATAATTGAGAAAGAGTACGATATTCCATTAGAAGAAGATTTAAGAAAGAATTTTTCGAGAATCCGAAGACAGAACGGTTACGGAAGTTTTTACAAACTTTTACTTACGAGAGTGGAGAGGATAAAGAACGGACATACTAACAAAAAAGTTGGAGGTATGTCATGAAACCCAAAAATTATACGGATAAATCAGCGATGCTTGTAGGAACGGATGCAGATCCGGTTACCGCAGGACCAAAACATTTTGCGGAGAACACACCGGAACAGGAAAAAGAAAATGCCGCAATCCGGCAGAGCAGTATGTACAACGACAAAAACCGCGCACGCATAGATAACAATCAGTTTTTTGAAACAAGAAGTAATCCTTTGAGCAGCAAGGGGAATTGAGGATTTGCTTGACAAAGGTTCTGTCCGAACATCATAATGAATGATAGAGATATCATGTAAAACAGGACGGAGCATAGTATGAATCAGATTTGCAGGGACATTTTCCGGGCGATTCATGAGGGAAAGTGGCTGAAAATCGAATATCGGAACAAAGCGGATCAGATTACAAAATACTGGATTGGAATCCGTGATCTTGATCCGGCAAAACGTACCCTCAAAGTAGATGGTCTGCACCTTGGAATGTATACACTGGGGGAATATGACAAAATTTTTGTGGATTCCATTCTGTCCACGGAAGTCATTGAAGGAACGTACTGTCCGGAAAACAGGCAGCTGATCGAAGATATCGAGATGCATCCGGAGCGTTATAAAACTATTTTTTCCAGCTCTGCAAATCTGAAAATACTAAATTATCTGGAACTGTGTAACCGCATGGATACGACGCCTTACATCACCGATTATGATCTGATCCATTATATCGATGGGGATCGTGTGAAAAACGGACGGTATGCACTTAACGATCAGCAGTTTCAGGAGGTCGTGTCAAATTTCCAGTATTCCCTGTCTCACGAAAAGAAAAAGAGCACCAATTTAAGAATTAAGAAACTGGCACTCAATGTATTGAGTATTCATACGGCGAAGGGGTTGTACGTTCTGGCATACCGGAACCTGAACCTTGATGTGAAAAACAGAGTGTTTCAGCCGGATGAAGATATCACAGTCTGCACACAGTTTGGTATTGACGGACAGACGGAAAATGCGCGTAAATTTTTGGATGCGGACGAGTACGAACTGCTGGAAGATTTTGAAAACAATCTGGAAAAAATCAAAGATGCGATTACCGGTCATGGCGGGCAAAAGCCAGTCGTAGATGATATGCCGTATGTGCTGGGGCTTGGGATGGATGTAGTGCTGAATCTGCATGACGAGTACAAAGCCATACTTGATATGTTTGAAAGGCAGCAGGTTACTTATCCAGTCAAAGCCTTCTTCGGGGAATTGCTAGAACGGCCGCGCCGCACCAAGGCGTATCCGATTGCACTGATCAATCAGAACATCAATCTGGATCAGCTGCTGGCGATCAACAACGCCATGAAATATCCGCTTGCCTACATACAGGGGCCACCGGGCACGGGAAAAACAAATACGATTATTAACACAATAGTAACGGCGTTTTTTAACAATACGACCGTTTTATTTGCGTCCTACAATAACGTTCCAATCGACAATGTATTTGAAAAACTGACACATCTTGAGTACCATGGACAGACCATTCCGTTTCCGGTACTGCGGCTTGGGAATATAGACAAAGTTAAAGCTGCAATCAGCTACATCAACCGCCTGCGAAATCAGGTGCAGACCGTAAAAATATTTACGTCCACGCTCGATAAGCGCAAGGATGACCGGGTTGACCGTGCAAAACGTCTTTCTGCGAGACTGAAAGAGTATGAGGAAATTCTGGATTTAAAGGAGCGGAAAGAGACACTTTCGCATCTGATGGAATACCAGGAACATATTAAAAATGCCATGAATCTGCTCCCGTTTCAGATGGATCTGCAGGGATACCAGATGCAGAAGCTCGATCAGAGAATCCACCAGATTGGCGAAATTTCCGATTCGGATGCTCTGCAGCTTCTCGACCGCAACGAAGAAGAATTTTATCAGTATTTATTTTATACGTCTGCGCGTTATATCAAGACACTCGAAGAACCCAAATATCAGGAACTGCGGGAGATTTTAGATTCTGGAGAAAATCCAGAGACACAGGCGCGGGCATTCAACAAATACATGCAGAAATCCGAAAATGTAAAGAAGCTGCAGCGTGTTTTTCCAATCATTATCACTACCTGCATATCGGCACATAAGATCGGGGAACCGGAGCCGTTGTTTGACATGACTATTATGGACGAGGCCAGCCAGTGTAACGTTGCGATCTCTCTTGTCCCGATTATCCGTGGAGAGAAACTGATGCTTGTGGGAGATCCGCAGCAGCTGAATCCGGTTATTCTGCTCGGAGAACTGACCAACCGCAAGCTGCGACGGCGATATCATGTGGCAGAAGAATATGATTACAGAAAGAATTCGGTTTACAAAACGTATCTGGCATGTGATGCGGTGAGTGATGAAGTGCTTTTGCGCAGCCATTACCGCTGCAACAGAGAAATTATTGGATTTAACAATAAAAAATATTACAATTCCAAACTGCAGATCTGTTCAAAAAGCAAAGAGCCGGAGCCGCTTGTCTATGTAGATGTAAAAAGCGATCGTGCCGAGATCAAAAATACATCTCCGGCGGAAGCAGACGAGGTCATTGCATACGCGAAGCAGAACACGGACAAAAGTATCGCGGTGATCACACCGTTTGTAAACCAGCGGGCACTGATCGAGCAGGCGATCAAAGAAAACCACCTCGAAAATTTAGTCTGTGGAACGGTGCATGCTTTTCAGGGAGATGAAAAGGATGTGGTGCTTTTTTCCACGGCACTGTCCGACCGCACCAATGCCGGTACCTATCAGTGGCTGAAAAACAATAAGGAACTGATCAATGTTGCAACCTCACGGGCGAAAGACAAACTTGTTCTGCTCGCAGACAGCAAAGAACTGGAGCGTCTGCATGCAGGACAGGCAGACGATGATCTTTATGAACTTGCGCAGTACATCAAAACCAACGGGAAGTCAGAGATCACGGAAAAACATATCAGTTCCCGTGCACTTGGCATCCAGCCGTTTTCTACTGCTACCGAAAATGCATTTCTTGAAAACCTGACGCATGCGCTCGAAAATATCTGGCTTTCCCAGAGTAAGTATGTGATTCACAAAGAAGTTGCCATATCGCAGGTGTTTCAGGACAACATGACATATGATGATCTGTTTTATATGGGGCGCTTTGATTTTGTTGTGTACGAAAAGCAGGGAAAAAAGGAACTGCCGGTTCTGGCAATCGAACTTGACGGGAAAGAGCATTTTGAGGATGCGGTGGTGCAGGAGCGCGACCGGAAGAAAAATGCCATCTGTGAGGCACACAATATGGAGATTATACGGGTGGAGAATTCTTATGCCAGAAGGTATAATCATATTAAGGGAATTCTGATGTATTATTTTTCGAGGGTTCATTAAAAGAAAAATGCATTTTTTGTTATGAAAATATAGCAAATCCCAAAAATCAGTGCTAAAATATACACAATTCATCCGTGCAGAAATGCGGCCTTCGGGCTTTCACATGACACTTTTTTCGATAGCGTAGGCTTAGCGGTGTTATCATGTTGAAGCGGATGAATTTTTATGTTTACAGAAAAGGGAAACGTGTCAGTAAGGAGAAACTGGTGAAAAAACAAAAAGGAATGATCATTACTGCGGCCGTGTTACTTGCAGCCGCCGCAGTCGTAACCGGAAGCCGTCTGATCCGGCATCCGGAAAAATCAAGCACAAAAAAGTCTGAGGTTGCGGATCAGGAGAACAGTGAAAAAGAACAGGATCACAGGACTTCAGGGACAGAACTGAGTGAGAAAAAACAAAACATGAACGAACCGGATCATACGCAGAAAGAACAAAGTGTTGAAAATGCGGACCGTACCGGGAAAAGTATCACAGAGGAAGCGTTCTACATTTCCAAAATCCCGGACGACATTTTTGAGAAGATGCAGGGAAAATCATACAAGGCAGATTGTACCGTACCGCGGGAAGATCTCCGCTATCTTCATGTGCTCCACATGGGGTTTGACGGTCAGACAAAAGAGGGAGAACTTGTGGTAAATAAAGCCATTGCAGAGGATGTCCTTGCCATTTTCAGGCAGTTGTATGAGGCAGAATATCCCATTGAAAAAGTCCGGCTGGTGGATGAATACGATGCGGATGATGAGGCATCCATGAGCGATAACAATTCCTCTGCGTTTAATTTCCGTTTCATTTCCCACACGACAACAATCTCAAAACACGGTCTGGGCATGGCAGTTGACATCAATACACTTTATAACCCCTATGTAAAAACCGTCAACGGAAAGCTGTCGATTGAGCCTGCAAACGCAGAAGCGTATGTTGACCGGAGTGGGGATTTTCCGCACAAGATCGATCACGATGATCTGTGTTACAAGCTTTTTACCCGATATGGATTTACCTGGGGTGGGGACTGGACACATTCGAAGGATTACCAGCATTTTGAAAAAGACTGATGAAAAGTTGTGGGGACATATAGAGAAAAAGATGTAATGTATGGTCCATAAGAACAAACGTGGAGGTCAATCAGAAAAGCAGATGATGGAAAATTTTTCTCTTGACATATTTTGTCAGGAGTCTATAATAGGCAACATAAAGAAAATATTGTTCACCGAAATTCGTTGACGAGAACAGCATCGTATCTTATCGTTATTTTCAGAGAGCCTGTGGGTGGTGCGAACAGGTAGTAGCCGGATATGGATGATCCTCTCTAAGAAGCGGGCTGAAAGCAGACAACTGTGAGTAAACTTCGCCGGTTTCCTCCGTTATGGGATAGCATATGTTGGTATGTGAAGTGTCACAGAGTTTTTCTGTGGAATCAGGGTGGTAACGCGGATTTTATTCGTCCCTTTCCAGAGTAGTATCTGGGAAGGGGCTTTTTTAATGTCTGAATTCGTTTTTCAGTGAACAGACCAAGGAGGAAAAGTTTATGAAAGCACTACAAAAACTCAGCAAATGGTTATCGGACTACACATCAATTGTGGTAATTGCAATTGCGGTAGTAACATTTATCGTTCCGGAAATGATGGGATGGGTAAACCATCAGTTATTTACCGATCCGGTTTCCAATAAGTTTACAAGTCAGTCGATCATCATCGGTATTATTATGTTCAGTATGGGTCTGACACTGACAACGCAGGATTTTAAGATTCTGGCACAGAGACCATTCGATATCTGTGTTGGTGCACTGGCACAGTATCTGATTATGCCGTTTCTGGCATTCGCACTGACGAAAGTGCTGCATCTTCCTGCCGGCATTGCACTGGGACTCATTCTGGTAGGTTGTTGTCCGGGCGGCGTGTCATCCAATATCATGTCGTATCTCTGTGGTGGAGATGTGGCATTTTCCGTGGGAATGACAACCGTATCCACGATTCTTTCCCCGATCATGACACCACTTATGGTTTCTCTTCTGGCAAGCGGAACCAATATTTCCATCAAGGCACTGCCAATGCTTGTTTCCATTGTGGAAACGGTTATTCTTCCGGTAGCACTGGGCTTCCTTTTAAACTATCTGCTGGGGAAAAAGAAAATGTTCAGTGAGTTACAGAAAATTATGCCGGGTGTGGCAGTACTGGGGCTGGCGTGTGTTGTCGGTGGTGTGGTATCTTCCCAGGGCGCGAAGTTCTTCCAGTCCGGAGCTGTAATCTTTGTAGCTGTTTTTCTTCACAATGGACTTGGTTATCTGCTTGGTTATGGAGCAGGAAAACTTGTTGGCATGAATACCGCCAAAAAGAGAACCATTGCCATCGAAGTTGGCATGCAGAATGCGGGACTGGCAACAAACCTTGCCACAACGACCGCACAGTTTTCCGCAACACCGGAGTCTGCGATCATCTGCGCAGTTTCCTGCACCTGGCATTCTATTTCCGGAACACTGCTTGCCGGCATGTTTGCAGCTTATGATAAACACAAACAGAAAAATGCATAAGTTTTTCTATTGACATAGACATGGGAATGATGTAACATAACGGTGTTATCTAACATAACAACGTTATGTTACATTTTTATTTACAGGGAGCGTACCATGGCAGGAAAAAAAATACATGACAGCGAGACGAAGATACACCTGATCCAATGTGCCAAAAAAGAATTTATGGAAAAAGGGTTTGTGGGGGCGTCTCTCCGCGGAATCTGCCAGAAGGCGGGTGTGACCACAGGGGCACTGTATTTTTTCTTTCAGGACAAGGACGATCTGTTCTGTGAGGTGGTAGGAAATTTTATGGATCGGCTCAATGAAATTCTGCGGGAGCATTTTTCTTTTGAAGTCAGGGAGATGGAGAGCGGCAAGGCAAAAGAGCATGATGACAGCAGCGATTTTGAAGCAGTCGCACAGGTTGTCCATGAACTGTACACCTACCGGGATGAAGTGCTTTTAGTGCTGACAAAAGCGCAGGGATCAAGCATGGAACATATGCCGGACCGGTTGGTCGACCAGATGGATGAGCACAATGCATTTATCTGTGAAGCGATGTGCAAAGCTTACCATGTGCCGATGGTGGAACAAAGCGTTGTACACTGGATGTCCCATTCACAGATCGATATGTTTATATTTATGGTAACGCACATGGATGACGAGGAAGAAGCACTGCGGTTTGCGGAAAAAGGCGTAAAATATCTGCTGGCAGGCTGGTACGGACTCGTCAGACCGTAGGCTGTCCGCATGTTTTGACGGAAGGTCGGGAAAAGAAGCACAGATCGTCCGCGTTTGGACAAAAGGTTTAGAAAAGAAGCACAGGTCTTTCGCTTTTTGCGGGAGACCTAAAAAAAGAACCAGAGGTTAGATAAAACTAATATTAGTATGAAAAATAAAACCAAAAAGAAAGGGAGTTTCTATGTCAGAAGAAGAAAAGAAGTTTTTGGAAATTGTAGATTTAAAGAAAGGATTCGGAAGCGGACAGACGCGTCAGGAAGTCCTGCGCGGCATGAATTTTTCCGTTGCAAAAGGGGAGTTCTGTGTGTTGTTAGGACCATCCGGTTCCGGAAAATCCACACTGCTCAATATCATCGGAGGCATTGATAACGCCGATTCCGGTTACATCAATATCAACGGCGATAAGTTAGAGGATATGAGTGAGAAAAAGCTGACACAGTACCGCAGAAAGCATCTCGGCTATGTATTCCAGATGTACAATCTGATTGGAAATCTAAACGTGAAGGAAAACATCGAAGTGGGAGCGTATCTGTCAGACAATGCGCTTGATATTGATGATCTGTTACATACGCTCGGACTTTACGAGCACCGCTACAAACTGCCGAACCAGTTGTCCGGCGGCCAGCAGCAGCGTGTTTCCATCGGCCGTGCGATTGTAAAAAATCCGGATATCCTGCTCTGCGATGAGCCAACGGGAGCACTTGACTACAATACGTCCAAGGAAATCTTAAAACTGATCGAGGAGGTCAATCAAAAATACGGCAACACGATCATTATGGTAACGCATAACGAGGCCATCAAAAATATGGCAGACCATGTGATCAAGCTCCGTGACGGTGCGGTGCGCCACAACGACATCAATACAAACAAGGTATCCGCGGAAGATCTGGAATGGTAAGGGGGCTGCTATGAAAAAAATCAAAAATCCCCTGATCAGGAGAATACCGAAAGAACTGATCGGGGACTGGAAAAAATATCTGGTTGTATTCCTGTTTCTTGTGCTCACGATCGGCTTTGTGTCCGGTATGTATGTGGCAAACGAGAGTATGATTACTTCGGCAAACGAAGGCGTGACAAAATACAAACAGGAAGACGGTCATTTTGAGTTAAAAAAACAGGCAGATGCCACCTTGCTTTCGGCAATTGAGACAGGTGAAAAAGCGGATTTTAAGGCAACAAAGACAACATTGTATGAAAACTTTTTCCGAAATGAGGAAGAAGATTATAATAACGATGGGAAAAAGGATGGAACGATCCGCGTATTTGCAAAGACAAAGGATATCAACCTGGCATGTATGCTGCAGGGAAGTTTTCCACAGAAGGCGGATGAAATTGCCATTGACCGTATGCACGCCGACAATGTAGGAATAAAGGTGGGAGATACCGTCACAGTTTCCGGAGAGACTTATAAAGTTGTGGGACTGCTTGCGTATGTCAATTACTCCACCTTACATGAAAAGACCACAGATCTGATGTTTGATGCACTGAAATTTGATGTGGCAATGGTGACACAGGACGGTTTCGACCGGCTGCACAAGAGTATTCACTATACTTATGCATGGAAATATGAAACGGAGCCTGCGGATGAGGCCGGGGAAAAAACACGCTCTGATAATTTTATGCGTGCATTGCTCACACAGGTGGTTGTTGCGGACAATGAGCTCGAAGATTACACACCGAAATACGGAAATCCGGCGATCAATTTTGCAACCGATGATATGGGATCGGACAAAGCCATGGGCGGTGTGCTGCTGGATATCCTTGTGGTAATCATCGCATTTATCTTTGCCGTGACGATCAGCAATACGATTGCAAAAGAGTCCTCCGCGATCGGAACGCTGCGCGCGTCCGGTTACACGAAGGGAGAGCTGGTGCGGCACTATCTGTCCATGCCGGTTATTGTAACACTGCTGGCTGCGATTGTCGGAAATATACTCGGCTATACGGTGTTTAAAAATATTGTTGTGTCGATGTATTACAACAGTTACAGTCTGCCAACGTATTACACGATCTGGAATCCGGATGCGTTCTTTAAGACCACGGTGGTTCCGGTGATCCTGATGCTGGTTGTCAACCTGATCGTGATCGTGCGCATGATGCAGCATACACCACTGCAGTTTCTGCGTCATGATTTAAAAAAGGCAAAGAACAAAAAAGCCATGCGTCTGCCGAGATGGAGCTTTTTAAGCCGTTTCCGTCTGCGTATCATGTTCCAGAATGTTGCAAACTATCTGATCTTGTTTGTCGGTATTTTCTTTATCATGATCATGCTTGCGATGGCGGTCGGTATGCCGGATACGCTCGATTATTACAAGAGCAATACGGATGGCATGATGTTTGCAAAATATCAGTATGTGCTCAAATCCTATGAGGATGACGATAATAAACTGATTACGACAGAAAATAAAGATGCGGAGAAGTTTGACATGACCTCACTCGTTAAAAAGAGTGATGCGCTCGATGAGGAGATTTCCGTATATGGAATCGCGGACAACAGCAACTATGTAAAGATCAAAAAGTTAAGTTCGCTCAAGAAAAATGAAGTTTATATTTCCGCTTCGTTTGCTGATAAGTATGGACTTACCGTTGGCGATACCATATCGCTGGATGAAAAGTATGAAAACAAATCTTACAAGTTTAAAGTTGCGGGATTTTATGACAAATCTCAAAGTCTTGCGGTCTTTATGTCGATTGACAATTACGGAAAAGTATTTGACTTAAAGGAAAATGAATTCCGTGGATTTTTATCCGACAGCAGGATTACAGATATTGATGAGGAAAATATTGCAACGACAATCACGATAAGAGATATTACAAAGATGGCAGATCAGCTTGACCATTCGATGGGATCGTACATGAATTATTTCCAGATTCTTTGTATTCTTCTGGCTGCGGTTATGATCTATCTTCTGACGAAACTGATTATTGAGAAGAATGAAAATGCGATTTCCATGACAAAAATCCTTGGATACGAAAACAAAGAGATCGCGAGTCTGTATCTGCTTTCGACGAGTATTGTGGTTGTAATCGCGGATCTCATCAGTGTGATTCTTGGAACACTTGTTATGGCCGCGGCATGGCGGATGATGCTCTTTTCCTACAGCGGCTGGTTCGCTTTTCGCGTAACACCGATTGGTTATGCAAAAATGTTTGGATTTGTGCTGATCGGATATCTGATTGTTATGGTATTTGATTTCCAGAGAATCAAGAAGATTCCGATGGATCAGGCACTTAAAAATATGGAATAAAATTTTATAAATGTGTGGCTGAAAGTGATGCGCACAAAACGAACCCACAGTAGCTGAGTCTACCTGTGGGTTATCTTTTAATA
>ENA-UOIZ01003177-UOIZ01003177.1-human-gut-metagenome-genome-assembly--contig:-P88-NODE-3177-length-10464-cov-7.946681_pt1 | contig 10464 bp, 7 predicted proteins | sample MGYA00242336_ERZ723883 | MGnify/ENA metagenome assembly ERZ723883 | reverse complement strand
CGACGCGCAAGTGCCTCGCCGCGCTCGAGCACTGCGCCGGCGCGGACAGGACGGTGCTCGACCTCGGCTGCGGCAGCGGCATTCTCGGCATCGGCGCGCTGCTGCTCGGCTGCGCGCACGTCACCGGCTGCGACATTGACCCCAAAGCCCCGGAGGTCGCGGCAGCCAACGCCGCGCTCAACGGGTTTTATGACGACAAGTTCACCGTCTGCGCGGGCGACATTCTTGCCGACGCCGGTCTGCGCCGCCGTCTCGGCACGGGATATGATATCGTGCTGGCGAACATCGTGGCCGACGTCATCATCCCGCTGGCCGCGCTCGCCCCGGCGTTTCTCACCCCGGGCGGCACGTTCGTGTGCTCGGGCATCATCGACGGGCGCGAGGACGAGGTGGCCGCCGCGCTCACGCGCGCGGGCTTCACCGTCACGGCGCACGACACGCTCGAGGAGTGGCACTGCTTCACGGCTGTGCTGGCGTGACGGGGTGCAGTGCATCACCGTGGACGCCGGAAGGTCCGGATCTGGAAAGCCTTCCCCTGCGGCTCAATTTCACAGCACAGCAGCATCATTTTTACCCAAACATAGAACAAACCCCAGATGGTTTTACCCATCTGGGGTTCGTCGGCTTGCTGCGCAAGCGCGTGTCATTCCACCCGAGGCGGGCCTTGCCCCCTCGGACTCCCCCGCTGCTCAATTCCACAACGCAGCAGCATCACGCCACCACAACATAGAACAAACCCCAGACGGCAAGCCGCCTGGGGTTCGTTCAATAGAGAGGAGAATATGAGGAGGGAGAAACTAGCAAATTAAGAGATGTCGTTCGTATCGACGAGCTTGACGTCGACGTCGAACGTTTTGCCGTCGCGGTAGATGGTCAGCGTGACGGTGTCGCCCACCTTCAGCCCGTCCTTCGCGGCGCTGACATCATAGGTGGTGGTCACGGCCTGACCGTTGACGGCCAGCAGCATATCGCCGGACTGGATGCCCTGCTTTTCGGCGTCCGAGCCCTCGGCGACGGCGCTGATATACAGCCCATCGGGCAGATCGTAGTATTCGGAAGCGGCGGAGGACACAGCGCCCACGGTGATGCCGATGCTCACGCGGCCGGAAACGCGGCCGTCTGCGAGCAGCGCATTGACGATCGGGCGGATGGACGCGGTCGGGATCGCAAAGCCGATGCCCTCCACACCCGTGGACAGGGCCTTCATGTTCGTGATACCGATCACCTGCCCATACATATTGATGAGCGGGCCGCCGGAGTTGCCTTCGTTGATGGCGGCATTGGTCTGCAGGAGCGTCATGCTGTGCCCGTTATAGACCATGTCGCGGTTGATGGCGGAGATGATGCCGTTGGTCATCGTCCAGCGCAGCTGTTCGCCGAGCGGGTTGCCGATGGACACGACGTCGTCACCGACCTGCAGGGAGCTGGAGTCGCCGAATTCGGCGGGCGTGAGGCCCTGCGCCTCGATCTTGAGCACGGCGATGTCGCTCACGGCGTCCGCGCCGACGAGCTTGCCGGTGTACTCGGTGCCGTCCGACGTCGTCACGGTGACGGCCTTGGCGCCGTCGAGCACGTGCGTATTCGTGACGATGTAGCCGTCGGCAGTGAGCACGACGCCCGTGCCGGTGCTGTATTCGCTGCGGCTGATGTCGGCATGGATACCGACGACGGACGGCAGGCACTTGGCATACACACTCTGCAGCGTGAGCGCGCTGCCCCCGGCGGGCTGGAGCATCATGGTCACGCCGGGGTCGGTCGGCGCGGCGGGCAGCTCATTCTTGCCGGTGACGGTGGTGTCATCGTCCGTGTCCTCGCGGGGGAGCGTCACGCTGCCGTGCTGGCCCGGCTCACCGTCGACGGAGATGGAATCCCGGCCGCGGCCGGCGAACACATAGCAGGACGCGATGATGAGTACGAGCACGCCGAGGATGATCATCGTGATCTTCAGCCCCTGATGGGGCTTTTTCTTCGGCGCGGCGGCCTGCGACGGGCTCCAGTAGGAGTCGTAGCAGCCGGTGCCTGCGGTATCGGTGCGGGGCGCGGTGTAGCCGGCCTCATACCAGTCGGACTCCGGTTTGCGGACGTTGTCGTACATTGTGGTGTCCCTCCCAAGGAACGATTTGATGATAGCACGTGATTTTGTGCTGCTTATGAATGGAAAACAAACATTTTATGAATTCCGAGAACAAATCATGAACTCTTGCGCCCGCCCCGGCGGCCGGTGCTCTCGGGCTTGGCGGTGGGCTTGGGCGCGGGCTTTGCGAGCGTGAGCGTGAACACGAACTCCGTCACACCGTCGCGGCTCGTGACGGCGATGTCCTCGCCGTGCGCGTCGAGGATGCTCTTGACCAGATACAATCCGAGCCCCACGCCGTCGCGGTCGAGGCTGCGGCTGCGGTCGGACTTGTGGAAGCGGTCGAAGATGAACGGCAGGTCGTCGGGCGGGATGGTCTCGCCGTGGTCGCGCACGGAGACGTAGGCCTTGCCCTCCGACTTCCAGAGCGAGACGCACAGCGTGCTGCCGGGCGCGGCGAACTTGACGGCGTTGTCCATCAGGTTATAGAGCACGCGCGTGATGGCGTCCGGGTCTGCGAGCACCTGCATGGAGTCCTCGGGCAGCTGGAGGTCCACGTCGAGCTGCTTGTCGTTGGCGCGCGCCTCAAAGCTGAGCATGGTGCTGACGATCTTCTCCGAGATGTCAAACTCGCGCCGGCGCGTCAGATCCTCGCCCGTGCTCTCAAGGCGCGACATGTCGAGCATGCTGCGCACGAGGCGCGAGAGCCGGCGCGTCTCGTCGGCGATGGTGGCGAGGTACTTGTCCTCCTGATCCTTGGGGATCGTGCCGTCGAGAATACCGTCGGCAAAGCCGGCGATGGTGGTCATGGGGGTCTTGAGCTCGTGCGAGACGTTGGCAATGAAGGCGTTGCGGCGCTGCTCGCTCGTCTCAAGGGAGTCGGCCATGGTGTTGAAGGCCGAGATGAGCGCGCCGACCTCGTCGGTGCGTCCGTCGTCCGTGACGCGGGCGGAAAAGTCGCCGTGGGCGAACTTCTTGGCCGCGACGGCCATCTCGTCGAGCGGCTGAGCCATGCGCTTGCTCGTCACGAGCGAGAGTAGCAGCGCGATCATCATCACGGCGGCAGACGCGGCGAGAAACACCCACACGAACGTTCGCCAGCCGTCGATGATCGTGGCGCTGTTCGTGGCCACGAACACGTAGCCGATCACGCGCGCGTCCGTGCCGATGGTGATCGGCTGCGCGACGACGTAGTGCGGCGAGGCATAAAACCCGCCGAGGTTCGTGATGAGGTTAAACTTGCCGTCGCTGCGCAGCTGCGTCAGCTGCGCCGAGCCGACCGTGCGGCCGAGGTGCTCGCAGGCGATGTTGCGGCACGAGCAGGACACGATCGTCCCATCGGTATCCGTGATGAAGATGTGGTTGCCGGTCGACTGCGCCAGGGTACTGATGACCATGCGCAGGTCCCAGTTCGAGAGCTCACCGTCGCGCACGAGCGCCTGCGCGGCGTGGCTGACCTCCTCGGCATTGGAGACCATGTTGTCGCGGTATTCGCTGATGACATAGCTGCGGCCGAGGAACACGAACGCCGTGCCGAGGATGAGGAAGCTGAACATGACCATGACGGCGGTCGCGGCGAAGTTTTTGAAATAAATACTCTTCACTTACGTCTCTTCCGCTTCGAACTTATAGCCCACGCCCCAGACGGTCTTGAGCGCCCACTTGTCGGACACGCCCTCGAGCTTCTCGCGCAGGCGCTTGATGTGCACGTCGACGGTGCGGCTGTCGCCGAAGTAGTCAAAGCCCCACACCTCGTCGAGCAGCTGGTTGCGGGTGTAGACGCGGTTGGGCGTCGCCGCGAGGTGGTACAGCAGCTCCATCTCCTTGGGCGGCGTGTCGATCTTTTTGCCGTCGACGATCAGCTCATAGGAGTCGAGGTTGATGACGAGCTTGTCGAACGTGAGCTTCTTGCTCTTGGGCTTGCCGTCATCGCCGGTGCGGCGCAGCACGGCGTGCACGCGCGCGAGCAGCTCCTTGACCTCGAAGGGCTTGACGATGTAGTCGTCCGCGCCCATCTCCAGGCCGGAGACCTTGTCCTCGGTCTCGCCCTTGGCGGTGAGCATGATGATGGGCATTTTCATGGTCTTGCGCAGCTCGCGGCAGACCTGCCAGCCGTCCATGACGGGCAGCATGATATCGAGCAGCACGAGGTCGGGCTGGATCTCCTTGGCCATCTCGACGGCCTTGCCGCCGTCGGCCGCGTGCGAGACCTCGAACCCGTCCTTCTGCAGGTACAGACGCAGCAGCTCTGCGATGTTGTTATCGTCCTCCACGACGAGCACTTTCTGGCTCATGTGATATTGCCTCCTTCGCCGGCGCACTTGCGCGCCGGGTATCATTTTCACAATTTGTTCTCATTATAAAACAACCGGCACGGCGTTTTCATGTCCAATCTGTAAAATAAGCGCGCCCATGACCACCGCGAGCACGCAAAAGGCATTTACAAGACCGGAAAAATGTTGTATGGTTATCTGTATCCTTTATTTTGAACGAACAGCGAGGCAAACGCATGAATACCTATGGCGAACGCGTAAAAGTGACGATCTTCGGCGAGTCGCACGGCCCGGCGATCGGCGTCGTGCTCGACGGCGTCCCGGCCGGCGAGGCCAGCGACATGGACGCCGTGCGCATCCAGATGCGCCGGCGCGCCCCCGGCTCGTCCGACCTGACGACCCACCGCTCAGAGACGGACGATCCGCTCGTGATGAGCGGCATCCTCAACGGCGTGACGACCGGTGCGCCGATCTCGGCCATCTTCCGCAACAAGGATCAGAACAGTGCGGCCTACCACCCGGAGATCCCGCGCCCGAGCCACGCGGACTACGCTGCGACCGTGCGCTTCGGCGGCCACGCCGACCTGCGCGGCGGCGGCCCGTTCAGCGGCCGGCTCACGGCCTGCCTCGTGTTCGCCGGAGCAGTCTGCCGGCAGATCCTCGAGCGCCGCGGCATCACGATCACGGCCAACGCCGTGCGCGTCGGCCAGGCGACGGGCAGGGAGCTGAACTTTGACATGAAGCGCGCCATTCTCGACGCGCGCAGCGCCGGCGACTCCGTCGGCAGCGAGCTCGAGTGCGTCGTCACGGGCGTACCCGCCGGTGTCGGCGGGCTGCTCTTCGGCGGCATGGAGAGCCGCATCGCCGGCATGCTCTATGCCATCCCCGGCGTGAAGGGCGTGGAGTTCGGCCGCGGCTTCGCCCTCGCCGAAATGCGCGGCAGCGAAGCCAACGACCCCATCCGCCTGAAAAACGGGCACATCACCATGGCCTCGAACAATGCCGGCGGCATCAACGGCGGCATCACCAACGGCATGCCGCTCGTCGTGCGCATGGCCCTGCGGCCGACGCCGTCGATCGCGTGCGAGCAGCCGTCGGTCGACCTGGCCACAATGGAGGAGACGCCGCTGCGCATCAACGGCCGGCACGACCCGTGCCTCGCCCCGCGGGCGATCCCGGTCATGGAGGCCGCGCTCGCCTGCTGCGTGCTCGACGCCATGCTTGACACCGCCGCCACGATCTGAGAAAGGAGTTCCTCATGGACGAAAACAAGACCCCGGCTCAGCAGGCCCCCGATACGGCCGCGCCGGAAACCACAAACATCGAACAGACTACCCAGCCGGAAACCGCCCCGGCTCCGGAAGGCACGGAAGCACCGAAGGCCCCCGAGACCCCGGCAACAGCCGCCCCCGCGCAGAAGGCCGAGCATGGCGCACGCTGGCGTCACGCGCTCTGGCGCGGCATCGCGGGCGTGCTGGCGGCCGTGGTGCTGCTGGCGGCCTCCGGCTTCGGCGTGTTCCGTATCGCTAAGGGCGCGCAGAGTATCGAAGGCACGTTCGACGCCGACCCCGGCACGTTCGTGCAGCACGACATCGTCTTCATCCTCGACACGTTCGAAGACCCCGCTGGCGGCAGCGCGCAGTACGCCGTCGTGCCCATCGGCGGGCAGCTCGTGGCCTTCCGCTTCCCCGCGCGGTGGGACGCCTCGGTCAAGACCATTGCCGATGCGACCACCAGCGTCCTGCAGGGCCAGAGCTACTCCATCGACAGCTTCATCCGCGTCACCGGCACGGTCAAGGCCATGCCGGAGGCCGTCTCGTCCGAGATCTACAGTTGGTACACGGACAACCATGACTATCTGCAGAAGATCGGCGCGATCGGCGACAGTGACGACGCGGCCGACTACCTGCCCGACGCCATCGTGCGCGTGGACTACGTCGGCGGCATCCCTCAGGGCTGGGTCGAGGGGCTGACGGTCGCGGCCGCCGCCTGCCTGATCTATGCCATCGTCGTGTTCATCCGCATCCTCTGCGGCAAGTATGACGAGCAGAAGCTGCCGGACATCACGTTCGAGCTCGTGGACATGACGCCCGAGACCCCGGCCGACCCGGAAACCACACCGGAGGAGACCCCGGAGGCCGCAGCCGAGCCGGAGACCACCCCGGAGGAAACGCCCGAGGCCAAGCCGGAAGCGGAAACCCCGGCCGAACCGGAAGCCCCGGAAACCCCGGCCGAGCCTGAAAAATCTGACGAAACCGAGGACACGCCCAATGCCTGAGCACAAACTGTGCGTGCCGTGCCTGTTCGGGCTCGAGGGCCCGCTCGGCAACGAGCTGCGCCACATGGGCCTGCGCGGCGTCATGCCCGAAAACGGCCGCGTGCGCTGCACGGGCACGGATGCGGACATCGCGCGCATGAACCTCCGCTGCCGCTTCGGCGAGCGCGTGCTGCTCGAGCTGGGCAGCTTCCCCGCCCCGACGTTTGACGCGCTCTTCAAGGGCGTGAAGGCCCTGCCGTGGGCGCAGTACCTGCCCGCGGACGCGGCCTTCCCCGTCAAGGGCTACAGTCTGGAGTCGGCGCTGCACTCCGTGCCCGACTGCCAGAAGATCATCAAAAAAGCCGTCGTCGAGTCGCTCAAGCTGCGCTATCATGTGAACTGGTTTGCCGAGACCGGCGCCCTGTATCAGATCCAGTTTTCGCTCGTGCACGACACGGCCACGCTCTATCTCGACACGACCGGCACGCCGCTGCACAAGCGCGGCTACCGTCCGGCGCACGTGGCCGCGCCCCTGCGCGAGACGCTGGCCGCCGCGCTCGTGGACATCGCGGGCTACCGCGGCCGGGGCGATTTCTGCGACCCGTTTTGCGGCAGCGGCACGATCGCCATCGAGGCGGCGCTGGCCGCCAAGGGCCGCGCACCGGGCATCGGGCGCGACTTTGCGGCCATGCAGTGGGCGTGGCTGCCGGCCGAGGTCTGGCCGCAGGCGCGCGAGGAAGCGCGCGCACGCGAGTTTCACGGTGACTATCACATCTTCGCCTCCGATATCGACCCCCGCGCCGTCGCCATGGCGCGCGACAATGCCCGCCGCGCCGGCGTGGACGACTGCATCACCTTCGCGGTGGCGGACGCGCGGGAATTTGACCGCACGACCGACCGCGGCGTCATCGTCACGAATCCGCCCTACGGTGAGCGCCTGATGGAAAAGCGCGAGGCCGAGGCGCTCTACACCGCCTTCGGCGCGGCCTATGCCAAAACGGAGCACTGGCGGCTCTACCTGCTGAGCTCGCACACGGAGTTTGAGCGCGCGTTCGGCCGCCCGGCGGACAAGAAGCGCAAGCTCTACAACGGCACGCTCCGCTGCGACCTGTTCCAGTACACGAAAGACGTGTGAAGCCGCATATCCGACGCACGGCCGCATATATTTCACACCGGTAGTTAAAAAATCGCAAATATTCACACTTCCCCTCTTGCGCGTCCCCGCCGACCGGGGTATAGTAATGGTATTATTTTGTCGAAAGTGCAGGAATGGAGCTATGAAACATCTGTTCATCGTCAACCCCGTCGCCGGCGGCAAGGACCGGCATGAATACGTAGCCGAGCAGGCGCGCCTCGCGCTCGAGGGCAGCGCGGACGCCTATGAGGTCTACATCACGACCGCGCCCATGGATGCGTGCGCGAAGATCAAGGCCGAGGCCGCTTCCGGCGAGGAGCTGCGGGTATATGCCTGCGGCGGCGACGGCACGCTCAACGAGTGCGTCAACGGCGCCGTCGGGCACGATAACGTCGCCGTGACCCACTTCCCCTGCGGCACGGGCAACGACTTCATCAAAATGTTCGGCGAGGAAAAGGATCGCTTTTTCGACCTGAGCGATCTCGTGCGCGGCGAAGTGCGTCCGCTCGACGTGATGGAGTGCTGCGGGCGCTACGCGGTCAACATCTGCTCCGTCGGCATCGACGCGCGCATCGGCACCGAGGTGCACCAGTATCACGACAGCTATGTGCTGTCCGCCGTGGCCAACCTCTTCAAGGGCATCGCCACGCCGCTGACCGTGCGCGGCTGCGGCATGGACTACAGCGGCGGCACGTCGCTCATCTGCGCGTGCAACGGCCGGTTCTACGGCGGCGGCTTCAACCCCATCACCGACTCCCGGCCCGATAACGGCAAGCTGGAGTTTCTCGTCGTGCGCGACGTGTCGCGCCTGCAGTTCATCCGGCTCGTCGGCAAGTACGCCAAGGGCCGCTACCGTGAGTTGGAAAAATTCATCACCCATCTCGAGGGCGGTCATCTCGAGATCGACAGCGAGCAGGATCTCGTCGTGAACATCGACGGTGAAGCGCTCTGGAGCAAGCACGTAAACTTCGACCTCATCCCCGGCGGCGTGAACTTCCTCGTGCCGGCGAACATGGCCTTCTTCCACCCCGAGACCACGGGCGGCCACGAGACGCGCGAATTTGTCCACGCCTGACGAAAAAACGCGGTCACAAAACGTTTACAAAAAAATTTCGCCAGGGGCTTGATAATCCGAAAAATTGTGGTATAGTATGATGCGTTAGCACTCAGGGGAATTGAGTGCTAACGCATCGCTTTTTTGTATTCAATATTAGGAGGCATATAGATTATGAAACTCAAACCGTTGGCAGACCGTGTGATCCTCAAGCAGTTCAAGGCAGAGGAAAAGACGAAGAGCGGCCTGATCCTGGCAGCATCCGCGCAGGAGAAGCCCGAGATGTTCGAGGTCGTGGAAGTCGGCCCGGGCGGCATGGTGGACGGCAACGAAGTGAAGATGACCGTGGCCGCGGGCGACCGCGTGATCGTCGGCAAGTACTCCGGCACCACCGTGAAAGTGGACGGCGAGGAATATTCCATCGTGCGTCAGGGCGACATTCTGGCTGTCGTCGAGTAATCCAACCGCTTTGATTTTAGGAGGCTATCATTATGGCAAAACAGATCATTTATGGTGAAGAAGCACGCAAGGCGCTGCAGCGCGGCGTGGATCAGCTTGCAGATACCGTCAAGATCACCCTCGGCCCCAAGGGCCGCAACGTGGTGCTGGGCAAGAAGTTCGGCGCTCCGCTGATCACGAACGACGGCGTGACGATCGCAAAAGAGATCGAGCTCGAGGACCCGTTTGAGAACATGGGCGCGCAGCTCATCCGCGAAGTGAGCACGAAGACCAACGACGTCGCGGGCGACGGCACCACCTCCGCCACCGTTCTGGCGCAGGCGATGATCCGCGAGGGTCTGAAGAACCTGGCCGCCGGTGCGAACCCGATGGTCATGCGCCGCGGCATCCAGAAGGCGGCCGACGCGGCTGTCGACGCCATCCGCACGAACTCCCAGCCCGTGAGCGGCACGAGCGACATCGCGCGTGTCGGCGCGATCTCTTCCAGTGACGAACACATCGGCCAGCTCATCGCCGAGGCGATGGAGAAGGTCAGCCAGAACGGCGTCATCACCGTCGAGGAGAGCAAGACTGCCGAGACCTATTCCGAGGTCGTCGAGGGCATGCAGTTCGACAAGGGCTATGTCACCCCGTATATGGTCACGGATAACGACAAGATGGAAGCAGTCATTGACGACGCGCTCATCCTCATCACGGACAAGAAGATCTCGAACATTCAGGAGATCCTGCCGGTGCTCGAGGCCGTGCTGAACGCGGGCAAGAAGCTCGTCATCATCGCCGACGACATCGAGGGCGAGGCGCTGGCCACCATCATCCTCAACAAGCTGCGCGGCACGTTCACCTGCGTGTGCGTCAAAGCCCCCGGCTTCGGCGACCGCCGCAAGGAAATGCTGCAGGATATCGCCATCCTGACCGGCGGCCAGGTCATCTCGACCGACCTCGGTATGGAGCTCAAGGACACCACGCTGGCTCAGCTGGGCCGCGCGCGTCAGGTCAAGGTCACGAAGGAGACCACGACCATCGTCGAGGGTGCCGGGGCCAAGGACGACATTCAGGGCCGCATCGCGCAGATCCGCGCCCAGATCGAGACGACGACCTCCGAGTACGACAAGGAGAAGCTGCAGGAGCGCCTGGCAAAGCTGTCCGGCGGTGTTGCGGTCATCAAGGTCGGCGCTGCGACCGAGACCGAGATGAAGGAAAAGAAGCTGCGCA
>ENA-UOIZ01003169-UOIZ01003169.1-human-gut-metagenome-genome-assembly--contig:-P88-NODE-3169-length-10473-cov-8.142062_pt1 | contig 10473 bp, 12 predicted proteins | sample MGYA00242336_ERZ723883 | MGnify/ENA metagenome assembly ERZ723883 | reverse complement strand
ATTTGTACCTCCATACAGTTCACAATTATGTTTTTGCCTTGCGTCTTCTCTGCATATTGTCGAACGCAACTGCGAACAGCAGAACGGCGCCCTTTGCGACCCACTGCCAGTATTCGTCAAGATTCATCAGCGTCATGCCGTTGCTGAGCATACCCATAATCAGCACGCCTGCGACGACGTTGATGATTTTGCCCTGGCCGCCTGCAACGCTCACGCCGCCGAGAACAGCAGCCGTGATGACGTCCATTTCAAAGCCTTCGCTGGTGGCTGGCTGACCGGAGTTGAGACGGGAGAGCATGATGACGCCGGAAAGACCGGCAAAAAATCCGCTGAGCGAATAGATCTGGATTTTCTTGACCAGGACGTTGATGCCTGACAGTCTGGCAACTTCTTCATTGCCGCCGATTGCGTAGAGATGACGGCCGAAGCTTGTCTGCTCGAGCATCCACCAGCCAATGAAAAAAACCAGTGCCAGAATATAGACTGGGATCGGAATCCCGAGGAAATAGCCCTGCCCCAGCGTTTTGATGGACTCCGGAAGACCGTAGACCGGGATGCCCTGCGTCATGATGAACGCGAATCCTCTGGCGATGGTCTGCATGGCGAGTGTCGCGATCAGCGCGGGAACCTCAAAATGCGCGACCATAATGCCGCTGATAAGCCCGCAGACGATTCCAACCAGAACGCCGACCACCATCGCAGGGAAGATCCCAAAGCCGAGGTCATTGATGAGCTTTGCGGAGACAACGCCGGAAAGCGCAATAATCGAGCCGATGGAAATGTCAATACCGCCGGTCAGCAGAACCATAGTCATGCCGACCGCGCAGATTCCGGTCATGGAGACCTGCCGACAGATGTTCAGCAGATTCTTTGTCGACAAGAACGTCTTTGTCAGAACAGAGAAAAAGACGAATACGAACAGGAGCACCAGATAGACAAACACCTGGCTGATGGAAAGCTTCGTTTCTTTTTTCATAGCGAGACCCCTCTTTTTACATGCCGGAAGCCATCTCAAGGATGCGTTCCTGGCTGACTTCCTCTTTTGCAAGCTCTCCGCTTACGGAGCCCTGGTGCATCACGATGATGCGGTCACTCATGCCGATCAGCTCCGGCATTTCGGAGGAAATCATGATGATCGATTTTCCTTCTTTGACCAGCCGGTTCATAATGAGGTAGATTTCGTATTTTGCGCCGATATCGATGCCCCGTGTCGGCTCGTCCAAAATGATGATATCCGCGTTTGTTGCAAGCCACTTGGCAACGACCACCTTCTGCTGGTTGCCACCGGACAGATTCTTGGTCAGCTGCTCCATACTGGGAGCCTTGACGGCCAGCGCGTTCATGTAGGAATCAACCAGCGTGCGCTCCTTCTTCCGGCTGATGCGTAGGAAGGACTGCAGCGTGTGCAGCATGACGAGAGAAATGTTTTCCCGAATGCTGAGCGTCAGCGAGACGCCCTGGCCCTTCCGGTCTTCCGGGATCAGCGCGATGCCGTGATGGATGGCGTCAATCGGCCGGAGAATCTCAACCTGTTTCCCGCCGACATAAACGGTGCCGGAGGATCTGTGATCGGCGCCGAACAAAGCGCGCATGACCTCCGTCCGGCCTGCGCCGACAAGACCGGCAAAGCCGAGGATTTCACCCTTATGCAACGTAAACGAAACGTCGTGCAGCTTCGTTTCCACGGTGGACAGATGCTCCACCCGGAGAACCTCCTCACCGATCGGCGTGCTGCGTTGTGGGTAGTCTTCCGACAGGTCACGGCCAACCATCAGCTTGACCAGCGCGGATTTGTTGGTGTCTTTTGTGTTGAGCGTCTCGATATACTGGCCATCGCGCATGACGGTGATGCGGTCAGAAATCTCAAACAGTTCTTCGAGACGGTGAGAGATATAAATAATTGAAACGCCTTCGCTTTTCAGCGTCCGGATCATTTCAAACAGGTTTTCAACTTCACGGTTGCCAAGTGGTGCTGTCGGCTCGTCCATAATCAGCACCTTCGCATTTTCAAGGACGGCCTTTGCAATCTCCACTTGCTGCTTATAGGCATTGGAAAGATCGCTGATGCGCGAATTCGGGTCAATTTCAATATGGAACCGCTCGAATACTTCGCGCGTTTTCCGGATCATGGCACGTTTATCCGCATAGATTCCGCGCTCGATTTCCTTGCCAAGGAACATGTTTTCATAGACCTTCAGATAAGGAACCAGGTTGAATTCCTGGTAGATCATGCTGACACCCTTGTCCTTGGCGCTCTGCGGCGTCAGAGTCCGGATCTGTTCGCCGTCCAGACAGTAACTGCCGTCGTCCATCGGCTGCGCGCCCGCGATGATTTTGCACAGCGTGGATTTCCCAGCGCCGTTTTCTCCAAGCAGCGCGTGCACCTCGCCCTTTCTCAGTTCAAAATCCACATGATCCAGGGCGGTGACGCCCGGATAATACTTGCAGATTTTCTCCATTTTCAGAACAATATTGTTATCCATAGTTTTCACATCACTCCGTTTGGATCGCTTTGCATCCGGCCCTGCCGGATATGGAAATCCGGCAGGGCGTTTCCGGCTGACAGCCTATTTGTACATTGCCAGATACTCGTCGACGTTGTCGCGGGTACCGGCGGTAACGGGAACCATGTAGCTCTCCGGAATGCTTTCGCCGTTGCACAGGGAAACAGCGTACTGAATCATCAATTCGCCGGTGCCGACCGGGTTGAGGTCAACGGAGCCGCGATAGATGGTGCCTTCCTTGATGAGCTCCAGAGCCTGCTGCGTGCCGTCGTTGCCGCCGATGTAGAACTTGTCGGTGTCAACGCCCTGCGCAACGCAGGTTTCGTAAGCACCCAGCGCGCCGGAGTCGTTGATGCCGAGGATTGCGACGACCTCAGGATGCGCGGTCAGGATATTCTCGGCTGCGGTCATGCCCATATCGGTGGTGTAGCCATCGACCGTCATGACGCACTCGGCGTTCGGGCAGTATTCTGCAATACCCTGCATGATGCCGTTTTCGCGGCCGATGGTCTGCTCAAGGGATCTCTGCGTCAGAATGGCGTACTTGCAGTCAGCGTCGGCGCCGAAGGTCTCGGCCATCCACTTGCCGCAGGCGGAGCCGTTGGCCTGACCCATTTCAAGCTCGGCAACGTTCATGTTGCAGGTTGCGTCAGCGTATTCGGTTGTGTGCGTGATGACGGGGATGCCGGCGGACTTGGCCTCGGCGATGACGCCCTTCAGAGACTCGGCATCAACTGGAACGACGATGATGACATCAACGCCTTGCGAGATGAAGTTTTCCAGAGCCGCGATCTGTGTTGCGGCATCAGATTTGCCGTCGGAAATAATCGCCTTTACGTTCGCCGCGTCAGCTGCATTTCGCAGGGAATTAGCGATGTTTGCAAAGAAGTTGTTGGAGAGATCCATGGGGCAGAAGCCAACCGTGATCTGCTTGTCAGCAGCATCCGCTGCAGTGGTTTCCTCTGCCGCTTTGTCAGCAGGAGCAGTCTGCGCGGGCGTGTCCGTGTCCTGTTCCGTGGTAGTCGTCTTGGCCGCACATGCTGCCAGTCCGAGCACCATGAGGGCTGCCAGAATAAGAGCAATTACTTTTTTCATTTTGGTTCCTCCTAGTGTTTTACTTTTCGTTTTACGCAATTTTAATTTCGTTTTTCTTGCGCTGGTGCGATAATACCATTTCATTATCATAATTGTCAATACATCATTTTCGTTTTGTTGCAATTAACAAAAGGTTGATTGTATTTTTGGTTATATTTACGTTTCGATTTTTGTTTCAAAAGCAAAAAAACAACGAGTAGTTTCTTTATAAAGTACTTGATTTTTCCTTTGGAGTATATTAGAATGAATATCAAAGATGCGCAGAATTTCCTGACTTCTACATAAGGAGGAGCCTTTTTTGGACAATGCATCAAAAATAAAGCCCGTGAAAATGGCTGCAGAAGAGCGAAGAAAGTATATTCTCTCCATGTTGGAACAGTACGGTTCCGTTACTGTTTCGGAATTAAGTGAGCATTTCGGAATTTCCGAAGTATCTGTTCGTAAGCTCCTGATCTCACTCGAACAGGATTCGCTGCTGCAGCGGACGTGGGGTGGTGCGGTTCGAACGGCTAGAACCACTGCAGAGCTTCCGTATCAAGTTCGGGAATCAAAATATCTGCAGGAAAAAATGGCGATTGCGAGAGCCGCTTATGACATGATCAATGACGGTGATTCCGTTTATCTCGACAGCGGTACGACGACCTTTGAACTGGCTAAGCTGCTCTGCAACGGGCCTAAGCGCGGCATTCTCGTCGCAACCAACGCGCTCGACCATGCAGGCGTGCTGCTTGGGCAGCAGGGCATCAGTCTGATCCTCATCGGCGGTGAGATTCGCCACGATGTACGCGCCTGTTCAGGCTATCTGGCCAAGGATATGCTCAGCAACATGGTCTTTGACAAGGGATTTCTGGGCATTGAGCACATTTCCTTCTCCCACGGCCTTACAACGCCGAATATGAACGACGCCGAAATGAAGCGCTGGATTCTGCGCACCTGCAAGCAGAGCTATGTTCTTGCGGATTATTCAAAATTCTGGAACGATTCCCTGATCCAAATCGCGCCTGCGGACCGCGTGTACCGGATCATCACGGACTGGCACATTGCCGAAGACGATATCTCGCGCTTTCAGGCAAAGGGCGTTTCCCTCGTCAGCGCACCTGCCGTTTCCAATTTGTAGGGAAATGCGTACTCTTCTGCGCCCCTTACACAGCCGTCTATGTTCCTGTAAGCCCTTGTAAAGCCATTGCAGATCGCAGTCAACCAGTTTTTTCAGCGGAACGTCCCCGAGACGCGGGACAATCTGCTGTTCAACTTCGCACCGATAGTGTTCAGCAGTCGAAAACCACAGGTAGGCGTAGATCGCGATTTCCGCCGCGCTCAGACCCAGCGAGAAAATTTCTTTCGGCAGAGGAAAATAATCCTTAACTGAGTCGCGCATCGGCCAGAGGTCACGCTTCATTCACTTTCTCCCGTATGCTGCTCCACCCAGCGGATGAATGCCTCCTTCAGCACGACGATCCGATTGCCGATCTGCGGTGCGGGAAAATCTTTTTCGTGCATCAGCTCATAGCTGCTGGAGGGTGCGATGCCCAGCACCTTCGCCACCGTTGCCGCATTCAGGAACAGCGGCAGCTCGTCATAGTTCTTGTAGGGTGTATCTGAAAACTCCCAACGCACCCGGACAGCGGATCTTTTCACGCTGCGCTGCACCATTTTTCCTTGAAATACGTCAGTATTCCTGCGAAAAAATGTCTTGCTCAGCGCAAAAATTTCTCGCTGCCGGTCACATTGGGAGTTTTCAGATACACCCTAGACAGAAACTGCACCGTTTAAGAGTCCAAATTATTCGTGACAATATGCGGGGGCGCTCTATAGATAAAATATAAAAGCAGCTTGCAGATTTTGGATTTGCAAGCTGCTTTTTCTGCAAGGCTAGGGCGGGCTTCGGTTGGCGCAGGATCTCCAGAAATGAAATCGGGGCATTAATATTGCGTGTGTTTGTCTATAAGTGAAATTGACTTGGGTTGTAAGTGCTATGGTAGAATGAGCATCTTGGCTCATCAGAGAAAATGTCGCCGTGATTTCGTACTTAAAAAATTGGAATCATTTTTGGGCGAATAAGAAAAAAGGAGATGCGTGAATATGACGTATTATGGAGCGGCATTGTGAGACATGCGCTGCGCAATGCAGTTCTTCCGTGTATGAACGCTGATTGCGACAAATTTGAGCGGATTGATTTGCGGAAGTTTTGCTATTGAATGTCACCGGTTGCTGCCTATGAATCAAAAGCATACAGTGAGAGTGTCTGGGCAGAGCTTTCCGACACAACGCTCCTTGCTGCGTGGAAAGATGTGTTTTCAGATACACTTCCGGCATGTGAGGATAAAATGCTGAAAACTGTGGATGTCGGAACCGGTTTGGGTTCCTTCCCGATTGTCCTTGGGCAAATGGGGTATCCTTGCATCGGCGCGGGTTTGTATGTTTCCCGGTTTACGAAATAATTGTAACCGCAATTACAAAAGCAGCATGATATAATGTAATTAGAAATTTGCGCTATTTTATGTGGGGTATTATTATGAATAAAAAGAATTTCTTCCTAGTTTTGAGAATTCTGACCGGCAGCCTTCTTTATGCTGTGGGATTTAATGTTTTTGTTGTTCCGTTCGGCTTATTCAGCGGAGGGGCTATCGGCGCGGCGCAGCTGATCTGTATTCCGGTGGCACGGGCACTCAGACTGAATGCAGAGCAGTTAATCAGCATTGTCTACATACTGCTTAATATTCCGCTATTTTGGATTGCGTGGCATGACATTGGAAAATCATTTTTGTATAAAACAATTCTTGGTGTTGTGTCGCTTGCGCTGTTTCTGCGCCTGATTCCGACTACGACAGCCCAGATTGAAGATGAGCTGGTTTCCGTTCTTCTTGGCGGTTTGCTTTCCGGTTTCGGCATCGGACAGATTCTGACGACAGGCGGAAGCGCTGGCGGTGAGGATATCCTTGGCGTGTGGGCGGTTAAACGCATGCGAGCGAAAAGCGTTGGCAGTATTTCTTTGGGCGTAAACGCCGTTATTTATCTTTTATTACTCCTAAGCTTCCGTTTTGAGACGTTTGTCTATTCTATTATCTATCTGTTTGTATTTACCTTGACACTGGATCGTACACATTACCAGAATATCAATTTGAGACTGATGATTTTCACGAAGCACTGCGGTGTGGACCGGGTCATTATGGAACGAACCGGGCGTGGTGTGACTGAATGGACAGGTATCGGAGCTTTTACAAAAGAGGAAACACATATTCTGGTCACTTGCATCAATAAATATGAATACAATGCGTTCGTAGATTTAATTCACACGATTGACGCGCAGGCCTTTATTATTTCGGACGAAAACGTTCGTATCTGTGGAAATTTTGAGAAACGCCTATAATAGAAAAGCGCTTTAACCGAATTTCATTCTATAGCGGCTTTTGACTAGCGTTTGCTTTTCAAGCTGCGTTCTGCTGCAAAACCAGCGGTGTTTTTGCTGGCAAAGCACCTTCGAGAATGAGACTTGAACGTTTGAACGTAACACCTCCCGATATCGGACGGAAAATGAAAACCCACTGCTTCCCTGTTTTGTCCGGGCTGCAAAACAGACATTCGGCAGGACATAGTCATTCGAATCGAGATCGATACGTTAAAATTGCTATTCTGTCTTTTCCCTTCGTTTCTTCGATTATAGATTTTGCTCATATCCCTGCGCCTGCTCATGGTCATCCTGCTTATAACCCATTGCCAGCCGTTTCTGCATGAGTTTTTTGCGGCGTTTGGAGTTGATGCGGATGCCCATTGGATTGCCGGGAGGCACGGCATTCTCTCGGAAAATCTGCCCCATCTGGTAAAACAGACGGACAGTTGAATTCAGAAGATATTCGGTTGGAAGCCGCACAGAATGAGAGGTTGGGGACGAAGTATTTTCATCTGCAAGCGTCGGATTTGTAGAAGCGTCTCTAGAAGTTTCTTCCGCAGACGGTTCTTCACCCTGTGAAGATTCCTGCTCCATCTGCTGCCGCAGACGCTCCGCTTCCTGAATGATGGCGTTCTTGATGGCTCGAAATTCTTTCTGCTGTGAGAGTGGGTTGTGCTGCCTAGGACGGTTCTTGTAGTAGCCCTCCAGTGTGTCGCGCAGACCATTCCAGACGGAATAATACGCCGCTACCTCCGGCATTTTTTCCAGTTCATCCACGATGGAATCCACCATATCCTTGAGTGGCTTTTTGAGATATCCATACTGCTTTTTACCGTTGACCGTGTGCAGCTCCAGCGCAAGCTCTATGAGCTTTTGCCGAATCGATTCCGGCGGATTTTCAACTGTTTCTAGCTGGTCAACAATTCTGCGCATGGTTTCCCGCGCCGCTCCGGTCACGTCTTTATAGGCAATATCTTTTTTGATGTAAACTTCCTTCAGCTCGTCCGCATAGATCATGTTCGTTAAAATGGACTGCAAATGCAGCAGCTTATCTTTCCGCAGAAAGCCGTATTTCGGGTCATCCGACCAGAGCATCATGTGAATGTGCGGATGATCGCCCTCGTCATGAAACGCGGCATACCATCGAAGCTGCGACGGTGGAATCTGTATGGTTTCCGCAAAGTCTGCCTGTTTGGAGCGCAGAAGCGCCCGCCAGCTTGCGGCGTTATCGTATCCAAGCCGCGCAGCATCCTCACGCCGAAGGGAGTAAATGATCGTCCAGACGTTACCCTCATGCGCTTGAAGTTCCTGCGTCGCCTTTTCCAGATCAACACCGTCCTCGACTCCAAACAGACCGTGTCCGCCGTGCTTTTCCGCGCGAGGCCGTGTAGCAATGTAGCGCATATAAATGCTGTCCGCGTTCTTGTCCAGAAACTCCACGCCGTCGCGGGTGGCGATATAATTCATATAACGACCGGCACGTTTTGGATTCAGAAAGCCTGCTTTCTGAATCAGCTTTGACATTTTCACACGCCCCTTTCACTCAACAGCGCATCTTCAAAATCAATTCTCCCGTTCGTTCTTTTGACTTCATCCATACTAAGTCCGCGCATTTTCTGATAGCTCCGGGCGTCAATGTCCGTGTCCGAAGCAAGGATATGGTTGTTGACATTTTGCTCAACTGCCAGCTTGAAAAGCTGCCGTCCAATGCGCTCTGCAAATCGATCCAGCGTTCCAGATAAGATTTGCTGCAAGACTTTTGGAAGGTAACGATCTGCTTTTTCGGCATATAAAAAACCGGTATAAAACAAGATTGCCTTTTCAATGTACTCGCTGCGGCTCTGGCATTGATCGTCTGCATAACAGTCATCGACGAGCTGCTTACACTCCGGCGTGATCCAGAGTGCAAATTTTTCTTTTCCTTTTACCATTTTTCTGTATTCACCTCGTGTTTTTCGTTGGAACCCCGCTGTATTCCTTGAAACGGCGGGCTTTTTTCATTCTGCAACACCCCATGGCTGATTTTTGCGCCTTTTGGAACGCCCTCGTAAATCCCCGAAACTGCCCGCACCGCGGGCAGATGTGACCGCCGCGGGGCGCGCACGACCCCGCGGCTTTGTCCTGCCTCGCCGCTTGCGGCTTCTCCCTCTGCTGAAATTCGCCTGCAGCCGTTCTTTTTCTGCGTTTGCCGTGCCCGCAATGCTCCCGCACGTTGGTGCAACGTCCGGTCTTCGGGCTTCCGGCGGGTACACGCTCGACTGTGTCCTGAAAGTCGCACAAACTGCCGACACGGGCGTGACAGGCTGGGATTGGCGTTTTGGCTGTGCGATCAACCTGTGTTTTCAATGAAATCAGCATATTTCTTCCTCGCGGCATCCTCATCTAGTCTCTGCATCTGCCTGTCGTAGTCCTGTTGGAGCGCCGCTTGAATCGGTCGGATTGTGAACAGCAGGTTGCCATTGCGTTTGCAGCCATCCTTCGTCGTAACCATCGTCGGTTCTGTGACGAGCAGACCGCGTTCTTCGAGCGACCGGATGTGTTTGCAAATCGTGTTCGGACTCAACCCAACCGCTTCACTGATTTTTCGATAGCTCGGCCAGCATTGGAACGTCTGGCGATCCTCGCAGAACAGCAGGTAGGCGTAGATCACGATTTCCGCTGCGCTAAGACCCAGCGAGAAAATCTCCTTCGGCAGTTGGAAGTAGTCCTTGACCGAATCGCGTGTCGGCCAGAGATTTCGCTTCACTCAGTTCCTCCCGTGTACTGCTCTACCCAGCGGATGAACGCTTCTTTCGGAACGACGATCCGATTCCCGATTCGCAGCGCGGGAAAATCCTTTTCATGCATCAGCTCATAGCTGCTGGACGGCGCAATGCCCAGCACTTTCGCTACTGTCGCCGCGTTCAGGAACAGCGGCAGTTCGTCATAGCTTTTGTAGTTTGATTCTTTCATGTTGTCCTCCTTTGTTCGTGTTCATTTTTCCTGTCTGTATTTTGTCTGTCTGAAAAAACACCTCCTACCCTTTATCCGTATTCAGAGGGCTTTTGTACCAAACTTTTCAAAAAATTTGTCCGTCACAAAAATCCTCTCATTACTAGTAGGGATAAAAATCGCAGTTTTGACAGCCTGTTTTCAAAAAATTCGGAAATTTTTTCGCCGTTCAAAACATCCCCCTATTTAATCCGACACTAAAAGCCGTTTTTGTTACCCTCCTTCGCAAATTTTTTTATTCAGAGGGGAAGATATTTTACGTCCAGCAATAACGCCCTCTATTTGATCCGACAGATTTTTGCGTTTTGAGCGGTGTCTCACCGAAAAAAATCCCCTCACTGCATAGGCCACGGGAACGCGATTTTTAGAAGCCTTTTCGAGAAAATTCACAGATCATTTACATTTCCGCGCCTGCGTTGCCTGTTCGCGTTCCTCCGAAAAAGTCCTTCTATTTAATCCGACAGAAAATCGCGTTTTGAACAGCCTGTTTTG
>ENA-UOIZ01003164-UOIZ01003164.1-human-gut-metagenome-genome-assembly--contig:-P88-NODE-3164-length-10479-cov-12.552091_pt1 | contig 10479 bp, 10 predicted proteins | sample MGYA00242336_ERZ723883 | MGnify/ENA metagenome assembly ERZ723883 | reverse complement strand
CTATCAACTTTATATGCCATCTTACTTTTTAGGGACATTTACTGAATATCCCTACAATAGGAGGACAGACTGAATCTTTTATCTGGAATTATGTATCTAATACTACCAATTCATAGTTCTTGCTTCCGAGTCCGATCGTCTCGGCATAATCAACCGTGTGACGTCCATGAAGGCTTTCAATGCGATTGACCAACGGTCTATTGTCGTTGCCTTCGGTTGGCTTTACAGCATATACTAAATCCAGACAAGCCTGATCCAGAGCTACGGGGTCGGTTGAAGCAAGTATTCCGATGTCTTTCATTTCGGGATCATGAGGGTTGGAATCGCAATCGCAGTCAATTGAAAGATTATTCATTACATTAATATATAAAATATTATCACCGAAATAATCTGCTACACTTTGCGCCGAAGCTGCCATTGATTCGAGGAAAGCATCTTGTTCGGGTAGGTTATTCCATAATTCGGCAGTCTCTGCTGTTTTACCGGCCGTATGAATATAGGTTTTGCCTTTAGAAGAGGCGACACCGATGGACTGATTTTTGATTACACCTCCGAATCCACCCATTGCATGTCCTTTGAAATGCGCCAGGTTAATCATGAAATCATAGTTCTTCAGATGGGTTCCGACGATGTTATATTGGATATGTTTTTTATCTTTTACCGGAATATTGAATTCACCTTCAGAATCCATGATGTCGACTTTTGCTATGTCGAAGAAACCATGGTCTTTAGCTGCTTGGATATGCTCTTCTGTCGTAAAGCGTTTTCCGACATAGGCCGTATTGCATTCTACTATTGTCCCGCTTACTTTCTGCACTAAGTCTTTGATCAGAGACGGCTGCAGGAAATTATGTCCGCCCGGTTCGCCTGTACTGATTTTGATGGCAACTCGTCCGGATGCTTTACGCTTGAGTGCTTCGTATATTTTGACCAAAGCATCGGGAGAGATCTCTTTTGTCATCAGGACTTTTGATCTATTTTGGTTTGTTCCTCCTTTAAGAGGGATGACGGCGGGTACGATATTGCCCTTCAAATGAATTGGCAGACTGGAAGCTGCTGCTAAGGATGCTAATGTAGTCAATGAAGACCTCATCCAGGACCTTCTTGTCATTTTCTTTTCCATATAAATCTTCCCTTTTAATTATTTCTTCAAAAGTAGTGGACAAGATTTAATTGTGTAATACCTGAATTACGGATAAATATACCTTTATTACTGCATGTGTTGTTCGAGTTGTCGCTTATTCTTCCTTCAACTCAAATTTCCGGAAACTAAGAATATCGTCGTTAAACTGGGGATTCAGGTAATGGCTGTCGGAAATGTATAGCCCTTCGGGACGAACCAGCATGATGGTCGGATTATAGGTATTGTCGGGAAAGAGGGTTTCGCCGAGAATACGGAAATCTTTATCGAGAATAATAATGCTGAAGTTCTTACGCCCGAATTGTACGAGTTCCATAGGACGGACGCCTTTATCCAAAGTCGAGGGCGGATAAGCAATCCGGTAATAAACCTCCCGGTAGGGATCGTACAGCAAGTTATTATACCAGGCATTCACACAGAAGTCTTCGGGGCTTGCTGTCAACTCGTCTGGCAATTGTACTTTGTCGAAGTACTTACTTTTAACCGAGACTTTCCGTATCGAGTCGTGTTCAGGAGTAGCCACATAGATATTCTCGTCATAGTGGAACGAGTAAATGAAGCGTTGGCCGTCATAGCAACGACTGTAACTGGCTTCCATGCCGTATCGTTTCAGCTTGACTTCCGAACCGGGATAATCGGGATAATCGAAGGGCAGTTTCTTCTCCTCTTTCGTATTCATATTGATTGCGACGGAAACAGGGTCATGCTCAATCAGGCGATTTGGTTCTATGCAGGTATATAGAGTGTGTTCGATACGTACAGGTAATTGTGAGGCTGTAGCCATAAAACAAGAAGGTTTTAATCCAGGAAAAGGCTGCTTATCAAGAAGGTCGCAGTTCTTATTAATCAAGTATAGCCCACTTTCGTAAAAATTGAAGACGTAAATACTGTCGAGATTCTGAATGTAATAACCGAATATCCTTCCAACACCGTTACTTCCTTCCTGTGAAGGGGTTATCCTGAACGCCGGTTTCTGCTGTTTCAGGTCATAGAAGTGGATCGTATTGTTTTCAATATTCTGGAAAGTGAAATACTCTTTTCCGTCTTTGTCTTTATAGACTGAATAAATGTTGAAGTTGTTTTTCGTGTCCGAATCGATCGGGAAAGACAGCGTTTCGTCTGTCTCTTTCAATTCGCATGCTCCGTACTTTTTGTGCGTTGAACAGGAGATAAACAGGAATAAAAAGAATAGTAATAGATGGTGCTTTTTCATGTTCATAATAAATTAAAGGAAAGGAAGAAAATTAAAAACTCCTTGTTCCCGTGCCTCGTGTGGGAGAGTGCGGGAACAAGGTGATTTTGACATGCTTTTTCCGGGCTTTTAATCTTTCTTTAACGGCGGATAGTCGATCGTATAGTGCAACCCGCGACTTTCCTTACGTTCCATTGCCTGACGGGTGATCAGGTAACCGACGTTGATCATGTTACGCAGTTCACACAGTTCTTTGGAGGCCTTGCAACGTTTGAAGAGGCTTTCCGTCTCTTCGTACAGGATGTCCAGGCGGTTCCAGGCGCGGGTCAGGCGGGTATTACTGCGGACGATGCCGACATAAGATTCCATGATCTGGTTCACTTCTTTCATGCTTTGGGTGATCAGTACGCGTTCTTCGGTGGAAATCGTACCTTCATCGTTCCATTCGGGGATGTCGGTATTGAAGTCGTAGCGTTCGAGGACGCTTAGGATATGTTTAGCTGCTGCATCCGCATATACGACTGCTTCGATCAACGAGTTGGAAGCCAAGCGATTTCCACCGTGCAGCCCTGTGCAGGAACATTCGCCGATGGCATAGAGACGACGGATACTGGATTGCCCGTTCAGATCGACACTAATACCGCCGCACAGATAATGGGCTGCTGGAGCTACCGGGATATAATCCTTCGTGATGTCGATGCCGATGCTGAGGCATTTTTTATAGATATTGGGGAAATGCTTCTTCGTCTCCTCCGGGTCTTTATGGGTCACATCCAAGTAAACGTGATCTTCACCTCGGAGTTTCATCTCGTTGTCGATCGCACGTGCTACGATGTCACGCGGGGCGAGAGACAGACGTTTGTCGTATTTTTGCATGAACTCCTTTCCGTCCAGCGTACGTAAGACGCCGCCATATCCGCGCATGGCTTCGGTGATCAGAAAACAGGGACGGTCTCCCGGGTGGAAAAGAGCGGTCGGGTGGAACTGGATGAACTCCATGTTTTTGACAGCTCCTTTCGCGCGATACACCATTGCGATACCGTCGCCCGTAGCGATCAGCGGGTTGGTTGTGTTGCGATAAACAGCTTCGCAACCGCCTGTTGCCATAACTGTTACCTTGGACAGGAACGTGTCTACCTTACCGGTGTCTTCGTTCAGCACATAAGCGCCGTAACATTTGATGCCCGGCGTATGACGGGTGACGATGATACCCAAGTGATGCTGCGTGATGATCTCTACTGCAAAGTGATGGTTGAATATCGTGATGTTGGGATGTCTCTTGATCGCTTCGATAAGGCTTAGTTGGATCTCGGCGCCGGTGTTGTCCTTGTGATGTAGGATGCGGAATTCGGAATGCCCTCCTTCGCGGTGAAGATCGAACTCGCCGTTCTCCTTCTTGTCGAAGTTCACACCCCAACTTATGAGTTCCTTGATCTGATCCGGTGCGCCTCGTACGACCATTTCCACGGCTTCCCGGTCGTTGATCCAGTCGCCGGCAATCATTGTGTCTTCAATATGCTTGTCGAAATTGTCTACCAGCAGGTTTGTTACCGAAGCAATGCCTCCCTGCGCGAAATAGGTGTTCGCTTCTTCCAGCTCTGTCTTGCAGATGATGGCTACTTTCCCTTTATCGGCTACCTTCAAGGCGAGGCTCATGCCAGCGATACCGGAACCGATCACTAAGAAATCGAATTGTTGTACCATAGTTTATATCCTTTGTGGCTGACAAAGTTAGGAATTAACTTATTTAGTTGTACCTTATACAGCCCGCTTTCGTGCAAAATAGTCCGCATTACTGATTCTTTGGATATTTTAAACTTCTCGTCGTAAACATCTCAGAATGGAACCCTGTTCTATTGGGGCATTGGATATCCTGCTAATTATTAACACTTAAACGTTTTAAAATATGAAATCTAAAGTTGTATTGAACGCTCTGGCCTTGTTGTTTGCGGCTGGTGCGATGGCTCAGGATTGTACGTTCTTTTTCCCGCAGACCAAAGGTACGCAGCTCGTAAAAAAAGGCTATGATGCAAAAGGAAACCTGCAGAGTGTGATGACCTACACGGTCGATGAAGTGAAGAACATCCCGTCCGGCCTGGAAGTGGAAGCCGATTATGTGTTCAAAAATAGCGCAGGTACGGTTTATGACAAGGGTGACCTGGAAGCATTCTGCCGAGATGGTGAGTTCTTTATCGAGATGAAGGAGACTTTGTCAAATCCGTCTTTCGTGTCGACCATCCAGTCTGATCTGGCTGCTACCGAAGCAGTCATTAACTATCCGAGTGTATCGAACGCTCCGTCCAATAATGGCGACGATATGTATTTCGATGATGCAACCATTCAGATCTACTCGAAGAAGAATCGGAAGGATCGCAAAAACGTGTCTATCTACGACCGCGAATATGTGACGACCGAACAGGTAGCGACTCCCGCCGGCACGTTCGACTGCACGAAAGTAAAATATAAAATCAAATCCCGCTCCCCGAAGGAAACGATCGAGGGCTATGGATATGAATGGTACGCTCCGAATGTGGGTGTCGTAAAGAACGAACAGTATAATAACAACAATCAGTTGCAATATTATACTGTCCTCGAAGTTGTAAAGTAATGTAAGATATATTCCTTTTTGGGAATTGTTTGACCGGTTTAAGTGGATGCGTTGTTACTGAGAAGTTGCAGCGCATTTTCTTTTCCCTAAATCGCCAAAAGAAATAAAATGATTATCTTTCGGCAAAATTCAGGATATGGACAGAGTCTTTAAATCAAAAGTTGGTTGGTGGTACCATTTGGTACTGTTGGTGATGGTGGCAAGCACTGTTTTTGCATTCGTGGGTGGCAAGTCTCCCGTGACGATGGTCATGCTGCTGTTGTTTACATTGGAATGCATTCACATGCTGTTGTCGACTTGGTATAAAATAACGGCGGATGGTCACTTGATAGCCCATTGCAGTATCTTTCCGGAGAAAAAGATTCCTATCTCGGAGATTAGTGCCGTCGAGGTGACAGTGATGCCTGTCTCGAGCTACGCCCTGTCACTGGACCGTCTGATCATCTACAAAGGCGACACGCAGTGGCTATTGATTTCGCCGGTCAACAAGCAGGACTTCGTCAAGCTGTTGAAGAAGCATAATCCCGATATCCGGATAAAGGAACCGGTTATCTAAAACTTAAAAACAGATTACCATGAAAGCACGGATTCGGAAAAACCAGAAAGATTGGCATGTATACATCTTCTGGATTTTATTAGGAGTATTTGCATTGTTGGTTATTATGGATGCTTTCAGCGAGGACAAATTTGATCGACTACCCTTGATCCTTTGTTTCCTGCCGTTAACTATACTTCAATTGCGTCCGTATCAAATTACAGATAAGGACATGTTGCATGGAAATGGGCAAATCGACGTGAAACTGATCTCCCGGCTCGAAAGCAACGGAAACAAGGTCATTGTTTATTACTCCCGTATGGAAGGAGGTATCGAAAGGCGCTCCTCTTTTTATCCGGCTGACAAGGATGAATTTATCTCGATATTACAACAAATTAATCCCAATATAAAACTTAATTAAATCTGAGAACATGAAATACGATGTTGCCATAATCGGGGGCGGTCCTGCCGGTTATACGGCTGCTGAAAAGGCGGCTGCGGGTGGCTTGTCCACTGTGCTTTTTGAGAAGAACGCGTTAGGCGGTGTGTGCCTGAATGAAGGATGCGTGCCGACAAAGACTTTGCTTTATTCTGCAAAAGTGTTTGATACGATCAAACACGCCCCCAAATATGCGGTAAGTGCGGAGAATCCTGCTTTCGATTTCCCGAAGATCATCGCCCGTAAAAATAAAGTCGTAAAGAAACTGACAGCTGGCATCCGCATGAAGATGAAGGAAAACGGTGTGGAAGTGGTGAGCGGCGAAGCCGAAATCAAAGGTCGGGCAGCCGACGGAACGATCGCTGTCGCTTCGGGCGAAGTTGTTTATGAAGCTGCCAACCTGCTTATCTGCACCGGTTCGGAAACCGTCATACCTCCCATTCCCGGATTGGCGGAAACAGAGTACTGGACAAGCCGTGAGGCATTGCTGTCCAAAGAACTGCCGGCTTCGCTGGTGATCATCGGCGGCGGTGTGATCGGCATGGAGTTCGCCTCCTTCTTCAATAGCATGGGAACGGAAGTGCATGTGGTCGAGATGCTGGATAAGATTCTCGGTCCGATGGACAGGGAGCTGTCCGAGATGTTGCAGGCCGAATATGCCAAACGGGACGTCAAGTTCTATTTAGGACATAAGGTGACTGCCGTAAACGGCGGCGATGTGACGGTCGAGAAAGACGGCGAGACATCAGTCATCCAAGGCGAAAAAGTCCTGTTGAGCGTAGGCCGTCGTCCCGTGACCAAAGGTTTCGGCTTGGAAACACTGGCTCCCGAACCTTTCCGGAACGGCATTAAAGTGAACGGATTTATGCAGACTTCCGTCCCGAATGTGTATGCCTGTGGCGATATAACCGCTTTCTCCCTGTTGGCCCATACGGCTGTCAGCGAAGCGGAAGTGGCCGTCGACCATATTTTAGGTAAGAACCGCAGCATGAGTTATAAAGCCATTCCGGGCGTTGTTTATACCAACCCCGAAATCGCGGGTGTCGGCAAGACCGAAGAGGAGTTGCAAGCTGAAGGAACTCCTTACACCGTCAAGAAGATACCGATGGCGTTCTCCGGCCGCTTTGTCGCTGAAAACGAGCAGGGCAACGGCGTCTGCAAGCTGATTTTGGCTGAAGACGAAACGATCATCGGCGCCCACCTTTTGGGAAATCCGGCCTCCGAGCTGATCGTCATAGCCGGGATTGCTGTCGAAAAAGGCATGAAGGCCTCCGAGCTGAAGTCCATCGTCTTCCCACATCCGACCGTAGGCGAGATCCTTAAGGAAGCGCTTTGATATTTTATTCCCCATACATGCCCGATCCCGATCCATCCCGGCGACTGTTCGATGGATCGGGATCTTTTTGTTGAAAGTCCTGCTTTAATCAACCTGAAGTGTGGAATGTTTTATCTGTTTCCATGAGGAGAAAATAACTTTTCTCGCCAGTGAAAATTTGTTTTCTATGGGAAGAAACAAAAGATTCATGCCAATGGAACAAAATTTCCCCCTCTATGAAACTGCTCCGAAACGGGTAGCCGTTCGTCCTTACCAGGATAGGAGTTGGTTTCATTTAGCTGATGTTTCTTCGAAAATATCCTTATAAGATGCTGAAAATGCTACAGGTTACCAAAAAAATCATTTACTTTGCAAACTTAATAATGTGCCAATGCACAAAAATGGCACATTGGCACATTAATTAATTGGCAAATTATTATTATGGCACAAGAAGATGTATTTAAGAAATTAGTTTCGCACTGTAAAGAATACGGGTTTGTATTCCCCTCTTCAGAGATTTATGACGGTTTAGGAGCAGTGTACGATTATGGGCAGTATGGCGTAGAGTTGAAAAATAACATAAAGAAATACTGGTGGGACAGCATGACGTTGTTGCACGAAAATGTAGTCGGCATCGATTCGGCTATCTTTATGCATCCTACTATCTGGAAAGCATCCGGCCATGTCGACGCGTTCAATGACCCTCTGATCGATAACAAGGATTCCAAGAAACGCTATCGTGCCGATGTACTGATCGAAGATCACCTGGCGAAGATCGAGGAGAAGATGAATAAGGAAGTGGCCAAGGCCGCGAAGAAGTTTGGTGATGCTTTCGATGAAGCCCAGTTCCGTGCGACGAACGGACGCGTGCTTGAATATCAGGCTAAGTGGAACGAGATCCACGAACGCTACTCGAAAGACATGAATGATTCCAATTTCGAAGACCTGCGCCAGCTGATCCTGGATTGCGAAATCGTTTGCCCGATCTCCGGAACCCGTAACTGGACCGATGTCCGCCAGTTCAATTTGATGTTCTCTACGGAGATGGGTTCTACTTCAGACGGCGCCATGAAAGTATATCTGCGGCCGGAAACAGCACAGGGTATTTTCGTCAACTTCCTGAACGTACAGAAGACCGGCCGCATGAAAATACCTTTCGGTATCGCCCAGATCGGTAAGGCTTTCCGTAACGAGATCGTTGCCCGTCAGTTCATCTTCCGTATGCGCGAGTTCGAACAGATGGAAATGCAGTTCTTCGTTCGTCCTGGCGAAGAGATGGAATGGTTCAAGCAGTGGAAGGCTACTCGTCTGAAATGGCACCAGGCAATGGGATTGGGTAATGAAAAATATCGTTATCACGATCACGAAAAGCTGGCCCACTATGCAAATGCGGCTACTGATATCGAATTCGAAATGCCGTTCGGTTTCAAGGAAGTGGAAGGTATCCATAGCCGTACGAATTTCGACTTGAGCCAGCACGAAAAGTTTTCCGGCAAGAAAATCCAGTATTTCGACCCTGAACTGAACCAGAGCTATACTCCGTATGTAATCGAGACCTCTATCGGTGTAGACCGCGTGTTCTTGAGTGTGATGGCCGGTTCTTATTGCGAAGAGACATTGGAAAACGGCGAAACACGTGTTGTATTGAAGTTGCCCGCAGCGTTGGCGCCTATCAAGCTCGCCGTATTGCCGTTGGTGAAGAAAGACGGTCTGCCTGAAAAAGCTGAGGAGATCATGAAGATGTTGCGTTTCGATTTCCGTTGCCAGTATGACGAAAAAGATTCTATCGGCAAGCGCTATCGTCGCCAGGATGCTATCGGAACCCCGTACTGTATTACAGTTGACCACGATACTTTGAAGGATAATTGTGTCACGATCCGTTTCCGCGATACGATGGAACAGGAGCGTGTGAGCATCGACAAGTTGCATGACATTATCTCCGAGAAGGTAAGCATGAAGAATTTATTAAAAAAGATAATGGAATAAACGCATGAAGAAATACCTGCATATCGCGTTGATGTTGTTGTGTGTCTTCGTTGTCTCTTCTTGCAAGGATGATGACGATGATACTGAAGCTGTTGAAAGAGAGGCTTATAAGTTGGAACAGGACATTGCCTTCCAGGCAAAAGTAAATGAAACCGGTTTTGTAAGATGGTATTCGGAAGCCGGTGATGGTTATGTTTGTGCCAAACTGATTGAAAAGGGGAATGGCAAGCAAGCTTATTTCAATAGCCGTGTCTCGGTCTACTATAAAGGTTCTTTGACAGATGGAACGGAGTTTGATGCCCGGTTGTTTGAAGACGGTACGCCCTTCAAGTGTGCGGTCAGTTCATACTATGCGAATTATTCGAACTCCAATCCGAATGGATATGGTTCCGTTATATCTGGTTGGACAGTTGCTTTGCAACATATGGTTGAAGGAGATAAATATGAGGTTTGGATTCCGCAGCAGTTAGCCTATGGTGCAAGCGACAACGGTGATATCCCGGCTTATTCGACTTTGATATTCGAAATAGAGCTGGTATCGGTGGATGAGCAGGCAGCTTCGGCAAGTTAAAAGTTGATTTATAAAAGAATAAAAAGGGGTTGTCTATACAATGTGTAGGCAGCCCCTTTCTACTTTTTATTTCTTCTGTTTCAATATCCTCTGTGCACAGTCCGAGAACACTACGATCGCCCCGGCAATGATTGCCGTATCTTTTATTACTAGTCTGCCTGCCCCGGTCAGCAGTGGGAATCCGTGCTCTCCGCTTCCTAAGTCTGGCACCCATACTTCAGGTGTTGTTACTAGGAAAGAAAGTGTTCCGATTGTCATGATAATGGCGAGTCCTGCACCTACCAGACCTATTTTAGGGGAGAAAATACCTAAGAATGTCAGGATACCGATAGCCATGATCAGGATACCCAATCCGTACGAGAAGCCATACGTGTTGTTTTCCACATGCCATTGATGTCTTGCTTCGTTGAATTCTCCTTCTTTCAATTTATATTCTTTATATTTGGGAGCGTTTTTCGTATAGAAGAAGCTCATAAAAGGACTGTTTGCTACAAACGGTACGATACCTTCTGCTTCGTAGTTATAGAATTTCAATCCTCCGATCCAAACGAATATAATCAGGATTGCTGTGCGGATCAGATTAATACCTAGCTTTTGAGTGGAGGCTGCGATGTTCAGGAAGGTGTAAAATAGATTACTTAGGGATATTCAGTAAATAGTATAAAATTAGCCAACTAATTCATACACAAAAT
>ENA-UOIZ01003161-UOIZ01003161.1-human-gut-metagenome-genome-assembly--contig:-P88-NODE-3161-length-10490-cov-153.746239_pt1 | contig 10490 bp, 8 predicted proteins | sample MGYA00242336_ERZ723883 | MGnify/ENA metagenome assembly ERZ723883 | reverse complement strand
CATAAAGTATTATTCAAAAGTCGATCATCCTCGACTACTAAAATTCGCATGGTATCACACTCCTTCATTTTCAGTGTAGCACCCAAATGTCACAGAAACCTCACTGAGATTTGTTTTCTTTTCTCCGCCTGTCTACTGGCTTCTCTGCATTTTTAGGAATAAGCCAAATCGTCGCCATTTTTACAGCACCGGGGATGCGCCCAGATGTACACAAATAATTTATCTGGCGCGGCGTAACATTCCATTTTTGGCTTGCCTCTTTTAATGTTATGTAGTCCATTTTGCACCTCCTAAAATATTATATTTCGTCTTCTCGAAGAATACAAGTTTATCCCTACCTATTACTCTACAAAAATCAGCATAATCTTACCGTTCATCAGGCATAATTAGGTTATTCCTTTGCACAAACCAGAACGATACAATGTTATTGAGGTGAACGATTATGCCGATTGATGATTTAACTGCTTTAGGGCAGAAAATGCGGGAAGCCCGAAAGAATAAAGAGCTAACACAACAGGAGCTATCTGATTTGAGCCATGTTTCTGTAAAGCAAATCGCCAATATCGAAAAGGGGAAAATGAATCCTTCTTATTTGATTTTGAGAGCATTGGCCAAGGTCCTGCATATCTCTTTAGATACACTTATAAATCCAGATGTTTCTCTGGAGGATGAAGGTGTCAATCAGATGAAAATGCTTTATTCCAGCTGTCCGCCAGAAATGCGTGACACCCTGCTGCATCACACCCAGGAAACGGTGAAAGAACTGACAGAGTTGTCCGAGAAATTTGAAACGAATTGAGCCAGTGAGTGAAATTTAACGATTCTCTCACTGGTTCTTTTCATTTTCGGAGAAAAGAGGCAAGCAATGCCTGTGTTAATACACACAGGCCCGCAGAGAAGAAAATCCCTCCGTGATTTTCCTCTCCGCTTGCTTGTTGAGGGCAGCGCCCCCAAGCCCCTTTGAACACAGAATTTCATTCTGTGGCTGCGCGTTCTGCGAACGCTTTTGACCAGGACCAGCTTACCGCTGGCCGTGGTCTTTTTCTTTTTCAACATCCTGTTCTACCTCCATTTTCAGCACTCGATCTACATTTGCCTTTGCCGTTAAAAGCTCCCGCATTTCCTCACGGGAACGCCGGTACTCGGCATAGGTCTTTTTCTTTTCTTCCAGCAATTTCGCATACTCTGTCTGCAACTCTTTGACCTTGGGCAGCTTCTTGACGCCCATCTCATCAAAGGCATTCTTAGCAGCCTGGTGGAGCAGAATTTCTTCCTCATGTTCCTCCCGGAATTTCTTAGAGTAGCCCGCCTTGCGGTATGCCACATAGACCTCACGGGTCTTGGCATAATTTACGATGTGAGTACGCAGAACAGCGATCTCTGCCATGCGCTTTTCAGCCGCTTTGATCTGCGCCGAAAGCTCATTGTGATGTGCCGTGGCAGCCGCAGCCTTTTCTTCCAAAACCGCATACTCCAGCAGGTTATTCTCTGACAGGTAATTCATGGTCTGCGCCATTTGCTTCAGATTGAAAACTTTAGCCCATCGCGCATAGCCAGCACCTTTTCCAGCCTGCAATTTTGCCTGAATGTCCACCAGCAGATTGACCTTCGGCGGCTCTGCCTGTGTGACTGTTTTCTTTCGCGGGGTATGTGCTTTCTTCCCTAAGAGAACTGCCCGCAAATCTTCCAATCCATATCCTTCGCCCAGACTGTCCATGCGGGCGGCTTTCTCCCAACCAGAGAGCTTCAGTCGATACGATTTTCCGCGCTTTGAGACTTCACAACCATACTCTTGCAACAGCTTCAGCAGTTCTTCAAAGTCAGCAGGACTTTGTGATAATGCGTTGTCAATTGCCACACGCAGCAGCTCTCGGTGAGAGGGCTTTGCCTGATCGCCCAGCCATTTGTTATAGCTCTTTCCGTGAGGTTTCGGATTCTCCACAATGGACAGTCCGTTTTCGATGCAGATGGTGTCACTTAACTGTCGGACTGCCTTGGTGCTGCCCCAAAAGTTTCGGAATTTCCGGTCATATTCTAAGCTGACCGATGACCAGATAATGTGATTATGAATGTGCGACTTGTCTATGTGAGTGCAGACCACAAAGGCATGATTGCCCTTGGTAAAACGCTTGGCAAATTCCACACCCAGCCGGTTCGCTTCTTCCGGAGTGATCTCACCGGGGCGGAACGACTGGCGCACATGATAGGCGATCACATCATCCGCGCCGCGCACTCGTCCGGTAGCGGCAATGTACTGCCGCTTTGCCAGAAGGAACTCCGCATCCGCAGTCCGGCTGTCACACGCATAGCCGGTAATGAGCCTGCCGTTATCTGTTTTCTTTGGATTGGCCACATAGTCGATGATGTCACTGATCGCCCGACTCTCTGTGCGGCCTTTGCCGACATGAAGCGGCATGATTCTTGTAGTTGCCATAATAGAAGGCCCTCCTCTCATAAATATTTTTGTTTTCGCTGAACTCTTTGCTTCTATCGTTGCAATAACTTTCTCCGCTGGGTATAATAAAAAAGAACTTTCTACAACCTCAAAGGAGGGATTTCTATGATAGAACAGCTCATTGCTGAAGCAACCGAATGTGATTTCAAAGTTGCTCTCGAAACAAAAAAGCCAAAAAGCTGGTTAAAAAGTGTCAGTGCCTTTTCCAATGGAATCGGCGGCACTCTGTTTTTCGGAGTCTCTGATGACCGGGAGCCTATCGGCTTGTCCGATGTTCAAAAGGATGCTGAAGCGATCAGCCGCTTAATCAAAGAACGTATCACACCATTACCTCAGTTTATCTTAAAACCATTACAGGAAGATGGTAAAAATCTATTAGCTCTGGAGGTTTCTCCCGGCCGCAGCACCCCATATTATTACAAGGCAGACGGCGTGATGGAAGCATATATCCGTGTTGGAAATGAAAGCGTAATTGCCCCGGATTACATTGTGAATGAACTGATCTTAAAGGGAACCAATCAGTCCTTTGATACCCTAACAACAGACGCGGTAAAAAAGGATTACAGCTTTACACTTCTGGAAGCAACCTATCTGGAACGAACCGGCCTCCGCTTCGAGCCATCCGATTATGTCTCCTTCGGTTTGGCTGACAAAAATGGGTTCTTGACCAATGCCGGAAAGCTCATGACCGATCAGCACACAGTTTATAACTCCCGTATGTTCTGTACCCGGTGGAATGGCTTGGAAAAAGGCTCTATCTTTGATGATGCGCTGGACGATAAAGAATACGAAGGGAATCTGATTTATCTACTGAAAAGCGGCAGTGAATTTATTCGCAATAATTCCAAAGTCCGTTTTGTCAAAGAGGCACAGTATCGTGTAGACAAGCCGGATTATGCGGAACGAGCTGTGACAGAGGCTCTTGTCAATGCGCTTATCCATCGTGATTATATTGTGCTTGGCAGCGAAATCCATATTGATATGTTTGATGATCGGGTGGAAATCACATCTCCGGGCGGTATGTTTGGCGGCGGCTCAATTCAGGAATACGATATTTACAGTATCCGTTCGATGCGACGAAACCCTGTGATTGCTGACCTGTTCCACCGCATGAAGTACATGGAACGCCGTGGAAGTGGCCTGCGCAAAATCGTCAGTGAAACCGAAAAGCTGCCTGGATACACAGAGGCATATAAGCCCGAATTTTCCTCAACAGCGACAGATTTCAGAGTCATCTTGAAAAATGTAAACTACAACTTAGAGGGTGACGCCCACCAAGTTATCCACCAAGTTACCCACCAAGTTATTGAACTATCAACGGTATCCAAACAGATTTTGGCTTTTTGCACAACACCAAAATCCAAGAAAGAGCTTGCAGTATTTTGCGGCTTCAAAGATTTAAGAAACTTCACTTTGAAGCATATCAATCCGCTTTTAGAATCCGGGCAATTAGAAATGACTATTCCCGATAAACCTAAAAGTCGCAATCAAAAATATATTACAGTTCGTTCCGAATAAACAGAGAAGCAGGGCATTGGGTCTCATCTCCCATTGTCCTGCTTCTTTTTCATTCCAAATTATATTCACATCATTTACCCATACACCCAATCCTGTATCGCAAATTTCAAACTCTGCACCTTTCCCAGCAGCCAGATCGCAGCCAGCGGCAGCCCCATCGGGCTAATCAAAAATGCCATAACCAGCAAAATCACACCATTCTGCGGGGAATAGGTAATAAGCACAGCCACGCCAAGCAGAGCAATTACAGTGCTGAGCAGACCAAGCACCAGACCGGATATGTAGATCAGCCCCGTGCAGAGCCAGACAAAAAGCGTCAACACCAAAACGACCGGTGCAGTTACGATCATCAGTAGACATTTCAAAATCTTCATTCCTGTTCCTCCTTCCAACGCTCCAGATGCCGTTTGCACAGGGCATCCGCTTCTCTCTCATCATCTTCCGTCACTTCCCGTTTTCCTTTGGTCAGTTCAATCTCCAGATAAGTCCGGTAATCATCGGCTAAGAGGTCGAACAGTTCCTTGGGAGTATGGCACACCTCGCCAGAGCAATAGTGAAAATCTTGGTCAAATTCAACTCTTACACATCCATGGCGGCTGATATAAACTTCTATGGTCTCGTCTGCGGTCAGGTAATCCGCAAAAATCTCCAGCACCTTTTCAAAGGTCAGCATCTGTTTTCACTCCTTTGCTACGCTTCTTATTCTACTCATATTATCCGGTACGGACAGGCAAAAGACAAGGATACAGACAAAAAGAAAAAGCGGAGGAAGGTGCGGCGAAGAAACGCCGTTCCTCCCTCCGCAAATGGAGTATCTATCCCTGTTATGAAAGTTTGGAGAGTTGGGTAAGGATTTCCTTTACACCCTCCCACAGTTGTTCCTGCCGCTGGGATATATCCTCCAAGTCAGCATTATAAACCCGCCCGGTCTCATGCACTTTGCGGGTCAGCTGGTTCAAGTTGTTGCTGCTTCGGCGCATCAGGGAGACCAACTCCTTCAGCTCTGGCAGTTCCAGCTTGACCACATAACCATCCAGCGCCATTTTCCGCAGATAAGCGCTCAAATTCTCTGTCCCGTATTGCTGCATCTTTTGATGGATCAGTTCCAGTTCTTCTGCGGACACCCAAAACAGAACCGGCACATCCCGCTTGCGCTTTGCCATGGTTATCGCTCCAGCTCCCGTTTTTTCGGGGCGGCAGACTTATTGGCGGGCAGCTCCTGTTTGAGCTTATCCCGTACTGAGGGACGGGACGGTTCCAGTTTTTCTCTCTGGGTACGGCTGCGCTGCTGTTCTTCACGCACCAGATCAATAAAACCATCCAGCACAGCAGGGTGGCTGTTTAAGGCATAACCACAACGGACGGTTTCGGGATTCTCATTAGGAATGGTCTTGGCCCATTCTTTGTTGCGTCGGGAGTAGCGCCCATCCCAGTCCTGAAGCTGGACGGTGTTAGCCAGAACCATAGCCACACGCTCCATGCCATAGGTCTCGATCACACCCTTTGCCGCATCGTGGCTGAGATACATTCCGTCGAAGTGTTCCCGCACCGCCGCTTCAATGGACTCCTTGCATTGGAGATTTACATTGTTGGAAGCTCGGTACTGCTCCAGCTCCCCATGTTCTCTCGCATAGGCAGCTGAATGGGGATAGACCGGTGTTGTTCGCAGTTCCTCTTTAGCTCTGCACACATCGTCGGCACGGTTCTCAATGCTGTCCCGGATCACATCCATGTGACCGGTCTCCAGCTTTTCAAAGTAGCTGTACACATCCGCCAGCGGCGAAGAAGATTCCAAAAGCGCCTGTGCCTGGGCATCGGTCAACTCCAATTCCTCCATTGCCATCACGATGTCCTCGCGGATGGTGTACTCATAGGCATGGTTTAAGACTTCTTCCGGGGACTGGCTTTTCAGCCAGTCCCGGAACTTGTCCTGTTCGGCAGTCATCTTTTCAAAAAGGGCTGTATTCAGATCGTTGGTATTCATGTTATCGCACCTCCTCATGCTGTTTTGGTTTCTTGTCTGTACTGCGGGGCGTCACCGGGCGCTTCAGGCTGTCCAGCACCGAAGTCCGTGTGCTTTTGGCAACAACAGCCTCGGCGTGTGCCTGTCCCTTTCCGTCGATGTTCAGCAAAGTATCCAGCTCCACCAGACGGGCATTTTTGCTTCGCAGTTCTTCTTCATAAAGGAATGGCTTTCCGACTTCCTCCTTTGCGGCAGCCTGCTGCTGATAGAGGTTATCCAGCTGGGCCTTTGCCGCCTCCAGACGCTGGGGCATCTGGGCGAGGGCATTGTCGATACGGGTAAGATTTCCGCGAGGGTCTGTACCAAGGGTTGCCCGGTGGGTCATCTGTCCTTTCAGCAGGAGCGTATACTCCTGTTTCCATGCGGAAAATTCCACGGATATGGCATAGCCCCGGTAGCTGCCGATCTGTACCGGATCGGAGGTTTTGACCTCCTTGCAGGCATCCAAAAGGGCTGCACCGGCGTTCTCCTTATCGGTCAGCAGATCGCCGCGGATTTCCATACCAGCAAAACCGTCCTCCGGGTGCGGGTGCGCTGCCAAAACCTCCAGATCGGATTCAAAGCCCTTGATAAAGCCCTTGTGCTTTTCAATCTCCTCCGGGAAGTATTTGAGCAGCTGGTCCTCCAGACGATACTGCTTGCTCTGGTGGTCGGCTTTCATCAGCTTCAGGCGGGATACCTCCACATCCAAATCCATACGCTCCTTGATGCGGGGATCTCCGGCACACAGGGCTTTGATCTCGGCAAAGGAAAGCGCCGTTTCGTCCACATCATCGCAGGAACGCACCGGCGATTTAGAAGTCATGATCTGACTGATGAATTTTTGCTTATTCTCCACCGTCTGCCAGAGGTATGCGTCAAAGGTTCCTTCGGTCACATAGCGGTACACATGGACAAGAGGATTCTGGTTACCCTGGCGCTCGATACGGCCCTTGCGCTGGGCAAGGTCTCCCGGTCTCCACGGACAGTCCAGGTCATGAAGTGCCACCAGACGGTCCTGCACATTGGTGCCTGCGCCCATCTTGGCGGTGCTGCCCAAAAGGACACGCACCTGACCGGTACGGACTTTAGAGAACAGCTCCTTTTTCCGCACTTCGGTATTGGCTTCATGGATAAAAGCGATCTGGTCGGCAGGCATCCCCTGGGCAATGAGTTTCTGACGAATATCGTCATATACCGTAAAGACCGGTTCCTGCTCCGGCAGAGGCACAGCGCCTTCCAATGCGTGAAGCAGTGGATTATCCAGCGTTTTCGCCGCCTTGCTTGCAGGAGCTTTTGCCTGCGGTGTAGAAATGTCGCAGAACACCAGCTGGGTCAGCTTGTCAGCTTTGCCATCCCGCCAGATCTGCATGATGTTGTCCACGCACTGATTGACCTTTGTGCCAGGTTCATCCGGCAGCATCTGGTTGACGATTCTCTGGTCCAGGCCCAGCTTACGGCCATCCGAGGTAATCTTGAGCATATTGTCCTGGGACGGGTCAACGGTTCCGCTGTGTACCAGCGATGCGCGCTCCGAAAGGGCCTTGACCATTTCCTGCTGATGTTCGGTAGGCTGCGCCACGATGTTGTGGTATTCCACCTCCGGGGTGGGCAGGTTCAGTTGGTCGGCGGTCTTGATGTCCGCCACTTCTTTGAACAGGTTCATCAGCTCTGGCAGATTAAAGAACTTGCTGAATCTCGTTCTTGCCCGGTAGCCGGTGCCTTCCGGTGCCAGCTCCAATGCTGTGACGGTCTCTCCAAATCGGGAAGCCCAGCAGTCGAAGTGGGTCATGTTCAGCTCTTGCAGGCGTTCATACTGAAGGTAACGCTGCATGGTGTAAAGCTCGGTCATGGAGTTGCTGACCGGGGTGCCGGTGGCAAAAATCACGCCACGGTTTCCGGTGATCTCATCCATATAGCGGCACTTGGCAAACATATCGGAGGATTTCTGCGCGTCCGATGTGGAAAGACCAGCCACATTCCGCATTTTTGTGTATAGAAACAGGTTTTTATAGTTGTGGGCCTCGTCCACAAACAAACGGTCCACACCCAGCTGCTCGAAGGTTACCACATCGTCTTTTCGCCCCTCGGCTTGCAGCTTTTCCAGTCTGGCTTCCAGAGACTTTCTGGTACGCTCCAGCTGCTTGACGGTAAAACGCTCGCCGCCGCTGGCCTGCACCTCTGCGATGCCCTCGGTGATCTCGTCGATCTGCTCATAGAGAAGCCGTTCCTGACGCTCCCGGCTGATGGGGATACGCTCAAACTGGCTGTGTCCCATGATGATGGCATCATAATCACCCGTCGCAATACGAGCGCAGAACTTCTTTCGGTTATGGGTCTCAAAGTCCTTTTTGGTGGTGACTAAGATATTGGCGGAAGGATAGAGACGCAGAAACTCCGACGCCCACTGCTCGGTCAGATGGTTTGGAACCACAAAGAGAGATTTCTGGCACAAGCCCAGGCGTTTGGCTTCCATCGCAGCGGCCACCATCTCAAAGGTTTTACCTGCGCCCACCTCATGTGCCAGCAAGGTATTACCGCCATACAGCACATGGGCGATGGCGCTTTTCTGGTGTTCCCGCAGGGTAATGGCCGGGTTCATGCCCCCAAAAGTGATATGGCTGCCATCATACTCGCGGGGACGGGTAGAGTTCATTTCTTCGTTGTACTGGCGCACCAAAGTCTGGCGGCGCTCCGGGTCTCTCCAGATCCAGTCCCTAAAGGCTTCCCGGATCGCCTGCTGTTTTTGAGCCGCCAGGGTGGTCTCCTTGGCGTTCAGCACGCGGCGCTCTTTTCCGTCTGCGTCCTCTATGGTGTCATAGATACGGACATCCCGCAGGTTTAAGGAATCCTCCAGAATCTTGTAGGCGTTGGCGCGGCTGGTCCCATAGGTGGTATAAGCTGCCACATCGTTGTAGGATACAGAAGATTTCCCCTTGATCTGCCATTCAGCGGTAAAGGACGAATAGTTGACCCCAATACTGCGCTGGAGATAAAACGGGGTATTAAAGGTCTCATACATAAACTGCTGGATATATTCCTTGTCAATCCAGGTAGCGCCCAGACGCACCTCGATCTCCGACGCATCCAGGTCTTTGGGCTGGGCGGCGGTAAGAGCTTCCACATTGACTGCATAAACCGGGTCCTGCTGTGCCGCCCGCTGCGCCTGACGCAGTTTGCGGCGTACATTGCCGGAAAGGTATTCATCAGCAGTCACATAATGGGGTGTGCCGTCCTGTTCCAGCTGTCCCGGCACACGGAAGATCACGCCTTGCAGTTCTCCGGCCAGTGCTTCTTTTGTTTTTCCGGTAAGCTGGCTCATATAGTCCATATCCACGCAGGCTTTTTCCGAGATGGACACCGCCAGTGCTTCACTTGCCGTATCCACCACAGCCACCGCCTGATGGGGCTTGATGGTCCGCTTGGTGAACATATCTGCCTTACGTTCCAGTTTACCGTCCTCGTCGATGACTTCCAGCGCACAGAGCAGGTAATAGGAAGAATCGTCTGCATAGGCCAGACGGTTTGCACGGTCATTGATGAGACCGTATTTGGCAGAAAAGCTGTCATAGAGGCTGTTCAGTTCCGCCTGCTTCTCCCGAATGGTGCTGTCCGGAACCGCTGCATCCATCTGAAGGTCGATCAGTTCCTGCACACAATCACGCAGTCCCACAAGACCTTTCACGCGGGCTTCGGCGGTGGCGTTGAGGTCAGGGCGCACCATACGGCTGTTTTCCCGGTAGTACACCTGCCCGTCTACAATGGCATAGGAATAGTTCTTCACATTGGGGTCGGCAGGAATGGAGGTGTCAATGGCTTCGCCTTCGCCCAGCTCCGGCAGCTCTGCCTCCTGATAAGTGCCATGAATGTACTTCACAGCATCATGCAGCTGGTCGGAAAGCTCCAGTCCCTCGATAGGGTTCACGGTGTAGTCCATACCATGAGCAGTGCTTACCGGCTCCTGTCTGCCCAGCACCATTTCCGGGTGGTCGATAAAATACCGGTTGATGGCAAATCCGTCCTCCGTCTGTCCGGTTTGAGTCCATTCCGGCACGATGTCCAGCGGGCGGTCCCGCTTTTGGAGGAAGATGATGTCCGATACCACCTCGGCACCGGCATTCTTTTTGAACGCGTCATTAGGCAGACGGATAGCTCCCAGCAGCTCAGCACGCTGGGCAAGATAGCGGCGCACGGTGGAATCCTTGGCGTCCATGGTATATCGGGAGGTCACAAAAGCTACCACGCCGCCGGGACGCACCTGGCCGAGTGCTTTGGCGAAAAAGTAGTTATGAATACTGAAATTCAGCTTGTTGTAGGCTTTGTCGTTGACCTGATACTGACCGAACGGCACATTGCCGATGGCAAGGTCAAAGAAGTCACGCCTGTCGGTGGTCTCAAAGCCGCCTACTGTGATGTCCGCCTTGGGATAGAGCTGCTTTGCGATGCGCCCGGAAACAGGGTCCAGCTCCACGCCGTACAGACGGCTGTTTCGCATTTTCTCCGGCAGCATACCAA
>ENA-UOIZ01003154-UOIZ01003154.1-human-gut-metagenome-genome-assembly--contig:-P88-NODE-3154-length-10508-cov-7.002679_pt1 | contig 10508 bp, 8 predicted proteins | sample MGYA00242336_ERZ723883 | MGnify/ENA metagenome assembly ERZ723883 | reverse complement strand
TATAGCAAGAGAGCCTGACGGCAAAAGATAAGGTACCTAATGACCTTAGAGGCTTTAAGATCATTAGGATCTTTAATAAAAACGCCCGTGCATTACACAGCACGGGCGTTTTTTTCGACAGCGGTTTATCAACGAATTATACGTTGTATCGAATTGGCATGTTGTATAGCATTGCGAAGTCCCTCCGCATCGTCATTCTCTATCATTTTTCGCATGACTTGGAGTTGATGGATATGTTCGCGCAGAACATCGAGAACATTATATTTGTTTTTCAGCAATATCGGAATCCATGTCTGCGCCGACGACTTCGCAAGTCGCACCGTACTCTCGAATCCGCCACCGGCAAGATTGAAAATATGCTTGTCTTCACGCTCCTTTTCGAGTACCGTCAATGCAAGCGCAAATGAAGTAATATGCGAAATGTGCGAAACATACGCCGTGTGGAGATCATGTTCTTCACCGCTCTCCATCTCGGTCTTGTGCATACCTATCGTGTCGTATATACACTCGACGAGTTCGACAGCATCGGGAGCGCTGCGCTCCTTTTCGAGAATCACGACCGTGCGTCCGGCGAAAGCGTCGTCGCGAGCGGCAGCAGGACCGCTGTACTCCGTTCCCCACATAGGGTGAGTAGCCACGAAACGGCATCTGTTCGGATGCATCGAAATCGTTTCGCACAACTCGCTCTTCACCGATCCCATGTCGATAACCGTCTGATGCGGCGCAACTCTGTTCAGCAGTTTCACGGCGAGCAGCGGTATTTCGTCTACGGGAATCGCAATCACAATAAGATCTGATTCAGCCATACAGCGGTCAAGCGTTACGATCTCGTCCACAAGACCGAGCCTCAACGCCTCGTCGGCATTGGCAGCCGAAGCCTCGACACCCCATATTCTGTCGGCGAGCGCATATCTGCGCAATGCGAGAGCGAATGAGCCGCCGATCATGCCCACTCCTATAATCGTCGTCGTCATATCCGGTCATTGAAAAGTTTCATCTGCGCGTTCACAGACTCCTCGTGAACGGCACGCAATACGGTCTTCACAAACTCGGGATTCAATCCCACCTCGACCGCTTGTGCGCCACGCTTGTTCAGTATTTCATCATAACGCTGCGCCTGCAATACCGGCATGTTATGCTCTTTCTTATAAAGTCCGATTTCGTGGCATACCCGCATTCGTTTCGCCAGCAGATCCAACAGTTCGTTATCGAGTTTGTCTATCTCGCGACGCAAGTCGGTCAGGCTTTCGGTTGTCTGCATCGTATCGCGAATCACCAAATGCTCGACTATCAGAGCCAATGACTCGGGAGTAACCTGCTGGTTCTTGTCGCTCCACGCACAATCTGGGTCGCAATGCGACTCGATCATCAATCCGTCGAATCCGAGATCCATCGCTTCCTGCGACAACGGAGCGATAAGTTCGCGGCGCCCACCCATATGACTCGGGTCGCAGAATATCGGCAAATCGGGAATACGCCGGTGCAGTTCAATAGGAATAGGCCACTGCGGAGCGTTGCGGTATAGCGACTTGCCGTACTCGCTGAACCCGCGGTGAATCGCACCCAGCCGTTTTACTCCTGCATTGTTGATGCGTTCGAGCGCACCTATCCACAGTTCAAGATCAGGATTGACGGGATTCTTGACAAGTACCGTAACATCGGTTCCGGCAAGGACATCGGCGATGGCCTGCACGGCAAACGGATTGGCGGAGGTGCGCGCACCGATCCACAGAATATCCGTTCCGGCATCCAGTGCATCGCGCACATGCTCGGCATTGGCGACCTCGACGGCTGTATACATGCCGTATTCACGCTTCACGCGTTTCAGCCATTCGAGGCACGGTTTACCGCTGCCCTCGAATCCGCCAGGTTTAGTACGCGGCTTCCACACACCCGCACGGAATATTCTTACGCCGCGTTCGGCAAGCCGTCCTGCTGTTTCGAGTACCTGCTCCTCGGTTTCGGCACTGCACGGACCGGCAATGACCATAGGGCGGCAGGACTCTACCCCATCGAATTTTATTGGCGATAGTTTCATGATATTTATCGTTTCAGTTTTTCTATTCTTTGCAAAGCCTCCGTCATGCGCTCTTCGGTCGCACACAACGAAAGTCTTATATATTTTCTGCCGTTTTCGCCGAAAACGAAACCGGGAACGACGAATATTCCCGCTTCATACAACAATCTGTCGGCAAGATGCGCTCCGTCGATCTCCTCCGCCGGCACTTCCCCCCACAGGAACAGACCGGTCTGCGACTGATCGTAGCGGCAATCCAACGCCTTCATTATCCGTTCGGCTATCGTGCGTCTTCCGGTATATATGCGGTTCAACTCCGAGTACCATTCGTCGCCGCACCGCAAAGCCTCTACCGCCGCAAGTTGAATCGGACGGAACATGCCCGAATCGATATTCGACTTCACTCGCAATATCCACTCCACGAAACGGCTGTTGGATGCGAGCATTCCTACACGCCAGCCCGCCATATTATGGCTCTTGCTCAACGAATTGAGTTCGATGCAGACATCCTTCGCTCCTTCGACCGAAAGAATGCTCGCCGGCGAATCGTTGAGAATGAAACCGTACGGATTGTCGTTGCATATCACTATTCCGTGTCGGCGACCGAAATCTACAAGCCGTTCGAGAGTTTCCCGCGACGCCTTAGCACCGGTAGGCATGTTCGGATAATTCACCCACATCAACTTGATTCGCTCCAAAGGCAACTGTTCCAAAGCATCGAAATCGGGTTGCCAACCGTTAGTCGCATCGAGCGCATAGTTGAATATCTCCGCTTCGGCAAGCCGGCTGACGGACGAATAGGTCGGATAGCCGGGGTCGGGAACAAGAACACCGTCACCCTTGTTCAGAAATGCAAGACTTATATGGAGTATACCCTCTTTCGATCCCATGAGCGGACGAATCTCCGTCGCCGGATCGAGCATCACACCGTAATATCGGGCATACCACTCGGCAAACGCCTCGCGCAGTTCGGGAATACCTATGTAGGATTGGTAGGAATGAGTGTCGGTGCGCCGGCTTTGATCGCACAGCATATCTATAACATCCTCATGCGGCGGACGGTCGGGACCTCCGACACCGAGACTCACTATATCGCGTCCTCCGGCACGCAATTCGGCTATTTCTCGTAGTTTCGATGAAAAATAGTATTCGGTTACAAAGCCGATACGGTCGGCTGGCAATATTTTACGATTTGTATTCGGCATACTCTCCAAGAATTTTAAGGTCGTTCACCAACGGCAGTATAGCCGCCACAGACTGACGGTAACGCGTCGGATCGTCGAACGTAACATCGACATAGAATCGATACTCCCACTCGCGACCGACAATCGGAAGCGACTGTATTTTTGTCAGATTTATATCGTAGAACGAGAAGATTGTCAAAACTTTCGACAAACTGCCGCGTTCGTGCCGCAAACTGAATACGAGCGACGCCTTGTCCGGATGTTTCGTCACCGCGGCATCGCCGTGCGCTATTGCCAGAAAACGTGTGAAATTGTGCTTGTTCGTCTCGATTCCGTCCGCCAGAATCTTCATTCCGTAAATATCAGCCGCAAGTCGTCCGCAAATCGCCGCATGTCCGCGCAGACCGCGTTCGGAAATCTCCTTCGCACTGCCGGCCGTATCCTCCTTCTCGACGATTTTGAGAGAAGGATGCTTTTTGAGAAACTCTCCGCACTGCATCAACGCTATCGGATGCGAATCCACCTCGGTAACAGTTTCGATCGTATCTTCTGGCAAGGCGCACAACGTATGAGAAATGCGCAGTTTGTATTCGCCGATCACTCGCAATCCGCTACTGCGCAACAATTCGTGATTCTGCAACAGACTTCCGGCGATGGTATTCTCTATGGCGACTATTCCGTATGGAGAATCACCGTCGCAGACATGTTCGAACAGTGCGTCGAATGTTCTGCACGGAATGATTTCGATCTCTTCACCACCGAAATACTCTCGTGCCGCCATTTCGTGGAAACAACCTGTTTCACCCTGTATTGCCACTCGCTTCATATACTCTCTCCTACAACCTGCATATCTGCACCCGCTGCACAGCAGTCAAGCCCCAGTGTGATGCTGGGTGAGTCTGATTTATAACGGTACGCCGCAGGCTTGCAGCGACAGACCGCCGATAATCCGGCAATGCCAGCACTCCGTTGTTTCGGTGCAAATCGTACATATATTTACTAAAAAAGTCCCATTCTTTCGGAACGGGACTATAATCGGTTATATTATCATTGCAATCGCATACAATCCCTTTTTACTTCTGTGGATAAAAGTAAAAATAATAAAAGTATGCAAATGCGAAACTGCTCATGTAAACCGAATAATATTTATTCGACCGTAAAGATAATCAAATTTAACAAGCGACGGCATCAATTTTCGATATTTTTTATCTTCTGCGGTAATTTTAGTCGATTCCGAGGCGGAAATAGCGCACGACCATAAAGTCGTTAAGGTCTTTAAAGTCCTTCTCCCAAAACAATTCCACCCCGCGACGAAGATTCGTCGCGGGGTGGAATACCTGATACGATGATCGGACTTAAAGAGTTCCCTCTACCTCCCACCAGAAGGCTCGTAATCCGAGTTGTTCGTTAGCCTTGTCGATACGGCGCAACGACTCGATGAACTCGCTCGCCTTAGGCTCCTCGACCATCGCGATCATCGCCGAATTGAGCGTCGGCCATGCGTAGTCGCCCAAGTGCGGTTCGCCACCGAACATGCCGCGACCCGTAACCTCCTCCCAGCCGGTAAAGCCGTGGATACCAAGACGCTTCATCTCCTGATGCACTTCATCGTAGAGTGCCTGATTGCACGATAAGAATATTGCTTTCATAACTTTTACGCTTTATTTTTTGCAAGTTTTTTCGCCAAACGGCGCTCCTTTCTGACTGCAAGCGACGTAAACATCACCGGAATAAGGAACAGCGTGATAAGCGTCGAGAACGAAAGTCCCCAAGCGACCGACATACCGAGCGAGTTCCACATTTCGGCACCGACACCGTTGCCTATCGCCATAGGAATCATACCTATGACGGTCGTAAGCGTCGTCATCAGAATCGGGCGCAGACGCGAACGTCCTGCCGTTACGACAGCCTCGTAGATCGGCATCTCGCGGGCGATACACAATCGCGTATAGTCCACGAGTACGATACCGTTGTTCACAACTATACCGACGAGCATCAGTACACCCAACATACCCATTACGCCCATTGCCGTACCCGTAATCCACAATCCGATGAACACACCCACAAGTGCGAACGGAAGCGAGAACATGATCACGAACGGATATGTCAGCGACTCGAACTGCGACGCCATGATCACGAATACGAGTATGATCATCAACGCCATGAGCGTAATCAGATCGGTAAACGTATCCTGCTGGTCTTCGAACGTACCACCCAGTCCCCAAGTGATTCCGGCAGGCATATCCATCTCTTTCAGTCCTGCTACGGTAGCCTCGACGATCTGCGACATCGCATATCCGTGACCAACCGAACCCGAAATCGTAACGTAACGCGAACGGTCCTTACGCTCGATGGTCGGAGGCGTGGTAGTTTCGAATACACGACCCAAATCGCGAACCTTCACCGCACCACCGGCAGAGGTATAGAGCGTAACGTTTTCGATATCTTCCACCGATTCGCGGAACTTTTTCTGGTAACGCACGAGAATATCGTACTCCTCACCGTCTTCGCGATAATACGATGCCACCGAACCGTTCACGCGGTTACGCAGGAACGTCGCAGCGGTAGCCACATTCAAACCGTTCAGAGCCAGTTTCTCACGATCGAACTCGACCTGAATCTCCGGCGTATACTCGTCGCGCGAGATCGTAACCTCCGTACAACCTTCTATACCGAGCATCATCTCCTTGATCTGCGATGCGATACGGTCGGTTTCGGCAAGATCGTAACCGTAGAGTTCGACATCCACCGACGCACGACCTCCCGCACCTTTGTTCTGTCCGGTTTCCGTAACGGTAAACGTACGTATCTCCGGATATTGGCGGAGGTCTTCACGCATGAGGTCGCCGATCTGAGTCAAGGTACGCTCACGCTCCGTCTTTTTCGTCAATGAGATGTTGAACGATATACGGTGTGTACCGTTATCCTGAATTGCAGCGAAAGTATTGTCGGTATCGGCGACACCCTCGGATATACCGATAGTCTTTATCTCCGGATATTTCTCGCGGAACTGCTGATCGATTCGCAGTGCCAGATCACGCGTAATCTCCTGACGGGTTCCGACCGGCAACTGCACATCGATACTGATACGGGCATTATCCTGCGTCGGGAAGAATTCCGTTTTCAGATTAGAGCCTACGCCGATTACAACGGCAAGAAATACGATGACAGCACCCAGAACCGTTACCTTGCGGTGATGAACAGTCCAATCGAGCGCACGTCCGTACACTCCGTTAAGCCAGTTGAAACCAGCATCGACATACTTCTGCAACGGTGATTTCTTGGGACTCTGTTTCATCATGAGCGAGCAAAGAACCGGAGTAAACGTCAGTGCGGCAGCAGTAGAAACCGTCAGCGTAATCGTTACCATCCAGCCCATCGGCTTGAAGAGGACACCCGCCATACCGGTAATCATCGTCAATGGCAGGAACACGGCTACTGTCGTCAGCGTGGATGCGATAACCGATACGCCGACCTCCTTGGTAGCGAAAATCGCAGCCTGTTTAGGTCGTTCGCCACGGTCGATATGACTCGTGATATTCTCCAACACCACGATCGCGTTATCGACGACCATACCGATCGCAATGGACAGCGAACTCATCGTAATGATATTGAGAGTATCGCCGGCAGCAAGAATATAAATCAGCGCCGAAAGCAGCGATATAGGAATTGTCAGCACGATAATGATCGTGGCACGCCAGCGTCCGAGCGACATCATCACGACGATCATCACGACGATGAACGTGATCATAATCGTATCGACCAGCGAATCGGCGGTATCGAGAATGTTGTCCGAAGTATCGATGAACGGAACCACGCTTACGTCGGACGGCAAAGTCGGCAGAATCTCCTCCAACTTCTCCTTAACCTTCTTGGAAATCTCTACGGAGTTGGCACCGGTCTGCTTCTGCACGATCATTATACCGCTGCGCTTACCGTTATTGAAACTCTCCTGCGTGCGCTCCTCCTGCGTATCGGTCACGGTAGCGACATCGCGCAGATAAACGTTGGCGCCGTTGCGAGTTCCGATAACTATATCGAGCATCTCCGACGCATCATTGAACTCCTGATCGACACGGAGCGAATAGGTATTCGAACCGATATCGAACGTACCGCCCGGAATAGAACGGTTCTCGTATGCGATCACCTGCGAAATACCTTCGATGGTCATTCCGTAGGCTTCGAGTTTGTATGGGTCGCAATAGATCTGGATCTGACGCTCCGGAATACCCTGCACCGACACCGTACCCACACCGCTGACACGCGCCAAAGGCGTCGAAACACGGTCGTCGATGATTTTATAGAGTCCGCTCCAACTTTCATCGCCCTTGATCGACATCAGAAGGATCGGAATATCGTCGGTACCGAACTTGAAGATGATCGGGGTAACGACATCGTCCGGCAAGGAGTTTGTTACCATATCCAACTTATCGCGGATATTCGCCGTAGCGACCTCCACATCGGTTCCGTACTCGAATTCGAGCGTAACGACCGACATGTTCTCTTTCGACTTGGAGGTGATATGTTTGAGATGGTCCACACTATTGAGGACATTCTCCATAGGCTTCGTCACGTTCTCCTCGATATCCACCGCACTCGCACCCGGATACGCGGTGATAACCATGATCTGCGTGGTATCGATATGCGGGAAGAGGTCGATCGGCAGTTTCAGAAAGGAGAATACTCCGAAAATGGCGATCGCTGCGAATATCAGGATCGTCGAAATCGGATTATGTACTGCTGTTTTGTAAATATTCATCGCCAGATGTTATTTAAGTTCAACTTTCGCACCGCTCGACAATGCGTTCTGACCGGTAACGACTACCTGATCGCCGTTCTCGACTCCCGACAGAACTTCATACTCGGTATCCATTCTGCGACCGAGTTCGACCTTGCTGTAACGCACCGTACCTTCGGCAGGATTATAAATATATACGTAACGGTCGCCCGAACCCATCAGTTTCATGATTGCACGGTCTGGAACCACGACATGGTTCGCAACACCGTAAGGCAACGTCACGCGAGCGAACATACCGGGACGGATGCGCTCGTCGCTGTTAGGCAGCGAAACTTCAACCTGAAAAGTACGAGTAGCATTGTCCACCGTCGGATAGACGCGAGATACCGTACCGGTAAACTGCTCGTCGCCGTAAGAATCGAACGTAACGTAAACCTTCATTCCGCGTTTCACTTTCGAGAACAGGCTCTCCGATACATTGATCATGATCTTGACAGGACGGATCTGCTCCACAACGAGGATCGGATTCGCACCTGCCATATCGCCGTTATCGTAATTGCGCGCCGAAACGATACCCGAAATCGGAGAAATAAGCGTCGTATTTTCGAGCATGTTGTCATATGTCGACTTAGCGACATCGTACTGCAAACGGCGCGCATCCCACTCCGACTTGGAGGCACCGCCGAATTCGTAGAGTTCGTTGGTACGCTCGTACTCCTTCAAGGCATTCTCCATCTGCGCTTTCGCCTGCACCAGCGACGAACGGTCGAGTTCGACGAGCAACTGTCCCGCCTTCACACGGTCGCCGACATCCACTAGAATTCGGGAAATACGACGCGAATTCTGCGGTGCAATATTGTTAAGAACATAAGCCTCGACCGTACCGGTAAATGAAGTCTGTTGAACGACATCGCGGCTCGATACCGTTTCGACAGTTACCGACGGCACCTTTTCCGTCTGCACTTGTTCCGCCTTCTTCTCCTTGCATGATACGCTTGCCATCGCAACGGATGCGATCAGCAGCGATTTCAAAATCATTTTCATAACTATTTATCCTGTTTTTATTTATTTTCGAATTTTCCCAAAACCTTATCCAATGCGACCTTCGACGTAAGGAAGTTGTACACCGACTGGTTGCGGCTCAATTCAGCCTGTGTGAGTGCCAACTGCGAGTTGTCCACCTCAACGAGCGTTCCGCTTCCGATCTCGTAACGCTTCACCGAAATGTCGTAGCCTCGCTGCGCCTGCTCGACCGTCGCATTAGCCGAGTGGAACTGTTTTACGCTCGTATCCATGTTGTTTATGTATTGTACGATGGCCACTCTCAACTGACGCTCGGTATTCTCGCGCTGCAACTGGATGGTCGACAGATTGAGTCGCGCCTGACGCGTTGCCGCACGCTTCGCATTGCCGGCGAAAATCGGGATGTTGAGTTGCACGCCCGCATACGAATAAGGATTCCATGCATCGCGAATGAAAAACTTGCCGTCGTTGCCGAGTGCGGTATAAAGGTAAGCCGCGTTTATCGACAGTGTAGGCACATTAGCCATTTTGGTAAGTTTCAACGCCTTCTGCAACTGCATCTCCTGAATATCGAACTGCTTCATCGTCGAGTTGTCTTCGAGATCGAGTTGCGCAAGGTCGTAACCGTAGTTCAAAGCCGCTTCATAATCCATGAGCGAACCGGCAACATCGATATTCTTCTGCAAATCGATACCGAGCAAAGCCTTCAACTGCCACAGCGTCAGCGTTACGCTGTTCTCCGCTTCGAACACGTTCGGAATTGCATTCTGCACCGTAACGTTCGACGTAATGAGATCGTACTCCGACACCGAACCTACATCGTACTTCTTGCGCACGTTCTTGTTGTTCTCAACGGCATTGTCGTACACACGCTTGTAGAGTGCGAGCGACTCCTTGGCCATAAGAGCCGAATAGTACGCCGTAGCGACCTGCTCGACCATGTCCAGACGCGACGAACGCGCCTTCTCCACCGCCAGTTCCACATCGAGAGCCGATATTTTCAGACTCGTCCACAACTGGGCATTTACGATCGGCATAGCCGCCGTTATTCCGCCCGTGAACGAATTGTCCGTACCCACTTTAATGGATTGCGTCTGACCGCCGAAATCCATACTCATCGTCTGCTTTGCGATCACGCGCTGATACTGTGCCGTAGCATCGATCTGCGGATAGAGGCTCGCATAAGTCCCCTGTTTCGCATAGCGCTTGATCTCGATCTCCTGATCGGCGATCTTGATCGTAGGATTTTCACTCAATGCGATCTCCAACGCCTGCTCCAAAGTCAGAGTTACGACCTCGCCTTCGGTATTCTGCGCCATGGCAGCGAATCCGGTCATAACCAAACCTAAAACTAAAACCAATCTTCTCATATTAATTCTATCTGTATAATATTTTCCGTGATTAAAAATCGTAGAGTTTTTTATCCACTACGAGTTTGTCTATCTGTCGCACACCCTCTTCGGTAGCCATTCCTCTGAAGAATTTGACTATCGTTTAGATGAAAGCCTCCTTTTCTGTAACGCCGTCGGGCAGTACTATATTGTTG
>ENA-UOIZ01003149-UOIZ01003149.1-human-gut-metagenome-genome-assembly--contig:-P88-NODE-3149-length-10521-cov-6.287120_pt1 | contig 10521 bp, 6 predicted proteins | sample MGYA00242336_ERZ723883 | MGnify/ENA metagenome assembly ERZ723883 | reverse complement strand
ATTAGCACTCACCTCTTGACAGTGCTAACAATCGGTGCTATATTAATAACCGTAATAAGGAAATCATTATCAATGTTTATAAATGCGCAGCCCCTGCGAGTTACTTTTTTAAAGAGCCGCGGAAGCTGCGCTTTATATTAATATCAGCTGAAGGAGGAGAGCCTATGAACATCAGCAAATTTACGCAGAAATCCGTACAGGCTGTTCAGGATCTGGAGAAGGTTGCTTACGAATATGGCAACCAGGAAATCGAACAGGAGCATCTGTTATATACCCTCCTGACACAGGAAGACAGCCTGATTCTCAAACTGATTGAGAAGATGGAAATAAATAAAGAATATTTTCTGAACACAGTGAAGAACGCTCTGGATGCAAAAGTCAAAGTATCTGGCGGCGAACTCCGGTTTGGACAATATCTGAATAAGGCACTTGTAAATGCAGAAGACGAAGCTAAGGCAATGGGAGATGAATACGTATCCGTAGAGCATCTTTTCCTGGCCCTGCTGAAATATCCAAGCCCTAGTATGAAGAAAATCTGGAGCGAATTTGGCATTACCAAAGAACGCTTCCTGCAGGCACTTTCCACAGTACGTGGAAATCAGCGTGTGGTAAGCGACAATCCGGAAGCCACCTATGATACTTTAAATAAATATGGCGAAGATCTTGTGGAGAAAGCAAGAAGCCAGAAGCTGGATCCGGTCATTGGACGTGACAGTGAGATCCGGAATGTGATCCGTATTCTTTCCCGTAAGACCAAGAACAATCCGGTTCTCATCGGTGAACCTGGTGTTGGTAAAACAGCCGCTGTGGAAGGTCTTGCACAGCGAATTGTAGCAGGAGATGTTCCGGAAGCACTGAAGGATAAGAAAATTTTTGCCCTGGATATGGGTGCACTGGTAGCAGGTGCCAAATACCGTGGTGAATTTGAGGAACGTCTGAAAGCAGTTCTGGAAGAGGTAAAAAAGAGCGAAGGTCAGATCATCCTGTTTATTGATGAGCTTCACCTGATCGTAGGTGCAGGTAAGACGGATGGCGCAATGGATGCCAGCAATATGCTGAAACCAATGCTTGCCCGTGGTGAGCTTCACTGCATCGGTGCTACCACACTAGATGAGTATCGTCAGTATATTGAGAAAGACGCTGCCCTGGAACGTCGTTTCCAGCCGGTTATGGTGGATGAGCCAACTGTGGAAGATACCATTTCTATCCTTCGAGGTCTGAGAGAACGTTACGAAGTATTCCATGGTGTTAAAATCACAGACAGCGCACTTGTTGCAGCTGCAACACTTTCACATCGTTATATTACAGACCGTTTTCTTCCGGATAAGGCAATTGACCTGGTAGATGAGGCCTGTGCGCTGATCAAAACAGAGCTGGATTCCATGCCAACTGAGCTGGATGAGCAGCGCCGTAAGATCGATCAGATGAAAATGGAAGAGTTGTCTCTGAAGAAGGAAACCGATAATTTAAGCAAAGAGCGTCTGGAAGAACTTCAGAAGGAACTTGCGGAAATGCAGGATTCCTTCAATACCCAGAAGGCTCAGTGGGAGAATGAGAAACATTCTGTAGAGAAGCTTCAGAAGCTTCGTGAACAGATTGAGGATATGAACAAACAGATCCAGATCGCAAGACAGAACTATGATCTGGAGAAAGCTTCCGAACTGCAGTATGGCGAGCTGCCGAAATTACAGCAGCAGCTGGAAATTGAAGAGCGCAATACAAAAGAGAGTGACAGAAGCCTTGTCCACGAAGTAGTAACAGACGATGAAATCGCAAGGATCATTTCCCGTTGGACTGGCATTCCGGTAGCAAGGCTGACAGAGGGAGAGCGTGCCAAACTGCTTCATCTGGAAGATGAGCTCCACAAACGTGTTATCGGTCAGGAGGAAGGTGTGCGCCGTGTAACCGATGCCATCCTTCGTTCCAAAGCAGGAATCAAAGATCCGACTAAACCAATCGGTTCTTTCCTGTTCCTTGGACCTACCGGTGTTGGTAAAACAGAGCTTGCCAAAACCCTTGCACAGACTCTTTTCGATGATGAGCAGAATATGGTTCGTATCGACATGAGCGAGTACATGGAGAAATACTCTGTATCCAGACTGATCGGAGCTCCTCCGGGATATGTTGGATACGAGGAGGGCGGACAGCTGACAGAAGCCGTTCGTCGGAAACCGTACAGCGTTGTACTTTTCGATGAGATTGAGAAGGCACATCCGGATGTATTCAATGTACTTCTGCAGGTACTGGATGATGGCCGTATTACCGATTCCCAGGGACGTACTGTAGACTTCAAGAATACGATCCTGATCATGACCTCCAATATCGGATCTCCTTATCTGCTGGATGGTATTGATGAAAATGGTGAGATCAAGGAAGAAGCCCAGAAAGAGGTTATGGATGATCTGCGCGGACATTTCCGTCCGGAATTCCTGAACCGTCTTGATGAGATCATTCTGTTTAAGCCGTTGACAAAAGATAATATTGGTAGTATCGTTGATCTGATGGTAAAAGAGCTGAATGACCGTCTTGCCGACCAGGAGCTTTCCCTGGAGCTGACAGATGCAGCCAAGAAGGATGTCATTGACAATGGTTACGATCCTGTCTATGGAGCAAGACCTCTGAAGCGTTATCTTCAGAAGTACGTAGAGACACTGACCGCCAGGAAAATTCTTTCAGGCGAAGTCCATACCGGCGATACACTGGTATTGGATGTGGAGAATGGAGAGTATGTGGTTAAAGTGAAGTAAAAGAAAAGGAGTCCCAGTCTTATGATACCAAAAGATCCTATGATTCTGCTTAGTTATGTAAATACCCAGCTTCGAGATTATTACGATTCTCTGGAAGCCCTGTGCACCTGCCGCGGACTGAACAGGGAATCCCTGTTGGATAAGATGGATTCCATCGACTACCACTACGACGAAGAGACCAATCAGTTTATTTGAAATCACAATATTCAATAATTTAATACCGCTTGTCAAAGCTGTGAAAACCGCTTGGCAGGCGGTATTTTTTGTAACAGGAAATTCCTGTTACGCATTACATAAAAAGCCTGCCGGGCAGGATTGCACTGCGGCGGAAGGGGAGTTGTCGCTCCAGGCGACCCGCCGCAAATGGAGAATCCTGCAAGCAGGATTCTTTTTACCATGAAAATTCCGGACAACAGATAATGTGGTCTTATACATAATAATTAGCCGACAAAATAAATACATATTTTAAATTCAATAAATTTAAGACACAAATCTAAAAAAAATATAAACTGCACAAAAAACACTTGCGTTTCTTGTGGAAAAGTGTAAACTATAAAATTAGTCGGCTAACTAATATGAGAAAGCTGAACAGGAACTTGAAACTGTAATACACACTCCAAAGCTTGTATCTCAGTTTCAGACAGCAAGTGAGGTGAGAATTTGGAAAACAACAATGAGAAAAGCATTCAACGTCTGATTATGGAAATCAGCCGCATGTATATGGAAAAATGCTTTGGTAAACTTAAAAGTCTGGGAATCCATCCAAGACAAATGCCGATTCTGGCTGTTCTGTGGAAAGAAGACGGATGTAGCCAGAAAGAACTGGCCAGCCAGTTAGGCGTGAAGCCGCCTACTGTTACCGTAAGTATCCAACGCCTGGAAAAAATCGGTATTATAGTTCGAAAACAGGATGAAAAAGATCAACGCATAAGCCGGATTTATCTTACAGAAGAAGGAAAAGCAATAATTAATGAAGGTATGCGCATGGCAAAGGAAGGAGAAAAACAGGTTCTGAACGGATTTTCCGAAAGTGAGTTATGTCTGATGAAACGATTCTGCATACAGATTAAGGAAAATATTGCGGCAATGCCAGCACCAGAGTTTTCACCGGAAGAAATGTGCATGGGACATTTTTGCCATAATAAAAAGTAGCACAGGAAACTGAAAAACAAAGCAAAAGGCAGAAAAGCCCGGATGTTTTGAAAAAATGTAGAAAGGACAACCCAAGCATGATTAAATTAATGAAGTATCTGAAAAAATCAGCAGGCTATATCGTCCTGATCATTGGACTGCTGTTTTTGCAGGCATACTGTGATCTGTCCTTGCCGGATTATACCTCAAAGGTAATTAACGTAGGGATCCAGCAGGGGGGAATACCAGATGGTGTTCCGGAAAAAATGCGTCAGAGCACAATGGAAAATCTGCAGATTTTTATGGACGAAGACACACAGAAAGAAGTTCAGGACTCTTATGTCCTGGATGGAGACACATATGAACTGAAAGGTGGCATTACAGGGGATAAACGTGAGGAATTAAACGATCTTCTGTGCAAACCTCTGATGATGTACACCTCTTTTACCTCTGGCAGTGAAGAGAGCCAGAAAATGCTTTCCCAGATGCAGGTACCGGAAGGAACGGACCCAATGCAGGTTTTGTCAGCAATGCCGGAGGATGCAAAAAAACAGATGCTGGAGGCTGCAGATGAGAAGCTTTCCGACATGCCGGAATCCATTCTTACACAGGCCGCTGTCAGTGGTGTGAAAGCAGAATACGAAGCTATGGGCGAGGATCTGGATGCAATTCAGATGAGGTACATCCGGACATCCGGAATCCAGATGGTCCTGATGGCGCTGGTGATCATGCTGGCCGCTGTAAGTGTTACCTTCCTTTCAGCAAGAGTGGCAGCAGCCCTTGGACATGATCTGCGAGATAATGTATACCGCAAGGTTATTCATTTCTCCAGCAACGAATATCATAAATTTTCTACTGCATCCCTGATCACACGAAGTACCAACGATGTGCAGCAGGTGCAGCAGGTTATGACCATGATGTTCAGAATCGTTCTGTATGCGCCCATCCTTGGCATCGGAGGCGTGATCAAGGTTCTCCAGACCGATTCCTCCATGACCTGGATCCTTGGAGCCGCAGTAGCCATCATTCTGATTGTTATTTTTGTACTGTTCCAGATTGCAATGCCGAAATTCACCAGGCTGCAGACTCTCATTGACCGTCTGAACCTGGTAACCAGGGAAATCCTTACCGGAATCCCCGTTATCCGCGCATTCAGCCGTGAGAAGCATGAGGAAGAGCGTTTTGAAAAAGCAAATATGGATCTGACAAAGACAAACCTGTTTGTAAACCGCTGTATGACATTTATGATGCCAATCATGATGCTGATCATGAACGGTGTATCTGTAGCGATTATCTATTTCGGTGCACATGGCGTTGACAATGGAACTATGCAGGTAGGAAATATGATGGCATTTATCCAGTACGCTATGCAGATTATTATGTCCTTCCTGATGATCACAGCTATTTCCATTATGCTTCCAAGGGCAAACGTGGCAGCCGGCCGTATCTGTGAGGTTCTGGAAATGGAGCCATCTGTAAATGATCCGGAGGAACCGGTAATGCCAGATAAGCAGGAAAAAGGAACGGTCGAATTTGACCATGTAAGCTTCGCTTATCCGGAAGCAGGGGAAAATGTCATTAACGACATTACCTTTAAGGCAGAAAAAGGCCAGACTGTTGCCATTATCGGAAGTACCGGAAGCGGCAAGAGTACGCTGATCAACCTGATCCCCAGATTTTATGATGCAACGAAGGGCTGTGTCAAAGTAGATGGTGTGGATGTACGAAATATGACACAGCATGAGCTTCGTGACCGTCTGGGCTATGTACCTCAGAAGGGAGTCCTGTTCTCTGGAACCATCGACTCCAACATTCGTTACGGTAAGCCGGATATGCCAGAGGAAGATGTAAAACTGGCAGCTCAGATCGCACAGTCTGATGACTTTATTGAAGCGAAACCGGAAGGCTACAAAGCACCTATTTCCCAGGGAGGAAATAATGTATCCGGTGGCCAGAAGCAGCGTCTTTCCATTGCAAGAGCGATTGCCAAAAAGCCGGAGATCCTGATTTTTGACGACAGCTTTTCCGCACTTGATTTCAAGACTGACAGCAAGCTTCGCAAGGCCCTGAAGGAAAAGACAAAGGATATTACCACTATTATCGTAGCACAGCGAATCAGCACCATCCTGAATGCAGATCAGATCATCGTGCTGGATGACGGAAATATGGCAGGCATCGGCACCCACAAGGAACTGATGAAGAACTGCGAGGTTTACCGCCAGATCGCCATGTCACAGCTTTCAGAGGAGGAATTAGCATGAGTGAAAACAAAGCCAGAGGCCCTGTGATGGGTGGTCATCGGAGCCGTGCAATGAACTCCGGGGAAAAGGCAAAAGACTTTAAAGGAGCAATGAAACGACTTTTGAAATACATGGAACGCTACAAAATCCGTTTCGTTCTCATGTTTCTGTTTGCAATTGCAGGAACCATTTTTAACATTGTAGGACCAAAGATCCTTGGAAAGGCAACAACAGAGCTTTTTAACGGTCTGGTAGCCAAGGTAAACGGCACCGGAAGCATTGATTTTGAAAAAATAGGCTATATTTTGTTATGGACATTAGGACTGTATCTGGCAAGTGCCTGCTTCTCCTTTATCCAGGGTTATGTGATGACCGGAATTTCCAACGACGTTACCTACAATTTACGTAAAGATATTTCAAAGAAATTCAGCCGCCTCCCAATGAACTATTATGAGAGCCGGACAAACGGCGAAATCCTTTCCCGCGTAACGAACGATGTGGATACCCTTCAGATGAGCCTGAACCAGAGTATTACCCAGCTGATCACATCAGTTACCACCCTGATCGGTGTGTTTGTGATGATGCTGTCCATCAATGTGTGGATGACTCTGGCTGCTCTTCTGATCCTTCCGCTGTCCATGTTTATCATCAATTTCGTTATGAAGCACTCCCAGAAATATTTCCAGGCACAGCAGAAGTATCTGGGGGAGGTAAATGGCCAGATTGAAGAGAACTATGGCGGACACAATGTAGTGAAGGTATTTAATAAAGAAGAAGACGTAGTTGCAGAATTTGAAAAAGACAACCAGAAGCTTTACGAATCAGCCTGGAAATCCCAGTTTTTCTCCGGAATCATGATGCCGGTCATGCAGTTTGTTGGAAATCTTGGATATGTTATGGTAGCCCTTCTTGGAGGATGGTTCACGATCAAAGGTTCTATTGAAGTAGGTGATATTCAGTCCTTCTTCCAGTATATCCGCAACTTTACCCAGCCCATCCAGCAGATTGCACAGGTAACCAACCTGCTTCAGTCCTCAGCTGCCGCTTCCGAGCGTGTGTTTGAGTTTCTGGATGAGGAGGAAGAGGAGACCACCAAAGAGAATGCTGTTTCTATTGACGGGCTCAGCGGAAATGTAGAATTTGATCATGTAAGCTTCGGCTACAATCCGGAAAAGATCATTGTCCATGATTTTTCGGCAAAGGTCAGAGACGGTCAGAAAATTGCAATTGTAGGTCCTACCGGTGCAGGAAAAACCACCATGGTTAAGCTGCTCATGCGCTTCTATGATGTAAACAGTGGTTCTATTAAAGTAGATGGCCATGATGTAAAAGATTTCAACAGAAGCGAGCTTCATGAAATGTTTGGAATGGTGCTTCAGGATACCTGGCTGTTTTCCGGAACCATTATGGAAAACATCCGCTATGGACGGCTGGATGCTACCGATGAGGAAGTGATCGCAGCAGCAAAGGCTGCTCATATCCACAACTTTATCATGCAGCAGCCGGGAGGCTATAACATGGTTCTGGATGAGGAGACCAGCAATGTTTCCCAGGGCCAGAAGCAGCTCCTGACAATTGCAAGAGCCATTCTTGCAGACAATAAGATCCTGATCCTGGATGAGGCTACCTCCTCCGTTGATCCAATAACCGAGTTACAGATCCAGAAAGCTATGGATAACCTGATGAAAGGCAGAACCAGCTTTGTCATCGCTCACAGACTTTCCACCATCAGGGACGCAGATCTGATCCTGGTTATGAAGGATGGTGACATTATCGAGCAGGGCAGCCATGAAGAGCTGCTTGCAAAGAAAGGCTTCTACGCAGATCTTTACAACAGCCAGTTTGATAAGACGCAGACTGCATAAAAGTAAGTGAAACAGATAAAAAAATACAGCAGCTTTTTCGGAAAATATACGGAAAAACTGCTGTTTTTTTTGTCTTCAGAGAGAAAAAATCCAGGGATTTGCTGTCTGTACTTTTACACTCTGATAATGTATAATGGAGCAAAGTTTCTGCCGGAAAGGAAGGCAGGGACAAAGTCATGACAACGAAAAAACCTCATTTATTGCAGCAGCTCTGGGTGTCTTTTTACAAGACTGGTAGAAAGGGCTGCAGCGCGAATGTTAAAGGAGTATACCCCCAATGACAATTGATAATAAAGACGGAGCAGCTTTTCTTGCATACGTTACAGATAAATTAGAAACCAGGATCGCCCATATCAGCCAGTCCATTCTGGAAGGACAGAAGGATATCGAAGGAATGCATGAGTATTACTGGGAGAACTATACGGAGATGGACCAGTATGGTTACGAAAATTTCGATAACCAGCAGGCACTTCTTCACCAGATCAACGCCAACGAGCAGCAGATCCATTTGCGAAAAAGATTTCGTAAAATGCTGGATTCCCCTTTCTTTGGAAGAGTGGATTTCGTATTTGAAGGGGATGAGGAGCCGGAGATTTTTTATATTGGAATCGGAAATTTTGCAGAAGAGGCAGGGCATACGCCGCTGATCTATGACTGGCGTGCTCCTGTCAGCGGGCTTTTCTACGACTATGATAAAGGTCCGGCGTCTTACCAGGCACCGCTGGGAACCATCTGCGGTGAAATTGCCTCCAAGTGGCAGTACAAGATTCGAAATGGCCGTATGATTTACCAGTTTGAAAGTGATGTGAAGATTGATGACGAGATTCTTATGGCAGAGCTTGGCAGCGGAGGCAGCACTGCGCTGAAAAATATTGTCCGCACCATCCAGAAAGAGCAGAATGCCATCATCCGAAACACCAGGGATAAGATCATGGTAATCCAGGGCGCAGCCGGAAGCGGCAAGACCTCCATTGCCTTGCACAGAATTGCCTATCTTTTGTATCACGACCGCAAGAATCTGAAATCCTCCAATATCCTGATCCTGTCTCCCAACAGCATTTTTTCTGATTATATTTCCCATATACTTCCGGAACTGGGAGAGGAAAATATTAAAGAAATGAGCTTTGATCTTTTTGCCTACAGACAGCTGAAAGATACGGTATCTGACTGCGAAGACCGTTATGACCAGATTGAGCGCAGCCTGAATTTCCCGGATATGCCTTCCTTATATAAGGAAAAACAGTCCAGGGAATTTTTGAATCAGATGGAGGGGTATCTCACCTCCTTAGAAGATGAGCTGATGGATTTTCATGATGTGGAATATAAGAGCTTTACGAAAAAGGAAGAGGAGATCATTGATCTTTTTTACTTTAAATTTCAGGATATCCCTCTGTTATCACGTATGGAGGCAGTTGCAGAGAATTTCATTGATGAGGTAGAGACGCTTCGGGACAATGATATGGATGAGGAAGAACGTGCCATTGTAATGGAGAAATTCATGAATATGTATGAGACACAGGATCTCTATGTGATCTACAGCCGTTTTCTGGAAAACTGCGGCTATCCGGGACTTCCCCATGTACAGCTTCAGGAGCGAAAGCTTCGGTACGAGGACGTCTATCCGGTGCTTTACATGAAGTACCGCCTTCTTCGCCAGACCAGTCACAATGGTATCAAGCACCTGGTAGTAGACGAAATGCAGGATTATTCAAGGCTTCAGTATCTGATCCTAAAAATGATGTTCCCCTGTCGTATGACCATTCTGGGGGACAAAGCCCAGACTATGGAAGATGAGGCTCAGGATGTCCTTGGTTTTTTACCGAAAATTTTCGGAAAAGAGATCCGCAGGATCGTCATGAACAAAAGCTACCGAAACACTGTGGAGATTGCTTCTTATGCGAATCAGCTTGCAGGGATTACAGATATGGATTTGTTTGATCGTCATGGCGATCCGGTGGAAGAATTATTTTTTAAAGGGAAAAAACAGCAGGCAATGGAAGCGGCTCTGGACGAGCTTGTGAATAAGCTTCAGCTGGGAGCGGAACAGTTTGAGACAGCTGCGTTGATCCTTCGCACGGAATCTGAGGCGAAAGAAGCCGCCCGCATTCTGAAAGAAAAACTGGAAAATACAGGGTTTGATATGGAAAATCGTTTCTCGTACCTGCATCGTGACAGCAACAGCTTCTGCAAAGGCCTTACAGTTACTACGTTTTATCTTGCAAAAGGTCTGGAATTTGACCAGGTATTTTCCCTGTTCCCTGCAGCAGATCAGAGTCCGATTGCAAAACAGGGACGTTATATTGCTGCTACCAGAGCGCTTCATAAATTGCATATGTACGAATATGGAAAATAAATATTACAAAAGTATGACAAATAGAGCGTAAAATAAAAAAGAAATTCAGGTTGTCGGAACATGCTGTCAAATGCAATGTACATTTTGCAGACAGGATTTTACAAACACTCTTTGAAAAAATGTATAAAGTTCGTCACGAAAGTTTATAATATTTTCACAGCAAATTTAGATTCTACAGTGGGAAA
>ENA-UOIZ01003126-UOIZ01003126.1-human-gut-metagenome-genome-assembly--contig:-P88-NODE-3126-length-10579-cov-5.181110_pt1 | contig 10579 bp, 7 predicted proteins | sample MGYA00242336_ERZ723883 | MGnify/ENA metagenome assembly ERZ723883 | reverse complement strand
GATGGTCGTTCAGCACAGCCGCAACGCTCGACAGGGGCGCGTTGCCGGCCCGCTCCCCCAGCCCGTTGACGGTCGTATGGATTCCCCGTACGCCCGCCTTGACAGCGGCCATGACATTCGCCACGGCCAGATCGTAATCGTTGTGGGCATGGAAGTCGAAATGCAGTTCCGGATAACGCTCGACCATCTCGCGGCAGAACGCATAGCACTCGTCGGGAGCGAGCACGCCGAGCGTATCGGGGATCATGAAACGCGCGATCGGCCGATCGCGCAGCGCGTCGATCATCCCGTAAACGTAATCCTTGGAAAAGCGCATGCCGTTCGACCAGTCCTCCAGATAGAGATTGACCGCGATACCCTCGGCCGAGGCAGCCTCGATCGCCTCGCAAATATCGGCTACGTGCTGTTCGGGCGTCTTGCGCAACTGCAACTCGCAATGGCGCAACGAACCCTTGGCAAGCAGATTCATCACGCGGCATCCGGCATCGGCGATCCACCGCAGCGAAACTCCGCCGTCGACGAAACCCAAAACCTCCACCCGGTCGAGAAAACCGCGTTCCTCGGCCCAGCGGGCGATACGCCGCACCGACTCGAACTCTCCGTCGGAAACCCGGGCCGAGGCTACCTCGATCCGGTCGACATGCAGTTCGTCGAGCAACAGACGCGCGATGCTCAGCTTCTCACGCACGGTAAACGAGACTCCCGAGGTCTGCTCGCCGTCGCGCAAGGTCGTATCCAGTATTTCGATGCGATCCACCATAGACAATCAATCTCTTTTTCAAAATCCGTCCGGAAATCCGTTCCGAGTCCCCGTCCCACCGGACGACAAGGGGTAGGGTCCTCGGCCGCGCGTTCCGAATCGCCGGCACTCGTCCCGGCCGGCCTTTCACTCCGCCCCCCGGACCGCTCCGCCCGATCGATCACGCATGGAGCGACAGACCCCGAAGACCATTTTTCACTGTCCGTCGTTCTGCCGACTTTCTCTGAACGACGGACGGTCAAAAGACAAACTACGCATGCGCCTGCTCGTAGCGGGCAATGTCGTCGCGGATGCTGAGCAGATAATCCACGTCGTCGTAGCCGTTCAGCAGACACTCCTTCTTATAGCCGTCGATGTCGAAAGACGCCTGCTCGCCGGTGGAGAGAATCGTGAACGTCTGATTCGGCAGATCGACCTCGAAACGAGCCTGCGGATCGGCCGCGATCGCAGCGAAAATCTTTTCCAAGAAAGGCTCGCTGAGCTGAACCGGCAGCAGGCCGTTGTTCAGCGCATTGTTCTTGAATATGTCGGCGAAAAAGCTCGACACGACCACGCGGAAGCCGTAGTCGAAAATGGCCCAGGCCGCGTGCTCGCGCGACGAGCCGCAACCGAAGTTCTTCGCGGCGACCAGAATCTCGCCCCCGTAGCGCGAATCGTTCAGCGGAAAACCGTCCACGCGCGCGCCGGCCTTGTCGAAGCGCCAGTCGCGGAACAGGTTGTCGCCGAATCCCTTCCGCTCGACGGCTTTCAGGAAGCGGGCGGGAATGATCTGGTCGGTATCGATGTTCTCTATGTTCAACGGGCAGGCCGTCGTCGTCAGACGGGTAAATTTCGGAATAGACATGACAAATATCGCTTTAAGTTCAACGAATCGGTTAGAGACCGAACACCTCGCGCGGATCGGAAACGCATCCGGTCACGGCGGCGGCGGCAGCTACCAGCGGTCCGGCCAGCATCGTACGCGCGCCGGGCCCCTGACGCCCCTCGAAGTTGCGGTTCGACGTCGAAACGCTGTACATCCCGGCGGGAATCTTGTCGGCGTTCATTGCCAGACAGGCCGAGCAGCCGGGCTGACGGAGTTCGAAACCCGCCTCGGCCAGTATCTTGTCCAACCCCTCGGCACGGGCCTGCGCCTCGACCCCTTTCGAGCCGGGAACGAGCCATGCGGTCACATGGGGCGCTTTGCGGCGACCCTTGACGGCATGGGCGAACTGGCGGAAATCCTCGATGCGCCCGTTCGTGCAACTGCCCAAGAAAACATAGTCGACCCGCTTGCCGAGCATCGGCTCGCCGCTACGGAAATCCATGTAGGCGAGCGCTTTGGAGAAGCTCACGCGGTCGCTGCCGCTCAGACCCTCGTCGGAGGGAATCGTTCCGGTGATACCGACGCCCATGCCCGGATTCGTGCCGTAGGTAATCATCGGCTCGATATCGGCGGCATCGAAGCGGTACTCCGTATCGAAACGGGCGTCGGGATCGGAATAAAGCTCTTTCCAGCGTTCGACGGCCCGGTCGAAATCGGCGCCCTTCGGCGCACGCTCGCGCCCCCGAACGTAGTCGAACGTAGTCTGGTCCGGAGCGATGATGCCGCCGCGGGCTCCGCACTCGATGCTCATGTTGCAGACGGTCATCCGCTCCTCCATCGACAAGGCCCGGATCGCCTCGCCGGCGAACTCGATGAAATGGCCCGTGCCGCCCGAAGCGGAAATCCGGGATATGACGTACAGGATGATGTCCTTGGCCGTCACGCCCGGGCCGCGCCGTCCGTCGACGGTAATGCGCATCGTCTTGGGTTTGGGCTGCAGGATACACTGCGAGGCGAAAACCATCTCTACCTCCGACGTACCGATGCCGAATGCGACGGCGCCGAAAGCCCCGTGCGTCGACGTATGGCTGTCGCCGCAGACGATCGTCATACCCGGCTGCGTAATGCCCAGCTCGGGGCCCACGATATGCACGACCCCGTGACGCGGACTGCCGAGTTTGAAATACTCGACTCCGTTCGCCTCGCAGTTGCGACCGAACGATTCGAGCTGCATCCGGCTCTGCTCTTCGGCAACCGGTTTGTCCTGATCGACGGTCGGCACGTTATGGTCGGGCGTACCGGTCGTCCGGTCGGGACGGGCTACCTTGATTCCCCGGTTACGCAAGCCCAGAAAGGCCACGGGCGAGGTCACCTCGTGGATATAGTGGCGGTCGATATACAGCACGCTCCGGCCCCCGTCCAGCTGACGGACCGTATGAGCGTCCCATACCTTGTCAAAAAGAGTCTTTCCCATCTGTTCGGTATTTAAGTGTTCTTATTCTGCCTTCTCCGTCGCATTGAGCAGATTCAGCGCGTCGACGAACGCCTCGACGGCCGCCTTCACGACATCGGTATTGGCCGAAAAGCCGTGGACGAGCATCTGTCCGCAACGCACCTGCACGTGTACGCGCCCCACGTCGTCGCTGCCCTTGTTCATCGCCTGAATCAGGAACTCGGTGATCTGCACCGTCTCGTTGATCAGCGTCTTGATCGCCTTGACGGCCGCATCGACCGGTCCGTTCCCGGTGCAGGTCGCCGTACGTTCGCTGCCGCCGATCTTCAGAATGACCGTCGCGGTCGGAATCAGCGTACCGGTCAGTATCTGCAAGTATTTCAGCTTGATCCGCTTGGTTATCTTCTCGCCCGTCGTCGCGCCGACCAGATAGAGCAGGTCGTCGTCGCGGATATCCTTCTTCTTATCGGCCAAATCGAGAAACTTGGCGTACACCTCGTCCAGCTCGGCCTGCTCGAGCTTGAAACCGAGCAGATCGAGACGATGGCTCAGCGCCGCGCGACCGCTGCGGGCCGTAAGCGCGATGACCGACTCGTCGAGTCCCACATCGACCGGATCGATGATCTCGTAGCTCTCGCGGTTCTTGAGCACGCCGTCCTGATGGATGCCCGACGAATGGGCGAACGCATTGCGGCCGACGATCGCCTTGTTGGCCTGAACGGGCATGTTCATCATGCTGGCGACCATGCGGCTCGTCGAAGTCAGCAATTTCGAGTCGATGCTCGTATCGATGCCCAAGTGCTTGTGACAGCGCAACGCCATCACGACCTCCTCGAGCGCCGTGTTGCCGGCCCGCTCGCCGATGCCGTTGATCGTCACCTCGACCTGACGGGCTCCGCTGATCACGCCTTCGAGCGTGTTGGCCGTCGCCATGCCCAGATCGTTATGGCAATGGGTCGAAATGATCGCGCGGTGGATGTTGGGCACATGCTCGACAAGATACCTGATCTTGCGGGCGTACTCCTGCGGCAGGCAATAGCCCGTCGTATCGGGGATGTTGACGACCGTCGCCCCGGCCCCGATCACGGCCTCGATCACGCGCGCGAGGTACTCGTTGTCGGCACGCCCGGCGTCTTCGGCATAGAACTCGACGTCCTCGACATACTTCTTCGCATGCCTGACGGCCGCTACGGCCCGCTCGATGATCTGCTCCGGAGTGGAATTGAGCTTATAGTAGATGTGCGAGTGCGATACGCCGATGCCCGTATGTATCCGTTTGTGCTTGGCCAGGGCCAGCGCGTCGGCCGCCACGTCGATGTCGTTCTGCACGGCCCGCGTCAGCGCGCAGATCGTCGGCCGGGAAACGGCCTTCGATATTTCCCGGACCGAATTGAAATCGCCGGGACTCGACACGGGAAAGCCGGCCTCGATGATATCCACGCCCAGCGCTTCGAGCGCCCGGGCCACCTCCATTTTTTCGATCGTATTGAGCTGACAGCCGGGAACCTGTTCCCCGTCGCGCAGCGTCGTGTCGAAAATGTACAATTTCTCGCTCATGACTTCTCCTCCCTATTTAACAACGTTCCAAAATCGCATTGTTACAAAATTAGCCCGATTGTTAAATTTTATCTCGAATTGCAAATATATAAATACGACACCTAAAATCAAAATGAATCGCCGAACCGCTTCCCGGCCGCGCGGAAACCCCGGTTCGCCATCGGAAAAATCCGACCGCAAAAAGCGAAAAAAACGCACGGCCGATCTTCCAGCATTGCAGAAGGTCACCCGACGCCCCGGCATTCCGTCACGCGATGCGAGGAAATCCCGTCTCGGAAGCCGGGACGAAATACCGGAACGTCCGGACCTCCGTCAGCAGGCCCAGTCGCCGAGCAGCAGGCGGGCCTGCTCGCGCGCCGCCTCGGTCACGTCGGTCCCGCTGAGCATGCGGGCGATCTGCTCGACGCGCTCGGAAGGCGCCAGCTTCCTGATACGAGTCGCCGTGCCGGAGGCGGACTCCTCCTTATATACGAAAAAGTGGTCGCTTCCCTTGGCGGCCACCTGAGGCAAATGCGTGATGTTGATTACCTGCAAGCCGGACGAAAGGCGAACGATGATCTCGCCCATGCGGTCGGCCACCGACCCGGAAACGCCCGTATCGATCTCGTCGAAGATCACCGTAGGAAGCTGCCCCGAACGGGCGACGAGCGACTTGAGACTCAGCATCAGCCGAGACATCTCGCCCCCGGAGGCCACCTTCTCGACCGGCTGGAGCGGCATCCGCCGGTTGGCCGTAAACAGGAAGCGTATCGTATCCGCGCCGTCGGGCCGCAACTCCGCGGCCGGCGCGATCTCGATCCGCAGAACGGCCGACTCCATGCCGAGCTCGGCGAGCATCCCCGCTATCTGCTCTTCGATCCGCGGAGCGGCCGCCGTACGAACCGCCGTCAGCTCGCCCGCGATCCGGACGGCCTCGGCACGCAGCCGCTCGACCTGCTGCCGCATTTGGGCAATCGCCTCGGCACCGCCTTCGATATCCGCCAGTTGCGCTTCGTATCGGGCCTGCAATGCGAGCAGTTCGGAAACGGAAGCGACGCGATGCTTCTGCTGGAGCGAATAGATGCGGTCCAGACGGGCAGTCACCTGTTCGAGTCGCCGGGGGTCGGCATCGATCCGGTCGGCGCCGGAAGCGGCCTCGGAAGCCAGATCCTTCAGATCGAGCGCCGCCGCGTGCAGGCGGGCATAAAATTCCTCGGCCCGGGGATAGACTTCGGTTATGCGGCCGACCGACGTTTCGACGCTCTTGAGCCGGGAAAGCAGGCTATCCTCGGCCCCTTCCAGCTCGGAAGCGGCGAAAAGCAACGTATCGCGGATCTCCGAGGCATGCGACAGCTCGGACAGACCGGCCTCCAGCTCCTGCTGCTCGTTCTCCGACAATTTCGCCTCACGCAGCTCGTTCAACTGAAAGGCAACGTACTCCCGGTCGCGGCCGCTCTGCTCGGCCCGGGCCCGAAGTGTCTCCAGCTCGCTCTCGCAACGGCGGAGCTCGTCGTATATCCGGCGATACTCCCCCGGCCTGTCGCCGGCCTCTCCCACGCTGTCGAGCAAACCGGTCCGGAAACGGCTGTCGCCCAACAGCAGCGTCTGGTGCTGCGAATGAATATCGATCAGTCGGACGCCGATCTCGCGCAAGGCCGTCAGCTGGACGGGAAGATCGTTGACGTAAGCGCGGCTCTTGCCGGCGGGCGTAATCACCCGCCGCACGACGGTCCGCTCGTCATAGTCCACATCGAGCGACCCGAACAGCGGCTCCAAGCCGTAACCCCGGACGTCGAACTCGGCCTCGACGACGCAGTTGCGCCCCGAGTCCTTGATCGCGGCCGCGTCGGCGCGAGCTCCCAGCACCAGCCCCAGCGCGCCGAGCAGGATCGACTTGCCGGCTCCGGTCTCGCCGGTAATGATATTCAGCCCGGCAGCGAACTCGATGTCCAGCCGATCAATCAGCGCATAATTCTCGACCGTCAAACGACACAGCATATCCCGTATGAATTAAACGGACCCTTCCTCGCCGGAAAAGTCCGAACTACAAAGCGAAAGTTACGAATTTTCGGTTATTCCTCCTTTTTCCAGAACGCCTCGATCTCGTCCGCGATATCCGAAGCGACCTCTCGCTTGTTCTTGAGCCCGAAAGCGTTCCGCCGCCCGTCGCGGTGCAGAATCGTAACGCGGTTCGTATCGACGCCGAAGCCCGCGCCCGGATCGTCCAGCGAGTTGAGCACGATCATATCCATATTCTTGCGCTCGAGCTTATCCTCGGCATGCTCGAGCCCGTGATCGGTCTCGAGCGCGAAGCCCACCAGCAGACGGGGCCCCTTGATCTCTCCGATCGCCGCGGCAATGTCCCGCGTAGGACGCAGCTCGATGCTCCGCACCTCGCTCTCCTTCTTGATCTTCCGGTCGGCGACCGAAACCGGAGCATAATCGGCCACCGCCGCACACATTACGGCTCCGTCGCAACGCTCGAAAGCATGCAGGGCGGCCGCGTACATCTCGTCGGCCGTCGTAACCTCCAGCGCCTGCATCCCGTCGGGAATCGGCAATGCCGTGCGGCCGGTCACCAGAATCACGTCGGCTCCCCGGTCGCGCAGTTCCTCGGCCAAGGCATAGCCCATCTTGCCGGACGAATGGTTCGATATGTAGCGAACGGGGTCGATCGGCTCGATCGTCGGGCCGGCCGTCACGAGCAGGGTCCGCCCCTGCAGCGAGCGCCGGCGGGCAAAATAGTCCGACACCGCACGCGCGATCGCGGCGGGCTCCTCCATCCGTCCTTTGCCCGAAAGGCCGCTGGCCAATTCTCCCGAAGCCGGTTCGATGATCCGGCATCCGTAACTCTTGAGGCTGTCGAGGTTATAGCGGGTCGTCGGATGAGCGTACATATCGAGGTCCATAGCCGGGGCGACGAACACGGGACAACGCGCCGACAGATAAGTGGTCAGCAGCAGGTTGTCGGCCACGCCGGTAGCCATCTTCGCAATCGTATTGGCCGTAGCCGGAGCGACGACCAGCGCGTCGGCCCACTCGCCGAGCGAGACATGGCTGTTCCACTGTCCGCTCTCCGGATCGAAAAACTCGACGAGAATCGGGTGGCGGCTCAATGTCGCGAGCGTCAGCGGCGTGATGAACTGCTTGGCCAGCGGAGTCATCAGTACGCGCACTTCCGCGCCCTCGCGGATCAGTTCCCTGACGAGTATCGCAGCCTTGTAAGCTGCGATACTGCCTGTTACGCCGACGATTATTTTCTTGCCTCCGAGCATGTCTGCGACCGTTAAAAACTATTCGGCGATCGTCTCGGGCTGAGGCTCCGGTCTGTTCTCGCGGAAATAGACCTTTCCCTCCAGAAATTCCTCGGTCGCCACGAGCGTAGGCTTCGGCAGCCGCTCGTAGTATTTCGATATCTCGATCTGCTCCCGGTTCTCGAACGTCTCCTCGAGCGAATCGGTGACGCTCGAGAAATCGGCCAGCTTCCGGTTCAATTCCTGCTTGATCTCGCTGGCGATCTGATTCGCGCGGCGGGCGATCACGACCACGGACTCGTAGATGTTGCCCGTCGGCGCGTCGATGTCGGTGAGCGTCCGGGTGACTGTGTTCGTCGGAATGCTACTTTTCTTGATTTCCATCTTTCGTTTCGGAATTATCTGATTGATTCGTATTGTCGCTGTTCGAGCCGTTCTGCGGGTCGCCGTACTTGGCCAAGTGCTTCTTGGCCTCCTCGAGCATCTTGTCGACCTCCTTCTTGTACTTGCTGTCGGGATATTGGTCGACGAAATTGTAATAGGCGTTCTGCGTATCGAGATACCGCTGGCGCTGCAGCGAAGCGACGCTGTTGCGCGCATAGAGACAGTGGGCGCTGACGATCAGATAGGCCAGCTCTTCGCGGTGACCGCTCTCGGGATACATATCGATGGCGTTCTGAAGCGCCGTAACGGCCGAATTGTAGTATCCTATATCGTAGTACACCTTGGCGTTCATGAAAGCCTTGTCGTAGAGTTTCTGCCTCAGCTCGATCATGTTCTCGATCAGCTGGTCCTTCTTCACGCTGTTCGGATAGCGGTCCAGATATTCCGTTATGGCCTGAAGAGCCTGATGCGTGGCCGTCTGGTCGTACTCGGGCTTAGGCGAGGAAAAGTAAAAACCCTTGGCATACATATACTCCGCGTCCTCCAGAAACGGGCTGCGCCCGAAACGGCGGCGGAAGCCGTCGAACAGCTCGGCGCTCGAAACGAAGTCCCCGCTTTTGTAGTAACAGAGTCCCGTATAATAAGCCAAAGTATCGGCGCGGGCCGACTGAGCGTATACGTGAGCGACGTCCTGAAAAAGCGTCAGCGCCTTGTTGTATTTCCCCTTATCGGTGTATTCGATGGCCGTCTGATACTTCAGGTTGCTGTCGTTGCTCTTGAGGACCTTGCTGTATCCGCTGCACGAGGCGGCCGTCACGCCCGCCAGCACGACCAAAGCTTTGTTTACGTCGATTCTCATCTTCAATTCATTAAGGATTAGGCGCCTACACCGACGCCGAACCGTCCCGAGAACGGTTCGTCGCCTAATTTCGGCAAAGTTATGTATTTTTAACGAGTTGAAAAAATATATATTGCGTTTTCGGGCGGATATTATCCGCAGCCCCGGACGCCCCGGCATAGCCGGCACGGAGAGCGAGCCGCGCACCCGTTCCGCCGCCCGCAACGGGCGGCCAATCCGCACGAAGGCTCTCCTCTCCGCAGGGCGACCATGACAAAAAAAGCCGTTTTTGTACGCGCATACGAAAAAAAATAGTTAGCTTTGTACGTTTGTTTCCGAAACGATTACTCAATTTAAATACAATTTAAAACGGATACGATTGTGGATATTTTCGAACGACTCAAACAGAATGCCGGGGGTCCGATCGGCCAATACCAGAAGCTGAGCCACGGCTACTACTCTTTCCCGAAGCTCGAGGGCGAAATCGGCCCGCACATGATCTTCCGCGGCCGCGAGGTGCTGAACTGGAGCCTGAACAACTACCTGGGCCTGGCCAACCATCCGGAGGTGCGCAAGGCCGACGCCGAGGCGGCCGCCGAGTTCGGCATGGCCTATCCGATGGGGGCCCGTATGATGAGCGGACAGACCAAGTGGCACGAACAGCTCGAGCGCGAACTGGCCGCTTTCGTGGGCAAGCCCGACGCCTTCCTGCTCAACTACGGCTATCAGGGAATGATCTCGATCATCGACTCGCTGCTCACACGCCGCGACGTGGTGGTCTACGACTCGGAGGCGCATGCCTGCATCATCGACGGGCTGCGGCTGCACACGGGCAAGCGCTTCGTATATCCGCACAACGACATGGAAGCCTGCCGCAAGCAGCTCGCCCATGCGACGAAACTGGCCGAGGAGAACGGCGGCGGCGTGCTCGTCATCACCGAGGGCGTATTCGGCATGAAAGGCGATCTGGGCAAGCTCGACGAGATCGTCGCGATGAAAAAGGACTTCAACTTCCGCCTGCTGGTCGACGACGCGCACGGCTTCGGCACGATGGGCAAACGCGGCTCGGGTACGCCCGAACACTTCGGCGTGACCGACGGCGTGGACGTGCTGTTCAACACGTTCGCCAAGTCGATGGCCGGCATCGGAGCGTTCGTATCGTCCGAGAAGTTCATCGTCGACTATCTTCGCTACAACATGCGCTCGCAGACCTATGCCAAGGCGCTGCCGATGCCTATGGTCAAAGGAGCGCTCAAGAGGCTCGACCTGATCCGCACGCATCCGGAGTTCAAGGAAAACCTGTGGAAAATCGTCCGTGCGCTGCAAAGCGGCTTCCGCGAGCGCGGATTCGACATCGGAGGCACGCTGTCGCCCGTCACGCCCGTCTATATGAAGGGCGGCGTGGACGAAGCCTGCAACATCGTCGTCGACCTGCGCGAGACTTACAACCTGTTCTGCTCGGTGGTCGTTTACCCGGTGATCCCCAAGGGAGAAATCATCCTCCGCATCATCCCGACGGCCGTGCACACGCTCGACGACGTGAACTACA
>ENA-UOIZ01003106-UOIZ01003106.1-human-gut-metagenome-genome-assembly--contig:-P88-NODE-3106-length-10611-cov-5.269610_pt1 | contig 10611 bp, 8 predicted proteins | sample MGYA00242336_ERZ723883 | MGnify/ENA metagenome assembly ERZ723883 | reverse complement strand
CATAAATCATATATATTATATCACTTAATATTATAAAATAAATCTTTAATTAAATATTCATAATTAATAATAAATTTTTGTTCTATTTTCTTATTAAGTTCAAATATATTCTTATCAAGATAATTAGTCTCAGTAAGCAAATCAATAATACTAGTATCAAAATCATACTTAGGTTCTGATTCACTTAAACTATTATCATTTAACCCATTCTTTCTTTTCAAAAGTTCACTTTCTAATTCAGAAAGTTTCTTTTCTTTTTCATCTATTAAATAATCATACTCTTTTAATTTATCAACAAAATATGACTTAGATTTTTCATCAACCTGTTTAACAGCATTCTTAAGTATTAAACTCATTACCACTACTAAAAGAATGATAATGACAAAAGAGATAATAAAGTATGTCATATTATCCCACTAATGGATTAAAGAATAATAATAAGAAACAAAATGCAAATAAGAATAATAAAAATATTGCAAATATTATTAATATAGTCATTATTGAATGAACAACATCATTCTTAGTTTCAGGATTTCTACCAACTGCCTCAGCAACTCTCCCTCCAAGTAATCCTATTCCTAATCCTAGTCCTAAAAAAGCTAGTCCAACCATAACTCCTATAGCAATCGCTGTTGCCGATAAAATACTTTCCATAAAAATTCCTCCTTCTATAACTTACCTATTTTTTTATTTATATATCCCATATTTATATCAGTATTAGTATAATAACATACTTTATTAATTTCATATTTTCTAACTAAATAATATACTTCATTATTTTCTATATATATATTCATAACCTCAGGTAATTTCTCTCTAATGCTAATAATATACTTTTCACTATTATTATTAAATACACTACTACTTAATTTCTCTTCAGTAATAGCATCTACTACTTCTCTATTATTATTTATTTTAATATACTCATTAAATATATCAGTAGCAATATCCTTATAACTACCATTAACCATATCTATCATATCATCATTACTAAGTACCTTATTATTCTTTAAATCAATATTAATAGTAATAACATCTACATAAATACTAAGTTCTCCATATAATACATAACTAATCTTAATAGATAATATATCTTTATATATTCCCTTAGTAACACTCATATCAATAACATTATTTTTTAACACTTCTTTTTGTTTATTAATAAAAGTATTAATTATTTCCTTATCAATATTTTTTAAATATACATAATTACCATCAGTATCAACATAATCACTTACTTTATAACTAATAATCTTATTATCAAAGTAATTCTTTCCATACTTATGCTTATATGCATACATCCAATAAGTACTCATAGATATAACTAAACAAAACATCATTGTAAACACTAAAATAAATCTTTTATTATCATACTTATAAGTATTCTTCTTTTTATTCTTTTTCTTCATAGATAGTAACCTACTTTCCTACTATATCAAGTATATCATTTTACCATTTCTAAGTCAATTATTTTTAAAAAAAAAGAAGAATATTCCCTATTCTTCATGTGCATCAATATATTCTTTATTAGCATTGTTGTAGCAGTCAGTCCAATTAACATCTTTAGTAAGATCACCCAGTAAATGCATAACTACATTAACAATCCATGGTACGCAAAAGACTAATGCTCCATATATTAATCTCTTAATAAATAGATTCAAATTCTTCTTACCATCTTTTTCATCACCAGAAGCAACTGACTTAGAAAAATCGATAAGACCAAATACAATTAAACCAATAGGAACTGCTATAAAAGCAATATTAAGAAGTAACTTAATAAAATATATAACTTTAAGTATACCCACATTAGTACAAGCATCCATAGTATCAGCTAAAACAATATTAATATTAAACAACATAAAACTAATAATACTAAATAGTAAATATTTATATCTTCTCATATTCTACCTCACACTATAATTTTATCATATCAATAAATAGAAATCAATAAATACAGAAAAATTGGACAAAAAAATTATAATTAATAAACCAATTCATAAAAGAACAATCTTTATTTTTTTAACACTAATTCCATAATTATTTAAACATATTAGATTCTTAATTATGTATTTATTCCCTAAAAAAATTATTCATAACATAGACCTAGGCTATGTTATGCCTATGAAAGCCCTAGATTTCATAGGATAAAGAAAAAAACTAATATTAACTATTAGTCTTTTCAAATTGAGAATTATATAAATTAGCATAAAACCCATTCTTCTTCATTAATTCATTATGATTACCCTGTTCAATAATATTACCATCTTTCATAACAAGTATCAAATCAGCATTCTTAATCGTAGATAACCTATGAGCAATAATAAACGAAGTCTTATTCTCCATAAGTTTATCCATAGCCTTTTGAACTAACTCTTCAGTTCTCGTATCAACATTACTAGTAGCCTCATCAAGTATCAAGAAAGGACTATCACTAATCATACCTCTAGCAATAGTAAGAAGTTGTCTCTGACCAGAAGATACCGAATCATTATCAGATATAATACTATCATAACCATTAGGTAAAGTCTTAATAAAATGATCTACTCCTACTACTTTACATACATCTTCTACTTTTTTATTACTAACATTTTTCTGATTATAAATAATATTTTCCTTAACAGTACCATTAAATAACCAAGTATCTTGAAGAACCATCGTAAATAAACTATGAATATTATCTCTCTTAAGTTCCCTAATAGAAGTACCATCTATCAAAATATCACCATCATTAATATCATAAAACTTCATAAGTAAATTAACCATCGTCGTTTTACCAGCTCCAGTAGGACCAACAATAGCAATCTTTTCTCCAGCCTTAACCTTAGCAGTAAAATCATTAATAATAATCTTATCCTTATCATAACCAAACTTAACATTCTTAAATTCAATATTACCCTTAACCTTATGTTTATCTAATTTCTTAGTAATATCATTTTCACTATCCATTTCCACTTCTTCAAGTAAACCAAACACCCTCTCACTAGCAGCAGCAGTACTTTGCATTGAAGTCATAGCTTGAGCAATTTGTGATAAAGGATTAGTAAATAATCTAACATACATAATAAAAGCCACTATCACACCAAAAGATATCACACTCTTACTAACAAGTAAAGCTCCTACTATACATACAGCAACATAACTAAAGTTACCAATAAATCCCATTATCGGTTGCATAAGTCCAGATAAAAATTGACTCTTTCTATTACAATCATATAACTTATCATTTAACTTATCAAATTCATTAATAGTCTCATCTTTAGCATTACAACTTCTAACAACATTAAGACCACTATAAATCTCTTCAATATAACCATTTAATTTACCAAGCTCCCTCTGTCTAGCAGTAAAATACCTCTGTGACTTATTAAGAATAATAAACATAAGTATAAATCCAATCAAGCTAGACACAATAGCAGTAATAGCCATAATATAATTAGTAACAAACATCATAATAATAGAACCAATAAATAAAGTAATCGAAGATACTAAAGTAGATAAACTATTATTTAAAGATTGAGCTATCGTATCAACATCATTAGTAACCCTAGATAAAATATCACCAGATAAATTATGATCAAAGAATTTAAGAGGTAATTTATTTATCTTCTCAGATATACTACTTCTAAGCTTTTTAGCATATCCATTAGCTACTTTAATCATAGATAAACCTTCAATATAACTAAATATAGCACTAATAATATATAAACAAGCAAGTAATATAGCAATACTATTAATCTTATCCATATCCATCTTAGGTCCAATAACCTTCTGCACACTAATAGGAAGATTCTCCATAACCTTATACATCTCATTAACTGAAGAACTATCACTACCAGCCATCAAAGTAATAAACTCTACTTTATCATCAGTACTAATCTCTATTCCATCAATCACAGTATCAGGAAATAAAGCCTTCTTCATACTATCAGGAAAACTACTAATACCATTAAATTTCTTATTATCAACATCGATATCACTAAAAACCCTAATCGTCGTGATCTTATCCTCTTTACTAATATAAATATCATTATAAGTACTATCACCAATAATAATATCAAGAACACTATCAGGTAACTCACTAAAATACTTAAGTATCAATTTCTGGTTACTACTAATACTTTTTAAAGTATCATTAAATTTAATCTTATCTTCACTACTAATACCAGAAGAATTAACCCTATATATCATCTTTTCATCTAAATTAATACCTAAAATATTCCCAATATCACTAATATTCTTAGTAAGATCCTCTTCTAACTCTTTCATATTAGAAGTATTAATCGTAATACCCTTAGTAATCTCATCAGTCAAATCAGATAACTTATTCGGAGCAATAAGTGAAAGAATAGAAGATAAAGCCGCTAATACAAGAGCAATAAATATAAGTACCTTAAAACTACTAAGACTCTTCATAAGTTTCTTAATAGAACCCATAAAATCCTTTGGCTTTTCACTTACTCTCATCGGTCCATGACCTCTAGAATGATTATTTCTCTCTTTTTCATTACTAGACATTTTCAAGTTCCTCCTTTGATACCTGTGATAAAGCAATCTCTTTATATACTTTACACTTCTTCATTAATTCCTTATGCGTACCAATACCAACACATTTACCATTATCTAAAACAACAATCTTATCAGCATTAAGTATCGTACCAATTCTTTGAGCTACTATCATAACCGTAGCATCTTTAGTATATTTCTTAAGTTCACTTCTTAAAGTACTATCAGTCTTATAATCAAGTGCACTAAAAGAATCATCAAAAATATATATTTCTGGATCCCTAGCAATCGTTCTCGCTATTGATAATCTCTGCTTTTGACCACCACTAACATTAGTACCACCTTGAGCAATATGTGCTTTCTCTTTATCATCTAATTTAGATACAAATTCTTCAGCTTGTGATACCCTAATAGCAGCCTTTACTCTTTCTTTAGAAGGTTTACCGTGTCTATTCTTACCAAAAGTAATATTCGATAAAACACTTCCCGAAAACATAACAGCCTTCTGTGGTACATAACCTACTATATTATTCAAATACTCAAAATTATAATCTTTAACATTAATACCATCTACTAGTATCTCTCCACTAGTAGCATCATAAAATCTAGGTATCAAATTAATTAAAGTAGATTTACCACTACCAGTAGAACCAATAAAAGCAATAACTTCTCCCTTATTAACCTTAAACGATATATCTTCAAGAACATACTCATCAGCGTCAGGATACTTAAAAGAAACATTCTTAAATTCAACAGTCCCCTTAATATCATTATTATTCTCAGTAACAGTTCCTTCTTTAACACTAATAGGAGTATCAAGTACCTCATTAATCCTCTTAGCGGATACACTAGCTCTAGGTAACATCATAAATATCATAGCAAGCATTAAAAAAGACATAATAACCTGCATAGCATAAGAAGAAAAGACAATCATATTACCAAATAAAACAATCTTATCCCCCATACCAGCATCATTAATAAGAATAGCCCCTATAAAATAAATACCAAGCGTTAAAAAATACATAACCAAATACATAATAGGATTCAAATAATTAAATGCAGTCTGATTAAAAATCTGCTGCTTAGTAAGCTTGTTATTAATACCTTCAAACTTATCTTCTTGATATTCTTCAGCATTAAATGCCCTAACAACTCTAATACCAGTTAAATTCTCTCTCGTAACCATATTAACCTTATCAAGAAGTTCCTGTACTATCTTAAACTTAGGCATAACAATAATCATAATAATACCAATAGTAATAAGAAGTACAAGCACTGCTACTCCCGTTAAAATGCTCCATTCAATACTCTTATTAACAATCTTAGTAACAGCCCATACCGCTGTAATAGGAGCCTTAATCATTAAAGTAAGTCCCATCGCAATAAGAAATTCAATCTGTGTAATATCATTAGTAGTTCTAGTAATCAAACTACTAGGAGAAAATTTCTTTATCTCATAAGTACTAATATCTTCAACCTTTCTAAATAACTTACCTCTAGTACGATAAGAAAAAGAAGCAGATATACTAGAAGTAAAATACCCCACTATAAAAGCCGATACCAAACTACCAAAAGCACACAGTAGCATATATCCACCTTCTCTTAAAATATCATTCATCGCTGCTCCCTTAGTTTGAACAAGCTGAGTAATATTGGACATATAATCCGGCATCTTAAGTTCTAACCATACCTGAAATACAATCAAAATAGCAGATATAAATACATATAACCAATCCTTTTTATTTAAATTCTTTAATAACTTTAACATACATACCTCCATCTAATATTTTATGTTATTTCTTACAAATATTACGCTATAAATTATAACATTTCCCTATTTTAATGTCAATTACATAACATAATTTCCCATAATCAAAAGAAGAATAGTTATACTACTCTTCCATAAACATTAAGTCCCTCTACTTTTTCAATCATAACATTAACTATACTATTATTCTCTACATTATCATTAATAATAACTGGTATAAAATTAGAAGTATGTACTACTACCAAACCATTATCATGTATTTCAACTACCCCATCATATACCTTACCAATCTTACTATTATAAAACTTATTCTCATATTCATTAGATAAAGCAAGTACTTCATGAACTCTTCTTTTCTTAGTAGTACCATCAATATGACCATCCATTTTATCCGCTACCGTACCTTTTCTTCTAGAATATGGAAAAGTATGTATCTTAGTAAAACCAATCTTTCTTAGAGTATTCATAGTATCATTAAAATCATCATCACTCTCTTTAGGAAAGCCCACTATTAAATCAGTAGTAAGAGAAATATCATCAATGTCCCTAAGACTATCTACCATACTTAAAAATTCACTAGTATTATATCTTCTATTCATTAATTTTAATATCTTATCACTACCAGATTGAAGAGGAATATGTAAATGTTTAGCCATTACTTTATTTTCTCTTAATAATTTTCTAATACCAGGAGTAATCTCATTAATCTCAATTGAAGATAATCTAATTCTATAAATATTAGGAATCATCACTAATTCATTAAGTAATTCTTCCAAACTACTATTAATATCTATACCATATCTACCAGTATGAATACCAGTAAGAACAATCTCTTTATATCCCTCATTAACTAATTTAGTAACTTCTCTAATAACATCATCTTTATTCTTACTTCTAACTCTACCCCTAGTATAAGGAATAATACAGTAAGAACAAAAAGCATTACAACCATCTTGAATCTTAACAAAAGCCCTAGTATGACTATCAAAGCTACTAATCTCCATCTTCTCAAAATCCACTTTACTAAGATCATAAATAATCTTCTTCTTCTCTTTAGTCTCTATATAATCTTCAATTATTTCTACTATTCTTGACTTATCTTTATTACCAAGAACAATATCAACATCAATATCTTCAGCATTGACCTGACTGTAGCAGCCCATAACTACTATAATCGCAGAAGGATTATTCTTCTTAGCCCTATTTATCATCTTTCTAGATTTCTTATCACTCTCATTAGTAACACTACAAGTATTAATAATATAAATATCAGCCTTATCTTCAAAATCAACTATCTCATAATTATTATTCTTTAATATATTAGTAACAAGTTCACTTTCATATATATTAACTTTACATCCTAATGAACATATACCTACTTTCATACTTCTTCCTTCTTTCTTCCATAGTATTTTATCATAAAATAAATTTATTTTCTATAGTTTTTATATTTAAATTATTATTTAACAACAAACTATTACACAAAAAAAAGGAACAGCGTTCCCTTTTCTCCCTCTAATACAAGAGGCACTTCATTACATATACATAATATTACAAAATAGAATAAATGTAAATATGTAACTATTATATTTTATGTGTTTTTTCTATTTTTTTACTTATTTTACATTTTATATGTGACTATCATATTATTTATGCGCTAAAAAGATACTAACCAACTGGTATAGTATCTTTACTCATAGTAATTGGTGATGTACTTTTTAATGGTGGAATTAATTTTATTGAAACTATTTCTTCACTTTTTAATGCACCAATTAATGTTAAATCATTATCAACAAAAAAGGTCTCAATAATTGTTCTACCACCATCTATATCTTTTAAAGATAATATAGGATAATTATTTTGATATAAACTTCTATACAAAAAATAATTACCCTTCAAAAAAACTTTTCTACAAAGCAAATCATCTTTTCTTATCAATAATTTAGCCTTAGAAAGCCTATTCAAAAACATAGGTAAATATTTAATCCTATTTTTAATATTTACCCAAGAAATATTTGAGTGACCATTTTTTATACCTTTCATTATATCATTATAAGTTATTTCACCATTTTTAATTTTTTCAAATCCCACTGCACCCCTATATTCATTTCTATTTTTCTTACCTTTAAAAGCGTGATGTAATCCTATCAAATGAGGAAACGAATTAATATCAAACATAAACTTCAAAATTCTATTATCTGTTTTTATTTCACAAATATAACCATCAAATTTTTCAAAGTATAATGCTAAATCCTTTAAGGAATATTTAGTCATATCCATTTCTTTATCTATCTTTAATAAATCATAATACATAAAAGCCCCCTTACATATAAATTAAAAAGTCTCACTAAGAGACTTCTACTTACAAAAATTGGTCTGGACTGTATATGACGACAGCCTGCGTCACAATACTGGATATTAACGTCCACCAGCGTGGATTACCACCGACCACTAGTGGTAACAGCTCTCCTGTCACTAATATTATACACATATTTAACTTTTTTTTGCAAGTGTTTTTTTGATTTTTCTCAAATATTTACTATTTTTTATCTCTTAACAAAATACTCGTCATACCACTTAAGGAAACTATATACTGCCCATATCTTTCTATAATTATCTTTCTCTCTATTCTTATGTTCATCTAATATTTTAATTAAATAATCATTATTAAATAATTCTTTAGAGATATCAGTATTAAAAGTATTCTTAATCTCTTTATAGAAGTCTTCTTCTCTTATCCATTCCCTAATAGGAACAGGAAAACCAAGTTTCTTCTTTTTCCATGCATCATTAGGTATTACCTTTCTAGCGGCATTTCTAAGAGCCACTTTCGTAGTACCATCACTTACCTTATAATTCTTAGGTAACATTCTAGCAATATCAAATACTTTCATATCAGTAAATGGTACTCTAGATTCAATAGAATGAGCCATAGTCATCTTATCTACTATTGTAAGAATATTATTACTAAGCCAATATCTAATATCAACTGCTAGCATCTTATCTAGTTTATTATAATCTTTATATTCATCATAAACATCTTTAACAATATCCTTATTCTTAATATAATTATCTATCTTTAATACATCTTTAAGTTCATCATCATAATAAGTTCTATTAATACTAACATAAGATTCCTCTAAAGGTAATCCTCTTCTTATAATATATCTAGTAATCTTATTCTTAGGAAGAATTTTACAAATACTAGCCATACTCTTTCTAATAAAGAAAGGAAGTTTAGTATAAAAATTATCATCATAACTATTATATCCCCCAAAGAATTCGTCAGCACCTTCACCCGATAAAACAACCTTTACATCCTTGCTTGCAAGTCTAGATAAAAAGTATACAGCAATAGCACATCCATCCGCAGTAGGTTCATCCATATGGTAATATACATCACTTAAAGCATTCATATATTCTTCCTTACTAATCTTTTCACTAATATTCTTAATATTAAGTTTATCAGTTAAATCTTTAGCATAATCAATTTCACTATACTTAGCCAAATCAAAACCAATAGTATAAGTCTTATCCGGTTTAGCAAGACTAACTAAATAAGAAGAATCAACACCACTAGATAAAAAAGAGCCAACTTCAACATCACTAATTAAGTGATGCTCGGTAGAATCTTTCATAGCAGTACTAATATCTTTTACTACTTCATCAAAACTCTTATCAGTATTACCAAATTCTACTTTAAAATATCTATCTATTTTAATCTTTCTCTTCTTTACATCTATTGTCATAGAGTGTCCACTAGGAAGTCTATATACCCCTTTAAAGAAAGTCTCATCAGTAGGAGTAAAACTAAATGTCAAATAAGCTCCTAATAATTCTTTATTAAGTACTTTCTTAAATTTAGGATAAGCAAGAAAACTCTTAATCTCTGAACCAAATAATATCGTATCACCATCATGATAATAATATAAAGGTTTAATACCAAACTGATCTCTTGATATAAATATCTCTCCCTTATTCTTATCATAAATAGCATAAGCAAACATACCTCTTAATTTCTTAGGTAAATCATGCCCCCATTTCTCATAACCATGTAATACTACTTCAGTATCAGATTCAGTTTCAAACTTATACTCAGTAAGTTCTTCTTTTAATTCTTTATAATTATATACTTCACCATTATACATAATAAGAATACTTTTATCTTCATTATATATAGGTTGATTACCTCCTGCTAAATCTATAATAGATAATCTTCTTTGCCCTAAGGCAACATCACCCTCTACAAATATACCTTCAGCATCAGGTCCCCTATGAAGTATCTTTTCATTCATACTTTTAATTAATTTATCTTTATTCTTATCTTTACTTATAATTCC
>ENA-UOIZ01003091-UOIZ01003091.1-human-gut-metagenome-genome-assembly--contig:-P88-NODE-3091-length-10651-cov-3.675632_pt1 | contig 10651 bp, 8 predicted proteins | sample MGYA00242336_ERZ723883 | MGnify/ENA metagenome assembly ERZ723883 | reverse complement strand
ATTTTCCGTAATACAATTGTGGCTCTAGGGTTTCTTCATTTCTAAATAAACCAATATGACCTACTTTAGCTGTTGGAATTAAACTTTGAATCCCTTCTACCATACCAAGACCAGCCCTCAAAATAGGCACAATAACAACATCACAGTTCAATGAATAGGTTTTAGCAAGCGCAACAGGCGTTTGAATTGATACTTCTTTTAAAGGCAAATCTCTTGTTGCTTCAAAAGCCATTAAATTCGCAATTTCACTTACAGATTGTCTAAAGTCTTTTGTGTTGGTGTTTTCATCACGAATAATTGTTAATTTGTGATGAATCAATGGATGATTAAAAATTGTAATTTTTGACATGTTTTTTACCTCTTTCTTTGTTTTTTAAAGAAAACTATGGCTCATACCATAGTTTACCCTAAAAGTTTCTCCCTAATTTTTTGTTCAATTTCCTTAGCAAGTGTAGGGTTTTGTCTAAATAACTCTTTCACGTTCTCTCTTCCTTGTCCTAAACGTTCTCCTTCATATGAAAACCACGCACCAGCTTTGTCAACAATATCTAAATTGGTTGCCATATCTAGTACTTCCCCTTCATATGAGATACCCTTGCCATAAATTAAATCTACTTCTGCAGTTTTGAATGGAGGGGCAACTTTGTTTTTCACAATTTTTACTCTTGTCAAATTACCAATAGCCTCTGTGCCTTGCTTAATTTGGTCAACTCTTCGGATGTCCAAACGAATGGTTGCATAGAATTTTAGGGCACGACCACCTGATGTCGTTTCTGGACTACCAAATAGTACACCTACTTTTTCACGAATTTGATTGATAAAAATAGCAACAGTTTTACTTTTATTAATAATACCTGCCAATTTTCTCATCGCCTGACTCATCAATCTAGCCTGCAACCCTACATGGCTATCTCCCATATCTCCTTCAATTTCTGCCTTTGGAACGAGTGCTGCAACAGAATCAATTACAATAATATCTACTGCATTACTTCTTACAAGTGCTTCTACAATTTCAAGTGCTTGTTCACCATTATCTGGTTGAGAAAGCAATAAATTATCTGTATCTACACCTAATGCTTTTGCATATACTGGATCTAATGCATGCTCTGCATCAATAAACGCAGCATATCCACCTTTTTTTTGTGCTTCTGCAATTGCATGCAAAGCAAATGTTGTTTTACCACTTGATTCAGGTCCATAAATTTCAATGATTCTTCCTTTTGGATATCCTCCAACACCCAGTGCAATATCTAGTGTGATAGAACCTGATGGAATGACTTCTATCTTTTCTTGACTTGCATCACCAAGTCTCATAATAGAACCTTTACCATACGTTTTTTCTATTGATTTTAACGCATCGCTTAATGCTTTTTGTTTTGCAGAATCTTTCGTTGGTTGCTCAATATCTTCTATTTTCAATTGTTTTGCCTTTTCAGCCATACTATTCTCCTATTGTTTATTTTTTTGTTTTGTTCTTTTATCTTTTATTACATCTATGTTTTTGGCAAGATAATCGTATCCGCTAAAAATAGTAATGGCTAAAGTGGCCACAATAAGTATTTTGGCAACAATAACATATCCCAGTGCTAAGTCATGTATTCCTGAACCATTCAAAGTAACTGCACCACCTGCTAACAAGAACAATATCGTCACAAACTGAATCGTTGTCTTGATTTTGCCATACCAACTAGCCGCAATTACTTTTCCTTGCCCTGCCGCAAGCAAACGTATACCCGTTACCATAAACTCCCTTGCTAAAATAATCACAACCATCCACCAACATAGTAAATTAGAAGTCCCCACAGTTGTTCCCGATAAATTATAATACTCAACCGCTAATACTTGATTTTCCATATTTTGTTGCAATAGAATAATGAAAGCTGTTGATGTAAGCAGTTTATCCGCAAGTGGGTCTAAAAATTTCCCAAAGTTCGTAACTAAATTATGTTTTCTAGCAATATGTCCATCTAAAAAATCAGTTAATGCACCAATAAACACGAGTAATAAAATAATAAAATTAGCTTGTGATAAATTTGGAAATAAAATGCTATTCATTCTCAAATGATCAATTGAATAGACAATCATCATAATAGGTATCAAAAGAATTCTAAAAATGGTTAATTTATTTGGTAAATTCATGCCTACACCTCTTTTGCAACTATTATACCATAAATCATTCTTTTATGCAAGTTTAAAAACCCCTTTTATCTTGCAAATAAATCAATAAAAATGTCGATATTTTTTGAAAAAAGTTTAGGCGAATACCTAAACTTTTAATTATCTACAATTCCTTGATGGTACAATTTTTCATAGAATCCCTTTTGTGCAAGAAGGGTTTGATGGTTACCTACTTCAACAATATTTCCTTGATTCATCACGATAATCATATCGGCTTCACGAATTGTCGAAAGTCGATGAGCAATCACAAAACTTGTTCTTCCTTTCATCATATAGTTGAATGCATCCACAATTTTCTTTTCTGTTCTTGTGTCAATAGAAGATGTGGCCTCATCTAGTATAACCACATCTGGTACCATCATCATTAACCTTGCAATAGTAATCAATTGTTTTTCTCCTTGTGAAAGTCCTGATGTAGCATTGATCATTGTATCATATCCTTGTGGAAGGCGTCGGATAAAACTATCCGCATGTGCAAGTTTAGCTGCTTGAATGACTTCATCTTTTGTAGCATCGGGTTTGGCATATGCAATATTTTCAAAAACCGTTCCTTTAAAAATCCAAGTATCTTGTAAAACCAAACCATAGGTTTTTCTTAGATTTTCCTTTCGAATATGCAGTGTATTTTCACCATCAATATAAATTGCACCACTAACTGGATCATAGTACCTTAATAATAAGTTAATCATCGTTGTTTTTCCACAACCTGTCGGTCCAACAATGGCCACCTTTTGCCCTTTCTCAATGGTTAGATTAAAATCTGTAATGAGAGGTTTTTCTGGTGTATACGCAAATGCAACATGTCTAAATTCCACACTATCTACTGGCAATTCAATATGTTTCGTCCCCTCATCGATTTCATTTGGCTCAGCCAAAATATCTTCAACTCGTTTATAAGAGGCAAATGCCGATTGAACCTCGCTGATGACACCAGATATTTCATTAAATGGTTTGGTATACTGATTGGCGTAAGTTAAAAAGGAAGAAAGTTTACCTACTGTAAATAGTTGGGTAGGGTCTTCTATGACCAAAATAGCTCCAATAATTCCCACTAAAGCATAAACTAACCCATTAACAAATCGTGTACAAGGATTCGTTGTAGAAGAAACAAACTGAGCATGAATTCCTACATCGTACAACTCTTGATTCATTTTTTCAAAGTTTTGAATAGCTTGTTCTTCATAACACAAACTTTTAATCTTTTTTTGATTGCTTACCATTTCTAAAATATATCCACTTAATACCCCTTTGGCTTTCGCTTGCTTGACAAAGTATTGATGAGATTTCTTTGAAATGAAGGCAGCCACAAACAAAGATAGCGGTGTAACCAAAACAACAATCAGTGCTACCTCCCATTTGATTACAAACATAAAAATCAATGTAGCTATAATCATAATTATACCCCGATACAATTGCTTAAATCCCTGTAACAATCCATTTGATACTTGTTCAATATCTGAAATCAAAAGACTAACGATATCACCATGACGATGGCTATCTACATAAGCAAGAGGCAAATGCGTAATTTTAGCAAAAGTCTCTTTTCTTAAGTCGAGTACCATACCTTCGGATACCACAGACATAATATATTCGTATAAATAACCAAAAACATTACCTACCACAATGCAGATGGCCATTTGAAACAATATCGGATATAGTGCCTCAAAATGAACGTCCCCTTTATCTACAATATAGTCTACTGCATCACCTACCAATACAGGTATATATAATGTCGCCATAACATTGATAAGAGCTAATCCCAATATTAAAATCACTAGTCCTATATATTTACTTAACCGATTCCATAAATGTTTAGGCATCTTCTTCACCTCTTGATTCTTGGGATGCACAAATTTCTTGATATACTGCACAACTACGCATCAATGACTGATGGGTTCCCATTCCCATCATTTTTCCTTCATCTAAGACTAAGATTTGATTGGCTTCTTTCAAACTGCTTGCCCGTTGTGATATGATAATACATGTCATATCCTTGGCAAATTCTCGAATGCCTTTTCTTACTTTGGCATCTGTCATATAGTCAAGAGCACTAGTTGAATCGTCTAAAATTAACAATTTGGGCTGTTTCACCAATGCCATAGCAATGGATATTCTTTGTTTTTGTCCACCCGAAAAATTCCTACCATTTTCTTCAACTATGCTATCCAAGCCGCCCTTTTCTAATACAAAATCAAGGGCTTGAGCAACCTCTAAAGCCTTGGTCATTTCTTCATCTGTTGCCTTTGGGGCAGCCATTTGTAAATTCGAACGAATGGTTCCTTTAAAAAGAACGGCCTTTTGTTGAACTAAACCAATGGAGGAACGAAGCGTATGTAAATCAATCTGTTGAATTGGTTGTCCACTGTAGTCTATTTCTCCTGTAGTAACATCAAAATAACGTTCTATCAACTGAACAATCGTCGATTTTCCTGATCCAGTACCTCCAATAATCCCCAATGTTTGTCCTTTTTTGAGTGTGAAACTAATATCTTCAATGGATGTTTCTGTAATCACGTCATACGCAAATGAAACATGCTGAAACACAAGTAACTCATCTGTTGCTTCATCTAATGTAACCATTGTACCATTTTCAATAGAAGTATCTAAATCAAGGAGGGCATCACATCTTTTCAAAGAAGCATAAGCCTTGGTAAAAATAACGACCAAGTTACTTACCACTATTAAGGCTAGTAAAATTTGGTTCATATAATTAACTAAAGCAATAACTTCACCTTGAGATAATGTACCAATTTCAACCATTTTTCCACCAAAATACAAAATAGCAATAACAGAAAAATTGGCCACAATGGTTGTCAAAGGATTCAACAATGCCGAAATTTTAGCAATAGTGAGCGCTTCCTTTTGGTATTTCTTTACATCTTTTTCGAAGCGTTCTTCTTCCTTTGCTTGCATAGCAAATCCTCTTACTTCTCTTGCACCTTTTAAATTTTCACTTGTAATGACACTTAAATCATCTAATTTATCTTGTACTTTCGTATATCGTTTGGAACTTTCTTTGATCACAAAATATAAAATAAGTGCAATGAAAATCACCATCACTAAAAAGATCATTCCTATTTTCAAATTAATAATACAAGCTGCTATAAGACTTCCTAATACCAAGAAAGGCGCACGAACAACCAAACGAATCAGCATCGCCACCGCAAGTTGTAATTGATTAATATCGTTGCTCATGATATTGATGAGCGCATCACTACCCACTTTTTCTAATTCTTTGGGCGATAGACTATTGATTTTTCGAAAAATAGCATTTCTTAATAATGTGCCATATCCTTGTGAGGCTCTTGAAGCATTGAACTGACAAACAAGAGAACTTCCAAGCCCTAATATTCCTAGTACAATAATGATTGTACCTACACTATAAATGTAAGTTTTATTTTGGTATTTTACCCCTTCATCAATGATAAGCGCCATTAAAATAGGTACAATCAATTCAAAAATGGCCTCAATCAATTTAAATATCGGTCCAATAATCAGCCTTTTTGTAAAGGGTTTCAAATAATGTGTACATTTATCTTTCATTTTATCTACTCCTTTTGTATACACATCTATTAATAATTGTATTTTCCACTACTTATATAATTCAAATCAGTTTGAATTTCATCAATCAAACGTGTTAAATATTCAATATAAGCCAAAGATTCTTCCAAAAAACGTTTCAAGTAATTCTTTTTCATCTGTTCACTACATTGATTCATTTCGTTATACTTAAAATATTGGTGAACCAATTGATTTCGTTTTGATAATAAACTCTCTAAATAATCTGTATCATCAATTCCCAACAACTCATATTTTTTCACAATGCCGATTAATTCACCAAAAGTCATAGTTGTCATTTTTTTAGCCAACATCGTCGTATCTTCTTCTACTTTTTGAAACAAATGAGGAGAAACATTTTTGTATTTTTCAAACAATTGAAATAGCCTTTTATATTTTACTCCTCGTATTAGATCATATTCAATTTGTTGTACAGATTCAATAATTCTTCCTACTAAAGCGTAATTTTTTTATTCCATAACTTTTCCATAATATAATGACCGAATTCTTGTTTGATAAGTGGTATACAAGGTTTGATTATGAGTATCCCCGCCCGGAGTATTGGCACTTTGATAAATTGGTGGTGTGATTCCTTTTTCTTTATATTTTTCAATTACACCAAGAACCAAACTTTGAGCAATAAAACTACCTATAATACTAGATACAGCACCAATAGGAGTATGTTCATAAGCAAGGACACCATCTCCAAAGGGAACATGATTATCAATTACAATATCCGCAATTTCATATAATTTTTTTTGTTGAATAGCCCGAGATTCACTTTGTGTAGACATTTCTACGCTTGTTACCGCAATGACAGGATGACCATCTTGTTTAGCTAACATCGCCATTTCGATAGGCACAGCATTGATTCCAGAATTAGATACAATAATAAAAGGTTCTTGGGGTAACTTTTCAATAGAACTATAAATTCCCTTGGCAAGTCCTGACAAACGCTCAAGATGTGTACTTCGAATTGCACCTTCATGTTGCATAAGACTAGGCACAAATATAGGATTAATCGGTACAAGTCCACCAGCACGATAAAACAATTCTTCCATGAACATATGAGAATGTCCAGTCGCAAAAACATGCACAACCAATTGATTCGTAAAACTTTCGAATAGAACCTGAGCTGCTTGTTGGATTGCGTCTTGTTCTTCTTTTTCTACTAATTCTAATTTTTTTTCAACTTGTTCTAAAAATTCTTTCATATTATCACCAGTTTCATATTGTAGCATAAATCCTATTTTTTTTCAATCATTAAGAAAAGACATTTTTTATTTACTTTCTCCTATTTTACTTACACATTTATATAATAACATTGCCTTTTTTCATGTTTTTTTGTAAATTATAAGTGTATTTTTGTTGCAATTAAAATCTTTTTCAGTATAATTGCACCTAGTGAAAACGAGAACAAGGCCCTTTGGCAAACAAAGTGCTTACATGAATGGAGGATAAAGATTTATTAAATATCTACATCTTCGTTTCTATATTTAATAAATTTTTAGAATACCAATTGTGCTGCTGAGGGCTATAGCCCTCATTTTTTATTGGCCTCATCTTGTTTCACATCAAAATCAAAGGAGGAGAATATGTCAGAAAACAAAAATTTAATTCTTGACGTAAACGACAGACCAAAAACAGGTAAATGGATTGCGCTTAGTTTCCAACACGTTTTTGCAATGTTTAGTGCTACTGTGTTAGTACCCATGTTAACTGAATTATCTATCTCTGTTGCCTTATTTGCATCAGGTGTAGGAACACTTATCTACATTCTATGTACCAAAGCCAGAGTACCCATTTATTTAGGTTCTAGTTTTGCTTATATTGCTTATATCAATGCAGCAAAAAAAGCATTAGGTGGAAGTATGGCTAGTGCAATGACAGGTATTGTGATTGCGGGTATCATTTATGTGATGATTGCTATAGTGATTCGATTTGTCGGTGTCAAGTGGTTAAATAAATTACTCCCACCAATTGTTGTTGGTCCAACTATCATGGTTATTGGATTGGGACTTGCATCTAGCGCTGTATCTAATGCAGGATTTTTTATAGAGGGTAAATCATATGATTATCGTTCCATTATTGTAGCCGTTGCCACTATGCTATTGATTGCTGTAATATCCATTAAAGCTAAAGGCTTTTTAAAAGTCATTCCTTTCTTAATTGGTATTATCGGTGGATATATTGTCGCTATCCTTGTTGGTTTCATTCCAAATGGAAATTTTGGTACTATTATTGATTTTAGTCCTTTAAAAGAAGTCATTACTTCTCCTAGTCAATGGTTTAAATTCCCAGAATTTACTTTCCTCGGATGGAAAGATGCTGAACTTGGTCTAGGTATCTCAATGGCAAAAATTAATTTTGCTGCTGCAATATCTGTTATTCCCCTTGCCTTTGTGACCATTTGTGAACACATTGGTGACCACAAAGTACTAGGCTCTATTACTGGTAAAGATTATCTAAGTGAGCCAGGTCTTCATCGTACGTTACTTGGAGATGGTGTTGCAACTGTATTTGCTGGATTGATTGGAGGACCTGCTAATACTTCTTATGGTGAAAATACATCTGTTGTAGGTATGACTAAAATAGGTTCTGTTTGGGTTACTGGTGGTGCAGCAGTCATTGCAATCTTACTTTCTTTCTGTAATATCTTTACCACTTTAATTGCAACTATCCCTAAGGCAGTAATGGGTGGTGTTTGTATGATTCTTTATGGTTTCATTGCCGCAAATGGTCTTCGTACATTGATTGACTCTAAAGTGGATATGTCTAAAACAAGAAACCTAATTATTGTATCTGTTATGCTCGTTATTGGTCTTGGTGGTGGTGCGTTAAAATTCACAACAGACATCCAATTCTCAGGTATGGCTCTTGCAACTGTCTTTGGTATCTTACTTAATGTGATTTTGCCAAAAGAAAAGGAAGAAAAAATAATTTCAAAAGAATAATTTACAAAAGTGTACTTTTTAAAAGTACACTTTTTTTTGCAAACGATTACTAAACCATTTTACTTTGCTAATTTTTCTTTTTAAGGTAAAATATGCTCAAATGAGGTGAACATATGAAAAAAGGATCTATCTTAGTTGGTCAATCTGGTGGCCCCACCGCAGTAATTAACGCAAGTCTTGCTGGTATTGTAGAAGAAGCCAAATTACACGATGAAATTGATACAGTATATGGTGCATTAAACGGAATTGATGGCATTATTCATCACCATATTATTGATTTATATGCAGAATCATCTGAAACCATCGAATTACTGAAGACTACACCTAGTTCTATCCTTGGCTCAATTCGCTTTAAATTACCGAATCCACAAATAGATGACCATATTCATAAAGCAATTGTTTCCGTCTTTGAATCTCTACATATCACCCATTTCTTTTATATTGGGGGAAATGACTCAATGGATACTTGTTTAAACTTAAGTCAATATTTTCAAAGCATCGATTTTGGCTGTACTGTCATTGGTGTTCCTAAGACTATTGATAATGATTTAGTTGGAACCGATCATACGCCTGGATATGGATCAAGTATCAAATTTATTGCAACAACAATTGCTGAAATTTATCAAGATATTGCTTGTTATCCTAAAGGAAAAGTCACGATTGTTGAAATTATGGGACGTGATGCAGGTTGGCTTACAGCAGGGACAAAACTAGCCAGTTTAACTAATAGTGGCCCTGATTTGATTTATTTACCTGAAATTCCTTTTGATATGACAGATTTTTTAGAAAAGGTATCTTCTATATACCAACAAAAAGGTCATGCTCTCATTGCCGTTTCTGAAGGAATAAAAGATCAAAATGGAATTTATATGCTCCAATATCGCTCCTTCAACAATGAAGATGATTTTGGTCATTTACAATTAGGAGGTGTTGCCCAACTATTGGCAGAGTGCGTCAATCAAAAACTTCACTTACCTATTCGTAGTATTGAATTGAACTTGCCTCAAAGATGTTCCTCTCACCTTTCTTCGCTAACCGATATTGATGAAGCCTATAATTGTGGTAAATATGCCGTCCAGTTTGCATTAACCGGATATACTGGTCAAATGGTGACGATGAAAAGGTTAGAAAATTATATCATTCAATACCAATTAGTACCTCTAAAAGATGTTGCTAATTTGGTGAAACCAGTTCCTCTTCATTTCATAGATGGCCAAAATGCCGATATTACATCTTCTTTTATCGACTATGCTTTACCTCTCATTCAAGGTGAACCCCATACTCAGTTTGAAAATGGCATGCCTAAATTTGCCAAATTGCAAAAAAAATATGTAGAAATAAACAAAACACACAAGTAAATTTTCACTTGTGTGTTTTTTATATGTTATTGCTTATTCTTTTGATAGGACAAAGCATGCTCAATAAATGCCACGAATAGAGGATGAGCCCTATTGGGTCTTGAACTAAATTCAGGATGAAATTGACAGGCTACAAACCAAGGGTGGTGCTTTATTTCGACAATTTCAACTAAACCACTATCTGGATTTTTACCCGTTGCTATCATACCTGCTTTTTCCATTTGTTCTAAATATTGATTATTAAATTCATAACGATGACGATGTCTTTCAAAAACATTTGTTTTTTGATATGCTTGATAAGCCGCTGAACCTTCTTGAATTAGACACTCATATGCACCTAAACGAAGTGTGCCCCCCATATTAATACCCGCATACTGATCTGGTAAATAATCAATGATAGGGTGAGTTGTCGTTTCACAAAGTTCAGTTGAATGGGCATCTTGCAATCCCATAACATGTCTTGCAAATTCAATTGTTGCAAGTTGCATACCTAAACAAATACCCAAATATGGAATTTGTTTTTCTCTTGCATAACGAATCGCAGCAATTTTACCTTCAATTCCCCTAGGTCCAAACCCACCTGGAACTAAAATGCCATCTGCA
>ENA-UOIZ01003079-UOIZ01003079.1-human-gut-metagenome-genome-assembly--contig:-P88-NODE-3079-length-10673-cov-23.708043_pt1 | contig 10673 bp, 7 predicted proteins | sample MGYA00242336_ERZ723883 | MGnify/ENA metagenome assembly ERZ723883 | reverse complement strand
CCGCCGCCGGTTGCCGGGATAGTTTCGGTTGCCATCGTATAACCGCAGACGGTGCATTCCTTATGCTTTGAGCCGCTTGTGGTAGCTGTTGCAGGGGTATCTACAATCCACTCTCCTGCGGTATGAGCCGATTTCGTGCTTTCGATAATCACGCCACAACCTGCAACTGTACATTCATGCCAGTGGTTAGTATCATCAGACTTCCATTCTGTGCCTGCGGTATGTCCGGGAGCCGGAATCTTCACACTGTTTTTATCGGTAATTTCTACCGATCCTGTTGCATCTGCGAACCACTTGTCACAGCCATCGCAGGTGTAGTATGCGGAATTGCCCGCAGTAGTGCAGGTGGCAGCTTTCGCAGCAACCAAAGTCAGATTGTGAGTGTGCGGTACAGTTTTGTAATATCCGCAGGTGTCGCAAACATTGTCAGAACCGTAATCGTGAGCCGCTTCGTCCTTTTTGTCGTGGCAACGAGAACATTCGTGCCAGTGGTTTGTAGAATCGTATTTCCAATCAGAACCATATGCATGATCGAGAGCAGTATTCATCGCTACGAAGGTATCTGTTGTGCTGATTGCACCGCAGGAGCAGCTCTTGAAATATACTGCGTTGTTTGTGCAGCCAGCAGGGGTTTTAAGTGCTTCCGGTTTTACAGTTTCCTGATTGTAGGTGTGCGTATGTGGAGCGTTCTTATAGGTCGCTTTCACACTTACTGCACTTGCAGGCATTGTAAAGGTTGTGGTTGCGCTGTTTGCGTCTGCAAGGGTAATGCCGCCGCTTACAACTTCCCACTTATCAAATACCTTGCCGGACGGAGCCGCATTTGCAGTCAGGGTAACGATTGTGCCTTGCGCCGCTTTGCTGATTTCGCTTCCTGCGCCTACTGTCGCTTTACCGTCTGTAACGGTGATAGTGTATTCAATCGCCTTGTAGGTTACAACAACATTTTTGTTTCCGTCCATTGTAACGGTAAGAGTATTTCCTGTTACAGTAGTTTCGGTGCCGTTTACCATAACCTTATCGATTTCATAACCTGAATCAGGAGTGAATGTGATAATCTTAGATGTTCCTTCAGTAATTCCGTTTTCGCCAGCAGAAATTGTTCCGTGACCGCCGTTTACGCTTGTTGTGAGGTCATAGGTCGCAACACTTACTCCGCCTGCCACAAGTTCAACACGACGACTTGGTGAGCCGGCGTGGGTTGTTGCTGCGGACATCATAGTGTCTGCATCGTTTAATTTGAATGTAGAACTATGTGTGCCGTGCATCGTATCATACACATAAGCACCAACTGCTTCAAATTCAAATTCGATTGCATATTTATGACCTGAAATGAACTTTTTGTCGTGCGGATATTGCTTATAAGTTGATCCGACGGTATTTAACGTCGTATCCGTCATGTCAAATACTCGATACAATCCCACTGTGTACTTGCTTGTATCTAAAGAAGTAAATACAAGGTCATTTGCACTGATTGTATTATCAATCCCAGCAGGAGTCATTGTTGCTTTGGATTCACGGATGTACTTTCCTGCGGCAATCGCTTTGCCGGTTTCCATTTTTCTATCGCAGATAGAGCAATATTTATCGCCGGTGTAACCATCGGTATCAAAAGTAGCGTTCTTTGCACCCACTACTTTATCGCTGTTGTGCGCTGCTTCATTTCCTTTAGCAGAGCAACCGGAATCTGTACATTTATGCCAGTGCGTTAATGGATTGAATTCCCACTTGGAAGTATCCCAATTGTGGTCACCTACCGTAAGCGTAACCTTAGCTGTTACAGGAACACTCAATTTGTTATTATCGTCCGTAAAACTGATTGTCGCCGTATAGGTGCCGGGAGCAAGCCCGATTTTCGGGTCAATAGCGTAAGCGGTTTTATTGGTGTTGCCGGGAGTAACCACGAGTTTTCCAAAAGTCCTAACAGAAAAATCACTTGCATTTGTGCCGCTTAAAGTAGGATTGGAAATATATAGAGTTTCTGTTCCTGTGTTGGTAAATTTTATTGCTCTATCTTCGCCAAGATTGTTGATATGCTTGCTTGTATACCCCGCAGGAAGTGTGATGTTAATATCGGCAACCGTTGCGGAATAAACCTCTGTTCCCTCTCCGCCACCGGTTGCCGGGATAGTTTCGGTTGCCATCTTATAACCGCAAGCGGTGCATTCCTTATGCTTTGAGCCGCTTGTGGTAGCTGTTGCCGGGGTGTCGATAACCCATTCGCCGGCGGTATGTGCTGCTGTATCTTTCTTATCACCGCAGGAACACTCATGCCAGTGGTTGTCTGCATCGTTCTTCCAGTCGGAGCCGTAGCTGTGAGTATGCTCTCCGCCACCTGTACCGGTAGCTGTGAATTTGTGACAACGTTTTAATCCATTCCCTGTCCAATATGTGGTCTCGCCGTTAATGGTGAAAGAATTATCGTAAGACAATGTGTTATCTCCCACAGCAGTAAACCTCACAATTGCAATATATTCCTTTCCACCCTTAAAGGTATAGTTATAGTAATCGCTTGCTGGATCATTCAATGTAACTGGAGTTATATCTCGGCTGTTTTCTACGTCGACCCATTTAAGAAGTTCGACAGAATATTTCTCCGGTTCATCGGATGTCGCTGTAAAGCTTGGTGTTTGTCCGTCAACAGGTGCAGTTACTTTAGCATTACCCGTTGTAATTTCACCCGTGGCCAGTGCCGTGGTGGGGAGCAGCGAGAGCAGCATCACCAGGCTGAGTAGGATGCTCAGGATTTTACTTTTTGTTCGTTGCATAGATCGTTGCCTCCTTCATAGAAAGAATTTGTTGTGCGCCGCGTTTTTGTCCCCGGCCCGCGGCCGCCGGGTCGGTTTTTACCGGGCGCTCCCGCCCGGCATGGCCTCTGCTGTTTCGTCCAGCCATGTGCGCATCTGCTGCGCGGAAAGGTCGCCGATGCAGTAGCCGTCGATGAGCTTCAGCTCCACTGCCTTATCCAGTGCGGCTTGCTTTTTCGGGTAGCCGTCCTCGCAGATGAGGTAGACCCGGCACTCCGGCCGCCGCCGCTTTATCTCGATGGCGACATCGCAGCTTATCGGAGATGTCGCAGTAAAAACGGAAGACCATGCTGCCTCCCGAGTCGGCAACGACCCGATAGGCTGCCGTTTTCTTCGCCTGCTCCATCCGCATTCCTCCTCCCCTTTTTTTATTTCATCTTGTAAAGCTGTCGCGGAATATGCTATGATAGAAAAAGTGAAGAGGCGGTCGGCTCGACAGGATAGGGGACATCGAGCGATCTTTAGGTTGGAGCTTCGCTCCAACCTAAAGGAGGTACCTCCTTTAGCAACTCTCTGTTCGCCTGCCGGTCACCGGATGGTGCGTCCGGTTCCATATACATACCATCTTTGTACCATATTTTCACCCTTTTGTCTGTCCCCTAAACTCCTCATTTAGGGGACAAATAGAAAAAATATTTTTGAAAAATTCGAAAATCCGCTCGATTTTTCAAGCATCCGTTCATTTTTGGAGGTCTGTTTCATGAAAAATCGTATACTGGCGGCTCTGCTGCTATCCGCCCTTCTTTTCACCCTCTCCGGCTGCGGAGAAAAGTCCCTGCTGAATAAAAACGACCCTGTCTCCCTGACCTTCTGGCATGTCTACGGTGAACAGGCAGGCTCGCCCATGGATCTTCTGGTGCAGGAGTTCAACCGCACCGTGGGACAGGAGCGCGGCGTGCAGGTGAAGGTCACCGGCACCAGCAGCGCATCCAAGATCGGCGGCTATCTGAAGGAGGCACAGAGCGGCGGGCAGGAGGTGCAGGAGATGCCCGACCTCTTTACCTGCCACATCGTCGACGCGCTGGAACTGGGCGAGGATAATCTTGTGGATTGGCATGACTGGTTTACGGAGGAGGAACTGGCCGACTTCGTCCCCGGCTTTCTCTCCGACGGTATGGCGGAGGACGGAAGGCTGCTGATCTTCCCCGTTTCCAAGTCCACGCAGCTTCTGATGTGCAACGGCAGCGGCTTCGCCCGCTTTTCCGATGCCACCGGCGTCGGCTACGATGACCTCGCCACATGGGAGGGCTTTTACGATGCCGCCGGCAAGTTCTATGACTGGTCGGGCAAGCCCTTCTGTGCGCTGGATTATCCCATCCGCGCCGTGGAGCTCTGCGCCATGGAGCACGGCAGCGGGGATTTCTACACGGAAAACGGCTGGTACGATACCGACAATGCCGTATTTAAGGAGAGCTGGATGCAGTTCGCCCGATCCCTCGCGCAGGGCCATGTGGTGGTCTCTGACCTCTACTCCAACACGCAGGTGATGACCGGCGATGTGGTGTGCGGCCTCGGCTCCTCCGCGGCCATTCTATATTATAATGATACCGTCACCTACCCGGACAACACGCAGGAGCCCATGAACCTCCATGTGCTGCCCATGCCGAAAACGGCGGGTGCGGACGCTCTGATGACGCAGGCAGGCGTGGGGCTTTGCGCCTACAAGACCACCGCGCAGAAGGCGGAGGCCGCCGCGCTGTTCGTCCGCTGGCTGACGGAGGCGGAGCGCAATCTCGACTTCGTGGCGCAGACCGGCTATATGCCGGTGCGGAACGGCGCCTTCGACGCCATCTCGGATTACGGCAATTTCCCGACGCCCGCGGCGGCTTATGAGAGTCTCTATGCCGCGCTCAAGACCATGCGTGAGGACTATGTCCCCGTGTCCGAGCCGCGCTTTGAGGGCTACTACGACAAGGTCAGCGTCCTCTATGACGGTCTGCGCCGGCTCCAGCAGGAGCTGCCCAAGCGTGCCGCAGCCGGTGAGGACATCGACGCGCTGGCGGAGGAAACTTGGGCGTTGTTCTGCTCCATTCGCTGAAAAAATCAACTACATCGGAAGGGGGGTGAATGTCCATGCCCAGCTTTTTGCTCTCAAAACTGAAGCAAGCGCAGCCCTCCATGCGCCGTCGGCTGTTTCTATACATGGGCGCATTGGCGGCTCTGCTGTTGGCGGTGCTGTTGGTCGCCCTGCTTCTGCTTGGGCAGCTCAAAAGCCCACGGGCTGAAACGGAGAAGGCTCTGTCCTTCCAGATGGGAGCCTTTCGCTCGGATATGGCCTCCCTGTGGCGGAATGTCTCAGTCATGGGCGTGCATCTCTCGGAGGATATGACAGCCATCATTGAGGAGCAGACTTCGGACTTTTCCTCCCTCAACGGAGATGTAGCCGCCGTGGGTGTCTTGCAGGAGGCCATGCTGGAGCCGCTGTGCCAGTATGTGCGGCAGACGGATTGCTCCGGCGCGTTTATAATGCTGGGCGCTTCACTCGGCTCCGATCCCGCCGTGGATTCCCATGCCGGACTGTATGTGCAGCGCGGCAACGCCGAGCACACCACCGGTGACCTGCTGCTTTATCGCGGCATGGCGGACATCGGGCGGCGGCACAAGGTAATGCCTCACCGGAAGTGGGCGCAGGAATTTGACCTGTCGAGCTTCACCGGCCTTGCGGAGCATCTGGAAAAAGCGTCTGCGCCCATAGAGCGCAGCTGCCGCACCACAGAGTTCATCACCCTGCCGGGTACCACAGAGCAGGCGATATTACTGACCGTCCCCCTGATCGGCGCAGATGGCACGGTATACGGTCTGTGCGGCTTTTCCGTCAATCAGACCTACTTCTTGGCACACCACGCGCAGCCGACCGGCATTGGCAGCCTTGCCTGTGTTCTGTCGGATTCTGCGAAGGGGCTGGATGTTCAAAGAGGGCTTCTGACCTATCCCACAGGCGACTTCTGTTTTGTGCCGAATGAACTGCTGGAAAAAAGGAGCCTGCGCGGCGGGCTGACCGCCTTTGCAGGGTCGGAGCTTTCCTTTGTCGGCATTTCAGAGCCGTTTACAGTGGCTGTCGGGGATGAGGCGCCTCACGATCTGACGGTGCTGATCTCAAAAGCCGCCTATGACCGCGCCATGCTGAAAAGCGTGATAGAGATCGCCGCCCTGCTGACGCTGCTGGTGTTTTTTGCCGTGGGCTGCTGCCTGTTCTACACCCGCCGCTATTTCAGACCCATACTGGAGGACATCGATCATGTCACCGTGGCGGGCGGTGAGGAGGGAAAGCCCATCTTTGAGGAGCTGCTGCCCATCTCCGAGAAGATGCGATCCCATGAAGAGGCTGTGACCGTTCTGAAGGCGGAACGGCAGGATGCCCAGGACAGAGCCGAGCAGCTTTTAGGCGAAAAGCTGGGGCTTGAAGAGCAGGTAGAGGGTATGCAGGGGCAGCTGGACGATTCCCTTGCGGAGATCCGTCGTTTGGCTCACCTCGGAAAGAAGGAGCTTGATCCGGCTGACTATGAAAAATTCTTAAAGGGCTATGCCAAGCTGAGCACAAAGGAGCTCGAAATATGCGAGGCTCTTGTCAGCGGCCTGAGCACCCGCCAATGTGCGGAGCAGATCGGCTGTGCCTCCAGCACCGTAGATACATACCGCAAGAGGGTTTATGAAAAGACCGGCATCCACAAGGTGCGGCAGCTTCAGCTCTGCGTTGCGCTCATGCGGACGGAACAGCAGGAGTCGGAAACACAGAAAGAATAATAACGGCAATGGCGGCGGCGCATCTCTCCACAAGGCGATGTGCCGCCGCATACTTTTCTGTAACCATCAAATCTAAGTGCGCGTAAAGCCCAAGGCTGGCAGGTCAGATGTAAGCGTCAAATGCGTGTGAAAATGGACCGTACTCGTTGAGTCGGTCCATTTCAAATCAGAAGCTCCCTCTTCAATTTTTGAAACTGCAAAAGTCTCCGCACAAGGCAAATCTTCACGCTTCAGAATTGGCGCTACAGTCACGCCCACCGGCGAAACGCACTACGAGATACGGGCGCCCGACATCGATGTAACGGTGAATCCGGCCGCCGGCGACAGTCTTGACACCGTCGCGCTTACGCTGCCGTATGCGGACACCGGCAAGCACGCCTATACGCCGGACTGGTCGAAGCTTCCCAGCGGGCAGACTTGAAACTACAGCAGCTCGCCCAACGTCAGTGAAGACTCGAACGCAAAGCTTACTACATTCTGCTGGCAGAAAGACGCTGGTGGACGCGGGGCTGCTGCCCTACGCGGTAACGGCGCTGATAAGCTACACCGGCACCGCAGCGCTGCTGCGCCGCCGCAAGCGTGAGACCTGACGCGGCACCGCAGAAAACAGGAAACACCACCCAATGGGTGGTGTTTTTTTCGGCGGAACAGGCACGCATCCCCAGGCAGGACCGCCTGGGGGTGTGTTTTATTGCTTTCGCGCGGTGATATAGTCGTCGCCGGGGCGCCAATAGGGACAGGATCGGGTATCGGCGGCCAGGAAGCGGGCCAGCTCGTCCTCGTCCAGATCCATGTCACAGATATAATCGTCGTAGTCCTCGTCATAGACATACCACACGCAGGTCTCACACTTGTCCATCACACGTCCTCCACCAGCCGGTGGCTGTCGAATTTACAGAAACGGTAGTAGATGAGCGTGGCCACGCTGCACACGAACCAGCCGGCGGGGTAGCTCATGGCGATGGGGATGATCTCGTTGGAGACATAGTGGGCCACGATGTAGAGGTATATCTGGCGGAAGACCACGAAGGAGCCCAGCATGATCCACATGGGCACCTGGCTGTTGCCCGCGCCGCGGAGGGCGGCGGAGTAGATCTGGTTGATGCAGAAGAAGAAATAGAAGGGCGACAGCAGCCGCAGCAGCAACGCGCCATAGGACACCACCTCGGCCTTGCTGTTGAAGAACGCCGTCAGGTCCGGGGCCAACAGCAGTACCGGCACCAACAGCACCGCCGTGACGGCGAAGGACAGGTACAGCGCCGTGCGGACGCCCTTCTTGGCCCGGGCCGTGTCGCCCACGCCCAGGTTCTGGCCCACAAAGGTGGTGCCGGCCATGGCGATGGACTGGACCGGCAGGATCACCAGCTGGTCCACCTTGGTATAGGCCGTCCAGCCGGACATACAATCCGGGCCGAAATAGTTGATATAGCCCTGGACGAACACGTTGGAGAAAGCGGTGATGGCCATTTGCAGGGCGGCGGGTATACCCACGGACACGATCTGACGGAGGACGGACCAGGTCATACGCAGGGCACGGAGCTCCACGCGGATACAGCCGGCGGCGCGCATGAGTACCCAGATGGTCAGCGCGGCGGACACCGCCTGAGCGATGATGGTGGCGTAGGCCACGCCCTCCACGCCCATGCCGAATTTCAGCACGAAGAGCAGGTCCAATCCCGTGTTCAGCACGGCGGACACCAGCAGGAAGTAAAATGGGCGGCGGGAATCGCCCACGGCGCGAAGGATACCGGAGCCCATGTTGTAGAGCAGCAGTCCCATGACGCCGGCGAAGTAGATGGTCAGGTAGGTGGTCTGCTCCGGTGCCACCTCGGCGGGGGTCTTCATCAGGCGGAGCATCAGGGGCGTCATGGCGATGCCGGCGGCGGTGAAGACCGCGCCCATCAGCAGCGTCAGCACCAGGGAAGTGTGGACCGCCTGGCGGACCTTATCCTCGCGGCCGGCACCGTAATACTGGCTGATGACCACGCCGGCACCGCTGGACAATCCCAGGAAAAAGCCGATAAGCGTGTTGATAATGGGCGTGACGGTACCCACGGCGGAAAAGGCCTCGTTGCTGACGTAGTTGCCCACCACCCAGGTATCCACCATGTTGTAGAGCTGCTGAAAAAGATTGCCCACCATCAGCGGCAGGGCAAAGTTGATCAAATGCTTTGTGATGCTGCCCTTGGTCATGTCCACGTCATAACGGGCGGCGCGGTGGTGGGTGTGGAAATGCAGATGCAGATGGCTGGAATGGCGCATGGAGGCTCTCCTTATAACATACTTCTTTACAGGAATTTTACCATAATACCAGCCGGGGCGCAACAGGGAGAATGCCGGTTTTTCGGCGCGGACAGTGCCGCAGAATGGGCGGGAATGGACGGAGGAAGCGCGTCACTCCGGGAATTCCGTCCGGTCCGCCGGACGCATGATGGATACCTCATAGGCGGTGCGGTCGGTGGTGACGCCGTTCTCCGTTTTGGAGTAGACACGACTCTGGACCCGACCCTCGGCGGTGAGCCGGGCACCGGTGTGCAGCAGGGACACCTGCTGAGCCACGGCGCCCCAGGCGATGCAGGGCAGATAGTCGGCGCGGCCGTAGCGGCGGTTCACCGCCAGGATCATGTCGCAGATCTCGCGGCCAAGGGGCGTGCGGCGGAGGGCCGGCTGCTTGCACAGCACGCCGCTGAGGAAAATGCGGTTCAGCGGTTCGTCGGCGTCATGGGTCAGCGTCTGGGCGAAGGTGGAGATGACCAGACGGCTGCCCTGGCCGCTTTTGTTATTGAAGGAACGCAGCTGGCCGGTGATATGTACGCCGTCGCCGGGGGACACCGGCGTCAGCAGCAGAAGCGGCCGGGGGACGATGACGGGCAGCTTGTCCGCCTGACCGGACAGGCGCAGGACGGACAGGGTAAAGCGGTAGAACGCACAGCCGTGGTTCACATGGGACAGCAACGGCGCGTCCTCGGCCACGCCCCGCAGCTCCACGCGGTTGTAATTCAGCTCCATAGTACACCTCGTTTGTTGAGATGTCACAGCCTATGTGGGGCGGGGCTGGAATATGCCCCCTTTTCAAAGCGCTTAAAGTATGGCATAATACAGCAAAAGGAGTGATGACCATGCGTTATAAGGGAAAGGTATACCGACCGCCCAGCGAGGCGTACAGCCTGATCGTGCAGGTGACCTACGGGTGCAGCCACAACAGGTGCGCCTTCTGTGATATGTACGACGACAAGCACTTTGCCATGCGGCCCATGGATGAGATACGGGAGGACTTTGAGCTGGCACGGCGGGTATACCGCCGGGTGGAGCGGGTCTTTCTAGCGGATGGGGACGCACTGATGCGGAGGACCGGCGACCTGGTGGAGATATTGGGGCTGGTCTATGGGCTGTTTCCGGAGTGCCAGCGGGTAACGTGCTACGCCTCCCCCACCAGCCTGCAGATCAAATCCGAGGACGATCTGCGCCTGCTGCGGAGCAAGGGCCTGCAGATGGTGTATATGGGATTGGAGTCCGGGTGCGACGCGGTGCTGGAGAAGATGCAGAAGGGCCACACGGCGGCGGAGATCGTGGCGGCGGGGCAGAAGGCCCGGCGGTGCGGGCTGGCGCTGTCGGTGACGGCCATCTCCGGGCTGGGGAGCGTGGCACACTGGCGGGAGCACGCCGCGGACACGGCCAGAGCCGTCAGCGAGATGAAGCCGGACTATCTGGGGCTGCTGACGCTGATGGTGGAGCCGGGAACGCCGCTGGAGGCCTGGGTGCGGGAGGGCAGCTTTACGCTGCTCAGCCCCCTGGAGGTACTGAAGGAAACAGAGCTGTTTTTACAGCACGTGGACAGCGAAGGAACCGTGTTCCGCGCCAACCATGCCAGCAACTATCTGACGCTGAAGGGCACACTGAACGGCGACCGGAAGGCGCTGCTGGCGCAGATCGCCGCGGCGCTGGACGGTCGCCGGGACCTGAAGCCGGAGTTTTTGCGGGCGCTGTAATGCACACGCGCATTCAAAAGGGCTTCCCACAGGGAAGCCCTTTTGCTGTCCAACCAGCCCCGCGCTCTGCGGAAAGGGGGGTATCCCAACTTTTGTGTGGGTTGGGCGGAAAAAAGCAGGGAGCTGAGAGCTA
>ENA-UOIZ01003077-UOIZ01003077.1-human-gut-metagenome-genome-assembly--contig:-P88-NODE-3077-length-10679-cov-6.822101_pt1 | contig 10679 bp, 10 predicted proteins | sample MGYA00242336_ERZ723883 | MGnify/ENA metagenome assembly ERZ723883 | reverse complement strand
TTTATAGTATCAGCAGATCAAATTGATTGCTCTATTTTACCAGAAAATGATATGCTACAATATATAATTTTGAATGATTCTGAAAGTATAAAAACTGAAATGTATATGCCTGAAGAATTTGATATGCTTTGTTATTCGCAAAATAGTTATATTCAAAAATATATGCACTTACAAAGCCGAAATATACAGAAAATTGCATCTGATTTTTCGAAAAAAGACAAAAATTATGTATGTTTATTCTAAAAAAATGCAATTTTATTGAAAATTAAATTAAAGATAAATTGCTATTTATACTTTATATATAGTAATATTTACCTGGTAAAAAGAATATCTGATTTTAAGTATGGTTCTTTTTACTAAGTTACTGACTTGACGATAACACATTCAAATTAGTTGTATGATTTTAAGTATGGTTCTTTTTACTAAGTTACTGACAAGAAGAGGACGGACTTCCGAGATGGGATGGATTTTAAGTATGGTTCTTTTTACTAAGTTACTGACGCAGTTCGGAATTAGTTCTAAAGAAGCTTGATTTTAAGTATGGTTCTTTTTACTAAGTTACTGACATAATCTATCAATTGCACTCTGTTTAGCACGATTTTAAGTATGGTTCTTTTTACTAAGTTACTGACTCAAAAATCAGGGGTTTCACAAAATTTAAGATTTTAAGTATGGTTCTTTTTACTAAGTTACTGACAGAGGGTCGTCGATATAAAACAAGAGCATCGATTTTAAGTATGGTTCTTTTTACTAAGTTACTGACCAATCAATATCTGGAACACGACAAGAAGAGATTTTAAGTATGGTTCTTTTTACTAAGTTACTGACCATTTGTTGATACCGAAGTTACAGAACCTTGATTTTAAGTATGGTTCTTTTTACTAAGTTACTGACACTTATGCAAAAGAGTCTCCTTACCAAGCGGGATTTTAAGTATGGTTCTTTTTACTAAGTTACTGACCGTACATGAATATATATATCCCTTATTGAGATTTTAAGTATGGTTCTTTTTACTAAGTTACTGACACTGTAATTCGGCGCTCCTGTAACACCAGGATTTTAAGTATGGTTCTTTTTACTAAGTTACTGACCCTTTCGACTACCCTATAATCCAAAGGCTAGATTTTAAGTATGGTTCTTTTTACTAAGTTACTGACAACGGATGCTGAAGATGATTGCGCATGGGGATTTTAAGTATGGTTCTTTTTACTAAGTTACTGACATCGGTTTAGGGGCGTTTAAACGCTCTGTGATTTTAAGTATGGTTCTTTTTACTAAGTTACTGACACACAACACATATAACAAATGAGTAGTGGGATTTTAAGTATGGTTCTTTTTACTAAGTTACTGACGAATGGACTCTTTAAAACACGTACCCGACAGATTTTAAGTATGGTTCTTTTTACTAAGTTACTGACTGCAGCATTGAACAACTTAGAATCTGACAAGATTTTAAGTATGGTTCTTTTTACTAAGTTACTGACGATTCAATTGGTGATTACAGTCTAGACAAGATTTTAAGTATGGTTCTTTTTACTAAGTTACTGACGCGAAAATCGGTGGAATTTGGGTAAATTGGATTTTAAGTATGGTTCTTTTTACTAAGTTACTGACTCAACATCTTATGGAATTGAGCGTTTGTAGATTTTAAGTATGGTTCTTTTTACTAAGTTACTGACAAGTGGAGTAGAGGCATCTGCCAAGTTCAAGATTTTAAGTATGGTTCTTTTTACTAAGTTACTGACAGTTACGATTCCTAATGGCATTTTAACTCCGATTTTAAGTATGGTTCTTTTTACTAAGTTACTGACGGTGGTGTTTCAACCTGCATATTGCATACGATTTTAAGTATGGTTCTTTTTACTAAGTTACTGACGTCAGGCACTTCCAGATGAACCTTTACATTGATTTTAAGTATGGTTCTTTTTACTAAGTTACTTACTGAGTTTTGAGTAAAGAAATATATATATGACAATCTAAATATGTACATAAATGATCATTTAAGAATACACACTTCTGATTACACTTTTAGATCCACACAACTGGATTTTAAGTATGATTCCTTTTATTAAGTTATAAATGTATAGTTAACGGATTTTAGATGGCTGAATTTATTTGTGTTATTTGGTTTTATTGATCTTGTTTAATATTAACTACTACATACTCACATATACCCTCTGTTCTTATAGGAAAACCCCAACCAACAAGGCCTGAACTAATGATTTTTGTGTGGTGCTTGAATGTTTCTTTTCCGTAATTACCGGCAAAATCGGATTGTAGGTGGTAAGAATAAGAGAGTGAAAACATTTGTCCGTTATGAGTATGTCTGCTGAGTTGAAGGTCGATATTGTTTTTAATATTTTCTTTTGTTCCTTGGGGTTGATGGTCCAGGACGATGTTGCAGGTCGTCTTATGGATGGTATACATATTCACAGAACCAAAAGTAACGATGGATGTGGATATGATGGCTGAAAGGATTATACAGATGATTGGCTTTCTTTTCTTGAATATCAATAATAGGATTAGTAAACAGAATAATGTATGTATAGCCCACATGGCTTGATACGTACGCATATTCCAACAATTTAATAGTAATGCGATACAAATGGCGTATCGTATTTTTTTGTTTAATGTATTTTTTTAAAGATTATTTAGTAACATACATAATCCGATTTCTAAAATGAGGATTCCCATTTGAAGATAGATTATACTATCGCTTCCTCTTTGTTTTATCTTACACCATTGTTAGAAAGATTTCTTAGTTTATGCAGTATAATAAAGTGGGTGAGACTATGTATAAAATAATGATTGTAGAAGATGATGAACTCATCTCAAAAAAGTTAGAATCGTTTCTTAAATCTTGGAACTATGATGTTAATCGAGTTGTTGATTTTTATAATGTGATGGATGTATTTCAATCATTCAATCCAGACTTAGTATTAATGGATATAACACTGCCTTATTTAAATGGATGTTTATGGACGGAAAAGATTCGTGAAGAATCCAAAGTTCCAATTATCTTTATTTCAAGTGCTACAGACAATATGAGTATTGTGATGGCTATCTCTAAGGGTGCGGATGATTTTGTATGTAAACCGTTTGATTTAAATGTTCTAGCTGCTAAAATTACGGCAATATTAAGACGTAGTTATGACTTTGTATCTAATCATAATATCCTTGAATATCAAGGTGTACGCTTTAATTTAGATGATAATACGGTATGTTTTCAATCTTCTCAAATTGAACTGAGTAAGAATGAGGCTAAGATCCTACGTTTACTTATGGAAAAGAAGGGGACGATTGTATCTCGAGATAGTTTAATGGAATATTTGTGGAAGACGGACTTTTATGTGGATGAAAATGCACTAAGTGTGAATGTGAATCGTTTGCGTAAAAAGTTAGAGAGTATTGGCATTGTGGATTTTATTCAAACAAAAAAAGGATTGGGATATAAGATATGAAGTTGTTTAGTCATTATTTAAAAGATCGACGTTTGTTTATAGTTATATATACTTTTAGTCTTTTTACATGTTATGTTGTATTTAAACTCTATAATTTAGAACTTGAAGCTTTTACATATGCCTTTATGATTTTATGTGTATTATTGGTGGTTTGTTTCTTTTGGGATTACTACAAATATTATAAGAAACACCAAACCTTAGTAACACTTCAATCCAATAGTAATGTTTCTTTGTCTTGTGATCTTCAAGATTTTTCATTGATGGGAGAAGATTATCATAAAATATTAGTGGCTATGAAAGACAATCATGATGAGTATGTTATTTCTTCAGAAAACAAAATGCATGATCTAGAAGATTATTTTACGATGTGGGTACATCAGGCTAAGCTTCCCATTGCCGCAATGAAATTACTACTTGAAGATGATGAATTGAGTCGTAGTGAAATTAAGTTACAACTCTTACGTATGGATCAATATACAGATATGGTTTTAGCCTATTTACGCTTACATAGTACGCATACTGATTTCTTATTTAAAGAATTGGAGTTGGATGATTTGATTCGACAATCGATTCGTCGCTTTTCTACAGAATTTATTCGTAAACACATTCAGTTGAGTTTTAAAGAAACCGGGGATGTTATTTTGAGTGATGAAAAGTGGCTTGTGTTTGTGTTGGAACAAATTCTTTCGAATAGTCTTAAATATACCAATGAAAATGGTTTGATATCTATATATATGAAGTCTAAACATGTTTTAGTTATTGAAGATACGGGTATTGGTATTAGTGCAAGTGATCTAAGTCGTGTGTTTGAAAAAGGATATACAGGTATGAATGGACGTAGTGATAAAACGGCAAGTGGTTTAGGTCTATATTTATGTAAAAATATTTTAGATATGCTGAATCATAAAATAACGATTGAATCTAATGTAGGTAAGGGCACTCGAGTGATATTAGACCTTACGCATTTTGAAGGAAGAATTGAGTAATCTTACAATCTTGTAAGAATAGTGTTAGCTGAATCGATGGCTGCATTTTTGAATTCTTTGTAGAATTTTGGTGTACATGGAGGTAATGAATATGGCATTATTGGAAGTAAAAAATTTAAAAAAAGTATATACAACAAGATTTACACAGAATCAAGTACAGGCATTGACCAACGTAAACTTTAGTGTGAATAAAGGCGAATATGTCGCTATTATGGGTGAGTCTGGATCTGGTAAGACAACACTATTAAATATCTTGGCAGCTTTAGATAAACCAACAAGTGGACAAGTCTTATTACATGGTAAAGATATTACGCATATTTCAGAAAAAGAAATTGCGAACTTTCGAAGAGAACACTTGGGCTTTGTATTCCAAGATTTTAACTTATTAGATAATTTTAATAATCGCGATAATATTTTCTTGCCTTTGGTTTTAAGTAAGAAAAAATATCCAGAAATGAAAAAAAGATTGGATCCTATCGCAAAACAATTAGGGATTGAGGGTATTTTAGATAAGTTTCCATATGAAATTAGTGGTGGACAAAAGCAGCGTGTAGCTGTAGCTCGTGCTATCATCACAAATCCAGATCTAATCTTGGCCGATGAGCCAACGGGAGCTTTGGATTCAAAGAGTACAGAGGAACTTTTACATTTATTTGGAACAATCAATGCGAATCAACAAACAATCGTAATGGTTACTCATTCGACAAAGGCAGCAAGTCACGCTTCTCGCGTTCTGTTTATTAAGGATGGAAAAATTTTCCATGAAATTTATAAGGGAAATAAGAATTTAGATCAGATGTACCAATGTATTAGTGATACGTTGACATTATTAGCTACAGGTGGTGTGCATCATGAGTAGAGCTTTCTATTTAAATTTAGCTGTAGATAATTTGAAGAAGAATGCGCGTACCATCATTCCTTATATATTAACGAGTGTCTTAACGACAATGATGTTGTATATGGTTGTTTCTTTGGCAAATAATACACATTTAAATGAAATTGTAGGAGGAGCATCTATAAAGCAGTTATTAGGTTTTGGCACTGTGATTATTGAAATCTTTGCGTTTATTTTCTTGTTCTATACACATAGTTTCTTGATTAAAAGAAGACAAAAAGAATTCGCATTATTCTCTATATTGGGAATGGAAAAGAAACACTTAGCTCGAGTTTTGTTTTATGAAACATTAATAACTCTACTTGTTTCATTAATTTTAGGAATTGGATTAGGTGTTTTACTGGATAAAGCGATGTTTTTGGTTATCGCAAAAATGATTGGTGCAGATATTATACTCGGCTTCTACTTTTCTTTTATAGGTATGAGACAATGTGTTCTTGTGATTGGATTGATTTATGTATTGATCTATTTCTATTCTATGATTCGTATTCATATTTCAAGTCCGATTGAATTGCTTCATTCCGATCATATGGGTGAAAAAGAGCCTAAGGCCAAATGGTTTCTTTCCATTATTGGTATTCTTTGTCTAGGTATTGGATACTATTTATCAATTACTACTAAAAATCCTTTAAGCGCACTCTACGTCTTTTTTGTGGCTGTAGTACTTGTCATTATTGGAACGTATTTATTATTTACATCGATTTCGGTCACTTTCTTAAAATTAATGAAGAAAAACAAGAATTACTATTATAAGACGAATCACTTTATTAGTATTTCTGGCATGATGTATCGTATGAAACAAAATGCCGTAGGACTTGCGAATATTTGTATTCTTTCAACAATGGTTTTAGTCATGTTGTCGTCAACCCTTAGCATGTGGTCAAGTATTGATCGTGTTGTGGATTCACAATATCCAAGAGATTTTATTGGAACAGGATATGGGGAAGCTGCCAATATTGATTTTGATGAAATGAGTGAAGAATTGATTCGTATGGGCATTGTTCCAAAGAATCTTCTTGCGTATAAAGAGTTGGGTTATGCAGGATATTTAAAGAATGGCACTTTGATTACAGATTATCGTGATGAGGGAATTAATGCCGTAAATGAAATTCAAGAATTTTATTGTCTTCCATTAAAAGATATTCAAGATTATGAAAATATCAAGGGTTCTTTAAAGCCAAATGAAATCTATGTGTATTCCAATGTAGAAAAGGCTAAAGAGAAAACTTTATCTTTATTTGGAAAAGAATATGTTGTGAAGAAACAATTAGACCACTTGAAGATGGATGAAAGAAATCCCAATGTGACAGAGCATTATTATATTATTGTGGATTCAGAAAAGACTTTAGAAACGATGCAAGAAGATCAGACAAATGTGTATGGCGACGACGCGAGTACAATATATGCTAGTTATTCATTTGATTGTGATGCGAATGATCGTAGGGTTATTGAAAAATTAACTCAAAATGGAAATATAAATAATTTTATTTGGACAAATAAATCGGATCAGAAACAAGGTTTGATTGAATTATATGCAGGCATCTTATTTATTGGAATCTTCTTAAGCTTCTTATTTATCATGGCAACCATTCTGATTATGTACTACAAACAGATTACTGAAGGCTATGAAGATAAGGATCGTTTTGAAATTATGCAAAAAGTAGGTCTAGAACAAAGTGATGTAAAGAAGGCTATTCATTCGCAAGTACTGACGGTATTCTTTATGCCATTACTTGTTGCAGGACTTCATGTTTGTTTTGCGTATCCAATGATTGAAAAGTTACTTCATTTGTTGTTTGTGAGCGATTCATGGCTTTATGTTCGAACAACATCTATGTGTTTTGTGGCTTTTGCCCTAGTCTACATTGTGATTTATGTATTAACTTCAAAAGTCTATTATGGAATTGTAAAAAGAAATGCTTAATTGGATATTGGGATTTATCTTGATTGGATTATGTATCTATATTTATTATGTAAATCATCATGGAATTTAGTACTCGAATAGAGTACTATTTTTCTTAGGTGGTATATATGTTTATAAATGGATTTGACATCTTGTGGGATGAAATTGATGATTATGTGGCCGATATTAAAAGTATTCGAAGTATTGATCAATTCATGTTTAATAAGCCGGTCACTTTCTTTTGTGGAGAAAACGGAAGTGGTAAATCCACTTTATTAGAGGCTCTTGCGATTAAAAATGGATTGAATCCAGAAGGTGGAACAAGAAACTATAATTTTTCTACGTATGATTCGTATTCTAGATTGCATGAACATATGCGTTTGTGGCGTTCTAGAAAACCGGATTGGATGTATTTCTTGCGTGCAGAAAGCTTCTATAATGTCGCGACAAAAGAAATGGAGTATAGTGGTGTTTTGTCTGAAAGATATCATGATCAATCGCATGGTCAAAGTTTCTTTTCTGTATTGATGAAACAAACGAATAAAAATGGACTTTACTTTTTGGATGAACCGGAAGCGGCTTTATCTTGTCAGAATCAATTGGCATTATTATACTTGATTGAGGAATGTGTGAAACAAAATTGTCAATTTATCATTGCGACACATTCACCTATATTATTGGGTTTTCCCAATGCACAAATCTTATCATTTGATGAAGATAAGGTAGAAGAAGTGGATTATAAATCTACGTCTAGCTATCAAACAATGAAATTATTTTTGGATCGGTATGATTATTTTGTGAAAGATATTCAAGAGAATAATGATGGAGGGGTATTGTGATTAAATTAATTGCGATTGGTAAGAATAAAGATAAGGCTTTACAGTCTTTAGAGAAAGAATATATGAAGCGTTTGTCGGCTTTTTGTAAGTTTAGCGAAATCGAAGTCAAGGATGAAGCAAATGAACATGTTTCTAGAGAAGCTGAAGTCTTATTGGTGAAAGAAAAAGAGGGAAATCGTGTTCTAGAAAAATTATCAGATCAAGATTTTGTGGTATTGCTTGATCTTCATGGAAAGATGATTGATTCTGAGTCGTTTGCGAAAAATTTGGATATGTGGCAAATGAAGTATTCAAATATTGTCTTTGTGATTGCGGGAAGTCTTGGACCAAGTGAAAAATTAGTTTCTAGAGCGAATTATCGTTGGAAATTATCGGATCTAACTTTTACGCATTTAATGACCCGTGTCTTGATGTTGGAACAGATTTATCGTGGTTTTATGATCAATAATGGTCGTAATTACCACAAGTAAGTGATGTAAGCGCTTTTTGTGAAATATTTTACTTGTGAAAAACTAGTCAATCAATTTATGTAGTGATATAATGGATGTGCAAAAATGACAGTAGGAGGAATATACATGACAAAGAGAACTGTTAAAGACCTTGATGTAGCTGGAAAAAAGGTCATCGTACGTTGTGATTTTAACGTGCCAAGAAAAGATGGTGTTATCACTGATGATAACCGTATCGTAATGGCTTTACCTACAATTAAATATTTAGTAGAAAACAAAGCTAGAGTTATTTTGATGTCTCACTTAGGAAAAGTTAAGACTGAAGAAGACAAAGCTAAAAACAACTTGGAATGCGTAGCCGTGCGTTTACAAGAATTGTTACCAGATGTAAAAGTAACTTTCTGCCCAGTAACTCGTGGTGAAGAATTAGAAAACGCTGTAAATGCATTAGCTGATGGTGAAATCGTATTAATGCAAAATACTCGTTATGAAAAAGGCGAAAGTAAAAACGATCCTGAATTAGGTGCATATTGGGCTAGTTTAGGTGAAGTATTCGTTGAAGATGCATTCGGATCTGTTCACCGTGCTCACGCTTCTACTGTAGGTATCCCTACAAACATTAAAGAAAACGGATTAGGATTCTTAGTTGAAAAAGAAGTTACAATGTTAGGAAAAGCTGTTGATGAACCAGCTCACCCATTTGTAGCTATCATTGGTGGATCTAAAGTATCTAGTAAGATCGATGTTGTTGACAACTTATTGAAAAAAGCTGACAAAGTTATCATCGGTGGTGGAATGGCTTATACATTCTCTAAAGCTGTTGGTGGTTCAATCGGTACTTCATTAGTTGAAGATGACAAATTGGATTTGGCAAAAGAATATTTAGAAAAAGCTGGAGACAAATTAGTTCTTCCTGTAGATAACGTAATCGCTGATGCATTCAGTGAAGAAGCTAACACTAGTGTTGCTGATGCTGGACAAATTCCTGATGGATGGATGGGATTAGATATTGGTCCTAAATCTGTTGAATTGTTCAAAGAAACTTTAGCTGGTGCTAAAACTGTAGTATGGAATGGACCTATGGGTGTATTCGAAATGCCTAAATTCGCTAAAGGTACTGAAGAAGTATGTAAAGCTATCTCTGAATTACCAGAAGCTATTACAGTAATCGGTGGTGGAGACTCTGCTGCTGCTGCAAAACAATTAGGATATGCAGACAAATTCTCTCACGTTTCAACTGGTGGTGGAGCTAGTTTGGAATATATGGAAGGTAAAACATTACCTGGTATCGCTATTATCAGCGAAAAGTAATAAGGAGATGTACTTAAGATGAGAAAACCTATTATCGTTGGAAACTGGAAAATGAACAAAAACAACGCTGAAACAAAAGCTTTCTTCGAAGCTGTTGATGGTGTTGCTGCTAGCGAAAATGCTACTTATGGAATTGGATGTCCATTTACTGATTTAAGAACTGCATTGGATCACGCTAAAAACTTAGTTGTAGCTGCTGAAAACTGCCACTTTGAAGATAGTGGAGCTTTCACTGGTGAAGTTAGTGTTCCTATGTTAGAAGAAATGGGAGTTAAATACTGCATTATCGGTCACTCAGAACGTCGTGAAATGTTCGGTGATACTGATGAAACAGTAAACAAAAAAGCAAAACGTTTAATTAAAGCTGGAATCACTCCAATCTTATGTGTTGGTGAAACAGAAGCTGATTACGATGCTGGAAACTCAGAAAAAGTAATTCGTGAAGAATTAGCTGGTTCTTTAGCTGACTTATGTCCAAAATGTGTTGGTGAAATGGTAATTGCTTACGAACCAATCTGGGCTATCGGAACTGGAAAATCTGCTTCAGTTGAAATTGCTGAAAACTGCTGTAAGATCGTACGTGACCAAGTTAAGGTTATGTATGGTGAAGAAGCTGCTGAAAAAGTACGTATCCAATATGGTGGAAGTGTTAAACCTAATAACATCGTTGAATATATGGCTCAACCAGATATTGATGGTGCATTAATTGGTGGTGCTAGTTTGAAAGAAGATAGCTTCACAGAAATCATTGAAAAAACAAAATAATTAATGATAATTTAGGGGTAACCAAAATCATTTAGGGTTTTAGCGCAATCATTTGGGGTCTAGTTCGGGG
>ENA-UOIZ01003062-UOIZ01003062.1-human-gut-metagenome-genome-assembly--contig:-P88-NODE-3062-length-10721-cov-29.980124_pt1 | contig 10721 bp, 7 predicted proteins | sample MGYA00242336_ERZ723883 | MGnify/ENA metagenome assembly ERZ723883 | reverse complement strand
TTCTTTCGTCAAAACAACCAAAATTTCTTTTTCTTTTTCTCTCGGCCGAAACAGCATTTGCTTGCTATCCGGTGCGCAGTGCGGTATAATGGATACAACAATGTGTTCTCACATGAAATGGATCCCAGAAACGACTTTTTAGGAGGAGCGTTATGGAACACTACAATCCCATCCTCGGCAGCGAGCCCAACGGCCAGAAATTTATCACCTGCGGCGAGATCATGCTCCGTCTGACCCCGCCGAACTACGAAAAGATCCGCATGGCATCCAGCTTTGAAGCCAGCTACGGCGGCAGCGAGGCCAACATTGCACTGGCCCTGGCCAACCTGGGTGTGGACAGCACCTTCTTCAGCGTAGTGCCCAACAACAGCCTGGGCAAGAGCGCGGTGCGCTGGCTGCGCTCCAACGATGTGCATTGCACCCCCATGATCCTGACCGAGCCCAACGAGACCCCCTCCAACCGGCTGGGTACTTATTATCTGGAGACCGGATACGGCATCCGCGCTTCCAAGGTCATCTACGACCGCAAGCACAGTGCCATTACCGAGTATGACTTCTCCCAGGTCGATCTGGACGCTCTGCTGGACGGCTACGACTGGCTGCACCTGAGCGGCATTACCCCGGCACTGGGCCCCAACTGCCGCGGCCTCATCATCGATATGCTCAAGGTGGCCAAAAAGAAAGGCCTGACTGTCAGCTTTGACGGCAACTTCCGCTCTACCCTGTGGAGCTGGGAGGAAGCCCGCGATTTCTGCACCGAGTGCCTGCCTTACGTTGACGTTCTGCTGGGCATTGAGCCCTACCACCTGTGGAAGGACGACAACGATCACAGCAAGGGCGACTGGAAGGACGGCGTGCCCCTGCAGCCCAGCTATGAGCAGCAGGACGAGATCTTCCAGCATTTCATTGACCGCTATCCCAACCTCAAGTGCATTGCCCGCCATGTGCGCTATGCCCACAGCGGCAGCGAGAACAGCCTCAAGGCCTTTATGTGGTACGACGGCCACACCTTTGAGAGCAAGCTCTACACCTTTAATATTCTGGACCGCGTGGGCGGCGGCGATGCCTTTGCCAGCGGCCTGATCTACGCCATGCTCCACGACTACCGCGCCATGGACATGATCAACTTTGCCGTGGCAAGCAGCGCCATCAAGCATACCATCCACGGCGATGCCAACATCACCGACGATGTCAGCTCCATCCGCAACCTGATGAACATGAACTACGACATCAAGCGGTAACATTCCTTTATACGCAAAGATCCCCTCCGGTACGCACACACCGGAGGGGATCTTCTTATTATGCTTCAATCTTACAGAAACACATCCAGCATCTTTTCCAGCGGGGTGCGGGTGTCAAGCTCCAACCCGGCTTTCTGTTTCAGCATCAGAATGCGGCGGACGCTCTCGTTGAGGCGTTCCTCGCTGATGGTTCCATTCTGCACAGCCTCCAGTACACCGTCAAAGGCTTCCGGCAGGTCGGGCGGCATCAGCAGAAGATCTGCCCCGGCGTTCAGCGCCGCTACAGCCGCTTCTGCTGCAGAATAGTGGTCACGAATGGCTTGCATGGACAGCGAATCGGTGCAGATGACCCCAGTAAAGCCCAGCTCCCCCCGCAGACGCTCGGTCAGCATAGTGTAGGAGAGCGACGCAGGCAGGCCGTCCTGCGTTGCATTGGGGGTGGTGATGTGGGCGGTCATTACTACGTCGGCCCCAGCTGCGATTCCAGCCGCAAAAGGCTTCAGCTCCGTCTCCCGCATCTCTGCCCAAGTCTTGGTGCTGCTGGCCGTGCCGTAGTGGCTGTCCTCTGCGGTATCTCCGTGGCCCGGGAAATGCTTGAGTGTGCAGAGTATGCCCGCATCGTGAAACCCTTGTACAGCGGAGGCCACCATCTGTGCCGCCACTGCCGGATCCGACGAAAATGCTCGGTTCCCGATCACGGTATTGGCCGGATTGGTGTTCACATCTGCCACTGGAGCAAAGTCAAGATTCAGGCCGTAGGTTTTGAGGTAGCCTCCGATGATCTGCCCCATGGCACGGGCATTGGCCGGGTCCCCTGTTGTACCTACTGCCTGGGCACTCTGGTATTGGGGCAGATCAAAGCCGGAAGCATTGGCCAACCGGGCCACGCTGCCGCCCTCCTCGTCCACGGCGGTCAACAGACCGGTCCCGGATGCTGCCTGAAAATCTGCCAGAAGCTTTTTCAACTGCTCCGGGCTTTTCACATTCTGCCGAAACACCACAATGCCGCCCACCGGATACTTTTTCAGCCCCTGCCGTTCTGCCCAGGTCAGCCTTGTGCTATCAGACTGTCCACTGGGGTCCAGTGCCTCGACCCGCACCACAAACAGCTGCCCCACCTTTTCCCGCAGAGACATGGCAGCAAGCCGTTCCTCTACCGGGTCAATCCGGGCTGCTGCCGAGGCCGTTCCCGTCAGCAGCAGAGCCGCAGACAACAGCACAGCAGCTGCCCGCCGGATGATTTTTCGCACGAGAGACACCTCCCCTTTCTCTCAGTGTAGCACACCCTGCAAAGGTGCACAAGATGCAAAGATCCCCTCCGGTACGTGCACACCGGAGGGGATTTTCCATATCAGAAACGCATCAGGAAAGGATCATGCGGTCGTTGGCGAACTCGCCGCCGGATGCGATCTGGAACTTGGCCAGCAGGTCGGAGACGTGCAGGTTCTTCTTCTCTTCCCCGGAGACATCATAGATGATGTGGCCCTCGTGCATCATGATCAGGCGGTTGCCGTACTTGATGGCATCCTTCATGTTGTGGGTGATCATCATGGTGGTCAGGTGGTTTTCCTCCACAATCTTGGCCGAGAGGGTCAGCACCTTGAGCGCCGTCTTGGGGTCCAGAGCGGCGGTGTGCTCATCCAGCAGCAGGAGCTTGGGCTTGTTCATGGTAGCCATAAGCAGGGTCAGTGCCTGACGCTGACCGCCGGACAGCAGGCCCACGCGGGCGGTCAGGCGATCCTCCAGGCCCAGGTCCAGGCTCTTGAGCAGTTCACGGTAGCGCTCCCGCTCGGCCTTGGTAATGCCGATCCTCAGGCCGCGCCGCTTGCCGCGCCGGGCGGCCAGGGCAAGGTTCTCCTCGATCTGCATGGTGGCGGCGGTGCCGGTCATGGGGTCCTGGAACACGCGGCCGATGTAGGCGGCGCGCTGGTGCTCCCCCAGTTTGGTCACGTCGGTGCCGTCAATGATGATCTTGCCGCTGTCCACGGGCCACACACCGGCCACAGCGTTCAGCATGGTGGATTTGCCCGCACCGTTGCCGCCGATGACGGTGACAAAATCACCTTCGTTCAATTTCAGGTTCAGACCATTCAGGGCCGTTTTCTCGTTGACGGTACCGGCGTTGAAGGTCTTGGAAACATTCTGGATCTCAAGCATTTTTTGCATCCTCCTTCTGTGCCTTCTTTGCCGCGGGCTTTGCGAAATACTTGCTCTTCCAATAGGGCACGGCCAGGAACACGGCCACCACGGAGGCGCTCAACAGCTTGAGCAGATTTGCGTCAAAGCCGAGGGTCAGCACCAGCTGGATGACGATGTAGTAGATGATGGCACCCAGCGAAACGGACACCAGCTTGAGGGCAAAGTTGTGGAAGATGCGGCTGAACAGGGCCTCGCCGATGATGACAGCGGCCAGACCGATGACGATGGCACCACGGCCCATGCTGACATCAGCAAAGCCCTGATACTGGCTCAGCAGTGCGCCGGACAGGGCCACCAGACCGTTGGAGACCGCCAAACCCAGCACCACATTGAAGCTGGTGTTGATGCCCTGGGCACGGCTCATGGCGGGGTTGGAACCGGTGGCGCGGATGCCGCAGCCCAGCTCGGTGCCAAAGAACCAGTACAGCACACCGATGACCACGGCGCTGACCAGAATGACCATGATGATGGGGTTGTGCAGGGCAAGCTCCTTGACCCAGCGCAGAGAGATCAGCAGGTCGTACTTGTCCACGTTGATGGACTGGTTGGCCTTGCCCATAATCTTCAGGTTGATGGAGTAGAGGGCCAGCTGGGTCAGAATACCAGCCAGAATGGCCGGGATGCCCATAAAGGTGTGGAGCAGACCGGTGACAAGGCCGGTGGCCAGACCGGCCAGCAGGGCGATGAAGAGCGCTGCCCAGACGTTCATGCCGGAGAGCAGGCACATAACGCAGACCGCGCCGCCGGTGCCAAAGGAACCGTCTACGGTCAGGTCAGCCACATCCAGGATGCGGTAGGTCAGGTACACACCAATGGCCATGATGCCCCAGATGAGGCCCTGCGCACAGGCACCGGGCAAGGCACCGGGCAGGTTGGCAAGTCTTGCAAGAATATCCAAAACGTTTTCCTCCTGTAACTACACTTTTTTCTGATACGGGAAAGCGGAGAAGAGCAAAAATTCACTCTTCTCCGCTGATTTTATTGTAAAGTCTCACTGTCACCGCAGCATGGACCCAGCGCCCCTATCAGGGGAGCTTTCTGCAAAGCAGACAGAGCGCTTGTTATTCCTCAATGGCCTCGTAACCCTCGGGAACGGTCATGCCCAGGTCATCGCAGATGGTCTTGTTGTACTTCTTGGTCACGTTGGTGTACTCAACGGGCATGGTGGAGATATCGGCCTCACCGGTCAGAACCTTGGCAGCCATCTCACCGGTGGTGTAGCCCAGATCGTAGTAGCTGATGGACAGGGTCGCCACGCCGCAGCCGGAGCAGATGCCCTCCTCACCGGCGAACACGGGCTTCTTGGCCGGGCGGCAGATGCCGTCGATGATGCCGGTGTTGGCGGCGCAGGTGTTGTCGGTGGGGACATACACTGCGTCGTTCTCGTCGGCAGCCTTCTGGCAGACAGAAGCCAGATCGTTGGAATCAGAGAAAGCGTACTGGGTGGCGGTAACGCCCTTGGCCTCCAGGTACTTCTGGACCTCGTCTACCTGATACTGGCTGTTTGCCTCGGCAGAGCAGTAGAGCAGGCCCACCTTGGTGGCCTCGGGCAGCCACTCGGTGATCATATCCGCCTGCTGATCCAGCGGAGCCAGATCAGAGGTGCCGGAGACATTGCCGCCCACGGTGCCATCGAAATCGGTCAGGCCCAGAGCAACACCGTACTCGGTGACGGAGGTGCCCAGAATGGGGATGCTGTCGGTGGCAGCCTGTGCGGCCTGCAGGGCGGGGGTAGCGTTTGCCATGATCAGGTCAACGCCTGCGGAAACAAAGCCGTTGGCGATGGTGGCGCAGGTTGCGGAATCGTTCTGGGCGTTCTGGAAGTCAAAGGTGACATTCTCGCCGAACTGTGCGGTCAGGGCATCCTCAAAGCCCTGGGTGGCAGCGTCCAGAGCGGCGTGCTCCACCAGCTGGCAGATGCCAACGGTATACTTCTGGCCGTCAGCCGCTGCGGAAGAAGCCGCAGCAGAGGAAGCGGTGGAAGAAGCAGCCGTGGAGCTGGAGGAACCGCCGCAGGCAGTCAGGGCAGCAGCTGCGCCGCAGACAGCGGCGGCAGACAGGAACGAACGACGAGAAATTTTACGCATGATATTACTCCCTCAATTCTACTTTCGCGGCAACAGGACACCGCATGAAAGTCAGTATTCAAGCGGTCTATCGCATCGCGCTACCGCTTTACACTCGTGAAGTATATCACACTTTCCGCTCCAAAACAACCGGGAAACAGCCCGAATTATCAATCAAAGTAATTTTATCTATCACTTTTTTCGATGGTGCTGTGCCGCATCTGCATCCCTTCGAGCTTTTTCAGCTCACCGTCCAGCCAGAGCAGATTTTCTTCCAGCTGGGGGCGGTACTCTTTTGCAAAGTCGTACCGGTAATACAGCGCCTGCCACAGCTTTTCCTGCATCCGCCGGGCAAACACCGGCTCAAACAGAGCGTCCAGCCGCTCCACGGTATCCTCCAGTTCCATGCACACCTGCGCCCAGCGCACATCGGTGGCCTCCCGGGCGGGCACATCGTAACGGGTCAGATAATCCCCCACTCTTGCCGCAATGACCTGCCCGCCGCACTGGGTGGGCTGCAAAAAGTAGGATACCTGCCCGTCCTTCGTGATCTCCTGCGCCAGCGGGTAAAGGGCGCAGACCAGCGGCTCGGCATCGTGGATGGCGCAGTGGTTCCCGGTGAGGAAGGGGCAGTTGCCGTGCTCCTCCTTCAGCGGGGCCAGCCGCAGCACCGGCAGGCGGCTGACCCGCCCGATGCTTCCCCGGCAGAACGCTCGGGCCACGGTGCGGGGCGGCAGGCGCAGGCGGGCCGCAATGCGCCACAGGTCAAAGCCCGACAGCACGATATCCTCCCGCCCCCGGCAGCAGCCGCCGCAGCCCGCGCAGGCAAACGAAAACGCCTCGTCCCGGGCAAGCAGGGGCGCGGTGCGGGTAAAATCGGTGCGGCCGCAGAGATCGACCTGTGAATCCTTGAGCATGATGGTTCTCCTGTTCTTCGAATGGTTTTGTTCCATTGTACCACAAAGCCGGGCACAGAAAAAGGGAGCGCATCCGCTCCCCTGTTCAGGACCCCCGGCTCACACGGCGGTAGACTGTTACGGCATCCTCGATGTGGTAGGGCGCGGTGCTGTGGTCTCCCCCTGCCCCGGCCGTGACCAGAATGTATTCCCTGCCCTTCACCTCGGCCAGACTGGCAAGGCAGAGCCCTGCCTCCCCGGTGTAACCGGTCTTACCGCCCAGGATCCGGCCACGGTGCAGCTCTGTGCCGTCCAGCTGGCTCAGCAGGGTGCTGTGCATCGTGAACCCCTGCGGGTGGCAGTTGGTGGCCGGAACGGTATACCGCTCCGTGGTAAACAGCTTGCGGAAGGTCTCGTTCTGCAGGGCTGCTTCTGTCAGCCGGGCCATATCCCGCACGGTGGAAACATGCTCCGGGTCGTGCAGACCGGTGGGGTTGCAGAAATGCGTGGCGGTCATCCCCAGCTCTGCCGCTTTCTGGTTCATCCGGGCCGCAAAGGCTTCCTCGCTGCCGCTCACCTCCCGGGCCAGCGCTTCGCAGCACTCGGCCCCCGAGGGCAGCATGGCCCCGTACAGCAGATCCCGCACCGTGGCCGTTTCCCCGGGCTGAAACCCCGCCAGCGAGGCATTCTGGGCCTGCAGAGCCGGAAAGATCTCCTCGGGCAGGGTCACGGGCGTGTCGAGGTCCGGGTTTGCTTCTATGGCCAGCAACGCCGTCATCATCTTGGTCATGGAAGCCGGATAGATCGTGCTATCGGCATCCTTTTCGGCCAGCACCTCTCCGCTGTCGGCCCGCAGTAAAATGGCATGGGGACTGTTCAGCCCATCCAGCGTGACCCGCCGGGGCCACAGCAGCAGAAGCAGGGTCGCCAGCACCAGCAGCCAGAACAGCCGCCGGAAGGCTCTGCGCCGGTGCTTCCGGCGGCGCGGTGAAGTTTTCATTCTCGTTCTCATCCTTTTTTGCAAAATCAAAAGCGCTTTCATCCCCTAATACGAGACAAGAGCGCCTTTTTCTGCAAAAAGTGGGGCCGCCCCACAAAAATTTGTGCAGCGGCCCCAAGCCAGTTTAATATTTTACCTTTTTACGTCATCTACAAGAACGTGTTCAGTGCTGTGCCTTATGGAACATGCTCTTACGTTTACGCTCCAGCAGATAACCAGCAGCCAGCAGAACACCGCCTGCACGCACCAGAACATCTGCCATCCAGTTGGTGGTACCGGTCTGGATCAGCTTGCCGCTCTCCGGGCGGGCATCCTGTACCGGCGGGTTCACGGGGGTCTCCGGGGCGGGCGTGGTCTTAGCGACTGCCTGCTCCACGGCGGGAGTGGTGGGCCGTGCATCCTGCACTGCCGGGGTAGTCGGCGTAGTGGGAGCCGGAGGAGTGGGATCGGAATCCTCAGGCGTTTCCGGTTCCGGGTTCGTTGGGATCACAGGGTCGGTCACTTCCCGCAGAGCGCCGTAAATGGTCACGGTGTACCGTGCGGAGTCGGTGCCGTCGATGTCGCCGGTGACCTTCACATTGGAATCCGGGCCAAAGGCATCCAGCACGCCCGCTGCCGCGGTGGTGTTGGGGTTGTTCTGGCTCTCATAGCCCCAGACGATGGTATAGGTCTTGCCCTCATACTCGTACTCGGTGCCATAGACCATATCATAAGCGCGGGGAGCACCCTCTGCCTGCTTTTCGTAGTTGCCCCAGATGAGCTTGGTGTTGCCCTCTGCATCAGTGGTCTTGGTGAAGTTCAGGCTCTTACCGTTCACCACCATATCCCGCAGAATAACGACCTGATCGCCATTCTCAGCGGTCTGGTAGGCAGTGTCGAATTTGTATCCGGCCTGCTTCAGCTCTTCCAGTGCCTTGCCGATGATCTCCGGGTCATGGGAACCGTCCACATCCAGCATATAGTTCAATGCGGCGGCGGGCACCCACACGGAGAGATACTGCTTCCCGGTCTCCTTGTTCAGGTCAGAGAGGTAGGTATAGGTCTGGCCTTTATAGGAAAGGGCACCGAAGTTTGCGTGGGCATCATCCTTGGTCAGCAGGAAATTTGTCAACTTGTCGCCCTGCTCGTTCACCGGCCACAGGGTGTTGTCGGCGCTGTAATCATAGGTCAGCGTGCCGCCGGTAACGATGAGCTTCTGGCCCACAGTTGGTATCTTTTTTATCGAGGGGTTAAGGGTAATCGTTGTTGCTTCCACATGGGAATTGTTTTTGATGTGGATGGTGCTGTTATCACCGTAAGCAAACAGTCCTGCCTTGTCGTATTTTCCCCTCACAAGAACAGTACCATTATCCACGACCAGTTTAGCATTCTTGCCCAGACCAACTGCCGTATAGGAATTCTCCATATCGGAAATTAACTGTCCATTGTCATCAACCAGAATTTCATGTCCCCGGGCAGAGGTTGCCTGAATCCCCCAGTTACCCCGCGTACCGCCTGTCAGATGATATCGGCTGTTTCCGGTCACACGCAGTTTCAGGCCCTTACCATCACTGCCGCCCAGAGCATACATTGCCTGATGGGTGTTCTTGGAGGTCACAACGCTGTTGTTTGCGATTTCAACCTTCTGGAAACCGGCGTAAATTCCACGGTTTGCATCGATATCCACCGTGCTGTCGTTCACCGTCAGATTGCCGGTCCCGCCACGCTCATTATAAATGCCCCAGGTTCCCGCATCCGGGTTTTCAGAAGTAACTTTGATTTCGGCCTCTGTGCCATTTTTAAAGGTGATATTACTGTCACCGTGGGCGGCAATGCCATAGCCTGCGGCATTCGGGGTTTCCGGGGTAATATTGATATCGACTTCTGCATTGTCGAACGTGATGTCCCCGGCAGATTTGAGTACATTTCCCTCTTTATCTTTTCCGGCACCTTCATAGTCAATGCCGAAGCTGCTGCCAGCAATATTCAGCGCACTATCCTCCACAGTCAGGCTTGCATCCGAACCTTGGTGGCCGTAAATACCGGTTGTAGCATCACTGATCTCCAGCGTACTGCCATCCTCGACTGTGATATCATCCCAGCTGGCAATGCCAATACCGGTATGTGACGCTTGCTTTGCATTGTCTTCCACACCGTCTATCGTTAAGGAAGAGCCGCCGGAGATGGTCAAATCACCATGCTGGGTCACACCACGGCCAGCCTGCGTAGAACCAGAGGTTTTTGTTTCCTCAATGGTCACGTCCGCCCCGTCTGTGATTTCCACGTCCGAGCCATCTGCCATTACCAGACCGCCTGTGGTATCACTGATGGTCAGCGAACCGCCAGCAGGGCTTTCCGTCTCTTCCGTTTCTGCTTCCGCAGTTTCGGTCTTTTCTACACCGCCGCTGATGGTCAGCTTGGTATTTGCACTCTCACTGGCATCCGAGCTGTCACTTGCGCCTTCGCCGCCCACACGGATGCCCTCAATATTGACGTTATCCTTAGAGATATCGTGTCCTCCGCCCTCGGTCACTTTGTCGATTGCTTCAGAACCATCAATAGTATTATCCCCTTTAAGGGTGATATCCACGTCGGAATTATCCCGTGCGTTGATGCCCGCTGTGGCATTTTCCGTCAGATTGATTTTGGTATTATCCAGCGTCAGGTCAACATTGGTTTTTTTGTTATCATCATCATCTTTCAGATTCACACCGATATCAATGCCGTTGCCGCCGGTGGTCAGGTTGGAATCCTTGACTGTCAGGTCAACATCTGCACCTTCACCAATGGTGACAGTGGATTTACCTGTTTCGCTGGTATCTGCATTCACGCTGTCAACCACGATTTTTACATCGTTGCCTTCGGTGCCATCAGTCTTTTCCGTCTTTTTGACATCTTCCATAACGGTGATGGTGTTTCCAGTTGTGGTCTCAGACGTGGAACTGTTCTCTGTGTTGTTGCCAGAAGGATCTGTGGTATTGTCCGTAGATGTGGTTTCCGCTGTGCCATTGTCGGAGTTATCAGTGGATGGCTCCGTTTTCGTTGGCTCGTGGCCGTCCTTGACGTTGATCACACCATGATCCGCTTCATCCTCGTTGACGTAGGTGCGGTTCGTTTCACTTCCGTCATCACCCTGATAACTGTACGCGCCGCGTTTCTCATCCTTGTCAACAGTTACACTGCCATCGCCCAGATAATACGTCACCGCAGAAGCACTGGGGCCAACTGCGCTCACTGCAACCGCAGTGGCCAGCGACATTGCTGCCAACTTGAATTTCTTGTTTGTCATTTTTCTTCTGCTCCTTTCCAGTTCATGCTCACATGATCGAAAAGTGGTGGT
>ENA-UOIZ01003060-UOIZ01003060.1-human-gut-metagenome-genome-assembly--contig:-P88-NODE-3060-length-10729-cov-3.861814_pt1 | contig 10729 bp, 10 predicted proteins | sample MGYA00242336_ERZ723883 | MGnify/ENA metagenome assembly ERZ723883 | reverse complement strand
ATGATATTGCAAAAGAATTATGAGAAAAATAACAAACGGACATATCAAAGCATATAAAACAGGTTGTCTGAAAAAATTATTAGATGTGATTAAAGAAGACCCTGAATTATCCTTCGAAATCAGAAAGGATAACGAAGTGATGGTGTATTTATAGGAAGAATAAATAAAATATTAAGAAAAATCTTCCGGAATTACGATTGTAGTTTGTTATGTGCAGGGGATTACTTCAAAATTCATTGCGTTGAGGCGGTATGGATAGTCTCATTTAGTTCGAATTTATCAAATCTTATGTGTCAGATATATTATTAGATATGGTTGACAGGTGTGAAAACAATCCGATTGGACTATCATATCTGTCCGCTGAACTGCTCAAAGATGCCCGCTTTCATGCCCGCAATCCTCGCCCTGTGTGATAGATCGTCAGGTAAATTCCTGTCCGATAAATGAAAAAGTAGACAAAGATCAGATATTCTGCCCACTGAACCCAACCGGATGCGAGGGGTATGACCATTAGCAGGCATAACGAACCATAATAAACGATCCTAAATTGGTGAATGGTTTCCTGTTGCGGTATGAGCTTCTCGGCCAATCGGACATGGAACCGCGAAGCCCGTTCGATCAGATTGATTAGTGGAAACGCCAGCAGCGACAAAATGAAAACACCCGGGCTGAAGGTGCTAATGAACAACAGTTGCAATCCGCAGAAGCGGATGATGACCAATAGGGCATGCAATGTCAACGTCAATTTATTTCGGACCTTATTGTAAACGGCATAGATCAGCAATATCGACCATACCGCAACGATAAACGGTAGCGTGCCGGAGAGAGGTGACAGTCGGACAAACACAAAACTGAGGAACACTCCAGTCAGTAACCTCACCCCATAAATAATTTTCTTATGGGTTTCATAATAGGCTTGCTGGTTCTCGCTGAGACGCATCGTTGGGTTCAGTTCGCGCTTTACGGTTTCGGTGTCGTTCTGGATATAGCCGGTTTCGTAGAAATTGTATATTAGCACAATCCCCAGCAGGGCCAGCAGGAAGTTTGGCACGCTTAGGGTTCCTTGGAGAAAGATGGCCAAATAAATTGTGGGGATAACATAGATGATGACCCACGAGATAAGTTTCGAGTGGCTTTTCAGCCGACTGACGTATGTATAGCTGAATGGCAGATAGAAGAACAGATTGTCCATGGTCAATCGACGCTAATGATCGTATAGTGCTGGAAGTTTTCTTTTCGGATGATACGGTGCCATCGGCTGATATTACGCGGCTTGGAAACAATGATGCAGGCATCGGAATGACGTAGCAGGTCGCAGTCCGAAATGTTATCCGTTACCGTCAGTTCGTAGGGAATAGTTATCCCTATGCATTCGAGAAATACATGCTTGCCGGCCAGCAGGTCCGTTGCCAAGCGTCCCAAACAGATCCCTTTTTCGTCATAAACCAAGCGAGAGGCGTGCCATTCGGACAGTCTGAACTGGTTGGCGACGACCTCGGCTATGATATCTAGTGTAGCCGAAACAAGTACAACTCTTCGCTGCCTTTCCCGCATATCTTGTATCAATCGGTGAACTGCGGTGTATGCTTTGGGCGAAAGGATATTGTCGCTAAAGTACCGGGCGGCAGCATATAGTTCTTCTCTGCTTTTTCCTTTCAGGAATGAAATTGCAATTACCCGTGTAAGGTCGTACCTGAAAATCCGGAACAACAACTTATTACCGATTTTCCATGCCGTTGTCCGCGACAGCGCTCGAAACCGTCGGTACCCTCGAGTGCGGACGTAATAATCAAGGAAATCGAATGTAGTATTTGAATCGTATAGCGTGCCGCAAATATCAACAATAACCATGGGTAGGGACTAATGTTTATGTTCTTTGTAGATATCTATTCGCGATAACAACAGGCCAACGGGGTAGAAGAGGTACATCCAGACATGGGGTCTCAATTCAGAGGGCGGATTGCGTTGTCCAGCCGAGTATCTCCAGTAGTTGATTGCCGCTTTGATCTTGCCTAATATCGTCACTTCGGGATAGCCGATGAGCTGCAGGCAGTAGTACATACTTCCGTACGGACTTTGGCGATGTATGCGCCGCACTGAGGCGGTCAGACCATCCGGGCGGTACTCAGCGAAATAGATGGGTTTGAAAAAATGACGCAACCGATAGGTTTCACTAATTTTGAAGTAGACGACGGCTTCCGTGCAGAATTTTTCGCCCGGGTAATCAGGAAATGGGTACTGTTTGAGGACTTCGGTCCGGAAAACCTCGGCCATGTCCCCTTTGATTTTATGTTTATATCTGAACTCCAGACTTGAACAGTCCAGCGTATCGTATGGGATGGCGCCTCCTATTCTCTGCCCGTCGAAATGATGTTTGGGTCCACAAACCCCGGCGAAAGACGCATCACCTTCGATCGTTCGGTAGTAATGCCTGATATGTTCCAATGCGTTATCGGCGAGGTAGTCATCGCTGTCGACGGTGAAGAACAGTTCGCCCGCAGCTTCCCGTACACCGCGGTTGATCGCACGGTGTTTGCCTCCGTTTTCCTGCCAAATGTACCGGATAGAGATGCGTCCCTCTGCCTTAAACTGGCTAATAACAGTTTCGGTGTAGTCGGTGCTACCGTCGTCGACAATCAACCATTCGAAATCACTGAAACTCTGACGTCACAGGCTTTGGTTCTGTGTGCCGATCTGATGGGCAAGTTTGTAGGTGGGAGTGAATACGGTCAGTAACATGGGTCTATCTTTTAGGCGGACAATACACTTTTATAGGGGTAAATGCTTCCCTCTTGCCCATCGTTCCCTAGGATTAGTATCTTCAGGAAGATTAAGAGCAGGTAGAGGATCAACAATGTACTGACCAGCGGAATGTCTCGTTGTTTGGCGCTGAGGTACTGAGGAAAGAGGGTCACCTGTGTGATGGTGAAATAGAGGATCATTCGAGTCCCGAGAACTAGTTGTAGTGATATGTTAGTCACGAGGATGCCCATCCAGAATAACTTGAGCCAGAAATTATTGCGGAATGAAACAGGGGCTGTGTGATAAAGGAAAAGTAACAAGCAGTTCATGAGTAGGGCCATGATCACGGCCGACGAGAGACTTTCGCGTACCGAAAAGTTGTCTCCCTGCAAGTATACGCCGTATGGCCCCAATAGTGGTATCAGCCAAGTGTCTTTGATAATGAACAGACCGGTCAGTAGGGAGAAACTTAGGGAAGTATACAATATCCATGGTTTCAGTGGAATCTTGCGGGTGATAAGGGCGACGAAACCGATGATTGATGACAAATGGATGGTCATTGCCATACCGATAGTGATCAAGAATTTCCAAACTTTGTTTCGGTATAGCAAATGGAATCCCCAGAGCACGATCGAGATGGCCAAGAACTGGCGCATCCCGTTGAACGAGTTCAAGTAGGCATACATTGAGTAATAGATGAACAGTGAGAAACGGGGATTGGGGCTGTCTTTAGTTGCTACTCGAGTGACCAACCCGAGTGTCGTGATTGAGACGATCCATAGCAGCAAATTGAAATTACCACCTAATCTGGCAACTGCTATGTTGAGCAGGCCCCATCCTGGCTCCATAGGTGGCATTCGGCCATCTTGGGCAATGGTGAACGCTTCGTGATACGGGCGCGTGTCGACACCAATCGATAAGTCGCGCAGCCCGGCCAACAGCGACATCCCGACCACGACGGTCCACAGCAACAACCGGTGCTCACGACGCGCTGTCGCGAGCACTAACAGTGCTATCCATATGGCGATATATAGCCCCATGGTAGGTGTTTAGCGTGATGTGATCTTTGTGAGCAATTGCTCCCATTGCATGATCACGTTTTCCCGGTTGAACCGTTGCTGGGCGTCGTTGTTGGCCGCTTTCCCGAATTGTCGGATCAGTTTTCTGTCGGTCATCAGGCGCCGGAGTGCGGCAGCCAGCCCTTCGACGTCGCCACTCGTAACCAGCAGGCCGTCGGTATCGTGCCGGATAATTTCGTCGGGGCCATTCGGGCAATCGAAGCTAACGCACGGGAGTCCGAAGCATTTGGCCTCGATTAGGACCATCGGCAGACCTTCGTATCGCGAACTCATCACGTATATGGCGGCCTCCCGGTAATGGTCGGCGATTTGCGGGGTGGCTGGTCTGAACTCGATCGAGTCCGTGATTCCCAGTTCGTCCGCGAGCCGGGCGAGTGTCTCTTTTTCCTCGCCATCGCCGACGACGCGGAGCGTCCAACCAGTGCGTGCGGCACCGACGCGTGCCCAGACCCGTAACAGCGCGTCGAACTGCTTTTGAGGGTTCAGACGTCCGATACTCAGTGCTACGTTCGTGTCCAGTGACGATAAAGCTGTATGACCGATGGTACTGAAGTTGTAAATGCGCGTCACTTTTCTCCGGCACCAGCGGGGATAGCTGTTGCGGTCAGCATCGGTCAGGACGATGGTTCTCGTACATGCCAGGGCTGACGCGATCCGGAACCAGTATCCCAGCTTCGAGCCGGCATTGAGGTTAAAGTGTTCCCAAGCGACGATAGCCGGCCTGTGCCGCAGTCCGATGAAAGCCGGCAGCGAAATCTGTCCCATCGGGATGGCTACGTTGACGAGAACGTCGGGCCGCAGTTCCCGGATCAGGCGGCGTAACCTGCGAATAGCCTTCAGGCGGTGTCTCAGCCCGAACGAGGGCGCTATGCCGTGCAATTGGATACCATCGGCCAGCGGGAAGTACGATGACGGCGATGAACTGCATATGGCAAACCGTACCTGATGTCCCCTCCCAGCGAGAGCGTTGGCCACTTCAGTGGCTATGCGTTCCGTGCCGGCTGCGGCTGTCAGCCCTTCGACCAGCAATAAGATTTTCATGCTTTTGTTTTATTTGAATGTTTCGACGGCCTCCCGGAACGCTTGCAGGTATCCCTGCCCGAATTTCTGGTCCGGTTCCATATAGTTGCCCTCGCCCCATTCGTTCCACGACTTAATCATCACAATCCGGTGTTCTTCCGGCTTGTTGCGGATCCGTTTCAGAACCTGTTGCACGTGCCGCTTGAATAGTGCCGGAGTCGATCCGGTGAGGATGATGCCTTTGTTTCCCGACCGGGGGCTATGGTCCCAGTTGGGAAAGACCGAAGGTATAACGTCTAGCTCGCTGTCGGCAGGTGCCGAGAAGTATTTCATCGCCTCGCTATAGCGATAGATGCGTGGACGATGCAGGGCTCTGACCTTGAACTGCAACCACACCCGACGTAGCAAGTTCTGCTGCTCGTGGACGGCCAGTAGCGAAGTGTTGTTGCAGGCATCGAATCCGAGGTTGATGATTTGCTTGCAGATCCGGTGATTTCCCTGCCCGACAAAATAGATTCCGGGTAAGCCGTTCTGCCGGGCCAACTCGCGCCATACGGCGATAAACCTGCTGACATCGGGGAACTCCAGCGGAACGAAAACTGCGAACAGCGGTTTCCCGTCTACAGTGATGTAACGTTTATCGCGGAAAGCTGGTAACACGTTGTAGAAATGGGCCGTATAGTCTTCGATGCCGGGATAGGTCTGTTCGATGAGTAACTTGTCTCCTTGCCCGTCGTTATTCCACAGCTTCTGCTTCCACGAGTGGTTGGCCCAGGCCAGACAGAACGGGAAATCAGGATGGCCCGACCGTAGTACCTCCTCGAATGGCCGTTCCAACAGCTTTTTGCCGTTCCCAAACCAGTAGTGCCAGTAGCAGAACCCCTCGATGCCGTACCGGCGTGCCAAGTCGGCCTGTGCTTGTCGTGTCTTGGGGTCGCGCAGGTCGTAGTAGCCGAGGTCAGCCGGCACGCGCGGTTGATAATGGCCCCGGAACAAGGGTTTGGCCGCCTTGACGTTCTCCCATTCGGTAAAGCCCTTGCCCCACCAGCGGTCGTTCTCGGGGATCGGGTGGAATTGCGGTAGGTAGAGTGCGATAGCTCTTACTTTTATCGACATCCAAATATGTTTTTGAAGTTTCCTTTTCCCGTGGCGATCAGCATCCAGTTGTTGAATGCCGAGAGAGCACGGCGCTTTACCCGCTTGACGAGTGTTAGCCGATGACTACCGGAAAGCGTAAATCCGGGATAATTACGGGCGCAGTACGGCTCGGGCAGCAGCAACTCGGGGCTGAAGCCGTGTTTCCAGTACACGTAGCAAAGGCTCAATTGGTCCCGTTTCGAGTAGGCTATGTAGAGGGCCCACCATGCTTCCGAAATAGCCTTTACCTGGGGATTGTTATGTTGCCGGAGCATTACATTGTTCTCATAGAGGCCGTTGTGCGCCGGGTAGCCTTCTCGTTTGAGGAAGTCGACCTGTCGCTTCAACTTGTGGTAACTTTCGTTCCCTAATTGCATACAGAGCAGGGCATCGTCGTAAATGCAATCCAAGTCCGGGTGCCTGACTTGGGCGATCAGGGTGCCCGCACTGATTAGTTCGTTCAGCCGTTCGGGGATAGCGGGGCCGTTTATCGACAGGCAGGCGTCCATCCAGAAACTGTACTCATATTCGGGCAGCGCGACGTGAGGATTAAGTTTGACAAAACGCGACAGCCGGGTCGGGTCATCGCAAGTGAACGGGATTGGCCTGATCTGCCAGATGCCGGAGCGGCCCTCAGGCAGGTCGTTCGTAAAGCACACGTAGTCGAATCCCTCGGCCACGTATCCGGGCTGGGTCAACGGATCGTATCCGCCGACCAGACAGGTGTAGATGACTTTATTGTTTTTTAGGTGTTTCATAGACTATCGGGTCAGATTAGGGGATGCTTACCGGGGTGCTTTCCCGATCATGCGCAGCGTGAGGTGCTTGGCCAACGAGAGGAACTAGTAGCGTCCGAGGCCGATGTACGACATGGTTTGACGGTAATAGAAGCCGGCGTCGAAAAAGGCCGACCTCCGGTAGTATTCCCACCAAATGTCGCCCTTCAGACACGGGCTTTTCCAAGGCTTGCCGCCGGTGTAGTGCACGGTACTCCGGAGCTCCAGCTCGGACAATTGCGCTGCCCGATCGGGATGTTGATGGGCGTCGGCATAAAGGCTGTTGGTGTAGTTGTATCGCAGCGGGATCGCCTCGGTGCGACCCTGACAAACGAGGTTGATGATATCCTGGTCTACATATTTGTATGGTTTGTCGGTGTGAGCCAACAATTTCGGGGTAAGCTGCTCTTCTCTCCACAGTTTGGTGTTGATAACAAGGAAGCCGGTGTTGACATACACGTCGGCCGTATGTCCGATCTTTTCGCAGTTTTGACGGATATCGCGGTTCGACCGGGTGTTGACACCGGCGATCAGTTCGTTGTCCCGGAGCGACGTCTCGTACACATGGCTGAGGTCGTCCCTGAAAATCATGTCGACGTCCCCATACAGCACCTTGTCGTATTGCGGCAGCAGCTCGGCGATCATCAGCCGGTAGTAGGCCGCGATCGTGATATTGCGCACTTCGAAACAACCTGTGAAGTGGTTGCCGACGTCGATGAACGTCAGTTGGCAGTCCGGGTATTGGGTTTTTACTTTCTCGATTTCCCGCCGGTGCTCTGCTCGCAGGTTCTCGGCGTTGTGCAGGATGCAGATGTCGTAGTGCGTCTCTTCGCGGGCATTGGCCAGCAGCGAGCTGATGCAGACTCCGGCGGGCATGGCGACATGCTGGTCGCAACTGAAAACGATAGGGATTTTCATGATGGCTGATTGTTTCTGAACGTGAGTTTTTGTCCGATCTTGGCTGCGATGAACGTCCGTTCCGCCCTTGTGAGGCCGAGCCCGAGGATTATCAGGAGCGACCACGTGGCCGAGATCAGGCATGAGAGGATAAATCCGGCGAAGTTGTCCGGCAGCCACTCCGAGGTGAGGTGTGCAACGACGATTGCCGGGACAAACAGCAGGACGTTCCGGCCGACGACCGTGAGTAGATACCGCGCGAGGCGGATATTGACCTGGCGGTTGGCCAGTACGGCGCGTGTCACGAGGGATACGACCTCGATGGCGATGGCGATATAGAAGACCGCCGTCGGCTGGTCCCATATGCGCAGGGCGATGTAGGAGACCGGCAGGTTCATCAGCATAAGGCCGGAGATGCATATTTGGAACAGCCTGATCCTGCCGGTCGCCTGGACGACGGTCGCCAGTCCCCCCCACATCGTGACCAGCAGCGTGGCGATCAGCGTCAGCCTCAGGAAGGCTGCGGTGTGGGCAGGTACGTTCTGCAGCCAGAGCCGCAACAGGTAGTCCGTGTTGGTGAGCACCGGTACGACCATGATCATCATCAGGAAAAACGAGTATCGCGCGCAGCGGTAGATCAGCGAGACGGTCTCGGCCATATCCCCGGCGGCATATTGCTTGGTGATCTGCGGCTTGATCGCCATTTGGAAATTCGACACGAAGCTGAAGACCGCCGTGTTGACCTGGTTGGCGATGGCCTGGGCGGCGTTGACCGTCGGCCCGAAAAGCAGGTTGAGCAGGATGTTGGTCCCGTAGAACCGGATGGAGTTGCCCATGTTACCGACGAAATTCCAGCCGACGAAACCGAACATTTCTCTGAAGAGCGCCCTGTCTATCCCGAGCCGATAGCGGCACTCGCCGAAATGCCGCCTGCAGTAGGCTCTGTACAGGAGAAAGATGGAGATGGTGACCCCCAGCATCAGCAGGGCGTAGATGATCAGCTTGTCGCCGCCGAGCCACACCAGCATGAACACGATCAGCAGCTTGAGCGAGACTTCGAGGATACTGATATACGCGAAAGCCTTCATTTGTTCGTGCGCGATAATGCTGGCGTTGTAGGGGATGCTGAGCAGGTTGACGAGGAACGTGACGATTGAGAACTGGTACACCCAGTTGGCGGCATACATCCGGTCGGCGGGGAGATTCAGCTTGTAGTTGAGGTACCACAGGCCGACGGTTTCGGCCAGTAGGAAAACGATGCTCCACAGCACGATGAAAATATTGACGGCCGTTGAGAATGTGGCCGCCAGCCGCGCTTTGTCCTCCCTCCCCAGCTCGTATGAGAAATACCGGATGATGGCCTCCCACATACCGACGTTGAGGAAGGCGAAGAGCATGACGATGCCGCCCACCACGCTGTAAATACCGTAGTCCTCGGCGCCCAGCACGCGCAGGATCACCCGTGAGGTATACAGCGAGACGATGAGACCGATGGCCGTTCTCAGGTAGAGTAGGAGCGTATTTTTGGCTATGCGCTTATGCGTCGGGGCGACCATGCTGAACTAAGGGTGATTAGCGTGTGGTTGGTTGGTCGGTCGGTTGGATGGCGCAGGTCGATCCGGTTGGTCTCCCACCATACCGGGAAACCGCTTTTGATAACCCTGGTCGGTGTCCCGGCCAGTACGGCCCCTTTTTCGGTACAGCTCCGGTTGACCGTGGCGTTGGCTCCGTTCGTCACGTTGTCGGCGATGGTGATCGCACCGAAAATGACGACGCTCGGCCCGAATATATACGTTGTCGCCGATTTGCGGGGCCGCATGGCTGCCGTTGCTGGCGCCGATGTTGACGCAGGCGTGCAGCCGGCAGTTTTTGCCGACCCGGGCGGCCGGATTGACGGTAATCGTGCCGTAATGCGGGATCGATAGTCCGGGGCCGAAAACGTTGAGCGGGATGTAGAAGCCCAGTTTCCTCGACAGCCGCTCGAAAGCGATGAGGGTCAGGTAATAGCTCAGGCCCCGTCCTTTGACGTTTAGCAGGTACTCGCACCGCCGGAGCCGCCGCTCGAAGCGCCGGATCGGATCGGGCAGCAGCAGTTGCCGCATACGGCCCGCAAATCCCCGGCGCTTGCCGTACCCAAGAGCCTTGCGGTCTTGTTCCACATAGTATCGGTAGTCGTCTTTTGATTCGATCATGGCGATGTTTTATTGCAGCGGATTTTTCGTTTTATACCATTTTATGAACGCTTCGATGCCTTTTTCGAGCGTAACCGACGGTTTGTAGCCGAGCTCCCGCTCGATCTTCCGGGTGTCGGCGTAGGTCTGGTAGACGTCACCGGCCTGCATGGGCATCATCTGCATCTGCGCTTTGCGCCCGATGGCGGCTTCCAGCGTGCGGATAAAGTCCATCAACTGCACCGGCTGCGAGCAGCCGATATTATAGAGGGCGTAGGGCACCTCGCCCTGCGGCGTATGGTCGATGGCCCGGACCAGGCCTTCGGCAATGTCGTCGATGTAGGTGAAGTCCCGCGATAGCTCGCCGTTGTTGAACACCTTGATCGTCCGCCCGGCCGTGATGGCGTCGCTGAAAAGCATGGGTGCCATGTCGGGGCGTCCCCACGGGCCGTAGACCGTAAAAAAGCGTAGCCCGGTCGTCGGTAGTCGATATAACTGGCTGTAAGCATGTGCCATTAGTTCGTTGGCCTTTTTCGTCGCGGCGTATAGGCTCACCGGCGTATCGGTTCGGTCATCCTCCGAGAATGGTACCTTGCTGTTGAGGCCGTATACGCTGCTCGAACTGGCATAGACCAGGTGACTAATACCGTGATGGCGGCAACATTCGAGCAGGTTGACGAAGCCGACGAGATTGCTGTCGGCGTAGGCGTACGGGTTCTTGAGCGAGTAGCGGACGCCCGCTTGCGCGGCAAGGTTGCACACCCGGTCGAACCGTTCCGTTACGAACAATCTTTGTAGCGCTTCGCGGTTTCCAAGGTCCAGCTTGATAAATCGGTAGTTGGGATAGCAAGTGCTTGCGGTGGACTGTCCTTCCATGATGGCGTCTTGTGAAATCCCGTTTTGTGCT
>ENA-UOIZ01003053-UOIZ01003053.1-human-gut-metagenome-genome-assembly--contig:-P88-NODE-3053-length-10755-cov-7.545981_pt1 | contig 10755 bp, 10 predicted proteins | sample MGYA00242336_ERZ723883 | MGnify/ENA metagenome assembly ERZ723883 | reverse complement strand
ATCCATAAAGTCATGCTGTTTTCTCCTCTGCGCACAGGCGCACCAGACGAACGCGATCCCCGGCGTGGCATTTGAGGGCATCCAGTTGTGCGGCGGTTAAAATCAAACGCTCGGTTGCCGGATCGGTACGCACCAGCACCACGCGGAAATGGTGATAATTTTCATTGGCGACCAGGCAGGCTGGGAAATCGCCCTGCGCAGGCTGCCCTTCTGCCACTTCCACCAGCCGACTTTTACGGATGGCGCGCACGCGGTCGATGTCACACTCAAGCGTCGGCCCACCGTCAAAGATGTCGATATAGTTACGGTAGCGAAAACCTTCTTTCTCCAGCACCGCGCGGGCAGGCGCGGTTTGCGGATGTACCTGACCGATGACGTCCTGGGCTTCCTGGGATAAAAAGTGGGTATAGATCGGATGTTTCGGCATCAGTTCTGCAATAAATGCCTTTTGCCCGGTGCCGCAGAGAAAATCAGCGCGGCTAAAATCCATCGAAAAGAAGCGTTTACCGAGGCTTTGCCAGAACGGTGAATAGCCGTGTTCGTCAATCACCCCGCGCATTTCGGCGACCACTTTGTCATTAAACTTGTCGCGAAAAGCCGCCATAAACATAAAGCGCGATTTCGACAGCAAATAGCCGTTGCCCTCTTTGCGCCACTTCGGGTCGAGAAACAGCGTGCACAGCTCGCTGCTGCCGGTGTGATCGTTACTGAGAAACAGCGTCGGCAATGCGTTATAGACATTCAGCTCTTTTGAGGCGTGAACCAACGTGCCGACGCGATAGTTGTACCAGGGATCGTTCAGCCCAACCGCCACCTCAATGGCACAAATCCCCGCCACGGTGCCTGTCTCGCTATCTTCCAGCACGAACACATAGCCCTGCTCACTTTTGGGCAGTTCGCCTTGCCAGGTTTTGATTGCCCTTTCGATACGCGCCGAAAGCGTGGCTTCATTGGCGGGAAGCGACGTCAGGCCGCCGCCCGTTTTGCTGGCAAGCTGCATCAGCGCCGAGACATCTGATCGCTCAACGGGACGGATGACCATCATGATGAACCTCGGCTAACAAAGTGTTCGCAAGCAGCTGCAAAGCGATCCAGTCCGGTCGTCACCTCTTCTTCGCTGACATTGAGCGCAGGCGCAAAACGCACCACGTTGCCACCCGCAATCAGTACCATCACGCCTGCTTTCGCCGCTTCCTGAGAGATCTGTTTCGCTTGCCCGGCGTAATCGGCATTCAGTACACAGCCAATCAGCAAACCTAAGCCGCGAACTTCACTGAACAAACCATAGCGGTGATTAATAGTATTAAGACGCTCAACAAACCAGTCGTGACGCTGTTTAACGCCATTAAGCATCTCTGGTGTGTTGATGAGCTCCAGCACTTTGCCTGCCACCGCCGAGGCCAGCGGATTACCGCCATAGGTGGTGCCATGAGTGCCAACGGTCATCACGCGGGCGCACTCTTCGGTTGCCAACAACGCACCGACCGGGAAACCGCCGCCCAGCGCTTTGGCGGTAGTTAACAGATCAGGCGTCACGCCGTAGTGCATATAGGCATACAGTTCCCCGGTGCGCCCGACGCCGGTTTGTACTTCATCAAAAATCAACAGCGCATTGTGGCGGTTACACAATTCACGCAGACCTTGTAAAAACGCGTTGCTGGCTGGCACCACACCGCCTTCCCCCTGGATGGGTTCGACAATCACCGCACAGGTAGAGTCGTCAATCAGCGCGCTGGCAGAGTTAATATCGTTATATGCAGCATGACGAATATCCGCCGGCAGTGGCGCAAAATCCTGTGAATAGGCTGGCTGCCCACCCGCACTGACAGTAAACAGCGTGCGACCATGAAACGCATTTTTGAACGCCACGATGCCGCTCTTATGGCTGCCGTAGCGGTCGTGAGCGAATTTACGCGCCAGTTTTAGCGCCGCTTCGTTGGCTTCCGCACCGGAGTTACAAAAGAAGACGCGATCGGCAAACGTGGCGTCGATCAATTTTTTCGCCAGTCGCAGTACCGGCTCGTTGGTGTAACCGTTGCCGGTATGCCAGAACTTACTCGCCTGTTCGTTCAGCGCTTCACGCAGTTCCGGATGCGCATGGCCCAGCGCGTTCACCGCAATGCCACCCGCGAAGTCGATATACTCTTTCCCCTGCTGATCCCACAAGCGTGAACCTTCGCCACGTACCGGTATAAACGGTGCCGGAGCGTAAACAGGTATCATCCATTCATCAAAGTTTTCACGCGTAATTGGCTGAGACATAGCGACCTCTACAGTAAATAATTCGTTATTTATATGTTAATAATAAGTAATGTTTGCGCTGTAAATGTAGATTGCAGGGTTCGTGCCAGCCAGTGATAAAAGTGCATAAACGGCGGAGGCTAACTGGAAATCAAGGAGTTATAACCAAACCATATGCATTTAAAGTGCATATAAAGTGAATACGTTTGCGATGTGGGTGAATAAAAAGAATAAAAAACGCAATGTTATGCAGAAGTAAAATATAATTCTGGAATTGTGATCATTGACGAAATTTACTGGAAATTACTGCGCCATTCTGACGCAACGCGCACCAAAAGCGGGCATTTTTTGCGCCATCGTTGACATCATTAACAACCATCGATCAAATCACTTAACAACAGGCGGTAAGCAAAGCGAAATTCTGCTACCATCCACGCACTCTTTATCTGAATAAATGGCAGCGACTATGAAATTTGTCTCTTTTAATATCAACGGCCTGCGCGCCAGACCTCACCAGCTTGAAGCCATCGTCGAAAAGCACCAACCGGATGTGATTGGCCTGCAGGAGACAAAAGTTCATGACGATATGTTTCCGCTCGAAGAGGTGGCGAAGCTCGGCTACAACGTGTTTTATCACGGGCAGAAAGGCCATTATGGCGTGGCGCTGCTGACCAAAGAGACGCCGATTGCCGTGCGTCGCGGCTTTCCCGGTGACGACGAAGAGGCGCAGCGGCGGATTATTATGGCGGAAATCCCCTCACTGCTGGGTAATGTCACCGTGATCAACGGTTACTTCCCGCAGGGTGAAAGCCGCGACCATCCGATAAAATTCCCGGCAAAAGCGCAGTTTTATCAGAATCTGCAAAACTACCTGGAAACCGAACTCAAACGTGATAATCCGGTACTGATTATGGGCGATATGAATATCAGCCCTACAGATCTGGATATCGGCATTGGCGAAGAAAACCGTAAGCGCTGGCTGCGTACCGGTAAATGCTCTTTCCTGCCGGAAGAGCGCGAATGGATGGACAGGCTGATGAGCTGGGGGTTGGTCGATACCTTCCGCCATGCGAATCCGCAAACAGCAGATCGTTTCTCATGGTTTGATTACCGCTCAAAAGGTTTTGACGATAACCGTGGTCTGCGCATCGACCTGCTGCTCGCCAGCCAACCGCTGGCAGAATGTTGCGTAGAAACCGGCATCGACTATGAAATCCGCAGCATGGAAAAACCGTCCGATCACGCCCCCGTCTGGGCGACCTTCCGCCGCTAATTTAGCAGCTCTCCTGGCTCAAACTGGGTCAGGAGAATTAACCTTGAGAAAAATCAACAAACTGTCAGTAATGATTTGTTGCCTGCCGTCCTTTGTTATACCGTCTCTGCGTTTTTAGTTGTCTGACCACTTCTCTATTATCAAGTTTGATATAGGAAACTCCACGATGAACGCTGAGCGTAAATTTCTTTTTGCCTGTCTTATTTTTGCGCTGGTCATTTACGCTATCCACGCTTTCGGTTTATTCGATCTGCTCACCGATTTACCCCACTTACAGACACTCATCCGCCAGAGCGGATTTTTCGGCTATAGCCTCTATATTCTGTTATTCATCATTGCCACCCTCTTGCTGTTACCAGGAAGCATACTGGTGATCGCGGGAGGAATAGTTTTTGGCCCGCTCTTAGGGACACTACTCTCATTAATTGCCGCCACGCTGGCCTCCTCGTGCTCATTCCTGCTGGCGCGCTGGCTGGGACGTGATTTACTGCTGAAATACGTTGGCCATAGCAATACCTTCCAGGCCATTGAAAAAGGCATTGCGCGTAACGGTATTGATTTTCTTATTCTGACCCGCTTAATCCCGTTGTTTCCTTACAATATTCAAAATTACGCTTACGGATTAACCACAATCGCCTTCTGGCCTTATACCCTTATTTCGGCACTCACGACCCTACCCGGTATTGTTATTTATACCGTGATGGCAAGCGATCTCGCCAATGAAGGCATTACGCTGCGCTTTATTTTACAACTCTGTCTGGCGGGCCTGGCGCTGTTTATTCTCGTCCAGCTCGCAAAACTCTACGCCCGACACAAACATGTGGATCTGTCTGCTTCGCGCCGCAGCCCACTTACTCACCCAAAAAATGAAGGATAGAACGATGTTGCAACATTATTCAGTGTCATGGAAAAAAGGACTGGCTGCACTCTGTTTACTGGCTGTTGCTGGGCTTAGCGGCTGCGATCAACAAGAGAATGCGGCGGCAAAAGTGGAATACGACGGACTTTCGAACAGCCAACCGCTGCGTGTCGATGCCAATAACCATACGGTAACCATGCTGGTGCAAATTAATGGTCGTTTCCTCACCGACGACACTCGTCACGGTATTGTGTTTAAAGATGGCTCCAACGGACATAAATCGCTGTTTATGGGTTATGCGACCCCGAAAGCATTTTATGAAGCCCTGAAAGAGGCAGGTGGTACGCCGGGCGAAAACATGACGATGGATAATAAAGAAACGACTCATGTCACAGGCAGCAAACTGGATATTTCGGTCAACTGGCAAGGGGCGGCAAAAGCGTATTCCTTCGATGAAGTGATTGTTGACAGTAATGGCAAGAAACTGGACATGCGCTTTGGCGGTAATTTAACGGCAGCAGAAGAGAAGAAAACGGGTTGCCTGGTGTGTCTGGATAGCTGCCCGGTCGGCATCGTCAGCAATGCAACATACACTTATGGTGCGGTGGAAAAACGCGGCGAAGTGAAATTCAAAGGCAATGCCTCAGTTCTCCCGGCGGATAACACGCTGGCAACGGTTACCTTTAAAATCACCGAATAAAGCAGGATAACGGATGATGAAGATGCAATCGCGTAAAATCTGGTACTACCGTATAACCCTCATCATCCTGTTGTTCGCTGTGCTGCTGGCATGGGCGCTGCTTCCCGGCGTCCATGAGTTTATCAATCGCAGCGTTGCGGCGTTTGCCGCCGTGGACCAACAGGGTATAGAACGCTTTATTCAGTCTTACGGCGCACTGGCGGCAGTTGTCTCGTTCTTGTTGATGATTTTGCAGGCCATTGCTGCACCGCTACCTGCGTTTTTGATCACCTTTGCCAATGCGTCGCTGTTTGGCGCGTTCTGGGGCGGCTTGCTGTCGTGGACCAGTTCGATGGCCGGCGCGGCGCTGTGCTTTTTTATCGCCAGAGTGATGGGCCGCGAAGTGGTGGAAAAATTAACCGGCAAAACCGTGCTTGACAGTATGGACGGCTTTTTCACTCGCTACGGCAAACACACCATTCTGGTCTGTCGGTTATTGCCTTTTGTCCCTTTCGATCCAATCAGCTATGCTGCCGGTTTGACTTCAATACGTTTTCGCTCGTTTTTTATCGCCACCGGGCTTGGTCAGTTACCGGCAACTATTGTTTATTCCTGGGCGGGCAGCATGTTAACAGGCGGTACTTTCTGGTTTGTCACCGGACTGTTTATTCTGTTTGCCCTGACCGTGGTGATTTTTATGGCGAAGAAAATATGGCTTGAGCGCCAGAAGAGGAATGCCTGATGGGTTTACCGCCGCTTAGCAAAATTCCTTTCATTTTACGTCCGCAGGCGTGGCTGCATCGTCGCCATTACGGCGAGGTGCTAAGCCCCATTCGCTGGTGGGGGCGGATCCCGTTTATCTTTTATCTGGTGTCGATGTTTGTTGGCTGGCTGGAGCGCAAACGCTCACCGCTCGATCCGGTAGTACGATCGCTTGTCAGCGCGCGCATTGCGCAAATGTGCCTGTGTGAGTTTTGTGTGGATATCACCAGTATGAAAGTCGCCGAGCGCACCGGCAGCAGCGATAAACTGCTGGCAGTGGCTGACTGGCGGCAAAGCCCGCTCTTTAGCGATGAAGAACGGCTGGCGCTGGAGTACGCCGAAGCCGCAAGCGTAACGCCGCCAACGGTCGATGATGCCCTGCGTACCCGACTGGCTGCGCATTTTGACGCTCAGGCGCTCACCGAACTGACGGCATTGATCGGCCTGCAAAATCTGTCAGCCCGTTTTAATTCTGCCATGGACATTCCCGCTCAGGGGCTGTGCCGTATTCCTGAAAAACGTTCTTAAGGAGAGATGATGCGCCATTGTGGGTGGTTGCTGGGATTGTTATCGCTGTTTTCTCTGGCAACACATGCCAGTGACTGGCAAGAAATTAAAAATGAGGCCAAAGGGCAAACCGTCTGGTTTAACGCCTGGGGCGGCGATACCGCAATTAACCGCTATCTCGACTGGGTGAGCGGCGAGATGAAAACCCATTACGCTATAAACCTGAAGATTGTCCGTCTGGCGGATGCCGCAGACGCGGTGAAGCGCATTCAGACCGAAGCCGCAGCCGGACGTAAAACGGGCGGCTCGGTGGATCTGCTCTGGGTGAACGGCGAAAACTTCCGCACCTTAAAAGAGGCCAATTTATTACAAACGGGCTGGGCGGAGACTCTGCCCAACTGGCGCTATGTCGACACACAGCTGCCGGTGCGGGAAGATTTTTCTGTGCCGACACAAGGTGCGGAATCGCCCTGGGGCGGCGCACAACTGACGTTTATCGCCCGCCGCGATGTTACGCTACAGCCACCACAAACGCCGCAAGCCTTACTGGAGTTTGCTAAAGCCAATCCCGGCACGGTTACCTATCCGCGCCCACCGGACTTTACCGGCACGGCGTTTCTTGAACAGTTGCTGATTATGCTGACGCCCGATCCCGCCGCATTAAAAGAAGCGCCGGACGATGCGACTTTCGCCCGTGTCACTGCTCCCTTGTGGCAATATCTTGATGTGCTGCATCCGTATTTGTGGCGCGAAGGAAAGGATTTCCCGCCTTCACCCGCGCGGATGGATGCTCTGCTGAAAGCCGGCACATTGCGCCTGTCGCTGACCTTTAACCCCGCGCATGCGCAGCAAAAAATCGCCAGCGGCGATTTGCCTGCAAGCAGTTACAGTTTTGGCTTTCGCGAGGGGATGATTGGCAACGTGCATTTCGTCACCATTCCTGCCAACGCGAATGCCAGTGCTGCGGCGAAGGTAGTTGCCAATTTCCTGCTCTCACCCGATGCGCAACTGCGTAAAGCAGATCCCGCTGTCTGGGGCGATCCTTCTGTTCTCGATCCGCAAAAACTGCCTGACGGGCAGCGCGAATCATTGCAATCAAGAATGCCGCAGGATCTGCCGCCGGTACTGGCTGAACCGCACGCAGGTTGGGTAAATGCGCTGGAACAAGAATGGCTACACCGTTACAGTACGCATTAATCTTTTTGCTGTGGGCGATGATGGCGGTGATTTATGCACCGCTGATCCCGGCAGCTCTGACGCTGATATCGCCTGCTTTGTCGTTGACGCACTGGCAGGCGTTATTTGCCGATCCACAGTTACCGCAGGCATTACTGGCAACGCTGGTGTCGACAACCATCGCGGCGGTCGGGGCATTGTTGATTGCCCTGCTGGTGATTGTGGCGCTGTGGCCTGGGCCGAAATGGCAGCGTATGTGCGCCCGTCTGCCGTGGCTGCTCGCCATTCCCCATGTGGCTTTTGCCACCAGCGCCCTTCTGCTCTTTGCTGACGGAGGGCTGCTTTATGACTATTTCCCGTATTTCACTCCGCCAATGGACCGATTTGGCATCGGTCTGGGCCTCACCCTTGCAGTGAAAGAAAGCGCATTTCTGCTGTGGATCTTAGCAGCAGTATTGAGCGAAAAATGGCTGTTGCAGCAGGTCATTGTGCTGGATTCGCTGGGCTACAGCCGCTGGCAATGCCTGAACTGGCTGCTGTTGCCCTCCGTCGCGCCTGCGCTGGCAATGGCGATGCTGGCGATTGTTGCCTGGTCGCTGTCGGTCGTGGATGTGGCAATTATTCTCGGGCCAGGTAATCCCCCGACGCTGGCGGTAATTAGCTGGCAGTGGTTAACCCAGGGCGACATTGACCAACAAACAAAAGGCGCGCTTGCCAGCCTGCTGTTGATGCTGTTACTCGCCGCCTACGTTTTGCTGAGCTATCTGCTATGGCGCAGCTGGCGGCGCACTATTCCCCGCGTAGATGGCGTTCGCAAGCCTGCCACGCCTTTATTGCCGGGCAATACGCTGGCGATTTTTTTACCCTTAACCGGTGTGCTGTGTGTGGTTCTGCTGGCGATCCTCGCGGATCAGTCGACGATCAATAGTGAAGCGCTCATCAACAGCCTGACAATGGGGCTGGTGGCGACATTCATCGCTTTGCTCCTGTTACTGCTGTGGCTGGAATGGGGGCCACAGCGTCGCCAGTTGTGGCTATGGTTGCCCATTTTATTACCTGCTCTGCCACTGGTGGCGGGCCAGTACACGCTGGCGCTATGGCTGAAACTGGATGGAAGCTGGACGGCGGTGGTCTGGGGGCATCTGCTGTGGGTGATGCCGTGGATGCTGTTTATCCTGCAACCCGCCTGGCAGCGCATTGATTCACGGTTAATTTTGATTGCGCAAACACTGGGCTGGTCGCGGGCCAAAATCTTCTTTTACGTAAAATGCCCACTCATGTTGCGCCCTGTGCTGATTGCCTTCGCGGTGGGATTTGCAGTCGGTATTGCGCAGTATATGCCAACGCTGTGGCTGGGCGCGGGGCGTTTTCCGACGCTCACCACTGAGGCGGTGGCATTAAGCAGCGGCGGCAGCAACGGTATTCTCGCCGCCCAGGCTTTATGGCAACTGCTATTACCGCTTATTATTTTTGCCCTGACCGCGTTAGTCGCAAAATGGGTAGGTTATGTCAGACAAGGACTCCGCTAATGCTCTGCGTGAAAAATGTTTCGCTACGTTTACCAGAAAGCCGCTTGCTGACAAACGTTAACTTTACGGTGGATAAAGGTGACATTGTCACGTTAATGGGGCCGTCTGGCTGTGGAAAATCCACTCTGTTTTCATGGATGATTGGTGCACTGGCCGAACAGTTTTCTTGTACAGGTGAGCTATGGCTCAATGAGCAACGGATTGACATCCTACCCACCGCACAGCGTCAGATTGGCATTCTTTTTCAGGATGCACTGTTATTTGACCAGTTCAGTGTCGGGCAAAATTTACTGCTGGCGCTACCGGCGACACTTAAAGGGAATGCCCGACGTAATGCCGTGAATGATGCACTTGAGCGTTCAGGCCTTGAGGGAGCTTTCCATCAGGATCCTGCCACTTTGTCTGGCGGTCAGCGAGCGCGCGTTGCTCTACTACGCGCCCTTCTCGCCCAACCAAAAGCGTTACTCCTGGATGAGCCATTCAGCCGTCTTGATGTGGCTCTGCGCGATAATTTTCGCCAGTGGGTGTTCAGCGAAGTTCGCGCCCTGGCGATCCCCGTCGTTCAGGTAACGCACGATCTCCAGGATGTTCCTGCTGATAGTTCTGTTCTGGATATGGCGCAGTGGTCAGAAAATTACAACAAACTGCGATAACGCAAAGTTTTTCTCAATGCGTCAGTTCAGAATGGCGCACTCAAAACTACAATGTCGGGATTTTCGATGAAACGTGTTTCTCAAATGACCGCGCTGGCAATGGCTTTAGGGCTGGCTTGCGCTTCTTCGTGGGCCGCTGAACTGGCGAAGCCTCTTACACTTGACCAGCTTCAACAACAAAATGGCAAAGCGATTGATACTCGCCCCAGCGCGTTTTATAACGGCTGGCCACAAACCTTAAATGGCCCTTCCGGTCATGAACCTGCCGCCTTAAACCTCTCTGCTAGCTGGCTCGACAAAATGAGCACCGAACAGCTCAACGAGTGGATCAAGCAACATAACCTGAAAGCCGATGCCCCGGTGGCGCTGTACGGTAATGACAAAGATGTCGACGCCGTCAAAACGCGACTGCAAAAAGCAGGTTTTACGCATATCTCCATCCTGAGTGACGCGCTAAGCGAACCTTCCCGTCTGCAAAAACTGCCGCACTTTGAACAGCTGGTATATCCGCAGTGGCTGCATAACCTGCAACAAGGTAAAGAGGTTACGGCGAAACCTGCCGGTGACTGGAAAGTCATTGAAGCGGCCTGGGGCGCTCCTAAGCTTTACCTTATCAGCCATATTCCCGGCGCTGACTACATCGATACCAACGAAGTGGAAAGTGAACCGCTGTGGAACAAAGTTTCTGATGAACAACTAAAAGCGATGCTGGCAAAACACGGCATTCGCCATGACACCACGGTCATTCTGTATGGGCGTGACGTATACGCTGCAGCGCGTGTGGCGCAGATTATGCTTTATGCTGGCGTGAAAGATGTGCGCCTGCTGGATGGCGGCTGGCAAACCTGGTCCGACGCGGGACTGCCTGTTGAGCGCGGAACGCCACCGAAAGTGAAAGCGGAACCGGATTTCGGCGTGAAGATCCCGGCACAACCGCAACTGATGCTTGATATGGAACAAGCGCGTGGACTGCTGCATCGCCAGGATGCATCGCTGGTGAGCATTCGTTCGTGGCCAGAATTTATCGGTACGACCAGCGGTTACAGCTATATTAAACCAAAAGGTGAAATAGCCGG
>ENA-UOIZ01003052-UOIZ01003052.1-human-gut-metagenome-genome-assembly--contig:-P88-NODE-3052-length-10757-cov-6.003831_pt1 | contig 10757 bp, 9 predicted proteins | sample MGYA00242336_ERZ723883 | MGnify/ENA metagenome assembly ERZ723883 | reverse complement strand
AATATACATTAGTTAATAATTATACATATCATCAAGTCAAGTGTTGAATTAATATACCCGACAAAAGCTTTGGTTCAAACCATGTTGACTTTGGCGGCATAATTAAATTTGCATCTGCGATTGACATAAGGTCGCCTATCGAGGTTGGATACATTGCAAATGCAAGCTTCATATCTTCTTTGCATCTTCTTTCAAGTTCACCCAGTCCTCTTATTCCGCCGATAAAATCAATTCTGTCATTTGTTTTAGGGTCGTCTATGTCGAGGATGGGGGGAAAGGAGATTGTCCTGTAGGATTGAAACGTCAAGCCTTTTAACAGGGTCGCTCTCGTCGATAATCTGCTCTTTTGCCGAAAGCTTATACCAATCATTTTCAATAAGCATTCCGAATGTATGGCGCTTTGTCGGTTTATATTGAGTTTCAACCTTTTCTACCTCAAAGCTATGCGATAATGAACTTAAAAATCCCTCTCGGCTCATACCGTTTAGGTCTTTAACTACTCTGTTGTAATCCATAATTTCAAGCTCATCATCAGGAAAAGCAACGGATAAGAAGAAATTAAATTCCTCATCACCTGTGTAATCCGGCTTTTTTTCTCTTCTTTTTTGACCGACCTTTACCGCAGACGCACATCTGTGGTGACCGTCGGCAATGTATAAAGCATCAATTTTTGCAAATTCGTTTGAAATGGTATTGATAATATCCTCGTCATCAATTACCCAAACTGTTTGATTAACACCGTCTGCCACAAAATCATAAACACTCTCGTGAGAACTTACCCAAGAATTAACGGTATTGCTGATAATGTCGTTTTTGCGATATGTTAAGAAAATCGGGCCTGTGTTTGCATTGCAGGTATCAACGTGACGAATACGGTCCTCTTCTTTTTTAGCAAGAGTGTGTTCGTGCTTTTTGATAACGTTGTTCATATAATCATCAATAGATGCACAGCCTACAATTCCCGTCTGGCTTCTGCCGTTCATAATCTGCCTGTAAATATAAAAGCAAGGCTTTTTATCCTGAATAAGTGCGCCTGTTTTTTCAAGATTTTCAAGGTTTTCCTTTGCCTTTCGGTAAACCTTGTCGCTGTAAATATCAGTACCTTTTGGCAAATCAATCTCCGCCTTGTCAATATGCAAAAACGAATAAGGGTTATCCTTAACCATCTCTTTTGCCTCATCACTGTTCATAACATCATAAGGAAGAGCCGGGATAAGCGCTTGCTTCGACTTTTCGGGTCTGAATGCCTGAAATGCACGGTATAAAGCCATAATATTTATTTCCTCTCCTGTGTGTTTTTATCATAAATCAAGCGAAGTCCGTCGATAACCAAATTTTTATCAACAATTGCCTTTGTTTCACAGTATTTTGCGATAACGCCGCCAAGACCTCCCGTAATAATTACCGTTGCTTCTTGACCAAGCTCTTTTTCAAATCTTTTCACTAAGCCGTCAATCATTGCCGCAGTGCCGTAAACAGTACCGCTTCTCATACAGTCGATAGTGTTTGTGCAAATTGCATTTTTTGGGGCAACAATGTCAATTTGAGGAAGCTGAGCCGTGCCTGATGCTAATGCATTGAGCGCAGTCTTAACTCCGCATAAAATCGAACAGCCGATAAAACAGCCGTTTTTATCAATAACCGAAGCTGTAGTTGCAGTGCCCAAATCGAAAATGATTTGCGGGCAAGGATATTTTTCAATGCTTGCAACTGCACCGGCTACCATATCTGCGCCAAGCTCGGCAGGATTGTTTGTCTTAATATTAAGACCTGTTTTAACTCCCGGGCCGATTACTATTGATTTTTTACCCGTGATAAGCATAATTGCCTTTGAAACCGTTCTGATAAGCGGAGGCACAACTGAGGAAATAACGCTTCCCTCAATATCTTCGGGATTTATTTTGCAAATTTCAAGAATACTGTTAAGCTTTATTGCGTATTCCTCCGCCGAGTCATTAACTGCGGTCGAAAGGCGACACTCGTTAATAAGCGTATCGCCGTCAAGAATACCTAAAACGATATTTGTATTGCCGATATCTACAGCTAAAATCATTATTATTTTTCCTTTCTGCCAAGTTTTGTAAGCTTAACAATAGTAGGTGAAAGAATTATGTTTAAACCAAGTTCAAATAAGAAGTTGAAGCCTACAAGTCCTGTAATCATATAAACGAATACGTTTGTTCCCGCCGCCCAGGTTTTGATTGTGTCAAAGAAGAATAGGCGACAACCGATTAAAAATATACCTGTATTTACTACAGGGCAAATGATTGCGGCAACGATTGTTGCAACAACCTTGTTTTTCTTTTCAATTGCTTTGTATACTGCACCTGCCAAAAGACCTGCAAGCGCACCTTTTAGAAGGACCGTAACTACAGTTCCGCCCGGATTAACGGCTAAAAAAGCCGCAGCGTTGCCTGAAATTAAAACAGTAATTCCAAATGCAAGACCGAGCCACGCACCCGATAATACGCCGTAAAGCGAAGCGCCTACAACGATAGGGATAAGTACAAGCGAAATTGAGAATGGACCAAAGTGGATAAAACTACCGAGTAGCTGAAGCACAACTACTACTGCCGTGAGAAGTCCTACTCCGGCAATCTTTCTTGTGTTTGTTTTCATATTTAATTTCCTTTCTGCTACTGTTCCTAAGCCCTTGCGCAAAACACACAAACGCTCAAGCTTTGGCAAGTTATTTTGCCGGCGGATACAATGCGAGTACATTATATATTATTTTACTTTATAAGTAAACATTTTTTGCAAAAAATAAAGCCGCAGACAACCGTTATCGGTATCTGCGACTGAAAATTTGTGTTTTGGTCACTTCCCAAGGGGAAGTGTCCCTGCGTGTAGAAAAAAGTCAGATTATAAATTTCTACACGCAGGTAGACTTTGAGAAAGCGAGGTAAATTTCGTATTTTGCGAGCGGGAGCTGTACGTGGGTACTGCCCCCGAGCAAAAGACGAAAAGCGCCAAAAAGGTCAAGGACTCGATGTCCTTGACCTTTTTTCAATCTCTCCGAGTGCAACAAGTTGCACCCACCTCTCTTTACAAGGGAGGCAAAGAGGTTTATTTATTTTATTCGGTGCGGTTTAACCGCTTTATCAATAGTTTTGGTCACTTCCTTTTGGGAAGCGACTTGTTTACATTTACATTTTCTTAGATAAGAATTCCACGAGCCTTTTTGCAGGAGCAAACGCAAAACCGTTATCTAATACATTGAAAAATGACTTCATAAAAATTCCTTCTTTCTATTAAATTCCGTAAATGTTGCGACCGAGTGCCGCTTTTTTTAGCGTGTGCTTATCTGTTATATGCCTTGTCTATCTCGGCAAGGATTTTTGCACACTTGATAAGTTGTTTAAGCATACATAAAACCTCCTTCGCTTTTGTGCCTTCATTATAGCACAAAGTTTTTATTTGTCAAGCATATTGCACAAAAAAGATGCTCAATATTTGTATATAATGCCGAAAACATTGTATTAAATTACCAAAACAAAACTCGAATTATTGTATACTATGCACAACAAAAAGACTTGCTACATTCAAAATGCAACAAGTCTTTAACAGTTTTATTTAACGCTTATATTTACTTTTTGTATAAAACGACAAAATATAAAATAATTTATTTTGTATGCTCGTCGAGTGTTAAATAGTACGAATCAAGAAAATGCTCACGGAAATATTTAACCTCGTCGAGATTAATTTCTTCAATTTTCTTTTGCTGAGCCTCAAGTGCCTTTTCAAATTCACGGTTGCCCATTCTGTATTCTTCAATACATTTGATAAGTGCGCTTATTTTATCAGCCGCCTTTACAAGCTTCCAAAGCTCTTTGTCCTCGTCCTTTTTTTCAAAGAACGGCTCATAATCACTTCTGAATTCTTCGGGAAGCATATCAAGAAGTCTTTTGCCTGCTATGCACTCAATGTCTTTATATACATTTTTGATATCATCATTATAATACTTAACGGGAGTAGGCATATCACCTGTTATGACCTCTGTAGTATCGTGATAAAGTGCAAGCAAAGCCGCACGCTCGGCATTATAGCTTTTGCCGAATTTCTTGTTGCCGATTAATGCAAGTGCGTGTGCGATTACCGCAACCGAATGGCTGTGTTCGGCAATGTTTTCTTTAGTCGAATTATTCATTAAAGCCCATCTGTCGATAAGCTTCATTCTGTTTACCATTGCAAAGAAATTACTGCTCATCTTTTTCTTCCTTTGTAATGTTTATTCCAAGTTCGTCAAGCTGAATATCGTCAATGTAGCTTGGTGCACCGCTCATAAGTTCACTTGCGTTTTGAACTTTAGGGAATGCGGTTACATCACGTAAACTGTCTGCACCGCAGATAAGCATTGCAAGCCTGTCAAGGCCGATGCCCATACCGCCGTGTGGCGGAGCGGCATATTTATATGCTTCAACAAGGAAGCCGAACTTTGCGTCAATTTCTTCTTGCTCCATACCGAGAAGCTCAAACATTTTGTTTTGAAGTTCGCAGTCGGTAATTCTCATTGAGCCTGAAGAAAGTTCCGTTCCGTTTAATACAAGGTCAAATGCCTTAGCCCTAACCTTGCCCTTGTCTGTATCAAGATATTCAATGCATTCCTCCATAGGCATTGTGAAAGGATGGTGCATTGCAAGCCATTCTCCTGTTTCTTCATCATATTCAAAGAATGGCATTTCAGTAATCCAAAGGAAGTTCCACTTTCCTTCGGGGATAATGTCAAGCTCCTTAGCAACAATAAGGCGAAGTGCGCCGAGAATTGAAAGGGTGTCGCTTGTTTTGCCCGATACGATAAATACGCAGTCGCCCTTTTCAACATTAAGAGCGCTTGTAAGCTCGTCAAGCTCACCGTCTTTTAAGAATTTGTTGAACGAGCAGGTAGGTGCTTCGTCAGCCCATCTGATATAAGCAAGACCCTTTGCGCCGATACCCTTTGCATGCTCGGTAAGCTTGTCAATCTTCTTTCTTGTATATGTTGAAGCGGCATTTTTGGCAACAATTGCTCTTACTGTTCCGCCGGTTTCAATAGCGTTTTTAAATACAACAAAATCAGTTTTTTCAGCCCAAGCGGTAATATCCTCAATAAGCATACCAAAGCGTGTATCAGGCTTGTCTGAACCGTACTTTTCCTGCGCTTCGGCAAAGGTCATACGTGGGAGAGGGAAGTCGATGTCAACGTCGATAGTTTCTTTCATAAGCTTTTTGATAAAGCCCTCTGCCATTTCCATAATATCGTCTGTATCAACAAATGACATTTCAAGGTCGATTTGTGTAAATTCAGGCTGCCTGTCTGCTCTTAAATCTTCATCTCTGAAGCAGCGAGCAAGCTGAATGTATCTGTCAAAGCCTGCAATCATACAAAGCTGCTTGTAAATCTGCGGAGATTGAGGAAGAGCATAGAATTTGCCGTTGTGAACACGTGACGGCACAACATAGTCCCTTGCGCCCTCAGGTGTTGACTTAATCATCATCGGAGTTTCGATTTCAATGAAATCATTGTCATAAAAATATTCTCTTGCAATTTTTGCAATCTTATGGCGCATTAAAATATTTTGTGTAAGCTTTTCGTTTCTAAGGTTTAAGTAACGGTACTTAAGTGTGGTTTCGTCGCCGACCTTTTCGCTCTTTGCAATTTCAAAAGGCGGTGTTTCAGCCTTTGAAATGATACGAAATTCTTTAACGTTAATTTCAATGTCACCTGTTGCAATCTTGTTTGTTTTGCTTTCACGCTCGCAAACAGTGCCGACAGCGGCAACAACATATTCTGCTCTTACGCTTTGCGCCTTGGCAAAAACCTCTCTGTCGGTAGTGTCGTTAAATGAAAGCTGAACAAGACCTGTTCTGTCCCTTAAATCAATAAATATAAGATTACCGAGGTCACGCTGCCTTTGGCACCAACCGAAAAGGGTAACCTCCTTGCCTGCGTCCTCAATTCTAAGCTCGCCGCAATAATTTGTTCTTTTAAGTCCCTTGATTGTTTCCATTATATTATGCCTTTCACAAATTTATTTATAATCTGTAATTAATTATTATTCCTCATCGCTCTTATTGCCAAAACAGAAAAGTGAATTGAAATCAAATTCCTCACCGTTAATTTCCAAATCGGCAAGCTGCTCGTTTAACGATATGCTGTAAAATCCGTTTACAAAGGTGTCAAGATTAATCTCTGTTTCTTCACCCGTTTGCATATTTTTAAGCTTAGCGGTTTTAGCCTCAACCTCGTTATCGCCGATAACAACGTTGAATTTAGCACCGAGCTTGTCAGCATATTTCATCTGCGCCCTTACGCTTCTTTGGTTAAGGTCAAGCAAAGCCGAGAAACCTTCTTCTCTCATATCCTTAGCAATTTCAACAGCCTTAAGCGTCGCTTTTTCGCCAAGAGCAACAATGAATAAATCAGGCTTTTCAGCCTCCGGAAATTCGCAGCCCTGAGCTTCCATAAGAAGCATAAGTCTTTCAATTCCCATAGCAAAGCCGAGTGACGGAGTGTGCTGACCGCCAAGTTCTTCAACAAGACCGTCGTATCTGCCGCCGCCGCAAACAGTGCCCTGTGCACCGATTGAGTTTGAAACAAATTCAAATACCGTTTTGGTATAATAGTCAAGGCCTCTTACTATTTGCGGATTGATTGTATATTCAATATTTTGAGCCTTAAGGTACTTTTGCACATTTTCAAAATGCTCTTTACATTCGTCGCAAAGATAATCAATAACTACAGGTGCACCCTCGGCAATTTCGTGGCAAATCGGGCTTTTGCAGTCAAGTATTCTCATCGGATTTCTGTCAAGCCTGCTTTTGCAAGTGTCGCAAAGCTCGTCCTTGCGAGAGGAAAAATATTCTTTGAGTGCCTTGTGATATTCGGCACGGCAGGTAGGACAGCCGATTGAGTTAATCTCAAGGCTTAAATCTTTAACGCCGAGTGTATCAAAAAGCGATTTTGCAAGCGCAATAATTTCAGCGTCTGCAAGAGGGGAGGCTGAGCCGAAACATTCAACACCGAACTGATGGAATTCTCTAAGCCTGCCTGCCTGCGGCTTTTCGTATCTGTAGCAAGAGATGAGGTAGCAAACCTTTTGCGGAAGCGCCTCGTTGCAAAGTCCGTTTTCAAGGTATGAACGAACTGCGCCTGCAGTGCCCTCCGGTCTTAATGTGATTGACCTGCCACCCTTGTCGTCAAAAGTATACATTTCCTTTTGAACAACGTCAGTCGTGTCGCCCACACCTCTTTGGAAAAGCTCCGTGTGTTCAAAAACAGGTGTTCTTATTTCTTTATATCCAAACTTTGAAGCGATATCAAGCGCAGTAGCCTCGATATATTGGTTTTTGTGTACGTCCTTAGGCAAGACATCCTTAGTGCCTTTAATAGCTTTAGTTATAAGTGCCATATCGTTCTCCTGTTATTAATGTGTATGTATATTTTTTGTAATGCTTAAGACTTCGAGAAAGTGAGATAAATTTCGTTTTCTTGTGAGTGGAGCTGTACGTGTGTACCGCCCACTCGCAAAAAACGAAAAGCGCCAAAAGTGGCTTGAACATTACGTTCAAGCCGCTTTTCTATAAATACTGTTATTTGATTTAATTTCGGCAAGAGCAAGTCATTGCACTACGATATTAGTTGATTAAATTAAAACACAGCGCGGTTTAGCCGCTTTATCAAAGTCGCTTATCTTGACTGATTATAGCGTGGGTTTACTATTTCTCTCCACTCAAAATCGCCTCTCTCAACACCTCTGATTAATGCCTCAGCCGTTGCAATGTTGGTTGCAAACGGAATGTTGTGAACGTCGCAAAGACGTAAAAGGTCGTGGTCGCTCGGTTCGTGCGGCTTAGGTGAGAGCGGGTCTCTGAAAAATATTAAAAGGTCAATCTCATTGCAGGCAATGCGGCTTGCAATCTGCTGTCCGCCGCCCTGACTTCCTGCAAGAAAGCAATTGATTTTAAGACCTGTTGCTTCTGAAACGAGCTTGCCTGTTGTTCCTGTAGCGCAAACATCGTGTCTGCTGATAATTCCGCAATATGCAATGCAAAATTGAACTAAAAGCTCTTTTTTGGCGTCGTGTGCAATTAATGCGATATTCATACTTTACCCCCATGATTAATTAAAGTGTTTGTTATTTTCTTTTTCTTAATTTTCTGCCTTTTTAATCTAATACGTGCTTATTTTAACACAAAATTAATATATATTCAATAATTATTTATATATATACTCCAAAATACTACAAAAAACTTGAGTATTTACGGCAAAAGCGTACCGACTTTTTGATTTTCCTTTGCGTCGGTGTTGTTTTGATACCAATAATTGATGATATCCTTAGTCATTTCCGCCGTTTCCGAGCCGGAGCCTGCAAGCTCAACTACTGATGAAACCGCAATTTCGGGATGGTTGTAAGGTGCAAAGGTGATAAGAAAGCCGTTGTTTCTCTTAACGCCGTTTACCTTAACCTCGGAAGTACCTGTTTTGCAGGCAACCTTTGTTTTCATATTTGAAAATACCAAATACGGACCACCGTTTGTAGCAACAAGGCGCATACCCTGATGAACGGTGTTAATCGTGCTTTGGCTTAAACCTACCGATTCAGCAACCGATTTCGTCTTTTCGTTGACATTGCCCGAAGCGGAAGAAATTACTGATTTTACAAAGTGAAGCTCATATCTTGTTCCGCCGTTTGCAACTGTTGAGCAGTAGTTTGCAAGCTGGAGAGGAGTGAAAAGGTTATCACTCTGGCCGATAGCGGTTTGAAGTGTGTCACCTGCGTTCCATATTCCGCCGTTGTTTTCTCTGTTTTCGGGAGATGCAAGAATACCTGAGGACTCTGCAATTTCAACTCCTGTTTTTTCGCCCAAGCCAAAGGCTGTTGCATATTCGTCAATTTTGGAAATTCCGAGCCTCATAGCGCAGTTGTAGAAGAAAATGTTGCACGAATCACGAAGTGCGGTTTTTACATTTTCACCGCCGTGTGCATTTCCGTGAAGACATTTGAATTTTTGCTTTCTGTATTCCATTGTACCGCCGCAGTTGAAAATCGTGTCAGCGCTGATAGCGCCCTCTTCAAGCGAAGCACTTGCAACAACGGGCTTAAATGTAGAACCCGGAGCGTAAGTACCCATGGCAAATCTTGACCAAAGCGGGTTACGAGGGTTAGAAATAAGCTCGTCATATTTATCGTAATAATCGTTTAAATCGTAGGTAGGGTAGGAGGCTGCGGCAAGAAGTTCACCGCTGTTTACGTCCTCAACCACTACTGCACCTGCCGAGGAAGCAGCGTTAACCTTATTGCACACACCTTGAAGCCTGTTTTGCGCAAGCACCTGCAAATCACGGTCAATAGTCAATACCACAGTGTTGCCCTGAATAGGCTTTTTCGTGACCTCCTGCGTTATTTCGCCGTCTTTTTTTATCGTGATTGTAAGCTCACCCGGAGTGCCCCTAAGCTCGCTTTCGCAAGCCTGCTCAATACCCGATTCGCCTATTTGGTCGGTAATTTTATATCCGTCGTCTTTGCGTTCGTTGTATTCCTCGGCATTGATTTTCCTGACTGTGCCGAGAATGTGCGGCGCAATTGTTGAGTCAACATATTCTCTGTATGCAACAATTCTTACGTCTGCACCGAGATATGTTTCTCGGTCCTCTTTAATCATTGCAACCGTTTCGTCGCTTACGTCATCTGCAATCGTAACAGGGTTTTCGTAAGAGAAAAGAAGCCTTGTAAGCTCATATCTGATATTGCCGATTTTTAGCGCAGTTTGAGCGTCATAGCCTTCAATCTCATATTTTTCAAGCATAGCGTCAAAGCAATTTTGCGCAGTTGCATAAGGCTGAAGATTGAGCATATCTGCACTTTTCATCGTCGCAATATCTTCTTTTTTACCGCTGAATTTAACCTTGCCGCTCTTTGTTATTTTAAGCGGAAGATTTTGAGCGTATTCCTCCTTATTCTTCTCAAAAAGCTTAATGAGATTAAAGATTATCTCGTTTCTTCTCTTATTGTCCTTTTGAGAGGGGAAAAATGCAGCGTTTAAAATTATCGAGTTGCCTTGCCTGTTGGTTACAAGGGAGTTACCGTTTCTGTCAACAATTTCTCCTCTTGCCGCCTCAAGTTCAACAACATATTTACTTTCCGTATTGTTTTGTGCGGCATAGTATTCGTTATTTTTTACCTGAATGTTAAACAAATCTGCCGCAAATGAAAAGATAACTAAGCAGACCACAATCAGCGCAAAAACACTCCTGCCGCTTTTATATTTACTTTTCAATGAAATACTCCTTGATTATAATAAATTGCCGTTTATTTTATTTCTCTTTTATCCTCAATCACTGGCTTCGGCGCTTCGTTAAGCTTTCTTTTAATCGGTCTTAAAATGAGATAGATAAGCGGAGTGAGCACAAGCGTATAAATAACGCATGGAATATAAAATGTTACAAGCGTCATTTCTCCGCCTTTTACACCCTTTATGATTATAAAGAAAAGCCAATAGATAAAGCCATAAAGAGCTGTTGCAACCGTTATTGAAACAAAATTTGTGATAAAAATATCTCTTGCAATGTAAGTGACAAGTGCGCAGGCGAAAAAGCACATAATCATAATGAAAATGCAGTTAAAGCCCATATGCACTCCCGAAGTCAAATCCCATAAAAGCCCGGCAAAAAGACCTAAGAGCGCACCGTTTTTCTCGTCCTCGCCCATAGCAAGAATAATCGTTACAGGCAAAAGCAAAAAGCACCTTGCGCCCCAATCCTCAGGGATAAGACCTTG
>ENA-UOIZ01003044-UOIZ01003044.1-human-gut-metagenome-genome-assembly--contig:-P88-NODE-3044-length-10789-cov-23.212875_pt1 | contig 10789 bp, 10 predicted proteins | sample MGYA00242336_ERZ723883 | MGnify/ENA metagenome assembly ERZ723883 | reverse complement strand
CGGTGAACCACGAGGTCAGTCCATCCAAAATATTTGCGGCTGTCAGGATAAGAATCGTTTCTGCAAGAGCCTTAACACCGTCCAGCATAGCCGGATCTATGGAAGCTGCACCGTCAAGGAACGGCTGGACATTGGTCATAAACCCGGAAAGGTCAGAACCAATTTGCGGGAATTGACTGGATACGCCACTCATAAAACCGCCGACGATACCGCCAACAAATTTACCGATTGCCGTACCAATTCCCTGAAGCAGATTACCGCCTTCATTGATAAGCCAGTTCAAGCCAGGAATTTGTGCCAGGGCACCGACCGCCGCAAGTACAAGAGCAAGCTCAGCGATGACAGCACCCATACCGAGAACACCCAGCATTGCACCTGGAACCAGAGCAGCCACTGCGCTCAAAGCAGCCATAATTGCTGCAAGCAGACCAATACCGACAATTCCCTGAAGAAGAGTTTCTGTATCGATGCCCTTAAGTGCATCCACAATGCCTGAGAAGAACGCCATCAATACATCCACCGCAGCCTGAATCAAACTGGGAAGATTCTTAGCGACGCCCTCAAGAACTGCGATAAGGAATTGGAAGATGGAATCAACGATAGACGGGGTATATTCTACCAACGCTTCAAGAACACCTGCAATGAGCTTCAATGCCCCATCAGCGATAGCGGGAACGCACTCAACAAGTACATCCACCAGCATAAGGACAACTGCCTTGACTGCTTCACCAATGGCTCCTGCACTATCAGCGATAACTTTGCAGAATTCGACAATTGCCTCACCGATCTTGGCTACAATTGCAGGAATAAGGGCTGCGACACCAGTGATGATAACAGTCAAAGAAGCGACGATGGCTGTAGCACCGGCAGTCCCCGCAGCAGCAAGAGCTGTTAAGCCTACTGCCAAGGCGGACAAACCGGCACCTGCCAGAGCAAGCCCGGCACCAATACCGACAACTGCTACCCCGATTAGTGCCAGCGAGCCACTCAAAGCGAGAATGGAGGGAACCAACGGAGTCAATACAGCACCTGCAACACCGAGGATAGCAAATGCACCTGCCAGAGTAACGAGACCTTTCACGATGGAACTCCAACTCATGGCGCCGAGAATAGCCAGTACCGGGGTAAGCACCAAGAGGGCACTTGCAGCAACAAGAAGCGCCGCAGAACCTGCAAGAGTGCCTGTCATGGCATTCAGACCGATTGCAAGAATGGCCATTGCACCGCCCAAAGTGATAAGACCCTTGGCGATTTCCTCCCAAGACATTGAACCCATCTGGCCGAGAGCATTGGCAAGTATAAGCAAAGCCGCAGAGACAGCAATAAGACCAGTGCCGATGCCGATCATGTTTTTCGGCATGAAGTTGACAGCAATTGTAACCGCCGCCAAAGCCCCGGCCATAGCAACAAGACCTCTTGCAATTTCGTCCCACTGCATTCCGGAGAAGTCTTTTACAGCCGATGCGAATATCTTCATGGCTGCTCCGATAGCAATGAGCGCTACACCTGTAGAGATTACATGTTTAGCGTTACCAGTAAGCTTGGTGAAAGCGGTAACCTCAGCAAGAAGCACTGCAATAGATGCAAGCCCCTTACCGATGTCTTCCCATTTCATTTCGCCGAAATCTTTGCAGGCAGAGGCCAACACCTTGATTGCTGCTGAAAGAATTACAATACCTGTAGCCGTAGTAATGGATTTTCCACTGAATTTTGCAGTTCTTAGGAACAAAGAAACCTCCGCCAGCAAAACTCCGACACCCACAAGACCTTTGGCAAGCTGGTTCCAGTCCAATTGAGCAAGTTGTTCGCAAACCGAAGCAAGAATCTTGATTGCGGCGGCAAAGATCACCATTTGAGCAGCACCCTTGATGATGGTTTTACTGTTGGAACTCATAGCTTTGGCTGCGGCAACCATCATGGTTGTCAAACCTGCAACACCGATGAGACCGGTGACAAGCTGTTTTGCATCCAGATCAGCAATCTTTTTAAGTGCACTCGCCAAAATCAGCACTGCCGTAGCAATTCCGAGCATAGCAGTTACACTCTTCATCACACCAGTTGCCTGACCGCTGATTTTGTTGAATACAGCCATCGAAGCAAGAAGTTCAGCGAATAGCACAGTGATTGCTCCAAGGGCTACATTCAGCTTTTCGCTGTCCACAAGACTAAGCGCAATCAAAGATGCAGTAAGAATAGCAATAGCCGACGCGATCTTCAGCAATGTACCAGCCTGCAACTGAGTCTGGTAAGCTTCAAAGCATCCTCGAACACTGTCAAGAATTCCGATAAAAGATTCCTTGAAACTGCCGATATCTTCAATAGCTTTTCGGAAGGTGCCGACAAACTTTGTGATACCGACAGCAATAGCACCGAACGAGATACCATTCAGCAGATCGATAATTCCGCTGAAATTAGCTTCACCGAGATTCTTTGCTAAGGAGCTGCCGAGTTCGCCAAGGATTTTAATGATGCCACTTCCGATTGTCTTAATGGCGTTCCACACAGCAGAAAGAAGCTGAACAAACTGACAATTAGCAAGAGTTTCACCAATGACCTCAAAGGCGACGATAATCCCGGATTTCATCTCACCGGCTGCTTCTCCGACTTGAGCCATTCTCTCATGAATTCGCTCAAGAAGAGAATGAAACAATTCGAAATTGGCGGATTCGAATTTCTCTTTGATCTTGTTCTTCAGTGTGGATAAAGCAGTCATAATTGTCTGAATTACCGTAGCAATACCCTCACCTACTTTCTGGAATGCTCCGCTGGTTTTGATAAACTCATCAAACGCAACAATAGCATCGCCAATCCCGCCAGTGAAACCAAGAATTCCATCTCCGAGTGTTCCAAACCCGCCAAACAACGGTTTAATTGCCGTAAATATAGCAGAAAAGGCTTGTTTAACGATGTCCAAGATCGCAAACAAGCCTTTGAAAGTGGATTTTAGATTAGCTGAAGCTGTATCACTGAGCTTCAAATTTGCTGTGAATTTTCGCAAATTCTCAGTAATATCATAAAGCTGCTGGGCTGTGGCGGGAGGAAATATCTCACGGAATGCCTCATAGATCGGTTTGATAACACTCTGAACGCCTTCAAAAGCATTTTTAAGTGCCTCGATCAGTTTGGTTCTCCCGCCAAGATCCTTCCACCCTTGCAACATCTCATTGCGAGCATCTGCTTGGGCATCGATAAATCCACCGATAACCTGACTGAGTCCAGTCCAAAGTTCTTTGGCTTCCTCGAAATCACCAAACAGGATTTCCCATGTATTTGCCCATCCGGAGCCTACGGCTTCCTTCAGGGTATCCATTAACTGGGTAAATGTTTTAACATCCTGCGCAGCAGCAAATGCTTTTGCACCAATTTCGGTTGTTTCATCGGCATAATTACGAAGCGTGCCAACAAGAGCTTCCGTGGTCATCCACTGATCCTGCAAAGAATCATTGAAGCCATGTGTAGCATCGATGACATTACCCTTAACCGTTTTATACATACCGTCGGCAGTTTTAGTCAAGGTGCCACAGGCAACAGCCGACTCAAGAAGCTGAGTCTTGAATTCAACGGTCGCCATATTAGCATTCTCAATTGATTTCCAGTCAATCAGCTTAACATAACCGGCAGACAGTGCCTGCGCAAAGTTATACATGGCACGGGATGCCTCATTTGCATTGGCACCGGACACAGCGGCAACATTCGACACACCCTGAATAGCCATTACTGCATCCTCAAGACCGACACCAGCATTGGTAAATTTACCGATGTTGGAAGTCATATCCTGGAAAGAGTAAATGGTCTTATCCGAGTAAGTGTTCAATTCCTGAAGATACTTATTAACTTCTTCAAGAGAGGCACCGGTGCTCATCATGATGGTCTGAATTGACCCCATCTTCAGCTCGTATTCCTCAAAGCCCTGACTAATGGGTTCGATTGTCAAGGAACGGAGCATCTGTTTACCGGTGTTTACAACTGAGTTGGTGATGTTTGCAAGGGCGGTTACGGCCATGATTTCCAAAGCCGAGAATCGAGTCTTTACCGTTTCAACCGCAGAGCCAAGTCCAGACATATCGACTTTCTTAGCAGCGCTGTCAATGCTTTCAAGACCTTTTGTAGCGCCGTCCATATCCAAACTTTTCTTTAATTTTTCAATGGTAGACAAACTGGTTTGAACATTGCTCTCAAACTGCTTATTATCAAACCGCATTTCTACGACTCTTTCGTCGATTGTTTTACTCATAGCTTCGTAACCTCCTTCCATGCTTCATTTGCAATTTTGTCAAAAATAGGCTGGATAGCAGGATTGATGTAGTCTCGACCCTGTACCCAGCCTCCGTTGCGAGTTCCATGACCATATTGCAGAATGATCGCTATCGGAACCCCATTTTGAATATTTGAGTTGTAAAAAGTGATCTTTGCAGATCCATTTCGGTTTACGATTTCGTAATACCACGAACTGGCGGTCAAACCGGAATCGACAGGCGTTGCAGACGCAAGAGCAGCGACCCCTTCTCGGCCATACTTGTCGAGGTCTCCGAGACGGATCACTTCTTTTGCCCTCTCCAAAAAGCGTGTAACCTTAGAGAAGTCTCCCTTGTGACTGAACCTTATCATTCACGGACCTCCTTATTTAAGAAGCTGATTAACCCGATTCTGTATTACGGAAGGATCGTAACCAGCTGCCTTCAAACGATTAGTCCTGTCTACACCGTTACCCCACAGACCCTGAATTACTTCACGGGCGATCTGGTCAGTGCTTTTCTTCGCAGAAGACACAGAGACTGCTGTCCCACTTTTGGTTGTTACATAAGTATCAAAACCAGCAGCTTTCAGCTTTGCAGCCATAGCGTCAGCATTTGCTTTCTTACTGAATGCGCCGACCTGAATCTTGTAAAGGTTATCGACCTTAACCATGTAGGTATCGAAACCGGCGGCTTTCACCTTCTGAAGCATTGCATCTGCATTCGCCTTGTTGCTGAAGGCTCCTGTCTGCACCCGATAAAGTACCTGATTATTGGCAGGCTTCTCAGTTCCGCCAGCAGATCCTCCAAGCTTAGCCGTAACTTTTGACGCAAGATCTCCCATTCGAGCATACATCCAGTCACCAGGGCAACTCTTGTTGGCGAACCAACGATGTACTGTCAGGACCATTTCATTAGAAGCGGGCTCATAGTTCAGAGTCTTTGTTTTATCGCCTAACCAGAGCAGCTTGGTTTTTCCGTAACGCTTGCAAATGTCTGTACAAAGCTCGATCAGTTTTGCATATACAGTGTCGTTGAATGCATAAGGATGTGTAGCATCGCTGGCACACTCGATTGTGATTGCACGCTGGTCATTTGCATTAGAGGAAGAACACCAGGAACGGTTCTTTTCTTCCACATACATGCCCACTCGACCATCCACGCCGATACCATACTGACAGGAAGCCTGTCTGGAAGTCGGGGCAAAAATATTACCCAAAGTCTCTACAGAGCACTGACCAACCACACAATGAGGCGTGATACGGTCGACGACATGGGTTCTCTGCCCGGAATGATTAGGACTTAACTTGGTATAAGATACCAAAGGGCTGTTACTCATTTTTCGTTTCCTCCTTCACGCTCTGAATCTGTTTCAGCATCTGAATAACCTTGTCATAACCAACCGTAGAGATCAGGAAGCCCAGATACATCAGAACGACGATCTCAACCCCAATCTTCATAGTAAAGACCGTGTCAGTCATGATAAGGTAAATCACGCTAACAGCACAGGCGATCAGGACGGACAGAACTGCCGCAAGAACATTAGAAGAATACTTGACCTTCGCTCCATCAAGCAGCTTCTTAATACCCTCCACTGTCAGATTCGTGATAACGGATACGATCAACAGTGCTGTAGTCAAAAAACTGATAGGCATAACTAAACCTCCTCATAATTCGTATTTTCAGCAGACTCGCTTTCTTTGTTCAATCTCTCTTCTCTTTTTTCAAAGAAAGTTTCAAACAAGGCCTTCAGAAAATAGCCAACCATAACACCCACAATTGTGGTGGCGATAGTGCTGGAAAGAGACTCTGCAATTTGTACCTGCCCCATAAATGCAAGTACATAAGACAGTTGCAAATCAACCAGAGAAACCACCAGAATGATTGCTACTGCTTTTTTGGTAAAAGTTTTAAGCCAGTTATTATAAGGCTGCTTTTTATGGCAAACTCGCCTTAACAGGCATTTTCGGCATCGTCTGTTCATTCAATCACCCCTTAGAACCAAAGCGTTTTCGATTGGCGGCATTGATGGCTGCATTCCGATTCCACATTTCACGCTTGCTTCTTCGCTTAGGTGGAGAATTCTTGACATTGCACACCCGTATGAGAGTCAACAGCCTATTCAAATGCCATTTTTGAAACTCTACAGGAATGTTATAAGAAATCATCCAGTAATAAATAAGCTCAGATGTAACCGTTTCCTTGTGACCTCTGGCTTGCTTATCTTCAATGAGACAAGTTGCAGTCATTGGTGCCTCGATATACGCATTGATGGCGGCATAGTTTTCAGCAGACAGCCGAGTATATACTTCGGGATCGATATTCTGGGTCAAAGTCATGCATCGTACATAATCAAGAATCTCCTCATCAGTTTTTTCTTGCTTACCGAGAAATGCCTTGTTCCATTTACTTTCCCATTTTGAAAGAGAGACTAAGGAATGCTCCAACTGCAAAGTCTGCTCTTTCTTGTAGATAAATTCCTCGTGAATTTCATCCCAAAACTCGGCAGCCGGCACAGTAATTTTCAGCATTCCTTAGTCCTCCGAGCTTTCTTTAATTAGAGGCGATGGGTACAGCTTGCTTATTGCCGTTAGCACGCATCACACGATTTACAAATTCGGATGCAGCACCGGCATCGGTGACGAGCTTTTCGAACAGTACCTCGTAAGCGGGAGTTTCCATAAAGCTTCTGGAAATCTCCTCGGACTTCATGAAGCGTCTGCCATCATCGCTCTTCTCACCATAAGCGGTCTTAATAAAGTTCTCGAAGAACTCCATAATAAGCGCACCATTCGGACTGGCAGCGATACTCTTAAGCTGAACATCGTAGCCACCTTTAGCGCTCGCCTGCATCTTTACGATTTCAGGCTTAGACAGGTCGAAGTAAAAATCTTCGGTTCTCTGAACACCGTTCAGATCGGTATAAGTGATAGTTTCCTTAGTCATTGAAATTTTCTCCTTTCAAATTAAAAAAGTAGGAGCCGCCAGCTTACCTGAATACGGCTCCATAATTTTTACAGATTAGCCCTGCGGATTCTGAGTCTCATCGAACAGTTCAATGATCTCATCAGGCAGAGGCAGACGAGGCTCGACACCATCGTTACCGCCATCGGTGGTCGGGTCCTTACCGTACAGGATCTCTTCCAGCTTAGTCATGAATTCGGCACTAAACTTAGTGGAGTCAAAGGTCAGCGTGGCTGTCGGCTTCAACTTTTTACCGTTGACCAGCTTGTTGATAGAGACCGGTGTGGTGCTGATCTCCCAGGACAGAGTAGCCGCCTCAGGGCTGTCGTTGACCGTACTGTAACCCTTCTCGGAAGGAGCAGCCAGACAGCCGTAGACCAGATGCAGCTTGTAGCCGTAATCGTTCAGATCGGTATCATTGCCCAGAATGGTGCGATATGCCAAACCGAAAGTCTTACGAGACTGCTGACCGGCATACATACCAGGCATGATCTCAACAGAACCATCGCACTCCGCAAACTCATCGGGGTACATATATGCCTCGACGGTAGCGCCGAACTCCTCGTTGGAAACCAGGTTCACATACTTGATGTTATCGGCGTAAATCGGGGAAGCCTCGGCCCCGGAAGGACTCTCGGTAACGGCAGTCAGACCATTCCATGCGACGCCCTTGTTATAAACGCCGCCGGTCTGCATCGGATAGAGAACACCATGGTCACAGCCGGTTTCGTACAGGCGCTCGCCAGTTTTATCCCAAATGATTTTGGACATAAAGATATTCCTCCTTATCAGAAATAGAGCGAGAAATTCCAGTGATTCAGATTCTCGCTTGCATAATATCGTTCAAATCGGCAGGTAGGTATAGAAACCACCTTACCGACAAGCTCACTATCCGGATCAGAGTCAATGACTGTGACCGAATAATGTCTGTGAGATGAATAAACCCCGTTATCGGCGTGCACATTTTCGATGTCATCAAGTGCATAAACGATAGCGGGGTATTTCATTTTTACCGACTCAGGAGGTTGAAAATACACATTTTTGCTTTCAAGGAGTTCTTCCAGGAAAGTTTGCAGATCAAGCCTGCTCGCCATTGTATACACCTCCCACAGTCAGTATAAGTCTTGGGTACTGAACTTCAACGCTTGTCACCTTCCATTTAGCACCCATAAACTCAACATACCTCATCGAATGAAAATTCTCATTGGCAAATGGATCGGCTACGATACTGATCTCATTCGCAACATTGATGTTGTCGTTGAGTTGTTCCGCAGACTGAAGCCTACGAGTGTTACGAGTTAAATCACCATAGTACATACGCTCGATGATTTTCTCTGTCCAAACGCCCGGCTTAGTCTCTTCTGTTACAGCGTAGCCAATTACTCCATAAAATTTAGCCATTTTGAATTTTCACTCCTTACTCAGTCGCCAAGGTCAGTCCCTTAAGACTATAAGTCTTTGTGGCGGTATCTTCACCATTGGTGACAGTAACCTTTACCGACTGCTTTGCCGTATCGGCGATCTTCAGCACAATCAAACCATCGTCGTCCAGTTCGACTGCTCCATTCTTACCGCCAATCAGTTCCACTGTAACCGTTGCATCTTCCGGTTCCTGAGTTACATGCAGAGCGAGATAGTTACCACTCTGCTCATCGGTCGCACTGCTGAATCCCGTGTAATCGGTGACCAGCTTCAGCGTACCGGTAATTTCTCTACCGGAGATTGCAACATTCTCCTGCAAATCTGCTGCGGTTTTACCGAGCAATTCAGTCTCACCGTCCGCAGGTTCAACCGTGAGACTCGTTAAGGGCGGTCAGTGACATCCTCTTCCAGAGCAATAGCGGACATAACACGAGTGTTAGCACCGGAGCAACGAGTCTCCAGCAGGCTCTTCTCCTGGTTGAAGTCGATGTCGAAATCAGTGAAGTGAGTGATTTCACCGCCCTTGGTAGCGCCCAGAGAATAGTCAGCCAGGTTGACCATAAGACCCAGAAGCTTCTTGGTCTTGCTGTCCGTAGTAGTACGAGTCTTACCCTCGAACTGCTCCGCCGTAATGATCTGACCGACATTCAGAGCCGCAGCCAGATCACTGACCTTGTCATAGATGCGGCGACCATTCAGGTCACGGGCAAGCAGCATGACATTGACCAGATGAGGCGTGCAGTAGAAGTCGGGAGTGCCAGAGCCCTTATACTTCTCACGAGCGTACAACAGAGACTGGATCACGGCTTCTGCATAAATGTAATTCTCGCCGAAATTAGCGGAAGTGTTGGTGCCCTGAAGCGTGCTCTTCATGCCGGCAATGTCGACATCAGCATGAATGGTGTACAGCTCGTCATCCAGCCAGATCGGGCGGATCTTATCCTCAGCAATCTTACCGTCAGCACCAACCTCACGACCATCGCCGATCATGATAGCCGTTGCCAGCTCCTCGTTCAGATTCATACGGTCGATGCCGTACAGGTACTGCACCACATCAAAGTCCTGAATATCGATGATGTCGTCACGGTCAAGCTTGCTCTTCACATACACGGTCTGAGGATCGGTAGTTCTGTGGAGCAGCTGGATGTTGCCGACATAACCCTTCTGAGTGCCCTTCTTGTAACCCTTGGCACGAAGAGCCTCAATGTTACGCAGGTCAGCCTGACGGGTACGGATACGGGAGATAGGGCTCTTATGAACCTTCTTCAGAACCTCGTTTACCCAACCCTGGTCAGTAGTGAGCAGTTCAGGAGCACCGGGACGGACATCTTTGTACTCAGGAAACAGAGTTTCGATACCATCGATGCCGTGAGCCAGAACGCTGTCAGGATTCTGCTCCACATAGATATCCATAGCAGTACGAAGACTGCCGACGCTGTTGGACTTAGCCATGGAAATGATGCTTGCCTGGTCAGCGTGAGACAGAACCTCGGTCTTCTTCTGCTGATCGTTGTTAAAGACATTATGTTTCATTGTATTATCCTCCTTATTGGATTCCTTTTCGGGTTCACCTTCGAGAGCCTGTGCAATAAGTGCATACATGACGTTCTGCTGCTTTTCGGACATAGAGTCGATTACATCAGCAACCGTCTCTTCATCGTCCTTCTTCTCTTCCTTGCTTTCGGCAGGCTTGTCCTCTTCGGTATTCTCCTTCTTTTCCTCCTCTTTCTGCTCATCCTTAGACTCGGCAGAATGGGAAAGGCAAAGAGGCATTCCGGTATAGATGATAGCTTCATCATCGGACATTTCACCATGCTTCAGCATAGAGTCAATAAATGCACCAGGATTAGCACCCTTATGCACAAGACTCACCTCACAAATACAACCATGCAGTACATCAGGACCAGCCTGCTGAAGTTGATTGGCGTAAATGGACAGAGCGCAAATGTCACCATGCTTGATAAGGACTTTCGCAATTTCACCGTCAGCGGTGTCATTGAGGAAGCCATAGGTGTAAACACCTTCCTCACGGTTCTCAAGCCATGCATGACCGAGAACATCACGAGGACTGTTGTGCTGATGATTCCAGACCAGCGGGACTTTAATACCGTCGTTATTCTTAAAGGCGTCCCGACGAATTACTCGTCCATCGGAACACTTAAGGTCGT
>ENA-UOIZ01003042-UOIZ01003042.1-human-gut-metagenome-genome-assembly--contig:-P88-NODE-3042-length-10791-cov-40.354601_pt1 | contig 10791 bp, 8 predicted proteins | sample MGYA00242336_ERZ723883 | MGnify/ENA metagenome assembly ERZ723883 | reverse complement strand
CGGCACCCACGCCGGCCCCGGCGCGTTCGGCCTGGCCTTCCTCGATGAGGGCTTCGCCTTCTGATCTTACCCAATCAAAAAGAGGAACTGCTTTCCCGGCAGTTCCTCTTTTTTGTTGGTTCATTCGTGTCCGATCTTCGACCAGTCGATCTCTTCGGCATCTACAAAGCCGCTGTCCTTCGCTTCCTCCAGCTGCTTTGCTTCCTCTGTGGTCAGCTTGGTGAAATCCGGGTCCCATGCCAGTACCAGCTTTTTGATCAGCTCGTAGGCAAGGTTCTTGTCCGGGTCCGGCAGCATATCGATCATGTGTGCTGCATTCATTGCAATTTCAGACATCCTGCCACCTCCTTATTTATAGATATCGCCACGATTCCCGATATCCAGCACCAACAGAATCTCCAGCGCGTTTTCCTCTCCGTACCGGTAAAGCACGCGCCAGCTTCCGACCCGGAGCCGCATTGTTCCATCCTTCAGTCCCTGCATCACCTTGATATCACCTGCTGGCGGTTTCAGGGTCAGCCCCTCAATGCCTGCAACGATGCGAAGCACGGACCTTTTGTCCAGCTTATTCAGGAACTTCATGGCGTTCTTCGAGTAGCGGATCTTCATAACATCATCCTCAGCGCTCGTTTTTTCTGCGGGCCTCTGGCCCTATTATAGTCCATTCTCCTGCAAACGTCAATTGTTTTTTGCCGAAGATCCGTTCATTACAGCACCGCGTCCGAAACGATCTTGCCCAGCAGGAGCACCAGCACCACAAGCATCATGGGGCGGATGAACTTTGCGCCCTTCTTGAGGGCGAAGTGGGAGCCCAGCAGGTTGCCCACAATGCCGCTGATGGCACAGGGGATGCCGATGGAGAACACCACCAGCCCGCTGGAAAGATACGTTACCAGGCTGGCGTAGTTGCTGGCAAGGTTGAGCACCTTGGCGTTGCCGCCCGCCGTGCGCAGGTCAAAGCCCATCAGGGTGGTAAAGGCAATGATGGCAAAGGTGCCGGTGCCCGGGCCAAAAATGCCGTCGTACAGGCCGATGCCCAGCCCGATGGCAAGGGCCAGCACCGCCTTTTTGGCGTTCAGGGTGCCGTCGTCCCGGTTCTCGTCGGGCAGGTCCCGCCGCCAGAGGATGAGCACCGCCGCCACCGGCAGGATGATGAGCATCATGGTGCGCAGCACCTGATCGCTGAGCAGGAGCACGATGTGGGAACCCAGTGCGCTGCCCACAAAGCTGCCCACAGCCGCCAGCAGGCCGACCCGGATGTTCATGGCTCCCTTCTGGAAGAACTGCGCCGTGGCAAAGGTGGTGCCGCAGGCCGCGCTGAATTTATTGGTGCCGTAGGTGTAATGCACCGGCAGGCCCGCAAACAGGTAGGCGGGCAGGCTGATCAGACCGCCGCCGCCCGCCGCCGAGTCCACAAAGCCCGCAAACCCGGTCATCAGCATCAGAAACAGCAGCATTGGCAATGATAATGTAATTTCCATTCGTTCTACTTTCTCACTCTTTCGTTTACTTCAGATACAGCTTTCCCTCGCAGGCCAGGATCTGATCCAGGATCATCCGGGACACCCGGGCACCATAGACCATGGCGGGGTGGTCGTTGTACTCGATGATGTCATGGAACTCCTTGTTCATCAGAACGATCACATACTCGCCGTAGGGGGTGTGGATGATGCCGCCGTCGTTGCGGCAGGCGTTCATGCTGCCGCTCTTGCTGGCCACCCAGATAAGCTCCGGCTCGCCGGTCTCCTCGCAGTCCAGATAGAACTGGGGGAAATCGTGGGTCAGCATGGTGTTGTAGTGCTGCTGGCGGAAGATGCCCAGCATGGCGGCGCTGGCTTCTTTGCTGACCAGCGTACCCTTTGCCACCTGCGCAAACAGGGCGGCGTAGTCCCGGGGCGTGGTGGTGCCCAGCTTGTCGTAGCGGTCAAAGTGGAGGGGGTTGTGCAGGACGGTGTGCCCAAAGCCCAATTCCCGGATGCAGGCATTGATGGTGTCCAGCCCCAGGTAATCGATGATCATATTGGTGGCAATGTTGTCCGAGCAGATGATCATCATGGTGGCGGTGTCCTTCACCTTGAGCTTTGCCCCCACGCCCAGGGCCCGGAGCATCCCGGAGCCGTCCACGAACTGGCTGGCCTCGTAGGTGATCTCCTCCTCCAGGTCAGCCCTGCCCCGGCTGGCCTGCAGATACAGCACCGCCAGAATGAACGCCTTGATGGTGGAGGCCGTCTCGAACTCCTCGTCGGCACCGATCTCCACCGTGCTGCCGCGCAGGTCGTCCACAAAAACGCTCATCCTGCCCTGATAGGAATAGAGCTCTGCGGCAATGCGCTTTTCCAATGTCATATTCTGATCCATCTGGAATCCCTCAACTTTTCTATACTTTTCGTTATACTTTATTCTTACCGTTAAGACATTATTTTCGTCACTTTCGTCATTTTCGTCACCAAATGATATCCTCAATGACGAATTGGCCGAAATTGACGAAATTTGAGATACCAACGGTGATTACAGGTTGTTTTCAAAGAAACGCTGTGCGTTGCGGAAGAAGATGGCTTCCACCTCATCCTCGGTGAAGCCCTCTTTCCGCAGGGCATCGGCCAGCAGGGGCATTTTGGAGCAGTCGCTCAGTTCCAGCTTGCCGCCGATGCCGTCAAAGTCACTGCCCAGACCGATGATCTCAATGCCGCCCACCTGCTTGAAATGGGCGGCGTGTTTGGCCATCAGGGCCGTGGTGCTGCGGCACAGGTCGGGGCTGGGCTGGTCATCCAGAAAGCCCGCGCAGTAGTTCAGGCCCACCAGACCGCCTTTTTCCGCCATGACCCGGATCATCTCATCGGTCAGGTTGCGGCAGTGGGGGGCCAGGGCGCGGCAGTTGGAGTGGCTGGCCGCAAAGGGGCGGGTGCTGTGCTCCGCAATGTCCCAGAAGCCTTTATCGGACAGGTGGCTCACATCGGCAATGATGTGCAGGCGCTCCATCTCGGCCAGGAACTCGAAGCCCTTCTCCTTCAGGCCGGTCTCGGTGTTGGGCATACAGGGCCAGATAGGGCCGTTGCCGGGCACCACGTTGGGGCTGGCCAGCTCGTTTTCGTGGTTCCAGGTCAGGGTCATCATCCGCACGCCCAGCTCGTACATCCGGCGCAGCACGCCCAGACTGCCCTTGCAGCAGCCGGCTTCCTCTATGGTCAGCATTCCGCTGATCTTGCCCGCCTCGGCGTTTTTGCGGATATCCTCGGGGCGGTAGACAGGGGCGATCCTGTCGGAATACCGCTCCATCATCCGCTTGAACACGTCGATCTCTTCCAGCGCCGTCACCAGCGGGTCCGCGCCCGGGGTGGGGTCGGCCAGATTCACAAAGGCGGCAAAGCACTGGAGCATGTAGTCGCCCTTCTCCAGCTTTTCCAGATCGATGTGGCCGTTGTTGTGGGCAAAGGTCTGCCCGTCGCCCCGCATCTCCGCGCGCCGCAGCTCGCTCAGGGTGTCACAATGTAAATCAAAGACTTTCATGGATTGTTCTTCCTCCTATAACATCCTCGCCCCCTCAGTCCAAGCCTGACGGCTTTGACTGAGAGGGTGAGTTACTTTATCAGAACACACTCCCCACCGCATACAGACTCTTGACCAGATCTTCCCGGTACAGCGGGTCGGCGGGGTCAAGGCTGTTGATGACCACGCCGCCGCTGGCGGACGCGCCGGTGGAGTGGATGTAGCGGCCCTCGCCGAGGTAAAGGGCGATATGGCCGGGGAAATAGAGGGCATCGCCCCGCTTTTTGTCTGCAAAGGGGATCTGGTGCATGGGCCAGCCCTCCACGATCCTGGCATCCCGGTAGATGAGCACGCCGCACTGCATATAGGCGCTGCTGACAAGGCCGGAACAATCAATGCCCCGGCCCGATTTGCCGCCCCAGCGGTACTCGGTGCCCAGATACTTTTTCGCCTGCGCGCAGACGGCATCCCGGAACGCTTCCTCGCTGCCGTCGTACCACGCCTGCAGTGCCTGCGGCACCAGCTCCCCGGCGGTAATATTCCGGGCCTCGGCCAGCGCGTCATCAAAGGCCAGCCCCTCCCGCTGGGTGAACACGGCGGTCATCTCAAACCGCACCGGCTCCAGCGCCACGTCCCGGACATAGCCGGTGCGGCCATCCAGCAGGGCCACCCTGGCCCAGCCGGTGTGGGCCTCGGCTTCCTCGGGCGGTTCAGGCAGGCAGCAGAGCAGGCAGCCCCGCTCCAGCTCCAGCATCCGCACCCCCTGCACCTTGGGCAGGCTGAGCACATCGGTGGCACGGCCCACCAGCACCAGCGGCTGGGGCAGATAGTCCCGCAGCGCATCCTCGCTGACAAATTTCAGCGCATCCCGCCGGACAAAGCCGTGGTAGCCGTAAAAGGTGACCACCTCGGCCACCTCCGGGGAGAGAGGCACTCCCTCGGCAGTCACGCCGCCGGGGGCGGTGCGCACCTGACAGGCCTGACCGTACAGGCCCTCGTCCCCGATGGTGGAAACAAGGCCCGCCTCGCTCTGTTTGGTGGTCTGGGGCAGGTCGTAAATGGTCACGACAGGCCGGGCAAATAGGGCATATTGCATCATTCGGTTCCCTCCAACAAATGCAGCAGCTCCTCCGGCTTCATGCGCAGGATGGCACCATCCGCGCTGCCGGTGACGGTCTCGGCCAGATCCTGCTTGGCCTGCTGCAGCTCCACGATCTTTTCCTCAATGGTGTCCTGGGCGATGAGCTTGTACACCTGCACCGGGTTCTGCTGGCCGATGCGATAGGCACGGTCGGTGGCCTGATTCTGGGCCGCCACGTTCCACCACGGGTCGTAGTGGATGACGATATCAGCGGCGGTCAGGTTCAGGCCGGTGCCGCCTGCCCGCAGGGAGATCAGGAACACGCTGGCCTCGCCGCCGTTGAAGCGGCGCACCAGCTCGGCACGCACCGGCTTGGGGGTGGAGCCCTGCAGGGTGAAGTGGCTCACGCCCTCCGCGTCCAGCCGCTTGGCCAGCAGCTCCAGCATGGAGGTGAACTGGCTGAACAGCAGGATGCGGTGCCCGCCCTCCACGGCACTGGTGACCAGCTCGATGCAGGCATCCAGCTTGGCGCTGCCGCCTGTCCAGTTGTCGGCAATGAGCCGGGGGTCGCAGCAGATCTCCCGCAGCCGCATGAGGACGGCGAACACCGCCATCTTGTCCTCGGGCTTGGCGGCCCGCAGCTTCTCCCGGGCATCCACCACGGCGGCAAGGTAGAGCTTGCGCTGCTCCTCCTCCAGCTCGATGCGGTAGACATTCTCTGTCTTGGGGGGCAGCTCCTTCAGCACCTCGGACTTCATCCGGCGCAGGATGAACGGCCCGGTGAGCTGGTTCAGCCGCCGCACCGCCGCCGGGTCGTTTTCCTGCGTGATGGGCTTTTCAAACCGGCTGCAGAAGCTCTTGTAGGGCGGCAGGTAGCCCGGCATCAGGAAGGAGAAGATGCTCCACAGCTCACCCAGGCGGTTCTCCACGGGGGTGCCGGTCAGTGCAAAGCGGACACGGCTGTTCACCCCGCACACTGCCTTGTATTTCTGGGTGGTGTGGTTCTTGATGGCCTGGGCCTCGTCCAGGATGCAGGCGTAGAATTTCTGGTTCTCGTACAGGGTCTCGTCGCGGCGGAGCAGGTCATAGCTGGTCACCACCACGTCGGCCCCGTCCCACTGCTCGGCCAGCTGGGCCCGGTGAGCGGCATCCCCGTCCACCACAACGCAGTTCAGCTCCGGCGTGAACTTTTGGCATTCCTCGGCCCAGTTCAGCACCAGCGAGGCCGGGCAGACGATGAGGCTGGGCAGGGGGTTCCCGCCCTGCTCCCGGAGGGCCAGCAGGTAGCTGAGCACCTGCACCGTCTTGCCCAGACCCATATCATCCGCAAGGATGCCGCCCATGCCGTAGCCATCCAGCGTGCGGAGCCAGCGGTAGCCGTCCCGCTGGTATTTTCGCAAAACTTTTTGTAGAGACGCGGGCGGTGTATACTCGCTGTCCTTTACCGCGTGGAAGCTCCGGCTGAGCTGACGGAAGGCATCGTCCCGGTTGAAGCGGATGCCGTTCTGCCCCGAAAGCGCCCAGTCCAGACTGGGGGCCCGGTACAGGGGCAGCCGGGCGTGGGCCTGGCCCAATTTGGCCCCGGAAAGCTCCAGCGTCTCGTTCAGCTCGTCCAGCACCTCCATGGAATCGTCCAGCCGGAGCAGACGGCCATCGCGCAGGCGGTGGTAGCGCTTTTTCTGGTGGAGCGATTTCAGCAGGGCTTTCAGCTCTCCCACCGGGAACTCCCCCGTGTCCACCTCAAGGTCGAGCACGCTGCCGTGCACCGACACCCCCACCGAGATCTTCGGCGGTGCGGCCTGCATACTGCGGAAGGCATCGGTCAGGTAGACCTCGCCCTCAGCCAGCAGGGCCGGGATACCCTCATCGAGGAAGCGGTAGACTTCATCCTCCTCATAGGCATCGTAGTGGGCGGCAAGGCCGTTGCCCATGGTGTCTGGCCCCGGCTCCAGGTACCGTCCCAGCAGCCGCCCGGCCCGCTGTTCGGCGCGGGCATCCCGCAGCAGACCGGCAGGCCCCGGTTCCTCCGGTGTGACGCGGTCCTCGCCGTACAGAAATTCAAGGTGCGCCCGCACCGTTTCCCGCGTGGGCGCGTCAAGGTAAAACTGCACCACCGGCTCCAGCGGGATCTGATTCAGCAGCAGGCGTTCGGGGTCCTCAATGGTCACCCTGCTGCCCAGCTCCGGCAGGACGTAACTGCAAAAGGCGGTGGCATCCCCGGTGGTAAAGAACAGGCTCTTGCCGCACAGCGCCTCAAGGGCGGGCCGCATCCGGGCGCTTTCGGCCCGGTCCAGCTGCCAGATCGTATCCTCACTGTATAAATAGTCGTTATCTAAACCCGTTTTCCATCCCAACGCGGGGGTCACGGACACCTCCACGCCGCCCCGGCGCTTTTCCACCCGCATGGTCAGGGCCGGGATGCCGGTCTTGAGGGTGTAGCCGCCCAGATTGCCGGTGGGGGCATAGAGGGCCACCAGACCGTCAAAGATCTCGCCGTTCAGCGGGATGCCCCCGGCAGGCCCGCTGCGGGGCGCATTGCCGTAGCTGCGCAGGGCCGCCTCGGCTCCTTCCTTTGCGCTGAGCTGCCGCCGCAGCAGGCGGAGCAGCTGCTGTGCCTCCGGGGCAAAGGCCTCCCAGCTGTGCTGGAATTCCAGCGCCTTGCCGTAACTGATGAAACCGTGCTTCTCCACGGCCCGCAGCAGGTCCGGAATGCTCTTTACCACATACTGCCGCCCGCCGTCTGCCGAGATGCGCAGCCGCAGCCAGGGCAGCTCCCCGGGCAGCAGGGTCAGCTCCGGCTCCAGCTCCGCGGCGTGGGGGCGCAGCTCCGCGTGGCCGGTCACGCCGTCCACCTCGGCCAGTGCTCCCTCCTGATAGGCCCGGAGCAGCCGCCGTGCCTCGTAGTCAGATTCCGGTTCCTCGCCCCGCCACTTCTTGCCGAACAGCATTTCCAGGCTGGAGGCATAGCTGTCCCTGCGGGGCTGCTCCTCAGGCTGGGGCGTTTGCAGGTTGGCCGTGCCCCGCACCACGCCCGGGATGCTCTCCGGGCTCTCAGCAGGCTTTTGCGGCGCTCTGCCGGAAAGGCCCTGACTCTCGCTGTCCCACATCAGCAGCGCGCCGATGTGCTTGCAGCAGGGCCCCTCGCCGTTTTCGTTGTAAGGGCAGGAGCAGCTGGCGCTGACAAAGCTGCCATTTTCCCGCAGCCAGACCTGGGTCTGGTACAGGCTCCGCCCGCCGCCGCGCACGTCGGCGCTCAGGTGGCGCACGCCGTTCCCGGCCACTTCGCAGTTCAGATCCTGTATCCGGTCCGTGTAGGCCTTGGCCCGCGCGAATACCGTGCCACCCAACAGGTAGCGGATCTCTTCCATGTCCATCCGGGGTCTCCCTCCCTCTGCAATGCTCTATTGGTTAAGCATACCGCACCGGCGGGCGGGATGCAAGGGGTGCCGGGAAAAAAAGTTCCGGAAAGCACAGAAGCGCCTCATCCGGGAGAGGATGAAGCGCTTCTGTACTTTGGGAATTTTGGAACACTCAGCCCGCATTGCGGTTTACAGGCCAAGTGGGGGGTGGTTTAGGGCTGCTCAGGCATTCTGCTTGAGCTCCTGTGCTTTCTGCCATGCATTCAGCACATCAAGCTTGCTTACGGTGTTGTCGGGATAGAATTTCATCTCTTCCGGAGCCGTGCCCTCATCATTCAGGTCAGGGATAAGCTCGTTTTCCATGGCCCAGCGGGCGGCGTGCTGCAGGTCCATATCCCGCTCTTCCTGCCCGACATCGGGGTAGAGCAGTTCGGATTCGGGCATGGGCTTGCCTGCATCCTCCCACAGCATCATGGCAAGGGCGCTGCGGTTGCTGGGGAAGTAGGGCAGAGCCATCAGCTTGCCTGCAAATTCAGCGCCCAGAGAATAGGCCTGATAGCCCAGCACTGCACCGCCGACAACAACAGTAGTGCCGATCACGATGGGGCCAACGATATCGGGCTCGTCATCTTCAATGGATGCATCCTGTGTCATGGCTTTCAGGGTCACGGCCTTTGCAGGCATCTCAAAGGCAAAGCTTTCCTTATCCTGATAAGCGTTCGGATCATCCAGGCCGGTGATATCCCAGTGGCCAAATTTCAGACCGCTATCTGCAAAAGCATCCTTATCAAATGCAACACTCACCGTTGCACCCTCGGGGACATGAAAGGAACCGTCCTCGTTGGCATTCTTTTTAACGATCTCGGTGATATCCTCGGGGTCAGCACCATTCTTGCCGGGCACTGTTACGCTGGTGATAACGCCGTCCTTCAAGGTCAGGATGGGCATTTCAGACACAACAAAGTCCTTTTCGTCCTTTGCCAGCTTCTTCTCACCCTGCTTGACAGCAGCGGTCAGGGTCTGCTTGCCGGTCTCCTTGGGAGCAATGCGGAACGCATATTGTTCTTTTACATCGCCCAGATCAATGGGCAGGCCTCCTTCCGGCATGGGCTTGTACTCGCCGTTTTTGTCCTGATACTCGATCTCGCTGTTCTTATCGCCAAAGTCGATGAATGCCTCACCCAGCTTGGCATCATCATTGGGGGTAACCTTTACGGTAAAGTCCTTGCTTTCGCCTTCCTTGATGACGGCGTTCTCCAGGCCCACAATGGTCACAGTGGCGGCATCACGGTACTGTGCGGCAATATCCACACCACTGCTCATGGTAAAGGTGATGCTTTCTGCCTTGTAGTCCTGACCTGTAAGCAGGGAGAGATTGCCGGTGGTAGACCAACCGTCAAACACATTGCCCTTAGGGATCAGGGTCTTGTCCAGCGTCACGGTCACTTCTGCGCCTTCCGGTACATCGTAGGTCTTTTTGCCGGTGGCCTCGTCAGGAGTAACAGTCAAGGTATTGGTCACATCGCTGCCGTCGTATTTCACAGTAACAGTGCCGCCGGTCACGGTCAGCGAGTGGCAGTCCAGAGCATTGGGATCGAACTCCCAACCGGCATAGAGCGTGATGCCATTGATGTTTGTAAACAGCTGTGCATCCGGATATCGGGTCTTGCAGTCTGCATCGGTATACCAACCTGTAAAGGTGTAACCCTGTTTGGTAGGTTTGTCTTTGTCAAGTGCCGTAATGTCTGCGCCGTAGTCAATTTTTTTCGGCGTGATCGTGTCACCATCTACGAGAGTCACATCAACGGTGGTAATAAAGTCTTCGTTCCCGTCGAAGTGCCATAGTAGACGCTCTAATCTAGGTTCGCAATAAACATTTGTATTACAATCAGGCTGAAAAACTCCCTGACTGCCTTCGAAAGTCTCCTCTAATTGACTTGGAGCTTCAACTGTAATGTAAGGCAAGTGCTTACAATTATAAACGATATCATGCCCCAGTTTCTTCACGCTTTTGGGAATATTCAACGATTTTAGATTCGTACTCTTAAAGGCTTCAGTGCCGATCTCACATATTCCTTCTGACAGGGTAACACTTTCCAAGTTGTAACATTTCTCAAAAGCACCACTACGGATTGTTTTGACACTCGAAGGGATAGTGATTTCTGTCAGTCCACTGCAACCGTAGAACGAACTATAACCAACTTCTTCCAGCTGTGGCGGAAGTTCAATCTTTGTCAGTCCAGTGCATCCCGAAAATGCACTTTGCTTAATTTTTGTTACGGTGCTTGGAATTTTAACCTCGGTCAGCTCAGGGCTGTCGCAGAATGCGCTTGCGCCGATGCAGGACAATCCTTCCGGAAGTTTTACTTCACGCAGATTCGGATGAAAAGAGTGAAAATCATTGTTGCTATCAGAATAGCTGTAATAAAGAATATTATCGCCCAGCGTCGTTACGCCACCCTCAACGATAAGCTGTGTGATATTCTGTATTTTCTCATACCACGGAGCGTATGAATTATTAGATGAAGTTATATATCTGTCATAATTTGCCATGGGACCATTGCCCGTAATCGTCAAGGTATAGGTATCTTCTCCATCGCTGTTCGGGCTCAATGTCGCTGTGACAGTACCCGGCGTTTCTCCGCAGTCATACGGACCCCAAGTTCCCTCCGCAAATGCCGACACTGCCCCCGCAGGCAGGAATGTCAGCATCATACTGAACGCCAGTAAGAGGCTGATGAGTCGTTTTTTCATAAAAATCCTCCTTTGTCAGTCATCAATACTCCCAGTTTCTCCACGAAAAGCACCCAGACAAAAAGAAAAAAGCGCCGCACCAGCCAAATGGCTGGTACAACGCTTTGCGTT
>ENA-UOIZ01003041-UOIZ01003041.1-human-gut-metagenome-genome-assembly--contig:-P88-NODE-3041-length-10792-cov-56.050945_pt1 | contig 10792 bp, 9 predicted proteins | sample MGYA00242336_ERZ723883 | MGnify/ENA metagenome assembly ERZ723883 | reverse complement strand
ACCCGAAGTACCTGATGGGCGATATCTGGAAGGGCGTCACCAACACCGCCGTGCGTGATGAGTTCAAGCACTGCAATGCCTACGCCCGCAAGGAGTGCCAGGACTGTTGGGCAAAGCTCTATTGCTCCGGCGGCTGCGCGGCCAACTCCTACCACGCTACCGGCAACATCACGGGCGTGTACGAATACGGCTGTGAGCTGTTCCGCAAGCGCATGGAGTGCGCCATCATGATCAAGGTGGCCGAGAACCAGGAACTTGCCGCCAAGGGCATCGAAGTGCCCATCGAGCTGGGCTCCACCTGCAACGCCTGCGCCGACGGCGAAGCCTGCGAATGAGCATGACCACGCCCATTGTGGATTTTGTGCGCCGCTATGCGCAATCTGGCACCTCCCGGCTGCACATGCCCGGCCACAAGGGCCAGAGCCTGCTGGGCTTTGAACCGTGGGATATCACCGAAATAAAGGGTGCGGACGAGCTGTATGAAGCCGAGGGCATCATTGCGCAGAGCGAAGCCAATGCCACCCGGCTTTTCGGCACGGCACACACCTATTACAGCACCGAGGGTTCTTCTCAATGTATCCGGGCCATGCTGTTTCTGGCCCTGCAGGCCGCCCCGCAGACGGGCAAACGCCCGGTCCTGCTGGCCGCCCGCAACGCCCACAAGGCGCTGCTGTATGCGGCGGCACTGCTGGATTTTGATGTAGAGTGGCTCTGGCCTGCGCCGGAAGATTCTGGTGCGCTTTGCAGCTGCCCGGTGCCTGCCGCCAAGCTGGCGGACGCCCTGCACGCACTGGCACAGCAGGATCGAAAGCCCTTTGGCGTTTATGTCACCAGCCCGGATTATCTGGGCGGTGTGCAGGATATTGCCGCGCTGGCAGCGGTGTGCCGGGCGCAGGACGTGCCGCTGCTGGTGGATAACGCTCACGGCGCCTACCTGCGCTTTCTGCCCGAGAACCGGCATCCCATTGCGCTGGGTGCGGCCATGTGCTGCGATTCCGGCCACAAGACCCTGCCGGTGGTCACAGGCGGTGCGTACCTGCATCTGGGCAAAAACGCCCCCATTCAGGACGAAGCGGCCGTGCGCAATGCGCTGGCACTGTTTGGCTCCACCAGCCCGTCTTACCTCATTTTGCAGTCGCTGGATAAGTGCAATCAGGTGCTATCCGAGGGTTATCCGATGCGTCTTTTGCAGTGCTGCGGTTACCTGACCCGCCTGCGCCGGGAGCTGAACGAAGCCGCTGAGGCCAGGCACTGCCCGGGCCCGCTGGCGCTGGACGGCGAACCGCTCAAGGTCACGCTGGACGCCGCCGTGCTAGGCATGACCGGCACCGAGCTGGCCGATGCACTGCGCCGTGCCGCCATCGAGTGCGAGTATGCCGACCCGCGCTATCTGGTGCTGATGTTCACGCCGGAGAACCCACCCCGCGACGGCAAGCGGCTGCTCTCAGCCATGCGGGGGATCATTGCGGCCCTGCCGGACGAACTCCCGCAGCCGGAAGCGCTGCAGGGCGAGTTTGCCGCGCTGGAACAGCAGCTGCACACCCGCTGCAGCATCCGACAGGCCGTTTTTGCGCCGCAGGAACGATTGCCCGTGGCACAGGCCGAGGGCCGCGTCTGCGCCATGCCGACGGTGTCCTGCCCGCCGGCCATTCCCATCGCGGTGAGCGGCGAGGTCATCACGCCCGCCGCCGTCCGGCTGATGCAGCGTTACCATGTGACGGAAGTCTCAGTCCTCCGGGAAAACTGATTTTTTGCAAGGGAGCACAGTGTTTTGCCTGTGCTCCCTTTTTTGTGGCATACGGCACCCGGCCGGTGCATACCTTTCCAGTAGAGACGGACAGGGAAAGGAGCACACTGCATGGAACTGAAGATTTTTCGGGATACCCTGCCGCAGGCGGGCGCAGACTGCACCGTCAAGGCAGAACTCCCGCTGGAAACGGAGATTTTGATCTCCGACTATCTGCCGCCGGTGTTCAAGCTGGTCAAGTGCTTTGCAAAGCCGGTGGTGCTGCAAAAGCAGCTGCAGCCCGGGCGGCTGACGCTGGAAGGCTATCTGCGCTGCACCGTGTTTTATCAGGGCGAAGACGGGGCCGGTCTGTGCCAGACCGAGCAGAAACTGCCCTTCACAAAACAGCTGGAAGTGCCGGAGCTGCCTGCCGCCAGCTGGACAGCGCTGGTGGAGGGCCAGACCGAATACCTCAACTGCCGGGCAGTGAACCCACACCGCATCGAAGTGCGCGGGGCCTTTGGGCTCATCGTCACCCTGCGCACCCAAAGCCCGGCCGAAGTCATCACAGCGCTGGCCGATGGTGGCATCGAGCAGCGCCTGCAGACGCTCACCGGTGTGCGCAGCGCCGCCGTGCTGGAAAAGCTGGTCACTGTCGAAGGAGAGCTGGTGTTTGCAAAGCGCCCCGCCGCCATTCTGGATATCACCGGTACAGCGTCTGTGCGGGAGATAAAGCTGCTGTCCGGCAAGGCAGTGGTCAAGGGCGAGATCCGTGCCCTGTGCGCCTGGCGTGCTGAGGGCGAGACGGCGCTGCAAAGTCAGGCGGCAGCTCTGCCATTCAATCAGGTCGTGGACCTGGACGGCGTCACGGAGGACTGCAGATGCCTGTGCGTGCTGGAACCGGTGGGCTTCACCCTTGCCGAAGGCGAGCAGGACGCTGCAAGCCAGCTGACCGTCAACGTGATGATGCATCTGCACGCCTGGCGGCCCTTCCAGCTGCAGATAGTGGCAGATGCATTTTCGACCCAGTTCGAGACCGCCATCACGCCGCAGGAGCTTGCGGTGGAGCAGCTGGCCTGTACCCTGAACGAGACGGCTGCAGCCACTGCTTCCGGCCCGCTGCCGGACGCCGGGGCACAGCTGCGGGCCTGTTTTGTATCCTACGGCCCGGCGCAGGCATCCATGACGGCAGAAGGGGCTGTGCTCACTGCCCGGGCCGTTGCCACTGCCTTTGCCGAGAACAGCCTGGGTGAGCTGGAAAGCTATGAAAAAACGATGGAGCTGCGTTTTCCGCTGGCGGCAGAGTGCCCGCCGGGTGCCCAGCTCAGTGCCGAGTGCTGGCTGAGCACCGAGAACGTCCAGTGCAGCTGCGCGGGCGGCACGCTGGAAGTCACGGTCACAGCCCGGGCGGAGGGCGCCATTCTCTGCCGCACGGTGCAGCAGGGCATTGGCAGCATCGAGCTGGGCGATGAACTGACCCCGCCGGACCCGGAGATCGCCCTGCGCATCTACTACGCGCAGGCAGGCGAGGAGCTGTTCGCCATTGCGCGCCGCTTCCATGTTTCACCAGCGCAGATGCGGGCGGCCAACGGTCTGGATGCAGACATGCAGACCCTGCCGCAGGCGCAGCATTTTCTGGTGCCGGGTGTATAAATTGACGAAGAACGCTGCCGTTTCCCGGCGGCGTTCTCTTTTTTGCGTGCCAAATAAAGCAAAAACCTCTTTCTTCTCCGAAAGCAGGGGAGTATAATAGGCTTTGGTGTTTTGAAATAGGAAAGGAGAAGTGTAAATGGATTCTGAAGCAAAGATCCTTACCCCGGAGCTTGTCAATGTCAAAAAGCCTGTCTGGGCGTTCAGCAAAAAGACCTTCTGCGAAGGCATGCGCGACGGTGTACCGATTGCGCTGGGCTATTTTGCGGTGTCCTTCTCGCTGGGCATTGCGGCCCGCCGGGCAGGTTTTACCCCATTTCAGGGTTTTCTGGTCAGCCTGCTGAACAATGCTTCGGCGGGTGAGTACGCCGCGTTTGCCATCATCATGGCGAATGCGACCTATCTGGAGGTGGCGGTCATCACCCTGATCGCCAATGCACGCTATCTGCTTATGAGCTGTGCTCTGGCACAGCGCTTTGCGCCGGGTACGCCGTTCTGGCACCGGCTCGTCATCGGTTACGATGTCACGGATGAGCTGTTCGGCATCACCATTGCGCGTCCGGGCAGTCTGAACCCGTATTATACTTATGGTGCCATTGTGCTGGCGGCACCGGCATGGGCTACCGGCACGGCGCTGGGCATCATTGCAGGCAACCTGCTGCCCCTGCGGGCAGTCAGTGCGCTGAGCGTGGCGTTGTACGGCATGTTCCTTGCCATCATCATCCCGCCGGCCCGCAAGAGCAAGGTGGTGGCGGCACTGGTCGCCATCAGCTTTGCATTGAGCTTTGTGTGCAACTACCTGCCGGGCATTTCGGCCCTGTCGGAGGGCACCCGCACCATCGTACTCACCGTGGCGATCTCCAGCGCGGCGGCGGTCCTTTTCCCGGTGAATCAAGACGAGCAGGAGGCAGAGCATGACGCATAACAATTATATCTACATCGCGGTCATGGCGCTGGTGTCCTATGCCATCCGCATCCTACCGCTGACGCTGATCCGCAAGCCCATCAAGAACCGCTTCATCCAGTCGTTTCTGTACTATGTGCCCTATGTGACGCTGGCAGTGATGACCTTCCCGGCCATCGTCAATGCCACCCAGAGCCCGGTGGCAGGTGCCATGGCACTGGTGGTGGGCATTGCGGCGGCATGGTTCGGCGCAAGCCTGTTCCAGGTATCCGTTGCCTGCTGCGCCGTGGTTTTTGTGCTGGAATTTTTCCTTTGATCGTTCCATGAGACTGCCCGGGAGCTGCGGCGTTCCCGGGCAGTTTTGCGTTTTGCGCGCCGATATGCTATACTTTTTCCAGAAAGGAGCAGGTTCCATGAAAAAGATTTTGCTTACCGGTGCGGGCGGCTTCGTCGGTTCCCGCATTTGTCAACAGTGGCAGGGAAAATATGAGCTCTGCACCTTGCCAAGGGGCTTTCTGCGCACAGCGGACGAAGCTTCCGTCCGGCAGGTGATCCAATTTGAACACCCGGACATCATCCTTCACATGGCAGCTATCTCCGATACCGGGTACTGCACTCAGCACCCGGCCGAAGCCTACCGTGCCAATGTAGAGCTGCCGGTCTGGCTGGCAAAGGCTGCCCGGCAGGTCGGCGCAAAGCTGGTGGCGTTCAGCTCCGATCAGATCTATGCCGGTGTGAAGCAGACCGGTCCGCTGCCGGAAACGCTGGATGTGCACCCCGCGAATGTTTACGGCCAATACAAGCTGGAAGCAGAGCAGCAGGTACTGGCTCTTTGCCCGGATTCAGTGCACCTGCGCGCAGCCTGGATGTACGACCTGCCCGGCTACGGACTGCCCATCCGGGGCAACCTGCCGCTGAACCTTCTGCATGCTGCTTTAAAAGGGGAGAGCGTACGCTTTTCCCGCAACGACCACCGCGGTGTGACCTATGTGCGGCAGGTGATCGAAAACCTGGAACCCGCCATGGAACTGCCCGGCGGTGTGTACAACTTTGGCAGCGGCAATGCCGGGGATATGGTGTGCACGGCCCGGCAGTTTGCCGAAGCAATGGGCATCCATGTGCGGATCGAAGAAGACACCTGGACCCGGAATCTTGTGATGGATACTGCAAAGCTGGAACACTTTGGCATCCGGTTCGACACCACACAGCAGGGCATCCGGCGTTGTCTGCGGGATTATGGCCTTGCGAAAGAGTAAAATTTCCATATCGCACAAAAATCAAAAGAATTGAAGCAAAAAGCAGGAAGAACTGCGCGAAAGCCCCCTCTCTGAAACCGGGGCAGATGCGCATTCTTCCTGCTTTTTTGTGTTTTTGATCAAAAAACAGATGCCTGTGCCGCAAATTGGGTGTTCACAGAAAAGTCATACTTAATTTACAAGAATCTGCCATTTTGTTATAATGAATCCGCTTTTTGTAAAGCTTCCGAAAATCATCATATTTTGTCAAAGTCTGAGGAGAGTGGAACATTTGAAGGAAGTCAAGCTCGAGGAGTCGGCATATCAGTTCGACGCCAAGATGTCCCTGAAGCAGGCCATCCCGCTGGGTCTGCAGCATGTCTGCGCCATGTTCGTGGGCAACCTGACCCCGCTGCTGATCATCACCAGCGCCTGCGGCATCGCGGGCGGTGAGTTTGCAGACCTGCAGGTCACCCTGCTGCAGAGCGCCATGTTCGTGGCCGGTGTGGTCACGCTGGTGCAGCTGTTCACCATCGGCCCCGTGGGCGGCGGCGTGCCCATCATCATGGGCACCAGTTCCGGCTTTATCGGCGTGTTCAACAGCGTTGTCGGCAGCATGGGCGGCGGTGTGCTGGCCTATGGTGCCATCATGGGCGCATCCATCATCGGCGGCATCTTTGAAAGTGTGCTGGGTTTCTTCCTGAAGCCTCTGCGCAAGTTCTTCCCGCCGGTGGTCACTGGCACGGTGGTGCTTTCCATCGGCCTTTCGCTGATCTCTGTCGGCATCAATTCCTTCGGCGGCGGCAACAGCGCCAAGGACTTCGGCTCCATGGAGAACCTGCTGCTGGCGCTGTTTGTGCTGGTGGTCATCCTGATCTTCAAACACTGGACCACCGGTTTTCTCAGCTCGTCGGCCATCCTGATCGGCATTCTGGCCGGTTATGTGGCAGCCTTTGTCATGGGCCTTGTTCTGCCCACCACCGGCGTCACCGCCGACGGCGTGGAGTTCACCAAGGCATGGGTGCTCAACTGGGACAAGGTGGCGCAGGCTTCCTGGTTTGCCATTCCCAAGCTGATCCCGGTCAAAATCGTATTTGATATGCGCGCCATTCTGCCGGTGCTCATCATGTTCATCGTCACCGCTGTGGAGACGGTGGGCGACATCTCCGGTGTCATGGAGGGCGGCATGGACCGTGAGCCTACCGATAAGGAGCTTTCCGGCGGCGTCATCTGCGACGGCCTGGGTTCCACCTTTGCTGCTCTGTTCGGCGTGCTGCCCAACACTTCCTTCAGCCAGAACGTGGGTCTGGTGGCCATGACCAAGGTGGTCAACCGCATGGCACTGGCTTCCGGTGCCATCTTCCTGATCCTGTGCGGCCTGATCCCGAAGCTGGGCGCACTGATCTCCATCATGCCGCAGGCCGTTCTGGGCGGCGCAGCCGTCATGATGTTCTCCTCCATCGTGGTCAGCGGCATCCAGCTCATCACCAAGGAAAAGATGACCCCGCGTCAGCTCACCATCGTTTCGGTGGCTCTGGGTGTGGGCTACGGCATGGGTGCCAACAGCGGCATTCTGGCACAGGCCCCGCACGCTTTCCAGCTGATCTGCGGCGAGTCCGGCATCGTCCCGGCTGCGTTCGTGGCCATCCTGCTGAACGTGCTGCTGCCGAAGGATGACAAGGCTACGTAACGCTCAGCCGTTCCGCCGGGCAAGTGCTTCCAGCTTTGCCAGCGCTTCGGGCGTGTCGGCATCTGCCAGCTCATTCCGGTCCGCAATGTAGACCGTATGAACATGTTCCGGGTATTTCTTGAGCAGAACATTGCCGCCCTTGCCCTCCGGCAGGGCGCACAGCTCGGCAAAATATCCGCGCTCAAACAGAACGGGGCTTCCGACAAGGGGATCTGGGTCATTTTTGAACCGATGCCCGAGACGGAAGATCTCCCGTTCTGTTTCTTTTTGCCGTTCCAGCCGGGTCTCATGATCCCAGCCGGAGATGCCGATCATAGCCTCCACCGTCTCCCGACACAGCAGGGGCTGATCCCCGGGCAGGAACATGCAGCCGAACAGCCCCGGCACTTGCTCAAGGAGCGCTGTCAGCCCCAGCCGCACGGTATCGTTGCGCCCGGGCAGGCTGTGCAGCAGCACCGGAACGCCGTGTTCTTCGCACAGGGCTTTCACTTCGGCAGAGCGGGTCACCACGATGCGGGCGGCAAGCACCTGTGTATCCGTTGCGGCAAAAGCACGGCAGAGCATGGGCTGACCGCAAAATTCCGCCAGAAGCTTGTTGGAGCCAAAGCGGCGGCTCAGGCCGGATGCCATGATCACACACCCTGCAGCAAGCTGGTTTTCCATTCCTGTATCCTCCGTCCATTGACAAAATCTTTCCGAGAACATTATAACGCAAGTTGTAATTCAAACGCAATCTGTGCTAAAATAAAAGAAGCAATAAAAAAGAGAGGAACCTGCATCTATGATGACGATCCGCGAATATAAACGGGCCGAAAGTCTGGAAGAAGCCTGGCAGCTGAACCAGAAAAAGCCCAACCGCGTGCTGGGCGGCATGATCTGGCTCAAGATGGAGACCATCAATGTCGGGACAGCCATCGACCTGTCCGGCCTGGGGCTGGACACCATTGAAGAAACGGAAGACGGCTTTTCCATCGGGGCCATGGTCACACTGCGCCAGCTGGAGGAACACCCCGGCCTTGCCGCTTATACCCACGGTGCCGTAAAGGAAGCACTGCGCCACATCGTGGGCGTGCAGCTGCGCAACCTTGCCACCGTGGGCGGCAGCATCTACAGCCGTTTCGGTTTTTCGGACGTGCTCACCCTGTTCATGGCCATGGACTGCTCCGTGGAGCTGTACAAGGGCGGCATCGTACCGCTGCGCGACTATGCCGAGCGTCCTTACGACCGTGACATTCTCGTGCGCCTGATCGTGAAAAAAGAAAAGGCCGAATTTTTCTATCAGTCCGTGCGCAACAGTCAGACCGATATCCCGGTGCTCACCTGCGCTGCGGCCCGGCTGGCAGACGGCAGCTATCGCATCGCCATCGGTGCCCGCCCGCTGAAGGCCGTGCTCTATGCGTTCCCGGCACAGGCAGGCGTGCCCGCACAGGAGCTTGCCCGAAAACTGGCTGACGAAGTGACACGGCAGGTCGTCACCGGCTCCAACATGCGCGGCAGCGCCGAGTACCGCCGCCATCTGGCAGGTGTGCTGACAAAGCGTGCCGTTGTGGAACTGGAAGCACGCGCGGTACAGGAGGAAAACTAAATGCAGATCACCCTTACATTAAACGGCATCAAGGTCACGGAGGATGTGGCGGCCGATATGCTGCTGATCGACTTTGTCCGGGCTCACGGCTGCAAGAGCGTCAAGCGCGGCTGCGAGACTTCCAACTGCGGCCTGTGCACGGTATTTCTGGACGACAAGCCGGTGCTTTCCTGCTCAGTGCTGGCGGCCCGGGCCAGCGGTCATCAGGTCACCACGCTGGAAGGCCTGCAAGCAGAAGGCGCCGAATTCGGTGCCTTCATCGCTGACCAGGGCGCAGAGCAGTGCGGTTTCTGCAACCCGGGCTTCATCATGAATGCACTGGCGCTTTTCCGCGAGAACCCGTACCCCAGTGAGGAAGAAGTCAAGGAATATCTTTCCGGCAACCTCTGCCGCTGCTCCGGTTATGAAGGCCAGCTGCGCGGCATTATGAACTTTCTGGCCTGGAAAAAACAGAAGGAGGCCGCGGAATGAACACCGTCAATAAGCCCTTCCGCAAAAAGGACGCTATGCAGCTGGTCACCGGCCAGCCCGTCTATATGGATGATGTGATCCCGCAGGACTGCCTCATCGTCAAGCTCCTGCGCTCCCCGCATGCAAACGCCATTGTTAAGACCATCAACACCACTGTGGCAAAAAAGGTGCCCGGCATTGAAGCTATCTTCACCTGGGAGGATGTGCCGCAGGATGCGCCCCGCTACACCCAGGCGGGCCAGACCTACCCGGAAGCCAGCCCGCGCGACCGTCTGCTCATCGACCGCCATGTACGCTTTGTGGGCGACGTGGTGGCCATCGTGGCCGGTAAGGACGAGAAATGCGTGGACAAGGCCCTCAAGCTCATCAAGGTGGAGTACGAGGTTCTGGAGGCCGTGCTGGACTACCACACCGCCAAGGATAACCCGGTTCTTGTCCACCCGGAGGACAATTGGGTCAGTCTGTGTCCGGTGGGGGCCGACAACAAGCGCAACCTCTGCGCCCATGACGAGAGCAGCTCCGGCGACATTGATGCCGTGCTGGCTGCCAGCGATATCATCATCGACCATGTGTACCACACCAAAGCCTGCCAGCAGGCCATGATGGAGACCTTCCGCACCTACTGCTCCATTGACACCTACGGACGCCTGAACGTGCTCAGCTCGACACAGATCGTGTTCCATGCGCGGCGCAACATCGCAAACGCCCTGCATATTCCCAAGAGCATGGTACGCGTGGCAAAGCCCCGCATCGGCGGCGGCTTTGGTGCCAAGCAGACGGCAGTCAGCGAGGTTTACCCGGCCTTTGTGACCTGGAAGACCAAGAAACCTTCCAAAATCATCTTCAGCCGTGTGGAAAGCCAGATCGCATCCTCGCCGCGCCATGAGATGGAGATGCACGTCCGCTTGGGTGCCACCAAAGACGGCATCGTGAAAGGTATCGACCTGTACACCCTGTCCAACACCGGCGCTTACGGTGAGCATGGCCCCACGACGGTGGGCCTTTCCGGCCACAAGTCCATCCCGCTGTACGGCAAGGCCGAGGCCTTCCGCTTTGTCAGTGATGTCGTCTACACCAACCATATGTCTGCCGGTGCCTACCGCGGCTACGGCGCGACCCAGGGCCTGTTTGCGGTGGAATCTGCCGTGAACGAGCTGGCCCACAAACTGAACATGGACCCCTTCGAGCTGCGATTGAAGAACACCGTGCAGGAAGGCGACGTGATGCCGGCCTACTATGGCGCGGTGAACACCAGCTGTGCGCTGGACCGCTGCCTTGTCAAGGTGCGTGAGATGATCGACTGGGAGCACAAGTATCCCATGCGCGATATGGGCAACGGCAAAGTACGCGCCGTCGGCATGGGCATGGCGATGCAGGGCTCCGGCATTTCCGGCATGGATGTGGGCAGTGCTACCCTGAAACTGAACGATGACGGGTTCTATACCCTGATGATCGGTGCCGCCGATATGGGTACCGGCTGTGACACCACGCTGGCGCAGATCGCCGCCGAAGTGCTGGACTGCCCGCTGGA
>ENA-UOIZ01003038-UOIZ01003038.1-human-gut-metagenome-genome-assembly--contig:-P88-NODE-3038-length-10800-cov-5.746952_pt1 | contig 10800 bp, 8 predicted proteins | sample MGYA00242336_ERZ723883 | MGnify/ENA metagenome assembly ERZ723883 | reverse complement strand
CCGTACAGCTTCCTCTGCCTCCGGTTGACCCTGTAAATCCTTATGGTTTCCGTTCGTTGGATGATATTTAACGTCAGAAGGGTGTCGCGAAACGCGACACCCTAACATGTTGTGGCTATTTTCCCTCTTTTATTTCATCAGGTGGAAATCAATCTCTATTCTTAACTCAGAATTGTCTGAAAATACAAAGCAGCCTCTCTCAGAATCAAACCTTGGATTCAGTTTATGCATCAGCCGATGGTGGTTGGGACAAAGAATGATTATGTTTGAAGAATCGTTATTCTGCGAATCCGAAAAATGAGCAATATGATGTGCTTCAGAAATATCCACATTGAATTCATCAAAAGCGTTCTTCCCGCATAACTGACAACAACCACCATAAAGCCGTTTCAATTGCTTGATGATGCTAGTGTTGTAAACACGAACCCGTTGATCTCTTGTCCGCAGCTTGATCGACGCTCTTGTATCTTTGAAATTCAGGATATTTTCCAAATCGTCCTCGTCTAGTGATTCCAATAGGAAGTCTTGCTGGAATTCTTCAGAAATATTATTCTCCAGACGAGCGTTTTCAAGAAATGCTCTGACAATTTCAGTCAGCTCTTCAAAAGAGAATTGTTTGAGATAGTCAGTTGTCTGAATAATTCGGGGCCTTGGAGATCTGTTGCATTGTCCTCTGCGAAAGCTGTTAGTCACGACATCATATTCATCCCGAAGACGACGCAGATAGCTTCCTTTTTTTCCGAAGAGCGCAGCCATTTCGCGAAACCCGTTGGTCTGTGTTTCAAAACCGAACTCATCAAAAGCTCTTCTATCAAACTCTGAAAGGTAGTAGGCAATAATATCCATTACTTTTCTGTATTCCATAGTTACTCCTTTTTCAGCAACTGATACAGTTCCTTTTCTAACTTTTCTAAGGTTTTTTGCCGCTCCTTTGGACGCAACTCACATTCCCAGACGACAATAACATTCCAGCCCATCTCCTCGAGTTGTGATTTTTTTCGTTCATCCCTTGAGATGTTGGTCACAATCTTTTTCCTCCAGAACTCGGCATTATTTTCCGGCCACACAAAATACTTACATCCTTCATGTCCATGCCAAAAGCAGCCATTCACAAAAATCACAGTTCTGTACTTTGGCAATACCAGATCCGGAGAACCCGGAAGCTTTTTGTCGTTCTTGCGGTAACGAAATCCTTTTGAAAACAGATATTTACGTACCATTTCTTCAGGCTTAGTATTCTTGCCAGTTATTTTTGACATGTTATAACTTCTGGATTCTTTTGACTTTATATCCGCCAAATCAATCCCTCCTGTATTAAGAGGATCAAGCAATGACTTCTGTCTGTTCTGTCCGTGATACTCCATTACTGCGAATTTGGTTTTCGATTCTGCGCAATGTTTCTTTTTTCCTGTTGTTTTTCAGTTCACACTTCCATACGACCAAAACCTTCCAGCCAGCCTCACGTAAAGTCCTGTGCTTATCATTGTCCTCTGAAGTTATGCCAGAAATACGTTTTTCCCAGAAACTCCGATTCATCTCAGGAAGAACACTATCCCGGCAATCGTGGGCGTGTTGAAGGCAATCATACAGAAAAAGCGCAACCTTATATTTCGGAAAAACCGCATCAGGAGTTTCTGGATATTGGCCGCCCGGTTTTCGGCAGCGGATACCCTTCGAAAACAGATAAGATCTGATTTCCTTTACATATCTTTTCTTTTCTGACCACTCTCCCTTTGATTCAAAGGCTCTTTTACGATAATCGCCGAGAATCGCATCAATCTGAATAATTTGCAGAAAAATACCCTCCAGCAGCTTAACGGGAATACTGTTTCCAGCCATGCGAATCACTTTATCCCGTGCAAAAATCGCATCCCCCTTATGGAATTCCATATTATTATTTTTAAGCCGCCGGAAATCACGATCAGTAAAGCCCATGAACAGCATGCATTCACGGGGGGTCAGATATCTGAAGTTACTCTTTCCTTCCACGCCACTTTCGAAATAGAGATTTCCAGAGTTCGGATTTCTATCCTGTTTTGTTGTAATTGTGCGTATTACATCAATGTCACTGTTGTAACGATATCCTGGCAAAACAATCTGTGGATTCTCATCCCAGATTTTTCTCCTGGAAACAGTGTCATTTGGTGTGGACTCTATTGCTTCCTCACGCAACTTGCGATTGGTATAATCCGTCCTGAGCAATTCCTGTACAGTCATCTGCGTAAAGTATCTGGATTCTCTGTAATCAGCTACGACTGATTCCGCCGTTTTTGACCTGAAGTAATCTACAACCAGTTGGTTTTCCTCTTCGTTATTGCCAACCCAGACACTGATCATCAAAAGTCTGGGCCTGTTCTGAGGCAAGCCAAAGTCTGACGCATTCAACTGATAATACTGGCTGATATATCCCAGCTTACGGAGATCGCAGATCCATGCGGTAAAATTACTAAGGTGACGTTCCGACAACAATGTGGGTACGTTTTCCATCAGCAGAAATCTGGGGAGTTTTTTTTCGCTCTCTTGCATTTCCGAAAGAATACGTCCTACCTGCCAAAGCAAGCTGGATCTACTGCCGGAGTCCTTGTCAATTCCTTTGTTATACCCATGAAAAGCACCTACATTAGAAAGATCCTGGCACGGGAAAGAATACGTGAGAATGTCAATATTATCCGGAAGATTCTGCCCTTTGATAGCATTGATGTCCACATAATTGTTATTTCTTTTGACTGCCAGATAAAGGTGCTGAAGGACCTCCAAGGAGTATGTTCTCAAAGAGCTGAATTCCAGCGATGCCTTTCCTGTATTACTGAAAGTGTAGTTCTTCAGTATTTCCAGCAGCTCCTCCTTATTCATATCCGCAATATCCCGAGGCATTTCTGCGTCGTTGTGAATCAGATCATATGCAATGATTGCATGTATGTCCCATTCACTTGATCCAACCAAGTTAATATTATATCCGAGATTTTTCAAGGCTTTGGCTTGACTACCTATGCCACTGAAAAGTTCGACAACATTGTACATACGAGTTCATCCTTCTGCTTATATTTGACTTTGGCCGGTTACTCCCGACAGATCCACTGTATATGTAAATCTGACAATGTTCGGAGGCAATCTGTCATTTTTGAAAGAAGACTCGGTTATAGACGGAAATGTTTCGTCGACCGGATACAGTTTCCATTCCAGTATTTTATACTTCTGATTTCTGGCAACTCGTCCTTCTTCTAATCCAGCCCTTGTAAGAGCACGCTCCAAAGCAATCGCATCATAGCCGTGTGTCTTCAAGCTATTTGCCACATCATCAATGCTCCGTCCTAAAACGGATTTTTCAAAGCGCAAAAACGCCAAAGAGAGAGATTTCCCTTCTGAGGGGTGCATTTGATAAAGGCTGCTGATCGTCACTTCATATCCGTATCGAGTAACTGTAGATTTAACTTCAATACTCGAGTCATCCATTTCAACATCATTGGTAGCATGGTCAATACCTGCCCAGACGGGATTCTTGCCAGCCAACAATTGTTGTTCCACAACGATCAATTCGCCCAGAATATCATAAGGTGCACGATCGGAAGAAACGTTCCCTAACATGTCCTTCCAGTTTTTCCACCACTCTGCTGGTTCTTCAATCAGCTTCTTTCTCAGCTGGCCGTTTGGACCCGGATCGACAAATTGTTTGCACATCGCAGAAAATTCATTTCTCGAATCCATTGCAAAACACTGTAACATAAGGATATTGTATTCAGTATCACCAATGCAGACTCTCTTGGATGTGCTTATCCTGACTTGTGAAAACGCCTCAGAAAAGGGTACATAGGTATTGATAGGAACTGCTACCGCAACCCAGTCATTCTGTTTGAACGTCCATGCAGGAAATTCCTCCGGCAGCTCCGGGATCAGCATTCCTTTCCCAAAAAAGCCTTTATTGAAATTGTTCTTGATGCGTTCGACAATATCCATAGTTCACACCTTTATTCTTGAAAATAGCTGTAAAGTGCTTCGATATATCCTTGGTTACCACCCGCTGTGAGCTCCGGCTCGATGGCCTGTACACGTGCAGTGTTAAGTACCATCATCTTTCTGAACAACTGATTTTTCCGACGCTCCGCAAGATCTATCGTTCCGTTCTTTTTCATCAGTTCTCTGTAGAGACCAACGCGGTATCCACCACGCCCGCATCTGTCAACAAGCTGAAGAATTTCATCTGTGCTGTTATCACGAAGAATCGCTTCTGTGGCTTCTTCTGTTCCTTGCCAGGAGAGATAGATATACCACCATAAAACGCGGAGCCACAGACGCTTCGGCTTTTTCCATATACGATCCGGATGATCCTTTCCATAGCGTTTCTCGACAAGATCAGGGGCCACAAAGGAACACAGGTAGCGCCATACACCATCTGTTGCTGCCAAACGAACGTTCATCCCGTATTTCTGATTGAGTGTCGTATATAGCTTGAGTCCAAATTGTAAGTCAAGTTGATACGAATAATTTTTCTGGGATATTTGGTCCTCTGTAATCCCAATTCTGATGAGAGCGGTTGAAAAAAGATCGACAAGGTCCTTGCGGAGTTCGTCATAGTCCTTTGAAAAGTCAAGATTTCCAGTAGCGCAATAGTCTTCGTATTTCTTCCGACTTTCTTCTCTGCCGATTTCGATCCAGTTCATATCTATACCTCTTAACGGCCTTTCTCAAAGAAGTCTTTGATAGATGCCGATGTTTTTGACGGACTGCTTATATCCCACTGCAATCTGGTAATAAAGTAATAGACGGCTTCAGCAATGGAACCGGTTTCGAAACCTGTACCCTCCAGGATATTTTCCCAGTCTTCACCAGCAGACTCCTTGACTGATTCTACAATCACCATCAGTGCTGAAGAAAGAACCTCAATGAACAGTGGTGATTCAATCATCGAAGACTCAATCTTCAACGCATCATAATTCGGATGAGCTTTGTTGAGACGGATTTCAACATTCTCGCTCTCAAATTTATCCTGCATGGGGTCTGAGGCATCGTTGTAATAAAAATTCCACAAAGCCTTTCCCGGAGCATCGATTACGGCTATCGGGAATACAGATCCATTACCATCGACAAAGAATTCTTCCTGCTCCAGAACGCCAAGAATTGTGCCAGTCTGCTGGGCGAAGTATTTTTCGGATTCCTTGGGCGTTCCCGCATCTTTCAGATAGAGAATAGTCTGCAGTTTCAGACTCCCCCTTAACGTGCCGCGTTCAAATACATAGTCCACATCAAAGGATTTTGCAGAATCAGCTTTTGTAATAGTTCCGAAGGGCACTACACCGCGCTCGTCAGACTTACTGGAAATCCAACGCAGTGCTATGCCAATCGTCGCGGTAGACGATGCAACTCCACCCTCTCCAAAAAGGTGGTAGGCCGCAGCCAATCTGCATGTCTTTCTCACTGTCAGTCCATGTGTTGATGGATACCAGGAGCAACGTGGATCGCTGACCTTTCCATTATGGTTCGAAAATGTTCCACCAGTACTTTCAAGTTGAAGCGGAAACTCTTCAAAGTTCTCCATGTAGCTGAACGAAGGGCAGTCTGATGCATATCCAATTGTCATGTAATGTTCATTCCCCAATAGGGGATACGGGCTGAATGACTCACTCATGTTATAACTCCTTCAGTTCACATACGGCCTTCAGACTAGAATCCTTGAACTCGAATGAAAGGGTTCCATGCAGAATACACTCCGTTGCCAAAGGCTTCAGTTCTATATAGCTGTAGCTGGCAAACCTTTCAGATCGGATATAATGCACGTCAAGCTCTTCTGTGTGTCCGCCAGGACTGCCCGGAGAAAGGTTCAACGATATATCTCGGAGGACAGGCTTTCCTTTTACAGAAGTCCCGATCTTATTCACATTGAATTCAACGAATTCCACCGGGAAGGCTTTGCCAAGTTCATCTGAAGACTCCCAGATATCCGCATGATAGCGTTTGAAGTCAGTCAGAACCTGCAGCTGCAGTTGGCAATTCTTTCCTTTTAGTACAATCTCAAAATCAAGCTTTACTTTACCGTTGGAATAATACGGACCTCCGGTTACGGCCAACGAGCTCTTGCGGCCTCCCCTATGTCCAGGAGCTTTTTCTCCACCCGGAGGAGCAGGCGGTGGTGTTGCAACAGAACCGAAATCCGACGCGGGTAACAATATATTGGCAAGGGCATGACTCAAACCGATATTCTGCCGTTCATAGATTTCTTTTACCGGCTCGGAAAACTGTTTCTTGACCTTATTGATAACATTCTTCTGGATGTTGGAAATAATCCGGGGGTTGTTTCCCGCAATATTCCGGTCCGACCAGGAGGCATGGTCAGCTTTTTCACCCTGCCGGATGTATTCTTCCAGGGTCATTGGCTTCCCGGTTCTTTGATCCGTTATATTCTTCAATGTATTTACGGAATTCGCTACAAACAGGCCGATAATGTAGTCATCTGGTCCGGATTTGGGCATACGATGCGTCCAGGTACTATCGTAGTCATAACCGACAATCATTCCAGGTCGCCGGGTGTACATGATAATAGGGCCATTTCCTCCATCCATCTGAACCGGCATATTGGTTATCTGTTGATAAGGAGACTTGTTGTTCAGGGGTGGCTCCATTTGAAGCTGTTTACGAGATAACCGAGCATAAACAAACTTTCCTGAAGATGTTGTATTCAGAACTCCCCTCAAATCAATGCTCTCTTCAAAGAGTTGTTCACCCTCTACAACTGTTTCTTCCTTGATCAGAGAACCATCATCCAGCGTCTTACCCAACGCCTTGATATAGAACTCCCGGACATACCGAAACAAAGGGAGCATTTCAGATACCTTGATTTTTTGCCCATTTATGCATGCAGATAGATATGCGCCATGATAAGCAACATTATTAAGCCTTGGTGCATACCATTTTTGAATTGCAACCCTGAGATAATCCTCAACTCGATTTGTCCAGTAGGGTTTCTCAGCTGCAGGCTCATTTTTCGCATATACTTCGCTGAGCAAAGCCTCCTCATCAATATATGGAATGATGATGGTTGTGCCAGTCTCTTTTGCCCCATAAGGAGGAATGCCAAACACCTCCAAAATACGCTGAATTTCCTGCTCATTGTCCTCTGGGACTGTTGTTTTCTGGAACGGATTTTCTTTTTTGCCCCACCACGCGATTCCTCGTTTGACTCCTCCGGAATGCGGAATCAACGCATCTTTTTGCGTTTCATTTTCAACCAAGCACGCTGCAAGGCGAGACTGATACTTGCCCTTCTCGCAAATACGGCTGTAATATATAACCAGACCGATGCCAAGACGGAAATAGATGGTCTTTCCAAGTCCCCAAGAGCCGCCTGCACCTTCATTTGATTGTGGCTTGCAGATCTCGTAAACCAGTTTGAGAAGGTTGCCAAAAACGTTGTTTCTGACATCCTCATATCTGACGGGGCCTGTCACTGCTGATGTACCTGAGGCGCTGACAGCAATAAACCTGGGCTTGGTCTTGATATACCGCCTGTTCAGTCCATCCTCAATTTTTTCAAAATGCTTGTTTAGATCCTTTGCTTTGAATTCCCCCACCCGTATGTCAACACTGACTTTAGTGCTGGTATTGGACGCGGCATCCAGTGAATTCTGAACAGATTCACGCACAAGAAGGTCCAATAGAGGAATATCTTGATTTTGAATCAAACGCAGCAGTGAACTTCCGCTCTCTGTCATACGCCCATGTTCTGCAATTTCAATTCTCATTCATTTTCCTCAACTTCGTCTTCCTTATCCTTTTCTGGCAATTGGATAGTCAGCTTTTTACAGAAATCTTTATTGACCTGATCACCAGGCACACAAATTTGGAGGCCCATGATGTCACAGCCAAAATTCAGATCCTGCCGATCCTCGCTGCTTACCCGCTTCTTGGAATCTTTATCAATGCGGTAAATAATCAGCAGCGGAATTTTATCTTTACCTGCAGCTTTTCGTATCGCATCGACATGGTCCTGCAAGGTTATTGGCTCCTTCACATATTGCGGATCAATATCCGCAATATGATCCCGCAGTGCACGAAGTGCTCCGATATCAATTACCGTATCTATATCGTCTTTAGGCTTGCGGCGGCTGCGGTTTACTTTTCCGAGCTGGTATCCAGCGGCAATCCAATGATGGGAATCCTTTGCTTGATTGATCATCTTTACGGTGTCATTACCTGCCAGAATAACTGTCCAGTTTGCCAGGGAGTTTTCGGATGCAATCTGCTTGATCCAATCACAGAATACACCGATTTCATTGAACACTCTGGAACGATTTGAAAAGCTAAATTTATTGATAAGCAACTCAGACATAATCTTATCGAGCTTGACGTCTGTCCAGAAAAGGCCGGTCTTGTTCTCAGAAACTTTGGGACTTCCCAGCCCTTGGATAAATGCCTCCGTAATCCCAATATTCTTCTGCTGTATAGCGATATCATTGTCAAAGATGAACGTCTGCGGTTTTGCCCCGGAAAAGTCCATTTCTGCAGCTTTGGCATTTCGCATATGGTTTTTGGACGTAAGCCTGAGCCAAGAAACTTTGGGAGAGCTCAGAATTCTCGGCCCATACTCCAAAGGCGTCACATCAGAAATCATATATTTTTTTAGATCAGCGCGCAGATGCACTTCAAGCTCAGACAGGAATCTGAACTTATAACAAGTATCTGAAGTCATCCAGATTATAGGCATAAGTTCATAAATGCGACGGTATCCAAACCATCGTCCCATCTGCATCAGTGTGTCGGCCTGGCAGGATGCACGCAAGAAGAATGTACTGACCAGTCCTTCGATTGTAAGTCCCCGGGACAATGTGCTGCCACCAACAATGATAAATGCAGGTGCTGGACTTGGATACGGCTGCATATCAGGATCAGGGTATGCAAGGCGGACATATTCGTTTTCACTCGTCGTTCCGTTCTTTGAACAGTTATCAATTACCAGATGAAAGCTTCTGCAATACTCAAGATCTCCGCTTTCAGACATCTTGATATGCTTCATATTTTCAGCAATCAGTTCCTGGATTTCAGAGACTATTTCCCCGAAGGGTAAATAGTCACGAACTTGGTCGTCAGGTACACCATACTCACTGAATTGTTCGTGCCACATTGCCTTGGTGATCCTGGTCGTTTCATATTTGTAAACGGCTTCGCAGCGGGCGAGAAAATCTCCGCTATTTATAGCGGCCTTTGTCCAACGTGCAATAGCCCGCGCAATCGCATCATGATTTGCTTGCTTCTGACTTGTATGTACTAACATACTGATTGGTTTTTTATAGCCCCAATTCCGCATGGCAGCCACAGCACAGGCAAACCAACAGATAGCATCTTTCAGGCCTTCAGGGAGGTCAGCCATTTCGCCATCATACAGTTTGGCAATACGATCTAGATCCTCATCACTAATAGTCCGCTTGATGTCAAGGCCATCGGGCTTTGCAGGATCATTAAAGCCAAAGATCTGATTTGGGCCAATGTATTCATTGGAGGTCTTTAATGTCCAGATAAAATTGCGCGGATACAGTGACTCCTCTGTACTTTCGTTCAGGAAGTTGGCATATGGAGTCGCTGTGTACATGACATAGTTCATTGCCCGGACATGTCCGTCTGTCTGCGCGTCTTTATAGTGGGTATCTTCAACAAGATGTACAATGAGCTTATTGATACCCCTGCGCTCTTTCTGTGCCTGCTTGTACTCAACTGCAGTATTACTGATACTTGCCTGATCTGCCTCATCATCGATAATTAGGATCTTCATGAGATCGTGCGAAGCCTTATCGGCATGAATCCAATCAATCAGCTTTTTCAGCCGACTGGCATTTTTCAGGCAGACTGTAAAGTACCTGCTTTGAGCATTCGGCTCAAAATGGAAGTCTTGTGCTCGCTCACCATACTGAGATTTTTTTGACGGATGCTCTATACCTCGCCAGATAAGATTACCCTCCTGGTTAAGGTCTTTCTGCATACGTTTCAGTGTCTGCAGTCGTAAACTTTCAATGGTACCGGACAGAACAATAAACATATTCCAGCCATGATCTGCAGCCATTGCCATCAAAGCTTCCATATTTGCGGTTTTGCCAGACTGAACATGGCCAATGACGAGACCTTTGATAGGCCCAACCTCACGCGTATCACTGCTCAAACGGCGCAAAATACCGATTGTCGCATCTTCAAGATCCTGAACAGATTCCGGATTCCAGCCCAGACTTTTTTTGTAAAGCTGCCAGCATGATCTTTCATTTTCAGGAACTTTTAGCCCGTTATCCTGATTGACATCGAATAACGCTCCATCATTTCCTCTGAAGATCAGATTTTTCTGTTTATCCTCATATTCTTCGATCTCAATCACCAACGCCTTCCATTCATCCACAGACAAGTCAGGCCAGTCATCTTCTACAGCACGCGAAGAAAGAAATGCATTCAGTTCCTCCTCGCTATGTTTACAAGCGAGCTGAAGATTCTGCCAGGATGCACCACGTTCGCGCTTTTTCTGTATCCACTTTCTACAGTCGTCAAAGCAAGGATTATCGTATTTGGACATTGTTTTCACCTCATCAAATTACTGAAATATCGGTCAATGATTGTTGCAAAAACATTTTATTCTGTGAGGGTCCGGCCAAGAGAGCAAAGAGCCTATTCGATCGCTGATGTGCGAAATTGACTATTTTTAACTATTCCTGCTGATTTCTACCATCTTTTGTTCCCAGAAACATCTTCAGCAAGTGTTCCATTATGCCGCAAATATCTATATCAAAGCCAGAACATGTTATTCAATACCGCCAGTGTACCCCCCTCGTTCAA